>Ga0187894_10000325_pt1 | contig 64577 bp, 46 predicted proteins | sample GBC1701081metaG_FD_136650 | JGI IMG/M metagenome (GOLD analysis project Ga0187894, IMG submission 136650) | White microbial mat communities from a lava cave in the Kipuka Kanohina Cave System on the Island of Hawaii, USA - GBC170108-1 metaG ... | reverse complement strand
GTACGGTTGTAGGTCGGATCGAGGCGGCTACAAGCTGTGGGAGTGCCGCGCCGATCCTGGATTTTGTGCCCGCGGCGCCATGCGCCCTCGACGAAGTTTCCAACAATCTCGCGCCCACCATGCGCCGCTCTAGCGCATCGCCTGCGCCAGATCCTCGATCAGATCGCGCGCATCCTCGAGGCCAACCGAGAGCCGCACCATCCCGCGCGAGACGCCGGCGCGCATCAGCTCTTCGTCGGTGTAGCCCGTATGGGACGTCATGATGGGGATGGAGGCGAGGGATTCCACGCCGCCCAGACTCGCCGCGCGCTGAATGACCTGGAAGCGGTCCATGGCGGCGCGCGCCGCCTCGTACGAGCCCAGATCGAACGACAGCATGCCGCCGAACAGGCGCATCTGCTTGACCGCGAGCGCGTGCGCGGGGTGTGACGCCAGCCCCGGGTAGTTCACCTGCCTTACTGCCGGCATCGTTCCCAGGGCTTTCGCGATCTCCATCGCGCGCGCGGAGTGCGCCTCCATGCGAACCGCAAGCGTTCGCATGCCGCGCAGCATCAGCCACGCGGCGAACGGATCGGCAGAGCCGCCATAGATCTTGCGCATCTCGCCGATCGGCGCGATGAGCGCCTGCCGGCCCGCGGCGACACCGCCGATCAGGTCGCTGTGCCCTCCCAGGTACTTCGAGGCCGAGTGCACGACGAGGTCGCACCCCAGGGCGATCGGCTGCGTCGCGATCGGCGTGCCGAAGGTGCTGTCCACGATCGTCAGGATCCCGCGGCGCTTCGCCGACGCCGCCAGCGATCGCAGATCCACCACGCCCAGACCGGGGTTCGTCGGCGTCTCGAGGTAGAGGATCTTCGTCGCGGGGCGGATGCGCTCCTCCCAGCCGGCCAGCTCATTCGTCTCGAGCAGGTCGGTCTCGATCCCCATCCTCGGCAGGGCGGTGCGAATGAATTTGAAGGCGCCGCCATAGATGGACCGCATCGAGACGATGTGATCGCCCGGCGCCAGGTGGGCGAGCAACGTCGAGGTGATCGCCGCCATTCCCGACGAGAAGACCGCCGACGACTCGGTGGCCTCGAGCTCCGCGAGCGCCGCTTCGGCGCGCCGCACGGTGGGGTTTTCGTAGCGCGTGTAGAGGAATCCTGCGCCCGGATCCTCCAGATAGGCCTCGAGCGACGCCATCGTCTCGAATGAGTAGGTCGCCGACTGGATCAGCGGCGGTGAAATCGGGCTGCTCGCCGTCTCGGCGTCGGTGGGCACGCCTCGCCCGGCTCGGACACACACCGTGCTCAGCCTCTCGGGATCGCTCATTCGTTCTCCGATTCTCTTCGCAGGACTTTCGGGTTCGTGGATCGAGGCACCGCCGGTGGTGGAGACCTTCGATTATCAGCGGAAGAATATTGATACGACTGTGAAAATTCCTTGACAGCCTCAGGACCGCTACCTACACTCTCGCCCGCGTGGACCAAAGTGGTCTAAATTGGTCCAAAGGGTCTCTTCATAGTCGGAAATAAGTCGAAAGTGGAACACCGGGTGGTGTCCCCACGGGCGGGGCATGCTTCGCGGTAACGCACCGGCGACGGTCGACATCAAGGGGCGACTCAAGCTCCCGAGCGCCTTTCGCTCGCTCATCTCCGAACAGTTCGGGGTCGATCTGTTCGTGACCAGTCTGCACGGGGACTGCGTCTGGATCTACCCCATGGAGGTCTGGAAGGGGATCGAGGGGCGCCTGGCGAAGGCCCCGTCCACGAACCCGGCCGCACAGAAGTATCGGTATAGAGTGAACTATTTCGGACAACAATCAACAATGGATGCTCAGGGCCGGGTGCTGATCCAGCCCCTGCTCAGGCAGCAGGCCCGGATGGAAGGCGAGGTCGTGGTGCTCGGTGCCACCGACCACCTGGAAATCTGGAACAAGACGGCATTCGAACAGAAGCTCGGCTCCGAGCCGATCACGCCCGCGGATCTCGATTCCCTGTCGCAGCTCGGCATCTGAACGGAAGAGGGACACGGCATGCAGCGGGGACTCCCCAATCCGGAACCTGAGGACGGGGAGACGATGGTGCATACGCCGGTTCTCCCCGAAGAAACACTCCGTCTCCTGCAGCCAGCCCCCGGCGCCACCGCAGTGGATTGCACGCTCGGCATGGGAGGCCACGCCTCCCTGCTGCTCGAGGCGATCCAGCCCGGCGGCTGGCTGATCGGATTCGACCGGGACCCCGACGCCCTCCGCCGCGCCGGCGAGCGGCTCGCGCGCTTCGGCCGCGCCTTCCGCCCCATGCACGCCGACTACCGCACGATCGCCGGGTCGCTGCGCGCCGCGGGGGCTCTGCCCGTCGACCTGATCCTCGCCGATCTCGGCGTCTCGTCGGCGCAGATGCTCGACCCGACGCGCGGGTTTTCGTTCGCCTCCGACGCGCCGCTCGACATGCGGCTCGATCCCTCGTCGGGCGCCGAGACGGCCGAGGCGCTGCTGGCGCGTCTCGATGAGACGGGCCTCGCGCGTCTTCTGCGCGACCTGGGAGAAGAACCGCAGGCCAGGGCGATCGCCCGCGCAATCGTGCGCGAGCGTGCCTCGTCGCCCGTCCGCTCCACGGCGCGTCTCGCCGAAATCGTCGTGCGCGCCGCCCGGTTCCAGGGACGCAGCCGCATTCATCCCGCGACGCGCACGTTCATGGCGCTGCGCATCGCGGTCAACGACGAGCTGCGCGGGCTCGAGGCGTTCGTCGAAGACGCGGTTTCGTGCCTGCGGCCCGGCGGGCGCATCGCCGTCATCTCGTTTCACTCACTGGAGGACCGCCCGGTCAAGACGGCGCTGCGCCGGCTTGCCGCCGGATGCGTCTGCCCCCCCGATCTTCCTGCATGCGCCTGCGGCCGGACGGCAGCCGTCCGGCTCGTCTCGCGCCGGGCGATCCGTCCGTCGGCCGCCGAGATCGCGCAGAACCCGCGCGCCTCGTCGGCCCGCCTGCGCGTGGCGGAGCGTCTGTGACCGGCTCGCGCGGCGCGATCCGCGAGCGGATCCGGAACACCCGGCTGTCGCGTGAGCAGGACCCGGGCGTCGGCCGCGAGCTGGCACTGATCGGCGCCCTCCTGGTCGGGCTGGTCCTCCCTCTTCTCTGGGCGACGATGCAGCACGACCGGTTCGTGCGCACCGGCTACGAGGTCGAGTCGCTGCGCCGCGAGCTGAACAAGCTCGAGACCGAGTATCGCGAGCTGGTCATCGGGAAGGCCGAGGCGGAGTCGAGCGCCCGCGTCTCGCGCCGCGCGCTCGACGGCCTGGGTCTCGTCCCCGGCGTCGGCGGCCAGCGGATTCTCGTGCCCGCCCGCCCCGCGCGCCCCGCCCCCGCGCCCCCCGCCGCCACGCCGGCGGCCTTCGCACCGCTTCCCGCGGCGATCCCCGCTTCCGCCGGAGGACTCTGATGAGCTCCGAAGACCGGTTTCACAGACGTCTCGGGATCCTGCTCGCGTGCCTCGCCGCAGGCGCGCTCGCCGTCGCCGGCCGGCTGGTGCAGCTTCAGACGATCGAAGCGGCCCGCTACGGCGCGCAGGCGGCGCGGCAGCACAACGCGACGATCACGCTCGACGGCCGCCGCGGCGAGATCCTCGACCGGGACGGGCGCGCCATCGCCGTGAGCGTCGAGGCGGATTCGGCGTACATCGACCCGACCGCGCTGCCCGACGGCCTGACGACCCTGGCGGTCGCGCGCGAGGCGGCGCGCGTGCTGGGCGTGGACGGCGCCGATCTGGGCCGCCGTCTCGCCGCCGACACGTCGTTCGTCTGGGTGAAGCGCAAGCTGACCGCGGAAGAGCGCGCCCGCGCCGACGCGTCACCGACCCTGCGCGCCGCGCTGCACTACCGGGGCGAGAGCCGCCGCGCCTATCCACGCGGCACCTTCGCGGCGCACCTCGTGGGCTTCACGGGCACCGACGGCAACGGGCTCGAGGGCCTCGAGCGCGAGTGGGACTCGAAGATTCGCGGTGAAGGGGCGCGGTTCGTCATTCTCAAGGACGGCCGCGGCCACGGAATTCTCGAGCAGATCCGCGAGGAAGGCCGCCCCGGCGCGTCTCTGGAACTGACGATCGACGAGCGGATCCAGTTCGCCGCCGAGTCGGAGCTCGAGGCGGCGATGCAGGCGACCGGCTCGGCCAAGGGCACGGTGATCGTCGCCGATCCGCGCACCGGCGAGATCCTCGCCATGGCGTCGCGGCCGGTGTTCGACCCGAACGCTTTCGGGCGCGCTCCGGCCACCAGCCGCCGCAACGTCGCCGTCGGCGACCGCTACGAGCCCGGCTCGACCTTCAAGATCATCACCGCCGCCGCGGGACTCGAAGAGGGGCGCGTGCGCCTCGACGAGTGGTTCGACTGCGGCCGCGGCGTCATGACGATCAACGGCCGCGTGCTGCACGACGCGCACCCGAACGGGTCGCTCGTCTTCGCCGACGTGATCGCGCGCTCTTCGAACATCGGCATCATCAAGCTGGGTCTTCGCCTGGGCGCGCCAACCCTCGAGGAGTACGTGCGCGGGTTCGGATTCGGTGCGACCACGGGAGTCGGCCTGTCCAGCGAGGCCGAGGGGATCGTGCGCGGCCGCTGGAGCCAGGACACACTCATGTCCGTCTCGATGGGCCACGAGGTCCTGGTGACGCCCATCCAGATGCTGCAGGCGTTCTCGGCCCTCGCGAACGGCGGGGTGCTGGTTCCGCCCTCGGTGGTGCGCGCCGTGATCCGGCGCGACGGGGGCCGCGAGGCGATGCCCGCGAAGACGGAGCGCCGCGTGGTCTCCCCCGCCACCTGCCGCCAGCTCGTCTCGATGATGGAGCGGGTCGTGGACCGCGGCACCGCCAGGCGCGCCGTCATCCCCGGCTACCGCGTCGCCGGAAAGACGGGCACCGCGCAGAAGATCGGCCCCGACGGCAAGTACTCGCACACATCGCACGTCGCCTCGTTCGTCGGCTTCGCGCCCGCCACCGATCCGCGCGTGGCGGCGATCGTCATGCTCGACGATCCCAAGGGGGGGGCCTACTACGGAGGCGATGTGGCGGCTCCCTGCTTCGGCCGCGTCGTCGGTGTGGCGCTGGAGCACCTGCGCGTCCGCCCCGATCTCGACCCGGATCCGGCGGCTCCCGGCCCGCCCGCCGTTCAGGAGTACCCGGACTGGCGGCGCACGCCGCGCGACGCGAAACAGGACCCCGAAGAAGAGGAAGCCTGGCCGCCGGAGCGCGAGGCGCTTCCCGCCGACGTGATGCTGGTGCGCTCCGCACCGGGGCGGCCTGTCGTCCCCGATCTCTACGGCAAGGGACTGCGCGAATCCGTGTCGCTGCTCTCGGCTCTCGGGCTGCGGGTCGCGAGCGCGGGGACGGGGTTCGTCACCAAGCAGGATCCGCCGGCCGGATCGCCGGCCCAGCCCGAGGCCGTCGTGCGCCTGTCGCTCTCGCTCACCCCTCCCGCCACGCCGGCGAATCCGCCCGCGGTGGCGGCCGCCGGAGGCCTGACCGGACCACGGTGAGCCGAACGATCCGTCTCGAAGAGCTGCTGCGCGACATCCCGGGCGCCGGGGTGGATGGGGACGCAGGCGCCGCCGTGCGCGACGTCGTGCTCGACAGCCGCCGCGCGAGCCCCGGCGCCCTGTTCGCCGCGCTGCCCGGCGAGAAGACCGACGGCGCGCGCTTCATCGGCGCCGCGATCGCCGCCGGCGCGTCGGTGGTGCTCGCCGATCCCGCGTGCGCCGCCGCGGCGCGCGCCGCCGGCGCCGCCCCGAAGGCGTGGGTGACCACCGGCGAGCCGCGCCGCACCCTGGGGCTCATCGCCAGGAACTTCCACGGACGCCCGGACGAGCATCTCGCGCTCGCCGGAATCACCGGCACCAACGGCAAGACGTCCGTCGCCTGGCTCGTCGCCGAGATCCTGGGCGAAGCGGGGCGTCCGGCGGGGCTGGTCGGCACTGTGGAGTACCGCACCGGCAGCCGGCGCATCGCCGCCGAGCGGACCACTCCCGATGCCGTGGAGTTGTGGCGGCTGCTGGCCGAGATGCGCGACGCCGGCTGCCGTGCCGCGGTGCTGGAGGTTTCGTCGCACTCGCTCGCGCTCGACCGCGTCGCCGGCCTGTCCTTCGACGCCGCCGTCTTCACCAACCTCACGCACGACCATCTCGACTTTCACAAGACCATGGACGCGTACGCCGACGCGAAGCGTCTGCTCTTCTCGCGCCACCTGCGCGCGGACGGCATGGCGATCGCCGGCCGCGACGACGAGCGTGCGGCGTACATGCTCGCGGGCGCGCCGGCCGGGGCGCGGCGGGCGACCTTCGGCTTCGCCCCCGGCTCCGATCTGCGCATCGAGGCCACGCGCTGCGGCCTCACGGGAACCGATCTGCGCCTCTGTCTTCCCGGCGGCGATCGCATCCAGGCGCGGGCCCCCCTCCCCGGGCGACCGGGGGCGCTCAACATCGCCGCCGGGATCCTGACCGCCGCGGGCCTCGGCGTGGACCCGCTGCGCGCCGCGGAGATCGCGGCCCGCTTCGGCGGCGCGCCCGGCCGCTTCGAGCGCGTGGACCGCGGCCAGGAGTTCGCCGTGATCGTGGACTACGCCCACACCGACGATGCGCTGCGCAACCTGCTGGAGTCGGTGCGCGAAATGGCGCCGCGCCGCGTGATCACCGTGTTCGGCTGCGGCGGCGACAAGGACCGCACGAAGCGCGCCCCGATGGGCATCGCCGCGATGCGCTTTTCGGATCTCGTGTTCCTGACCTCCGACAATCCGCGCGGCGAGGACCCCGAGGCGATCCTGCAGGATGCCGAGGTCGGTCTGCGCTCGGTGCCGGGCAGCAGCGGCCGCTACCGCCTGCTCCCCGACCGGCGCGAGGCGATCACCGCGGCGATCGCATCCGCGGAGCCGGGGGATGCCGTCGTCATCGCCGGCAAGGGGCACGAGACGGTGCAGGTTTTGCGCGACCGGACCATCCCGTTCGACGACCGGATCGTCGCGCGCGACGCGCTGGCGATCCGCACCGGGCGCGCGGCCTGAGGGCATGGCTCGCGTGACCCCGATGGAGGCCGCGCAGGCGACGAACGGCCGGTGGGGCCCCGGGACCCCCGCCGTGGAGTTCACGCGCTTCGCGATCGACTCGCGCGCGGTGACGGGCGGCGAGCTGTTCTTCGCCATCGCCGGGCCGCATCACGACGGCCACGACTTTCTGCCCGACGCGATCGGCCGCGGCGCCGCCGCGGCGGTGGTGTCGCGCGCCGGAAGCGCGGCGCCGGCCGGCACGCCGCTGCTCCAGGTCCCCGATACGCTCGCGGCGCTGCAGACGCTGTCGATGCACGTCCGCCGGCGGCGCCCCCTGCGCGTCGCCGGAATCACCGGCAGCAGCGGCAAGACGACCGCCAAGGAGCTGACGGCCGCGGCGGTCGGCGCGCGCTTCGTGACCCACCGCACGCCCGGCAACCTGAACAACGCGTTCGGCCTGCCGATGGCTCTGCTCGCCACGCCCGACGACGCCGAAGCCGCGGTGCTCGAGATGGGCATGTCCACCCCCGGCGAGATCGCGCGGCTCGCAGAGATCGCCGATCCCGACGTGGGGGCGATCCTCAATGTCGGCGAGGCGCACCGCGAGCACTTCGACTCGGTGGATGCCATCGCCGACGCGAAGGCCGAGCTGTGGGCCGGCATGCGCTCCGACGCGACGGCGGTCTACAACGCCGGCGACCCGCGCGTGGCGGAGCGCGCCGCCCGCTTCCCGGGCCCGCGCCTGTCGTTCGGCGTGGACTGCGACGCCGACGTCGCCGCCAGCGGGGTGCAGGACGACATCGTCGAAGGCGTGCGCTTTCACGTGCGCACGCGGCGCGCGCGCGAGGGCGCCGGCATCGAGATCCGGCTGCGTCTCTACGGCCGGCACAACGCCGCGAACGCCACCGCCGCCTGCGCCATCGCGCTGGCGATGGGCATCGAGCCGCTGGAAGCCGCCGCCGCGCTGGCCGCCGTGCCGCCGGTCGCCGGCCGAGGCGTGGTGGAGCGGCTGGGGTCCGGCGTCGTGCTGGTGGACGAGACCTACAACTCGAATCCGACGGCGATGCGCGCCGTGCTCTCGAGCCTGCGCGGCACGCGCTGGGCCGGACGGCGGCTCGTGGTCGCCGGCGACATGCTCGAGCTGGGCGGCGCCGCGTCTGCGCTGCACCGGCTCACCGGCCGGCTGGTCGCCGAATCGGGAACCGCGATGCTGCTCGCCGTGGGTCCTCTCGCCGCCGAGACGGCGGCCGGCGCGAAGGACGCGGGTCTTTCCGACATCCATGTCTTCGCCGACTCCGCGGCCGCGGCGCGGGCGCTGCCCGGCCTGCTGCGCGCGAACGACCTGGTGGTGGTCAAGGGCTCGCGCGGCATCGGCACCGAGGCCGCGGCCGCCGCGGTGCGCGCGGCGTTTCCCGCCGGAACCGATGGCGGGCGTGCCTGATGCTCTACTACCTGTTCTACGCCTTCCACGAGCAGATCGGCGCGCTGAACGTCTTTCGATACGCGACATTCCGCTCCGCGCTCGCGGCTCTGTCTGCGCTCGTCATCAGCCTGGCCTGCGGACCGATGTTCATCCGCATGCTGAGGCGGCGGCAGATTGGCCAGGAGATCCGCGAAGAAGGGCCCGCATCGCATCAGGCGAAAAAGGGCACGCCGACGATGGGCGGCCTGCTGATCCTCATCGCGATCGCCGTGCCCGCGCTCGCGTGGGTGCACCCGCTGAACCCGCTCGCCTGGCTGGCGCTGGCCGCGATCATCCTGTTCGGTCTGATCGGGTTCCTGGACGACTGGCTCAAGATCGCGAAGAAGCACAATCTGGGTCTCACGGCGAAGGCGAAGTTCGGCCTGCAGCTTCTGGTCGGCGCGGGCATCGGCGGCGCGCTGCTCGCCCTGACCGAGAACGGGCTGTGGGACACACACCTGCAGGTGCCGTTCCTGAAGACGGTCACGCCCGATCTCGGCTGGCTCTATGTGCCGTTCGCCATGCTCGTGATCGTCGGCTCCGCGAACGCCGTGAACCTGACAGACGGCCTCGACGGCCTGGCGATCGGCTCGACGCTCATCGCCTCGGGGACCTTCGCGATCCTCACCTACTGCGCCGGCAACTCCAAGGTCGCGTCGTATCTCGGCATCGCGAACGTGCGCGGCGCCGACGACCTGGCGGTGCTGTGCGCCGCCATGGTCGGGGCGAGTCTCGGATTCCTGTGGTTCAACTGCCACCCCGCCGAGGTGTTCATGGGCGACGTCGGCTCCATGGCGCTGGGCGGCGGGCTCGGCACGCTGGCGGTGCTCGTGAAGCAGGAGCTGCTGCTGGCGGTCGTCGGTGGTCTGTTCGTGATCGAGGCGCTGTCGGTGATCTTCCAGGTCGCTTCATTCAAGCTGCGCCGGGTGCGGATTTTCCGCATGGCGCCGATCCATCACCACTTCGAGCTGGGAGGCTGGGACGAGACGAAGGTCGTGATCCGCTTCTGGATCGTGGCCCTCATCTTCTCCCTGCTCTCGCTGGCCACGCTGAAGCTTCGATGATGAGCGCCCAGACCGCCGCGCCGGCCGTTCCGGGAATCCCCCTCGAGGGTGTGCGCGTCGTCGTCGCCGGTCTGGCGACGTCCGGCACCGCGGCCGTTCGGTTTCTGCTGGCGCGCGGCGCCGAGGTGATCGTGTCGGACCGGCGCACGGAGCGCGAGCTGGGCGAAGCGGCCGCCGAGGCGCGCCGCGCCGGCGCCGCGCTGGATCTGGGCGGACACACCGCGTCGCTCTTCTCGGGTGCCGGCCTCGTGGTGGTGAGCCCGGGCGTGCCCTCGACGCTTCCCGCCCTCCAGGCGGCGCGCCGCGCCGGCGTTCCCGTGATCGCCGAGGTCGAGCTGGCGTCGCGGTTCCTGCGCGGGCGCATCGCGGGCATCACCGGCAGCAACGGCAAGTCCACGACCACGGCGCTGACGGCGGCAATGCTGAAGGCGGCCGGCATGCCCGCGCGCGCCTGCGGGAACATCGGCGTGCCGCTCATCGAGATGGTCGACACCGACACGCCGGAGTCGGTTTACGCGGTCGAGCTGTCGTCATTCCAGCTCGAGGAGATTCTCACGCTGCGCTGCCATGCGGCGGCCGTCGTGAATCTGTCCCCCGATCACCTCGACCGGCACGGCAGCCTCGAGGCGTATTCCGCCGCGAAGGCGCGCATCTTCCTGAATCAGCAGGCCGGCGATCTCGCGGTGCTCAATGCCGACGACGCGCCGTCGCAGGTCTTCCGCTCGTCGGTGCGCGGCCGGCTGGCCCTCTTCTCGCTCGCCGGACCCGTCGAGAACGGCGCCTGTCTGCGGGATGGCACGCTGGTGTTCGCGGAGGGCGGGCGCACAACTCCGATCCTCGCCGCCTCCGAGGTTCCGCTCGCGGGGCGCCACAACCTGGAGAACGTCCTCACCGCCGCCCTGCTGTCCCGTCACCTGGGCGCCTCCGCGGATGCGATCCGCAATGCAGTGAAGACGTTCCGCCCGCTTCCGCACCGCCTGGAACCGATCGGCGCGACCGAAGGCGTGCTGTGGGTGAATGACTCCAAGGCGACGAACGTGGACTCGGCGATCAAGGCCCTCGAGTCGTTCCCAGGCCGGCGCATCGTGCTGATCCTGGGCGGGCGGGACAAGGGCGGCGCGTTCGACGTGATGCGCCCGCTGCTGGCCGACCGGGCGCGGCTCGTCCTTCTCATCGGAGAAGCGGCGGGGACGATCGAAGCGATGATCGGCGGCAGCGCGCCGCTGCGCACCGCGGGAACGCTCGACGCCGCCGTCGCCGCGGCGCGCGATGCGGCGAAGGCCGGCGACGTCGTGCTGCTGGCGCCGGGCTGCGCGTCCTTCGACCAGTTCCGCAACTACGAAGACCGCGGAGAGCGGTTCCGGGGCTTCGTGCGCGCCCTGCCGGGGTTCTCCGCATGAGCGGCCGCAAGCTCGCCCCCGACAAGCTGCTGTTCGCCATCGTCGCGTGTCTCACGCTCTTCGGGCTGGCCATGGTGGGCAGCGCGTCGGTGTTCACCGCCGTGCGCGAGCGCGCCGGCGTCTCGTCGTATCTCGTGCGCCAGTCCCTCTTCGCCGTCGCCGGCCTGGCCGTGATGCTCGTGCTGATGAAGGTGGACTACCGGCGCTTCGCCGACCGGCGGTTCGTCGCGCTGGCGTTCCTCGGCTCCCTCGTTCTGCTCGGGCTGGTCCTGTTCACCCCGCCGATCAACGGCGCGCACCGCTGGTTCCCGGTGGCCGGCTTTCACCTGCAGGCCTCCGAGATCGCGAAGATCGCCTTCGTCCTGTTCCTCGCCTCGACGCTCGACCGGAAGGGCGACACGCTCGCGGATCTTGCGACCGGCGTCGTCCCCACCGCGGCCGCCTGCGGCTCGTGCATCGTCCTGATTCTCATCGAGCCCGACACGGGAACCGCCGTGCTGCTCGGCGCGCTGCTGATGGTCTATCTCTACCTCGCGGGCACGTCGCTCCGGGTGCTCCTCGCGATGGCAGGCGCCGGCGCCGGCGCCCTGGCGCTGGACATCCTTTCGAAGGACTACAAGAGAGAGCGTTTCCTCGCCTTTCTCGATCCGTCGGCCGATCCGCTGGGCGCCGCGTTCCAGATCAACCAGTCGCTGATTGCGTTCGGATCCGGCGGCGCGCTGGGCGTCGGTCTCGGCCAGGGCAATCAGAAGGCCTACTACCTGCCGTCGCCCCACAGCGACTTCATCTTCGCCGTCATCGGCGAGGAGCTGGGGCTCTGGGGGACGCTGCTGCTGCTCGCCCTGTTCGGCGTATTCGTCTGGCGGGGTCTGCGCGCGGCCGCCAGGGCGCCCGACAATTTCGGGCAGTACCTGGCGCTCGGCCTGACTCTGATGATCGGCCTGCAGGCGCTCTTCAACATGGGCGTCGCCACCGTTCTGCTGCCCACCAAGGGACTGCCCCTTCCGTTCATCTCCTACGGAGGCTCCTCGCTCATCGCGTCGCTCGCGGCGGCGGGGATCCTTCTGAACATTTCACAGCACTCGAACTGACCGATGGATGAGCGACGTGCACACGAAACGACCGATCGTGATCGCCGGCGGCGGCACGGGGGGGCATGTGTTCCCCGGTATTGCCGTGGCGCGCGAGCTGCGGCGGCGCGACCCGGCCCGTCCGCTCCTGTGGATCGGTGCGCGCGCGGGAATCGAGGCCCGGCTGGTTCCGGCGGAGCAGATCCCGCTCACGCTCCTGCCGCTCGGCGGGGTCGCCGGCAAGAGTCTCGCGGTGCGTGCGAAGAGTCTCGTGCAGGCCGGCTCGGCGTTCGTACGGTGCACCGATCTGTTCCGGAACGAGCATCCGGCGGCGGTTCTGGGGGTCGGGGGCTTTGCCTCGGGCCCGGCGGGAGCCGCGGCGGTGCTCGCGCGCGTGCCGCTGCTGCTGCACGAGCAGAACTCCGTGCCCGGAGGCACGAACCGGCTTCTCGCGCGGTTCGCCCGGACGATCGCCGTGTCTTTTCCCGATACCGCGGCGCGGCTCGCATCGCAGAGGGTCGTCGTGACCGGTAACCCGGTGCGCGCGGAGTTCTTCGCCGGAGCCGGCGGGCACGCTCCCGGCTCGGGCTTCGGACCGCTTGCGGTGCTCGTGACCGGCGGGAGCCGCGGCGCGCGCTCGATCAATCGCGCCGTGGCCGACGCGCTGCCGCGCCTGGCCGCGGCGGGGACCGGGGCATTCCACTTCACCCACCAGACCGGAGACGCGGACGCCGCGTCCCTGGCAGAGACGCACCGTGCCGCGGGGTTCGCGTCGGAAGTCGCCGCGTTCCTCGACGACATGCCGCGCCGGATGCAGGCCGCCGACCTCGTGGTCTGCAGAAGCGGCGCTTCCGCCGTGTTCGAAGTCGCCGCGGCCGGCAGGCCTTCGGTGCTGATCCCGTTTCCATTCGCCTCCGGAGATCATCAGACAGCCAACGCGCGCAGCCTGGCCGACGCCGGGGCGGCCCTGCTGATCCCCGACGCGGAGCTCAGCGGCGAGCGGCTGGCGGCGACGCTTCTCTCGCTCGCCGCCGACCGCGCCGGTCTCGCCCGGATGGGTGCGGCCGCCGGCGCGCTCGCGCAGCCAACCGCGGCTTCGCGGATCGCCGATCTCATCGAGGAGGCCGCCCGCTGATGCTCGGCAGAACGCGGCACATCCACTTCGTCGGCATCGGCGGCTCCGGCATGAGCGGCATCGCCGAGGTGCTGCTCACCCTCGGGTACAAGGTGAGCGGCTCCGATCTCTCCGCGTCCGCGGTCACCGCCCGCCTGCGCTCGCTGGGCGCCCGCGTGCAGGCCGGCCACGCCGCGTCGCACGTGACCGGCGCCGACGTCGTGGTCGTTTCGTCGGCGGTGAAAGAGAGCAACGTCGAAGTCGTCGCCTCGCGGCGCGCCGGCCAGCCCGTCATCCCGCGAGCGGAGATGCTCGCCGAGATCATGCGGATGAAGTACGGCGTCGCCGTCGCCGGCTCGCATGGCAAGACCTCGACCACCTCGATGATCGCCTCGGTGCTGCACGGCGGCGGTCTCGACCCCACGGTCGTCATTGGCGGGCGGGTCTCGTCGCTCGGCCGCGGCGCCCGCCTGGGGAGCGGCGCGCGTCTGGGGCGCGGCGAGCTGATGGTCGCGGAGGCCGACGAATCCGACGGCTCGTTTCTGAAGCTCAAGCCGACCGTCGCCGTCGTGACGAACATCGACCGCGAGCACCTGGATCACTACGCCGGTCTTGACGAGATCAAGGAGACGTTCGTCCAGTTCCTCTCGCGCATCCCGTTCTACGGCGCGGCCGTTCTGTGCCTCGACGATCCGAACGTGCAGGCGATCCTGCCGCGCGTCGAGCGGCGCGTCGTGACGTACGGATTCTCGAAGCAGGCCGACTTCCAGGCCGCCGGCGTGACCCTGGACGGCTTTTCGGCGCGCTACGAGGCGCGGCTGCGCGGCAGGCGGCTGGGCGACATCCGCCTGGGCGTCCCCGGACGGCACTCGGTGCAGAACAGCCTGGCGGCGCTTGCCGTCGGCATGGAGTTCGGTCTTTCGTTCCGCGCGATCGCCACGCACCTCGCCTCGTTCCACGGCGCCGACCGCCGCTTCCAGAAGCGCGGCGAAGCCGGAGGCGTGCTGGTGGTGGACGACTACGGGCACCACCCCGCCGAAATCGTCGCGACCCTCGCCGCCGCGCGCGAGGCGTTCGGGCGCCGGCTCGTGGTCGCGTTCCAGCCGCACCGGTTCACCCGCACGCAGGCGCTCGCCTCGGAATTCCACCAGGCCTTCAACCAGGCCGACGTGCTGCTGGTGACCGACATCTATCCGGCCGGCGAGACGCCGATCCCCGGTGTGACCTCTGCGGCGCTGGCCGACGGCATCGCGCGCCACGGCCACCGCGACGTGACCTACGCCGCGGCTCTGGACCAGATCGGCGCCGCGCTCGCGGCGCGCGCCCGCAAGGGCGATCTTGTGATCACGCTCGGCGCGGGGAGCATCTGGCGCGCCGGCGAGGACCTGCTCGAGCGCCTGGGCGCCCAGGAGTCTCCGCGGATGCGTCCGGCCGCCCGCAAGGCGTCGGCGCGCACTTCGAGGAAGCCCCCGGCGCGCGCGCGGAGGCGGGGATGATGAGCGCCCTCTCGCGCGATCGCGCCGCCACCCGCACCGAGGTCGAGCAGATCGCCTCAGGCCTTGGCATCCCCTGCCGGCGCGACGAGCCTCTGGGCCCGCGCACCACGATGGGTGTCGGCGGCCCCACGCCGGCGCTGCTTCTGCCCGGCACCGCCGAAGCGCTTGCAGCGCTGGTCCGCGCGCTGCGCGGCGCCGGCGTCCGCTTCCGCGTCCTGGGCGCCGGGAGCAACATCATCGTGGACGACGCCGGCATCGCCGATCCGGTGATCTCGACCGAAGCTCTGCCGTCGGGCCCCGAGCAGCGCGGCACCTCGGTCTGGGCCGGCGCCGGCCTGCTGCTGCCGCGGCTGGTGCGCGAGATGGCGCCGGCCGGCATCGGCGGGTTCGAGTTCCTGGAGGGGATCCCCGGCACCGTCGGCGGCGCTCTCGCGATGAACGCCGGCGCGGGCGGGCGATGGATTGGCGACGTCGTGCTCTCCGTCGAAGCGGTCGCGCCCGACGGCACGACCGTCGCCCACAAGCCGGCGCCCGGGGATTTCGGATACCGCCGCTCGTTCGTCGCGCAGCAGGGCCTCCTCGTCACGGGCGCCGTGCTTCAGGGCGCGCCCGGCGATCCGGAGCAGATCCGCGAGCGGATCCGCGACAACCGCGCGTATCGCGTCGCGACGCAGCCTCTTTCGGAGCGCTCGTCGGGATGCATCTTCCGCAATCCCGAAGGGGATTCCGCCGGCGCGCTGCTCGACCGGCTCGCGCTCAAGGGCGCGGCCGAGGGCGGGGCCGTTCTCTCCGAGCGGCACGCGAACTTCATCGTGAACCGCGGCGGCAGCAGCGCCGACATCCGGCGGCTGATCGGGCGCCTGCGCGCGGCGGTGCAGGCGCAGGCCGGCGTCGACCTTCATCTCGAAGTCATCGTCTGGAGCGACACCGACTCCAGCCACGGGAGCGCCGCATGAACCCTGCGATCGCGGTTCCTGCCGACTACGGACACGACGCGCGGTATCTGCGTCCCGAAGCGCGGCGGCCGGTCCCGCGCCGCGGCGTGCGGCGCGGCTGGCGGCGTCTCGCCCGCCTCGCGACCCGCGCCGTGCTGATCGGCGGTCTCACCGGCGCGGCGGCCGCGGGCCTCCGCGGCCTCGCGTCATCGGGCGCCTTCGCCGTCTCGGACATCCAGGTGGCGGGTTGCCGGCATGCGCGCCCCGAGGCGATCCGCGCCCTTCTGACCCCCATGGCGGGCCGCAACATTCTCGATGTCGATCTTCGCGAGGCCGCCCATCTCGCCGCCGGCAACCCATGGGTCGCCGACGCGGAGATCCGCCGGCGGCTGCCGGGAACGCTCAGCGTGACGATCCGCGAGCGCGAGCCGGCCGGCGTCGCGCTCATCGACGGCCACGCGACGCTCGTGGACGCGGCGGGCATCGCCCTCGCGGACTGCGGCGCCGTCGCGGTGTCCTGCACCTCGGCGGTGATCACAGGCCTCGACGGCCTCGCCGATCCGGTGCGCGCGTCGCGCATCGCCGGCGGCGTCGCCGCGCTCTCGGAAGTGCGCCGCCTGCACCCCGCTCTCGCCGGGCGGGTCTCGGAAATCTCGGTGGCCGAGGACCGGATCAGCCTGCTCCCCGACGACGGGGGCGCGCCGATCCTGCTGAGCCCCGTGGACTACGGCCGCAACGTCGAAAACTTCGCATCGGTCGAGGATGAAATCCGGCAGCGCTGGCAGCGGCTCGACTACGTGGACCTGCGGTTCCGCGGGCGCATCGGGGTGATGCCCGCGTCCGCCGCCGCGAGCGAGGACCACGCCGACGCCCCCGCCCCACGGAAGAGGAGATGACATGAGCAAGGAGACGCGCCTGATCACCGCGCTCGACATCGGGACCAGCAAGATCTGCTGCCTCATGGCGCACCGCCGCGAGACCGGCGAGGCCGACATCGTCGGCATCGGCACCGCTCCATCGCGCGGGCTGCGCAAGGGCGTCGTCGTGGATCTGCCCGCGACGGTCGAGTCCCTGAAGCAGGCGGTCGAGGAAGCCGAGCTGCAGTCGGGCCAGGCCGTGGAGCGCGCGTTCGTCGGGATTGCCGGCGGGCACATTCGCTCGTTCAACAGCCGCGGCGTCGTCTCGGTGTCGGGCCGCGATCGCGAGATCAGCCGCGACGACGTGCAGCGCGTCATCGAGGCGGCGAAGGCGGTGCAGATCCCGCCCGATCGCGAGGTGCTGCACGTGCTGCCGCAGGAGTTCGCGGTGGACGGCGAGGAGGGCATCCGCCATCCCGAGGGAATGACCGGCGCGCGGCTCGAGGCGCTGGTGCACATCGTGACCGCCTCGGTCTCGGCGGTGCAGAACATCGTGAACTGCGTGAACCGCGCCGGGATCGAGGTCGCCGACACCGTGCTCGAGCAGCTCGCCGCCGCCGACGCCGCGCTCACCGCGGACGAGCGCGATCTCGGCGTGGCGCTGGTGGACATTGGCGGCGGCACCACCGATCTCGCGGTGTTCGAGCGCGGAAGCATCTGGCATACGGCGGTGCTGCCGACCGGCGGCGAGCACGTGACCAACGATCTGGCGATCGGGCTGCGCACCGCGGTGCCCGACGCCGAGCGGCTCAAGAAGAAGCACGGCTGCGCGATCGTCTCGATGGTCCCGGAGGAGGAGACCCTCGAGGTGATCCCGGTGGGGGGGCAGAAGAACCGCATCGTCTCGCGGCGAACCCTCTGCGAGATCGTGCAGCCCCGGATGGAGGAGACGTTCGGCCTGATCCGCGACGAGCTGACCCGCTACCGCTTCGAGAAGGCGCTCAACGCCGGCGTCGTGCTGGTGGGCGGAGGCGCGCAGCTCGAGGGGGTTTCGGAGATCGCGGAGCAGGTCTTCGATCTGCCGGTGCGGACAGGGGCGCCCACCGGCGTGCGCGGCCTCACCGAGGTCGTGACGAGCCCCGGATACGCGACCGCCGTGGGGCTGGTGCTCCATGGCTTGACACACGGCGACGCGCGGCGGCGCCGGCGCAGCGCATCGCTCCTGCCCCTCGGCTCTATCGGCCGCGTGGGCGAGCGGATGCGCGACATCTTCGCGACTCTTTTCTGAGGACCGGAGGATACGATGGCTGTCGAGAAGCTGAAGACGAAGACCCGGACCGGGGCGCCGCTCATCACCATCGCCGCCGTGGACTACACGCCCGCGAAGAAGCCCGCGGCGAAAGAGCCGCCTCGTCACGCGCCCGCTCCACGCGCGGAGGTGTTTCCGGCGATGGAGACGCAGCCACCGGCCGTGATCAAGGTCGTGGGCGTCGGCGGGGGCGGCGGCAACGCGGTGAACCGGATGATTGCCGCCGGGCTGGGCGGCGTGGAGTTCATCGCGGTGAACAGCGACCTTCAGGCGCTCTCGCGCAATCGCGCGCCGCTCAAGGTCCAGATCGGCGAAAAGCTGACCAAGGGCCTGGGCGCCGGCGCCGACCCCGAGATCGGGCGCGCCGCCGCGCTCGAGGACACGCAGCGCCTCATCGAGCTGCTGCAGGGATCGGACATGGTGTTCGTGACCACCGGTCTCGGCGGCGGCACCGGCACCGGCGCCGCGCCGGTGATCGCCGGGCTCGCCAGCGAGCTGGGCGCGCTCGTCGTCGCGGTGGTGACGAAGCCGTTCAACTTCGAAGGGCGCCGCCGCCGCGCGCAGGCCGACCGCGGCCTCGCCGACCTCAAGTCGCGCGTGGACACCGTGATCGCCATCCCGAACGAAAAGCTGCTGCACACCGTGGAACCGGGCACGTCGTTCACCGACGCCTGCCTGATGGCCGACGACATCCTGCGCCAGGCGGTGCAGGGAATCTCCGATCTCATCACGATCCACGGCGAGATCAACCTCGACTTCGCCGACGTGCGCACGATCATGTCGGGGATGGGGATGGCGCTCATGGGAACCGGCATCGCGACCGGCGAGCATCGCGCCGTCGAGGCCGCGCAGCGCGCCGTGTCGTCGCCGCTGCTCGAGGACACCTCGATCGAAGGCGCCAAGGGCGTTCTCATCAACATCACCGGCGGCGTCGACATGACGCTGCACGAGGTGTCCGAGGCCTCGACGATCATCCAGAAGTCGGCCGACCCCGAGGCGAACATCATCTTCGGGACGGTTCTGGATCCCACGATGACCGACCGCGTGAAGGTGACGGTCATCGCCACCGGCTTCCGCCGCGACGACGGGTATCAGGCTGCGGCGCTGGAACAGTCCGCGCGCACGCCGGAGGCCCCGCTGTTCGGCGGCGCCGGCCAGGAGGCGGCGAAGCCGCCGGCCGAGGAGGAAGGCAAGCGCCGGTTCTGGCGCGGACCGCGCTGGGCGCCGGAGGCGATGCCCGAATTCGACAACGGCGGCGGCTTCGGGCCGAACGCACGGCCCGGCCGCGATCTGGACGTGCCGACATTCCTGAGGAAGCAGATGGACTGAGCGCCCGGCCGGGCGATCACGTCGATCAGATCATTCTCGACGATCTCGAACCAAGGAGGACCTGAGAAGCGATCAAGGGGAAGGGAGGACAACCCGGCTCCCGCGCACGAGCCCACCTCATACGTCCCTCCCTATAGACCCTCAATGACCCTGGAATCCGACCAACCCACCAAATCGGCCGGACTCCCTTCCCCTGCAGTACATGGTGGGCGCGAGATTGTTGGAACTTCGGCAGCCTCCTGGGTATCGCGCCTGCCTGCTGTTTTCAGTCGCGGGAACCCGTTTCGACCCCTTCTCGAGAGTCTGAATCGGACGATCTCGACGCCATCTACTGTTGTGGGGCGGATCCAGGTCGCCACAAGCTGTAGGAGTGCCGCGCCGATGCTGAATTCTTGGCGCGCGGGGCGATGCACCCCCGATGAAACCCCCAACAATCTCGCGCCCACCATGTGGGGCCAGCTGCGGGCTACCTTGGCCGCTGGACAGTCAGTCGGACATTGACCGTCGCATCCGCCCGAACGGTCACGGAACGAGTCGTGTGCTCGCCGCTGATCGCGGTGAACGTCACGTCGTAGGCGCCGGGATCCAGGTCGAAGAGATTGACCCGTCCCCCCGTCGTGCTCGCGTGCCCGATCTCGCGGCCCGAGCGGCGAACGGCGACGAGCCCTTCGACGTTCCGGCTTCGCTGATCCTGGGCAGAGACCACCACCGCTACGCGGCGCCCGTGGCCGAGATCCTTCGATTGGGTCTTCTGAACCGTCGCTTTGGTCTCACCCCGGCTCATCGGGGTTCTTGCGGTCTTGGACGCCGGAGGAAGCTGCTTCAATCTCAGCTCACAGCTCGTGGTGCCGCCGGCCGTGATCTTCACGTCCGTCGCCGCGCGGGAGTGGCCCGAGCGCGACGCGATGACCCGATAGGCTCCCGGATTCAGGTCCTTCAGCACGAACCGGCCATCGGACGCCGTACGCGCGAGCGCCCCCTTCGATGCCGTCTTTCCCTGGAGCGCCGTCACGCTGGCGCCCGCGATGGCCCGGCCGTTCTGGTCCCGCACCGAACCTCGAAGTGTCGTGCCCACGCCCGGCTTCACGACTCCCGCCTGGCTCTTCGCCGCATGGCTCGTCGGTTCGAGGCGCAGGCTGACCCTCGTGGAGCGGTCCGCCGTGACGCTCACGAGGGCCTCGGAACTCCCCTGCGCCGCACTCGCCGACCCCGGACCGCTCGCCGCAACCCGGTGCCGGCCTGGAGAGACGGAATCGAAGACGAACTCTCCGCGGCCGTTGGTCCGCGCCGTGAGGCGCCCGTCAAGCCGGACGAGCGAAAGCGGGGCGGGCTTCCCTTTCGCATCCTGCACGACGCCCGACACGCTCCCCCCTCCCGTCGGCCCCGCAGAGACGCGCGAAGACAGCACCCTCAACGCCTGCGACGCGGCGGCGCCGTGCATCGCCGCGGTGGGTCGAATCTGGAAATCCGCCGCGGCGGGCCGGTTCGCCGGCACCTCCGTTCTGCCTTCCGCGATGGCCCGGCCGCCGAGCAGCACCTTGAGATTGGCGAGGGCGCCGACAGGCAGACCACGAAGCTGATAGGTGCCGTCCGCTGCCGTGCGTGTCTCTGCCCCCGTCAGTTCCTCAGTGACGATCGCCCCCTCGACGGGAGCGCCATCCTGAAGGACCACGCCGCCGACCTCCCCCAGCTCCATCTCATCGGAGTCGAACGGCTCGGCCTCGGCCGCTTCGTGGTGCTTCTTGCCTCCTCCGTTTCCGGAGGGCGCTTCCTCCGCGTAGTCCGTGTCTTCTGCCCCCATCTCACGGTACTCGGCGCGCGCTTCGCGAACCTTCTGGAGGAGCGCGACCACCCCGTCCACGAAGCCTCCGACGGATTCGATCGTCGGACCACGCGCCGGCTCCATCTCCGGCTCCATGTTCGGCTCCATGTCCGGCTCCATCTCCACGAGGTCCTCGCCATCGGCCAGTTCGTATTCGGCCGGCTCGTCTACCCCGGCAGCGACGTCATCGGGCGGCAGTCCTGTCCCGCCCGCCGCGATCTCGTCCTCGCCGAGCATCGCGTTCAACCCAGAAGCCAGGCGCGCGACCGCGTCGCGGAGTCGCTCCGCTCCCGCCGGGTCCACGGACCCTTCGGCGGTCTGTGCCGGCTCGTCGAGAGCGATCTGGAGGTCTTCGATTGCCGGCCTGAGCGCTTCGAGCGACTGGGGTTGCCGCTGGCCGGCCCCAAGCGCCTGTTCGAGCTCGGAGATGAGCTGCAGCAGCCGATCCAGGTCGAGGCTTTCGAGGCCTGCCGGCATGCGCGCTGGAGTCGGCGCTGCAGATGGCGCGGCCGGGGCGCCGTTCGGGAACGGAGTATCCGGGACTGCGCTCGGCGCGGCCCCAAAGGAGACCGCACCGAGCGTTGCCGTCAGCAGCCCTGCGACGAGGCGTTCGCGCACGACATCACTCGCCGCGCGAGATCTGCGCGTCCGGGTCAGGGCCGATGGTCTTCGGTCCCTTGACCTCCACGTTCACCAGCACCTCCGCCTTGCCGTCGTTTCCCTTCACCACGTACTTCATCGGGTGGCGCCCGATGTGCTCACGCAGCCAGGTATTGGTGAACATGAGAGGCAGGACGCCCAGGGCTTCGTCGCACGTGCGGCCGGAACACTCGATACCGCTGTCGTCCTCGAAGACGTCCACCTCGACGTACGCGAACACGGGCAGCCCCATTCCACTGGCGAGGATGTGGCTCTTGGCCCCCGGAACGAGCCTGCCGTCCTCGACGTCCACCGTGCCGCTGTTCGGGATCGCAACGACCTTGGACTGGTGCATCTCTCCGTTGTCCGCGAAGCCGGTCACTCCGCGGGCGCGGACATAGATCTCGCCGTCGCCGGTGTTGTCACTGTCGTCGAGGATCCGGATTCCCTCGAGGACGATGGAGTAGTAGTAGCCATTCGAGGCGCTCGTCTTGCTGACCCTCATGATCGTGTAGGTGATTCGAATGTTCCCGTCCCCGGCTGTCTGCGTCATGGAGTTCCTGCCGCGGAGCATTCCGAACGTCGCGCCCTCGGTGCCGGAGCGCGGCCAGGTCGTCGTGTACGTGCCGATGACGTCCTTCTCGCTGCTCGACTCGATTGCCGCCTGCACACCGCTCGACGCCTCATCCACAACCTTGCCCCATGGGCCGGCGAACGCCGTCGTGACAGCCGTTGCGACCTTTCCGACGACCTTGTGACCGAGGCTCCACGTCGACGAGGTCTCGTCGTCGTCCAGGATCGCAACCGTGATGAGCAGCTCTTCCCCCATCCGGTTCTCGGGATACGAGAAGATCGGCACTGCCTGCTCGGCGCCGCTCATGAAGCTGGCGTTCACTCCGTCGTCGCAGGCCTCGTACCAGTTCTCCATCGGGAAGACCGTTTTCTGCATTACCGCCGGCCGCCCGCCGCGATCCCCCGTCGCTACGACCGCGAGATACTGGATCTCGCCTTCGGGTCCTTTTTCGCCCGTGTCGTTGTCATCGAGCACCCGGACTTCATCCAGGCGAACGACGATGTAGTTCCCGACGCTGACGGGCGCCGCTTCCCCCCGAACCGCAGGCGGTGGCGGCTGAGGGCGCTGCGCCCCGGGGACCGTTCCGATGGATGCGAGTGCGACGACGGCGCCAAGGAGCGCCGGGAAGCGCTTCGGGGTTTCCATAGTGATCTCCTTTCGAGCCAGCACCCGCGACGGCGTCGCCGGTTCACAGGCTCACGTTGATTCCTGTGCCGGGCCCGGCCCTCCCGATTCACGGAAAAGTGAGCATGGTGGGCGCGAGATTGTTGGAAACTTCGTCGAGGGCGCATGGCGCCGCGGGCTCAAACTCCAGGATCGGCGCGGCACGCCCACAGCTTGTAGCTGCCTCGATTCACCTACAACGGTACATGGTGTCGAAATCGTCCGATTCAGACTCTCGAGGAGGGCTCGAAGGGGGTTCCCGCGAATGAGAACACCGGGCAGGCGCGATGTTCGGGACGCTGCTCGATTTCCAACAATCTCGCGACCACCATGCGTTCGTCGCTTGACAGCCCCCCGGAGTGGCGGAACACTCCCTGCAACTCAGGGAGGCTCGTCATGCGTATTCACCGGGCAGCCCGCGGGGGCCCTCTCCGCGCGACGGTCCTGACGGCCGCTGCCGTCCTGACCCCACTTTCTGCGGCACTCTGCCTGGCCGCGGCCCCTGCCTTCGGAGTTCAGCCCGCCAACCCGACCTGGCAGTCGGAGATTCGCCCGAGAGGCGACCGGGTGGATGCCTCAGCAGCCGGGATCGCGCTGATTTCGGCACAGACCCAGGAGCGCCTCGCAGCCGGTGCGAATTCACCGGCCGGGCCGCTGCTGGTCCTGACCTTCGAGGGGCTTCGCCGTGGCGATGCGATGGTCTCCGCCGCTGGAGCCGCCGCCTTCTCCGGCTCGACCGATCGCGCTTCGCGGCTGCACGAAGCGGGGGTCACGGAGTGGCTGGAGAGCCGCCCGGGCGGTGTGGAGCATGGATTCACGATCGAGCGTCGCATCGTGACCGGCGGTGAGCCGACACTCGGCGTGAGGATGCGACTCGAGACGACGCTGCGCGTCATGCAGAAGGGCCCCGGAACCATCCTGTTCTTCCCGTCGGCCCCGCCTCCCGGAATACCGGCTGCGTTCAGCGCCGTGGCGCGCTATTCGAACCTGCTCGTGCGCGACAGCCTCGGCGCCGAAGTCTCCGCGCGCTTCGAGGTCGGGCCCGGTCACATCGACATCGTGTTGGACGACCGGGAGGCGGTGTATCCGCTCACGGTCGATCCGATTCTCACGACCGCGGCCTGGACGCAGCAGTCCGATCAGAACAATGCGCAGATGGGGCGTTCGGTGGCGCCGGCGGGCGACGTGAATGGCGACGGCTTCAGCGATGTCATCGTCGGCACATGGCTGTGGGACAACGGACAATCCAACGAGGGCAAGGCGTCCATCTACTGCGGCTCCGCCTCCGGGCTGATCCCGGCTCCCTGCTGGAGCGTCGAGTCGAACCAGACCGATGCGCAGTTCGGGGGGTCGGTCTCCTCCGCGGGCGACGTGAACGGCGACGGGTATGACGATGTCCTCGTCGGCGCGAACTGGTGGACAAACGGCCAGTCGAAGGAGGGCGGTGCGTGGGTGTATCTGGGCGGTCCGGCAGGGCCGTCCACGACCGCCGCGTGGCACACCGAGGGCAACCAGGCCGACTCGAACTTCGGCCGCATCGTCGCCTGGGCCGGCGACGTCAACAACGACGGCTTCTCCGACGTCCTGGTCGGAGCGAAAGACTACGACAACGGCCAGACCGATGAAGGGCGCGCGTACCTGTATCTCGGGAGCGCCTCGGGCTTGTCTACGACTCCCGCATGGACCGCCGAGCCGAACCAGGCTGGCGCCAGTTTCGGTATCTCCGTGGCGACCGCGGGCGACGTGAACGGCGACGGATACGCCGACGTCATCGTCGGCGCGAACCTCTTCGACGGCGGCCCCGCCGATCAGGGCGCCGCATTTGTCTACTCCGGCGGGCCTTCAGGCCTCTCCGCGAGTCCGATCTGGACCGGCATGTCCGGCCAGGCCGGTGCGAACTACGGCTTCTCCGTCGCCACGGCCGGCGACACGAACGGCGATGGATACGCCGACATCCTGATCGGCGGCTATCAATACGACGTCGGAGCCTTCACCGACGAGGGCCGCGCCTATGTGTACTTCGGCTCCGCCGCCGGTCCGACGGCGTCGCCTTCCTGGATCGCCCACCCGAGACAGAGCGGCGCCTCATTCGGCAGCAGCGTCGCGACGACCGGCGACGTCAACGGCGATGGCTATGCCGACATCGTCGTCGGCGCCTATCTCTACGACCTCACGCAGGCGGACGAAGGGGCCGCGTTCGCCTACTTCGGCTCCACGACGGGACCGGCCCTCAATCCGAGCTGGACCGGCGCGCCCGCTCAGCCGGGCGCGTCTTACGGCTGGAGCGTCTCCACCGCCGGCGATGTGGACGGCGACGGCTTCGGCGATCTCGTCGTCGGAGCGTACAAGCTCGACAGCGGGCAGCCCGATGAGGGCGCCGTCCTCACGTATGAGGGCGGCGGTGACGGCCTGTCGCTCACGCCCGCGTGGACCATCACGGGGCCCGGATTCGACTTCGCGGCCATTTCGGTGGGCTCGGCCGGCGACGTCAACGGCGACGGATACGACGAGCTGGTCGTCGGCTACCCGTTTGCCGCCAACTATCTCGGACGCGCGGAGCTGTATCTGGGCTCGGCCGCGGGACTTTCTCTGACTCCATCCTGGGCGATCGATGCCACGCTGGGACCTTCCGGGATCAGCGAATATGGCTACGGCGTTTCGGGAGCAGGCGACGTCAATGGCGATGGATACGCCGACGTCGTCGTGACCTCCAACGAGGAGAGGCGTCCCCCGTACAACGAGGGATTGATGTATCTGTACTGCGGCTCCCCATCCGGGCTTTCGACGGCACCCTGCTGGACCGGCTATTCGGGGCGCACGGAGTCCTACCAGGGCACCGACCTGCGTGACGCGGACTTCAACGCGGACGGCTACTCAGACCTTGCAGTCGGGTTCCGTTCGTTCGACGGCGATCCGCAGGATGGCGATGCAAATCCCATAGGCGCGTTCTTCGTCTATCTCGGCGGTCCGGGCGGATACACGCCGACGCCGATCAAGGTGTACGGCGGATACTGCATCTCCTGCCGGTTCGGAGTGATGGGCCCGCTCGGCGACATCAACGACGACGGCTATGCCGACGTGATGACCGGCTCGGAGGTGGGAACCAGCGCCGTCCCGTTGTTCTATGGCGTGCCGGATGGTGTCGAGCACACAGAGACCACGAAGTTCACGGCGGCACCGGGCGACTCCGCATTCGGGATCGGCGTGTCGACCGGCGGCGATGTCAACGGCGACGGCATCGCCGACGCGCTCATCGGGTCCACCGGCACAAACCCGACCGCACACCTCTATGTCCGCTTCGGCAGCCCCGCCGGCCTGCCCGCAGCGCCGAATCAGATCGTTTTCACCCAGGCAGCCGGAGGGGCCGGGCTCTACGGTTCGGGTCTCGACTCGTCCGGAGACTTCAATGGGGACGGCTTCGCGGACACGATCGTCACGGCGCCGCTCGAGCTGGATGGCTCGGGCTCCAAGGGCCGCGCCTACGTATACCTCGGGTCGTCCGCGGGTCTTCCCAGTGGGGCTGACTGGTCTTACGGGGATACCACCGGGGCCACCACCCGTATGGAGGCCTCGGGATCCGCCGGCGACATCAACGGGGACGGATTCTCCGACGCGTTCATCGTCGAACAGATCCCTGGGAACCAGCAGCGGGTTCTCGTCTTCATGGGCGGCGCCGGGGGCGGGCTCACACGGATCCCGCGGCAGCTTCAGACTCCCGCCGGCCCGCCGATCCCGCCGGGCGGGCGCAGCGGCTCCGCGACGGGATACTCACTGGACCTTCTGGCGCGGAGCAGCGCCGGGCGCAGCAAGTTCCGCCTCCTGGTCGAGTCCAAGCCGGTCGCGATGCCGCTCAACAACACCGCTCTGTCGCTGCTTGCGACGGGTGAGACGGGAGCCCCTGGTCCGGCGGGCAGTGCGGCGCCTGCGTCCGGGTCGGTCGGGTCGCAGACCGCGGTCACGCGGATTCACTGGCGCGCGCGCCTGGCCGCCCCGAACCCGCTGCATCCGTACTCGCCGTGGATCGCTCTTAGCCGGAACGGTTCAGCGACACCGCGGCTGCGGACCGCCGGCTGCCTCGATCTCGATGGGGACGGCTACTTCGCACCGCATGATCCGCTGTGCGGATCCCCCGACTGCCTCGACATGGACCCGGCCGTCTGGGCTCAGCCGGGGGAGGTGCCGAACGTTGTCTTCAGTCCCGACGAGGTGACAGTCTCCTGGAGTCCTCCCGCTTACACCGGAGGCGCAGGATCGCTGCGCTACGACACGATACTTGCGCCTTCCTTCCTCCGGCTGCCCGACTGGATGCCGGACTACGCGCCTTACATGATCGAAGAGGACGGGGTGGATCTGCAATCCACGATCCCGTCCAAGCCGACCACGGGGTACTCGTACTTCGTCCTCGTGCGCGCAAAGAACGCCTGTCCATCGATCGGCGGGACCTGGGGTTACCGCACCTCGGGCGACGAGCGGTACTACCCGACGACGAAGTAGCCGTGTAGCGCGCCCGCGCGCCAGAGGGCAGACTCCGCGGAATGACTGCCGCGGAGCCTCATGTCGTCATTCTCGGTGGCGGCTTCGGCGGCCTGCATGCCGCCAAGGCATTGAAGCGGGCGCCGGTCAGGGTGACGCTCGCGGACCGGCGGAATCACCACCTGTTCCAGCCGCTCCTGTATCAGGTCGCGACGGCGGCGCTGAACCCTGCCGACATCGCCTCTCCGATCCGCAGCATCCTGCGGGACCAGAAGAACACCACGGTCATCCTGGCGGAGGCGGCGTCGATCGACGTGCCCGGCAAGCGCGTCGTCCTGACCGACGGCGAGCTGCCGTACGACTATCTGATCGTTGCGACGGGGGCGACCCATTCGTATTTCGGTCATCCGGAGTGGTCCGCCCCGGCGCCCGGGCTGAAGACGATCGAAGACGCGCTGGAGATCCGACGCCGCGTGCTGCTGGCCTACGAGGAGGCCGAGCGCGAGACGGACGCGGCGCTGCGTCGCGAGTGGCTGACCTTCGTCATCGTCGGCGGTGGCGCGACCGGCGTCGAAATGGCCGGGGCCCTGGCCGAGATCTCCCGTCAGGCGCTGTTCAGAGACTTCCGGCACATCGATCCCCGCAGCGCCCGCGTCATTCTGGTCGAAGGCTCAGACCGGGTGCTGCCCGGCTTCGAATTGAAGCTGTCGCAGAGCGCGCGCGAGCAGCTCGAGCGTCTGGGCGTGGACGTCTGGACCGGGACGCGGGTGACGAACATCGACGACCGGGGCGTGTCGCTGGGCGACGAGCGCATCGCGGCGCGCACCGTCGTCTGGGCGGCCGGCGTGCAGGCGTCCCCCGTGGTGCGCTCGCTCGGGGCGCCGCTCGACAGGGCGGGCCGGGTGCTGGTCACGCCGAATCTCACCGTACCCGGCCACGATGAAATCTCCGTGATCGGCGATCTCGCCGCGCTCGAGCAGGACGGCAAGCCGGTTCCCGGGGTGAGCCCGGCGGCGATGCAGGAAGGCCGCCACGCGGCGCGCAACATCGTGCGGACGATCCGCGGCGAGCCGCTGCAGGCGTTCCGCTACTTCGACAAGGGCTCGTTCGCGACGATCGGCCGCGGCGCCGCCGTGGGCGCGCTGCGCGGCGGGCTCTCGCTCACCGGCTTCATCGCGTGGGTTGCGTGGATGGCCATCCACATCTTCTTCCTCATCGGGTTCCGGCACAGAGTCCTGGTGATGCTGCAGTGGGCCTACTCGTATCTCACGTTCCGGCGGGGCGCGCGGCTGATCACCGGCGGCCCCGATGTCCATGGCCCGCACTGACGTACTGATCTGCGGGGCCGGGCCGACCGGGCTGATGCTCGCGCTGCGTCTCGCGCGCGCGGGCGTGCGCCTGCGGATCGTAGATCCCGCGGCGGAGCCGGGCACGACCTCGCGCGCGCTCGTCGTGCACGCGCGCACGCTCGAGTTCTACCGCCAGATGGGGATCGCCGAGGCGTTCCTGCGCGAGTCGCTGCCGTTCACCTCCGCGAACTTCTGGGTGCGCGGCCGGCACATGGCGCGCGCCGTGATCGGCGACATGGGCAAGGGAATCAGCCCCTTCCCGTTCATGGTCGTCTGTCCTCAGGACCGTCACGAGCGATTTCTGATCGCGCAACTCGAGCGCGCGGGGCTGCGCGTCGAGCGCGGTGTAGAGGTGGCGGCGTTCGAGCAGAGCGAAGATGGGGTGACGGCGCGGCTGACGCATGCGGACGGCCGCGAAGAGGCGCAGGAGGCATCGTTTCTCGCGGGGTGCGACGGCGCGCACTCGCGCGTCCGCGAGGTCCTGGGCGTCGGGTTCCCGGGCGGCACTTACAACCGCGTTTTCTATGTCGCCGACGTCGAAGCGACCGGCCCCGTAATGAACAACGAGCTGCACGTCGCGCTCGACGACGCCGACTTCATGGCCGTCTTTCCTCTGCTCGGCGGGCGCACGGCCCGGTTCGTGGGCAGCATCGAGGCGGCAAGCGAGGACGAGCGCACGGCGCTCCGGTGGAAGGACGTGAGCGACGCCGCCGTGAAGCGCCTGGGCGTCACCGTCGAGAGAGTGAACTGGTTCTCGACCTACCGTGTGCACCACCGCGTCGCGGGGCATTTCCGAAAGGGGCGCGCGTTCCTGCTGGGCGACGCCGGCCACATCCACAGTCCCGTCGGCGGACAGGGGATGAACACCGGTCTGGGCGACGCGGTGAATCTGGCATGGAAGATCGCCTCGGTCGTGCACGGCAGGTCCGGGATGGCGCTGCTCGAGACATACGAACCGGAGCGGGTTGCCTTCGCGAACCGGCTCGTGAACACGACCGATCGCGCATTCGTCGTGGTCAGCAGCGACACGCCGCTGGCCCGGTTCACGCGGATTCGGCTCACACCGGTTTTCGTGCCTTTCCTGCTTCGGTTTGCGGCATGGCGGCGCTTCGCGTTCCGCACCGTGTCACAGACGGCGATCTCGTATCGGGGAAGCAGGCTCAGCGCCGGGCAAGTCGGCGCGGTCTCGGGCGGCGATCGCCTTCCCTGGGTCGAGCTGCCCGCCGGCACGCCCTTCCCCGACAACTTCGCCCCGCTCGACGGCCTCGCCTGGCAGGCGCACGTCTACGGCCGCCCGGCGCGCGGGCTGGTCGACGAGTGCAGGGAGCTGGGTCTTCCGCTGCACGAGTTCGCATGGGACGCCGCGATGGCGCGCGCCGGTCTCACCCGGGACGCGCTCTATCTCATCCGCCCCGACGGGCACGTCGGGCTGGCCGATGCCGCAGGCGATCCAGGAGTGGTGGCGCGCTACCTCGCGATGCGCGGCATCACGACTCAGCGCTCGAGCTGACGCTCGATCCTGCGGTCGGGCACCAGCCACATCAGCGCCACGACGACATACAGGACCACCGACAGACGGGGCGCGGCGGCCGCCACCGCAATCGCCGCGCCATAGAACGCGATCGACAGCTTGCCCTTGAAGTCGCGCCCCACCGCCGCGGCGAGCCGGCGCTCCGGCCCCTCGCGGGCGACGATCGTGGTCTGGAGAATGGTGTACGCGATCGCCGCGAGGATCAGGACCACTCCGTAGAGCGCGACCGGCAGCGCCTCGAGCCCGGCCTCGCCCAGCCACGCCGTCGCCACCGGCACGAGCGAAAGCCAGAACAGCAGGTGCAGGTTCGCCCAGAGGATACGGCCGTCCACCCGGCCGGCCATCTGCAGCAGGTGGTGGTGGTTCGTCCAGTAGATCCCCAGGTACATGAAGCTCATGACGTAGGTCAGCAGGTGGGAGCACAGCGGGGCGAGAGCGCTCCAGTCCGCGCCGTCCGGCACTTTCAGCTCGAGCACCATGATCGTGATCACGATTGCGATGACGCCGTCGCTGAACGCTTCGAGCCGCGCTTTGCTCACCTGAGTCTCCTGCGCGATGATACGGCACTCGCGGGGACCCACATGGAATCGATGAGCATCCCGACTGCCACGATAGAAGCCGCGGGCAGGCTGCTTCTCGCAGCCTTCTGCGGGGCAGCGATCGGACTCAACCGGGAGTGGCACCACAAGCCGGCGGGGCTGCGCACGCACGCGCTGGTCGCTCTGGGGACGGCGTTCTGCGCCCTGATCGCCCTTCAACTGACACCGCTCGCCGGCGAGCCCGACGACGGGGCGGTCAGCCGCGTGATGCAGGGCATTCTCGCCGGCGTCGGCTTCATCGGCGGTGGAGTAATCCTGCACCGCGACGACCCGAAAGGCGCCCACGGACTCACGACCGCCGCGTCGATCTGGGTCACCTCGGCGATCGGGATGGGAGTCGGGCTCGGCCTGTGGAGAACCGCGCTCTGGTCGCTGGCCCTGACCCTGGCGATCCTCATGCTCGGGCGGCGCGTGGATCGGCGTATCCACGGATCGCACACCGACGCGCCGGGTGAATGAGGGGCGCGCTCGTGCTCGAACCGGCGGCAGTCGATGACGCCGCGGCGATCGCCGCTCTGCGAAACGCCGTGTCGATCGACCTGACCCGCCGGTATGGCAAGGGCCACTGGTCTTCGCAGAGCACCGAGCGGGGCGTGATCTATCAACTGCGCACGTCGAGTCTCTACGTGATGCGCGACCCGGTCAGCGTCATTGCGAGTCTCCGGCTTGCGCGCAAGAAGCCATGGGCGATCGACGTGTCCTATTTCACGCCGCGGACCAAACCGATCTATCTCACCGACATGGCAGTGGCCCCGGAGCGGCAAGGGCGGGGGCTCGGCCGGGCCTGCCTCGATCAGGTGCGGAGGATCGGCGCATCGTGGCCCGCCGACACCGTGCGGCTGGATGCCTGGAACGCCGACGCGGGAGCCGGGGGCTTCTACGCGCGCTGCGGCTATCGCGAGGTGGGCCGCGTGACCTACCGCGGCGCGCCGCTCATCTATTTCGAGACGCTGCTGTGAGGACCCGCGAAGACGTGGCCGCCGCCAAGCGCCGGGATACGCGGCACCGCCGCGCCCGCGCGCGGCCTGGACCGGGTCCGAGAGGATAATCCATGAAACGCATCGCCCTGCCCGCCGTCTTCGCCCTGCTCGCCGGCTGCATGATCAGCGAAGAGACTCCACCCGCCCCGGGGACCTCCCCCGTGGATCAGGCGGCGCCGGCCGAATCCACCGGGGTGCAGACCGGCGGCATCAGGATGATCCCGATCCACACGCCGAAGGGCGATTTCAGGGTGTGGACGAAGACCGTCGGCAGCAATGCGCGCATCAAGGTCCTTCTGCTGCACGGCGGCCCCGGCGGAACGCACGAGTACTTCGAGGCCTTCGACAGTCTCGTGGCGCCGTTCGGGATCGAATACATCTATTACGACCAGCTCGGCTCGTACTACAGCGATCAGCCCGACGACCCGGAACTCCTGAGCGTCCCCCGCTTCGTGGACGAAGTGGAGCAGGTCCGCACCGCGCTCGGCCTCGACAAGAACAACTTCTACCTGCTCGGGCATTCGTGGGGCGGCATCCTTGCCGTGGAGTACGCCCTCGCGCACCAGGACCACCTGAAGGGGCTGATCATCTCCAACATGATGATGAGCATCCCCGAGTACAACGATTACGCGGAGAAGACGCTCAAGCCTTCCATGGACCCGAAGGTCGTCGCCGAGATCGCGGCGCTCGAAAAGGCCGGCAGGACCGACGACCCGCGCTACATGGAGCTGCTGGTCCCGAACTTCTACTGCCGGCACTTCCTGAGAATGCCTGCCGGCCAATGGCCCGACCCGGTCAACCGGCTGTTCAGGCATCTGAATCTCAAGGTCTACGCGCCGATGCAGGGACCAAGCGAGTTCCACGCTTCCGGGATCCTGGAGCACTGGGATCGGTTCGGAGATCTGAACAGGATCGCCGTCCCGACACTCGTCATCGGGGCGCGCTACGACACGATGGACCCCGCTCACATGGAGCGGGTGGCGAAGGCGCTTCCGCGCGGGCGGTATCTCTATTGTCCCGAGGGGAGCCACATGTCCCTGTACGACGACCAGCGGACCTGGTTCGACGGAGTCACCGCATTTCTCCATGACAGCGACGCCGGCAGTTTTTGAGCTGCCGCCCCGGCCGCGGATCCTGATGGGTCCGGGGCCGGGCGCGATGCATCCGCGCGTGGCGGCCGTGCTCGGCACACCGCTGATCGGGCACCTGGACCCCGTCATGGGCGCGCTCATGGACTCGACGCGGGAGCTGCTGAAACCGCTCTTCGGCACGCGCAGTTCCATGACGCTCACGATCTCGGCGACGGGCGGCGGTGGTCGCGAGGCCGTGCTCACGAACCTGATCGAGCCCGGCGACCGCGTCGTCGTCGAGGTGCGCGGCTACTTCGGAGGGCGCCTGGCGGAGTGCGCGAAGCGACTCGGCGCCGACCTGCGCATCGTCGAGGGGGAATGGGGCGCGCCGCCGCCGATCCAGGGACTGGTCGACGCGATCGAGTCGCACCGGCCGGCAGTGGTCGCCGTGGTGCATGCCGAGACTTCGACCGGGGCGATCGTGCGGCCCGAAGAGCTGAAGTCACTCGCAGACGCGGCGCACGGTGCCGGCGCCGTGATTGCGGCGGACTGCGTCACTTCCGTCGGTTCTGTCCCGCTGAGGACCGACGCATGGGGGCTCGACGCCGCGTTCGGCTGCTCGCAGAAAGGGCTCGCCTGCCCGCCCGGGCTTGCGCCCATCACCCTTTCGGACCGCGCGCTCGCAAAGGTCCGCGCGCGCCGCACGCCTCCCCCGTCGGTGTATTTCGATCTGACGCTGCTGGAGCAGTACTGGGGGCCGTCGCGGGTCTATCACCACACGGCGTCGTCCACCCTCGCGCTGGCTCTGCACACCGCGCTCGAAGTCATCCACGAGGAAGGCATCGAAGCGCGCTGGGCGCGGCTCGAGAAGGTTGCGAAGCGTCTGGTGGACGGCTGCGCGGCGCTCGGCCTGCCGCACCTCGTCGCCAGGCCGCACCGGATGCCGATGGTGACACCGGTGCGCCTGCCCGAAGGGCTCGACGAGGCGCCGATCCGCCGCGCCCTGCTGCTCGAGGACGGCATCGAGATCGGCGCCGGCCTCGGCCCCCTCGCGGGGAAAATCTGGAGAATCGGCCTGATGGGCGATTCGGCCCGCGACGAGAACGTCGACGCGCTGCTTACCGCCCTGGAGCGCCGCCTCCCCCGTCGCTGACCTGCGGCTCCGTGGTCCCGTCCGCGGGCGCGGGAGCCGGCTCCGCGGCCGGCTCCTGCACCGGCGCCGGAGGCGCTACCAACTTCGCCGCGGGGGGCGCGGCTGCAGCCGCCGCCTTCGCCGCCGCGGTCTGCTGCGGGCTCTGGCGGGTGAGGAACGGCATCAGCGGCGTGACCTCGAACGGCATCTTCTCGCGCGCTGAGAGCAGCGCAACGGTGCGGTTGTGCAGCAGGGTCGCCGCTCCGGCCCACGGGTCGAGCTTCACCCGGCCGCCGAGCGGCAGCGCGGCGATCTGCTCGGTGCTCCCCTCGCGCAGCACCGGAGCCGATTTCATGAGCTTGCCCGCCTCGTAGAGCCCGCTCTTCTTCGAGAACCGGTTGCCGAAGTTCGGCCGGATGAGCGCGGGCAGCACGTCGGTGCGGGAGTCCAGCGCCTTCAGGAACAGACCGGCGTTCGCCAGCTTGTCCTTGTAGGGCGAGTTCGCAAGCAGCTGCCCGGCGCGCAGATCCGCCGCCGCCTGCTCGCGCGCGTCGCGCCGGAAACCCAGACGGCGCAGCGTGTCCTCGTCGGCGAAGAGCATGCGGTCCGAGAAGGCGTACTTCGTGTCGAGCCCGTGGCCCAGCTCGATGTGGGCCAGCTCCATTGCAAGCACCATGGCGAGACTCGCCTCGTCGGGCAGCACGTCGATGAGGCCACGGCTGACGACGATCGTGTGTCCCACGGTGAACGACTCGAGGGGCGAGGTCAGCAGCACGCGGCAGCGCACCTGGGGCTGGATGTCGAGGTTGTTCGTGACCTCCAGGTTGCTGACCACGGTGTTCAGCACCTCGTCCACCTCGCCGGCCGGCGCCAGCAGCCCGCTCTTCTCCAGGCGGTGGATGACGTTCTCTTCCGCCATGCGCTCCCAGGCCCGGCGGCTGCTCACCGGGGAGAGGTCGGTGGTTTCGCTCGCGCCCTCGCCTTCCTGCACCGGGGTTTCCAGTTCGATCTTGGTGAATTCGTCTTCCTCTTCGCTGCTCTTCGCGGCGTAGCCCCACAGACGCGTCTGGCTGCGGAAGGCGACCGGGCGGGCATCCCACGGGGCGTAGTTCGACTCCTCGGAGTACACGGACGCCGGCAGCCAGAGGCCGTCCGGACCCATCGGCTCGCGCCACGAGTCGAAGTGGAACGACGGATTGTCCTTCGATGCCGCGGTGAAGGCGCCGTTGTAGCGGACGATCGTGTCGGTCTGGTCGTCCACCCAGATGCGGCCGACGAAGCGGCCGACCTCGGCCTGCTTCGGGCTGACCTCGAAGACGAGCGTGCGGACCTCTCCCAGAAACTCGCGACGCACGAACGAGAACTCGTAGTGGTCGGTGTCGAAGCCGGCCGGGTCCACCAGGATCATGCGGGTGAACCCGGTCTGGCCGAACTCGACCATGTACAGGTTCTGGAAGAACTCCTTCATCCGCTCGCCGGTCGTCGACGCAGGCTCGAGCGAGCGCTGGTCGATCCCCTTCGAGAGATCGAGCTTGCCGAGGAAGTAGCGATCCCCCTCCGGCACGGCGCCCAGCGTCGCGTGCGGTGCCATGAGCTGCACGTAGGTCTCGACCAGCGGGCGGTAATTGCGCAGCGTCGAGGCGAGCTGCGCCTCGCGCGCGATGACCGACCGGATGATGTCCCCGCGCGTGCGCGGTGCCGGCGCGGCCGGGGCCGCGGGCGCCGGCTCCGCGGCGGGCTCGGCGGCCGGCTCCGCGGAGGGCGTCGCTTCCATGGACTGCCCGGTGGCAGGCGCCGGTCCGGCCTCCGGCGATGCCGCGGGCACGACGGGCTGCACCGTCGCCTCCCCGGCGAGCAGGGCCGCCGGCACCAGCGAAATCAGCAGGGCGGCGATCAGAAGTCGGGTCAGTTTCTCGCGCACGGAAGCGTCCTCCATGTGGCCCTCACCAGGCCAGTCTGAAAACCATGTGCACACGAACCGTCGAATCCACCGGGCGGCCTTCGCGCTGCGCCGGCTTGAAGCGAATTGCGCGGGCGGCGGCGGTCGCGGACTCGTCGAGGCCGTGCCCGAGTCCCGAAACGAGCCGCACCACCTGCACGGGCCCCTCCGCCGGGAACAGCAGGTCGAGCACCACATCTCCCTCGAGCTTTAGCGCGCGGGCGGCGGCGGTGTACTCGGGCCGCGGCTTGAACAGGATTTCGATCGGCTTCCCGGGCGGCGGCACCGGTGCCGCGGCTCGCTGCGCCGGAGCCGGCGCCGACGGGCGCGCATCGCCGAACCCGGCCGGCGCGGTCGCGCGCGGGCCGGGGTCGTGTGTCCGCAGCGGCGCGCCGTCGCTGACTTCTCCGAATCCCGCGTTCGCGATCACGCCGCGCGCGCCGGTCGCACCACCGGCTCCATTCCCCTGCTCCGGTCCTTCGGGAAGGTCGAACGAGCCGACCTTCGACGGCGCCTCCGGCGCGCCGGGCCGAGGCTCCGCGAGACCGGGCACCGCCTCGGTCGGCGTGAAGCCGCCGGTCTGCACCTGGCGCGAAGGCAGCTTCGTTTCGGGCAGACCGGTGTCCGTGCCTGTGAAGGTGTTCGTGCGCACACGGCGGTCGGCGGCCTTCCTGATCTCCGGCACCGTCTCGGGATCGAACGGGGTCTTCGGCTTTTCGGGAACCGGCTTCGGGAGCGGCAGCGCAAGCGAGGCTTGCATCGGAATCTCGGGCGCCGGCTGCGGCGCCGGCTCCGCTGGCTGCGCGGGCGGCGGAGTCGGCGGAGGCAGATCCTCGGGCTTCGGCGGCTCGACCCGGCGCGGCGGCTCCGGTGCGGGGGGAGGCTCATCGAACGTCCGCGGCGGCTCCGGCACCGGGGCCGACGGCGCCTCCATGATGCTCATCTCGATCGGCTCGGGGGCTCTTACTTCCTGGATGGTGAGCAGGGACGCGCCCGCCACACCCGCGAGGAACAGGGCGTGGACGGCGACACTCGCGCCCGCCCCCTTCCACAGCGTTCCCCTGTCGAGGAGAAGTCCGGCGCCCAGCGGCTCACGCGGCGCGGCAGACCCGGCTGCGCGAGTCCGCGTATCCAGCCGCAGATCCTGCTCGACGCGCCAGTCGCTTGCGATCAACCGCTGTTCGGCGGCGCCGGCCGAAGTCCCGCCCGCCGCGCGCTCCTCGGACGTGCGCGTCGCGTGCTGGCCCCCGGGTTGTGTCTCTCTCTCGTTGACCGGCACGTTTCTCGTCCGCCCGCCGTACCTGGGCGGTGGGGGAGTTCGAGGATTTGCCCGGCGCTCCTCCGGGGCTTCGGCGCGCCCCGCTGCACTGCGTCCCTCACGCCGCCGAATCGCTGTTCCGAAGGCGTGTTGCCCCGGGCGATGATCAATATCGGTTCCGGGTCCGCCACTGTCCAGTTGCGCCCGGAGGCGCAGTCAGCGCAGGGCGCGCAGGGCGAGCGCGGCGTTGTGTCCGCCGAACCCGTACGACGTGGTGAGCGCGGCCCGCAGCGGGGCGCTCACCGGTTCGTTCGGCACGTAGTCCAGGTCGCACTCCGGATCCGGGGTCTCGTGGTTGATCGTGGGGGGCGCAATGCCTTCGTGCAGCGCGAGCGCCGTCGCGGCCAGCTCGATTCCCCCCGACGCGCCGATGGCGTGGCCGGTCATGGACTTCGTCGCGCTGACTTTCAGCCGCGAGGCCCGTGGTCCGAACGCGCGGTGGATCGCCTGCGTCTCCGTACGGTCGTTCGCCTGCGTCGAGGTGCCGTGGGCGTTGATGTAGTCCACGTCCCCCGGCGCGAGACCTGCGCGGCCCATCGTCTCTTCGAGCAGGCGGACCATGGCGTCGGCCGACGGATCGAGCATCACGATGTGATACGCGTCGCACGTCGCGGCATACGAGACGATCTCGGCGCGGATCGGCGCGCCGCGCCGGCGCGCGTGGTCGAGACGCTCGAGGATGACGACCCCCGCGCCTTCGGAGAGCACGAACCCGTCCCGATTGCGATCGAACGGCCGGCTCGCCTTTTCCGGCGCGTTGTTGCGCGTGCTCATCGCCCGCAGCAGGTCGAAGCCCTTCATCCCCCAGCCATCGGCATCGCAGAGCACCGCGTCGACGCCGCCGGTGATCATCACGTCGGCCTCGCCGTCTCGGATCGCGCGAAATGCATCGCCCGTGCTCATCGTGCCGGCGGCGCAGGCGGTCGCGACGCTCTTGCACTCGCCGCGCGCCCCGAAGCGGATCGCCACCTGCGCCGGAGGGGCGTTTGGAATCAGCATCGGCAGGTCATAGCGGCGCATCGGCCGGTCCGGGTCTTCCGCCCAGCGGCGGTGGGACTCCTCGATCGTCGTGAGTCCTCCGATCCCGGTGCCCAGAATCACGCCGAGCCGCCACGGATCGACGCCCGCAACCTCCCACGCGCGCCCGCGCGCGCCGCCGGGGACGATCGCGAATCCCGCGTCCTCGAGCGCGAGCTTCGCCCCGGCGAGAGCGAACTGGCTCACGCGGTCGAGCAGCGACGCCTCGCGCGCCGCAATGCCGAAGTCGCCTGCCCGGAATCCGCGCACCGGCGCGCCGATCAGAGTTCCGAAGCGTGGCGACACCGACCACGGAGTCTCGAGCCGGGCCCCCCCGGAACGCCCCGCCAGCGTGGCCTGCCAGAACGCGGAGCGGCCGATCCCGATGCTCGTGATCGGGCCGATCCCCGTCACGACGACACGGGCGCTCTGCTGCGGCATGGATTCATCATATCCCTTACACTCGACGCTCCCATGAAGCAGGAGATCGAGGTCAAGCTCCGTCTCGCCGGCGGAGCCGCCGAGGCGCGCCGCCAGATCGAGTCCTGCGGGGGCCGCTGCACCCGCGAGCGCGTCTTCGAAGAAAACGTTCTTTACGACGGCGGATCGATGCGGCTCGCGCGCGAGGGCCGGCTGCTGCGCCTGCGGCGGCTGCTGCCGGCGGGCGCCGGCGCGCCGTCGGCCCGGCTGACGCTGAAGGAGCCGCCGGTGCACGACCAGGGGCGTTACAAGGTGCGCGGCGAGATCGAGACCGACGTCGCCGACCCCGACGCCCTGGAACAGATTCTCGGCAGGCTGGCGCTGGAGCCGGTCTGGCGTTATCAGAAGTACCGCACGGCATTCACCGCCGAGACCCCCGGAGGCCGCGCAGAAGTGCTTCTGGACGAGACGCCCATCGGCAACTTCATCGAGATCGAGGGAGCGCCGGGCGCGATCGACGCGTTTGCGCAGCGCCTCGGATACTCCACCTCGGACTACATCACCCTGTCGTATCGCGCGCTGCAGGAGCAGGCCTGGGCCGGCTCCGGACGCGAGCCGGGCGATCTCGTCTTCGAGACGGAGTGACGATGCGCGGGATGATCCTCGCCGCCGGATCGGGCACGCGCATGGAGCCGCTGACGCGGCGCCTCGCCAAGCCGGCGCTGCCGGTGCTGGGCGTTCCGCTCGTGGTGCGGGCGGCGCGCCTGCTCCGCTCCGCGGGGATCACGAGCGCCGTCGTGAATCTGCATCATCGCGGCGAGTCGATCCGCGAGGCGCTCGCGCGGGCCGTCGCCGATCCGCGGCCGGGGTCGCTGCACGGCATGTCGTTCCGCTGGTCGCACGAGCCGGTGCTGCTCGGGACCGCCGGCGGCGTCGGCAAGGTTCGCGAGTGGCTGGCCGCGGAAGGCACGACCGTCGTCGTGAACAGCGACTTCGTGTCGGATCTCGATCTCGGCGCCGCGGTTGCCGCGCACAAGGCCTCCGGCGCCCTGGGGACACTCGTCGTCGTTCCGCCGTCGGGTCCCTTCCCCGGCGAGCTGCATGCCGACACTGCCGGGCACATCACCGGGTTCGGGAAAGGTGGTCCGGGCGGCGGCGAGCCGGTCGGATTGTTCGAGTTCACCGGCTGTCACATTCTGGAGCCCGAGCTCCTCGGCCGGTTCCCGGAAACGGTTTCAGATTCGGTGCGCGATGTCTATCCGTGGGCCCTCGAGCGCGGCGCGCTGCGCGCGCACGTGCACCCGGGTTTCTGGTGGGAATTCGGCTCGCTCGACCGGTTTCTGAACGGACAGCTTTCCCTGATCCCGTCCGGGCGATTCTGCGAGGAAGGCTCGATCGTCGAGACGAACGACGGCGGGCGCGCGTGGCTGGCGCCGGGCGCCGACCTCTCCCCGCGCGCGATCGTGCGCGGCGTCGCGGTGGTCGGCGGTGCCGCCCGCGTTCAGGCCGGCGCCATTCTCGAGAACTCGGTCGTGCTCGATGAGGCAGTGATCCCTCCGTCGGCGCGGGTGCGCAGGTGTCTCGTGGGTCCACGCGCCGTGCTGACGGGAGGCTTTCAGGCCGAAGGGCTGGCGATCGCGCCGCTCCCGCTGTCCCCTCCCCCCGCTTCCGCGACGGCACCGGAAACCCCCTTTGCCCGCCCCCCCGCGCCGCCGGGCTGCCGCATCGACGGCGAGTGGCTCGTGCGCGAGATCCAGGCGCCGGCGCCGATCCCGGCGCGCGCCGGGACGGCGGCCCCAGGGACGGCGGCTCGATGATCGGCGAGCACGTGCGCCCCACCCTCGACACCCTCGCCGCGCGATTCGGCGTGGACTGCACCATCGAGCCCCTCGCCGGCGACGTCTCGACGCGCATCTACTACCGGCTCAGCCGCCGCTTCTCGACGAGCATCCTCGTGGATACGGGCCGTCCCATCCAGCCGGCGGAAGATCCGTTTCTTGCCGCCGCACGCCTGCTCGGCGACGCGGGGCTGCCGGTGCCGCGCGTGCTGGCCGTTTTTCCCGACGAAGGGCTGATGATCCTCGAAGATCTCGGCGAGCTGCTGCTCCAGCGTCACCTGGCCGACGCCCCGGAAGCGCGCCGCGACTCGCTCTATGAGCTCGCCGTGGACCATTTGATTCGCCTGCACACGCAGGGCTCGCTGCTTCTCGCGCGCTGCGCCGGTCATCCGGCGGGGCAGCAGGCGCTGGACCGGGAGCGCTTTCTGTTCGAGTTCGACTTCTTCCGCGAGCACTACCTGCAGGGGCTTCGCGGGGCGGCGCCTTCGGGGGCCGACGCGGCCGAGCTGACCCGCTTCTTCGAGGACCTCGCTGCGGAGGTCGCGGGCTTCGGACGGGTGCTGGCCCACCGCGACTACCACGCGCGGAACCTGATGTGGCATTCGGGCCGCCTGTTCCTGATCGACTTCCAGGACGCCCGGTGGGGCCCGGTCACCTACGACCTCGCCTCGCTGCTGCGCGATTCGTATGTCGCGCTGCCGGAGGCGTCGGTGGAGCGGCTTCTCGAGCGCTTCCGCGCCGGCATGCTGGCGCGCCTGCGCGACCTGAGCGGCGACCCGGCAGGCGCCTCGGCCGAGGACGTCGGGCGGCTCGCGGAGTCCGTGCTGCCGACGCTGCGCTCGGCCGAGCAGTTCCGCCGGCGGTTCGACCTCACCTGCCTGCAGCGCAATATCAAGGCCCTGGGAACCTTCGGGTACATGGCGACGGCCCGCGCGAACCCGCTCTACGTGCGCTACGTCGCGCCGACGGCGCGGCACATCCGGCAGAATCTGTCGCGCTTCCCAGAGTTCGCGAAGCCCGCCGCCATCCTCGACGCCGTCGGGGCGCTGCCGTCCTGAGCTTCGCACGGCACCCGCGCGGGCCTCACGGAATCGGAGAAATCTGGAGCGCGAAGACGTCGGCGCTCGGGGTCTGGACCTTCTTGTCGAGAGGATCCTGCGCCAGGACGCGCCAGTAGACCGGCCGCCCCTTCTTCGCCATCTTCACGATCTTCGACCAGGTCTTGGCATCCGGGGTGTACTGCGTGCCGGGAGTGAAGATCTTTCCGCTCTTCACCTTCGCCTTGAAAGGCTGAAGCTTCTTGCCCCACTCCACGCGGAACAGGCTCTGGCCTCCCGGCGACCAGAAGAACGTCGGCGGCGGATCCACGGCGGTCATCTGAAAAGCGTGGTACGGCAGGACCTGAACGAATCCGCAGGCGGGCCCGGTGTAGGGCCCCGAAGCCGGGCACTCGTCGAAGAACCGCACGAACGAGCGCTGCGCGAACTGCTCCTGTTCGGGCGCGAACCGCTGGTATGCGATCGCCGCTCTGCCGCCCGGCCCGGAAACGATCCGCGGCACCGACTCCGCCACGACCGAATTCGAGATCACGACGCCCGTTGCGCCCGACGGCAGCGGCAGTCCGCCGCTGCTGATCCGCGTCGCGTAGATGTCTCCGAGTGCCGACAAGCGCAGGTCCTGCCAGACGACCACATAGTTGGTGCCGTCCCAGGTGACTGCCGGGCGGATCTGGTCGTTCGCCGCGGTGGTGATGCGGATTCCCGCGGGGTCCAGCAGGATGCCGCCGCTGGTCAGCCGCGTGCCGACGAGATCGGCGGCCGCTCCGGTGCGGCGATCCTCCCAGAGGACGAGTGTCGAGGCGCCGTCGCTCGCAACCGCCGGCCGGGTCTGCGAGTTCAGCGCCCCGGTGAGCTGAATGCCCACGGGATCGAGGACCGAGGCCGAAATGTCCACGCGGGAAGCCCAGATGTCGGTGTTGGCGCCGCGGCTGTCCTGCCACGCGACGACGAAGTTGAGGCCGTCGTAGCTCACCGCGGGAAACTTCTGCGCGCCGCTTGCGGTGCTGACCGGCACTCCCGTGCCGTCGAGCACGATGCCCCCCGCGGTCACGCGCGACGCGAAGATGTCGGCATTGCCGGCGATGCGCGAATCGTCCCAGACGACCAGGTAGTTGAACCCGCTCCAGGCGACCGCCGGGTCGAGCTGGTCGCCGGTCCCCTGCGCCACTGGAATCCCGATCGGGTCGAGCACCGAGCCTCCCGCGGTGACCCGCGCCGCGTAGACGTCGTCCGTCGTCCCCGACCGGAAGTCGCTCCAGACGACGAGCCAGTTGGCGCCGTCGTAGGCGACCGCCGGTGTGAGCTGGTCGTTCGCGGCGGACGAGATCAGGATGCCCACGGCGTCGAGAACCGCACCCGCCGGTGTGACGCGTGCGCCGGAAATGTTGGCATCGCCGCCGCTGTAGTCCTCCCAGACGACGAGATAGTCGACGCCGTTCCATGCGATCGCCGGCCGGACCTGCGCGTCCGCCGCCGCCGAGATGAGAATCTCGGTCGGGTCGAGAACGTTGCCCGAGTGGTCGATCCGGATCCCGTAGATGTGGAAGTTCCCGGCGGTGCGGTCGCCGACGGTGACGGTCAGCGTGTAGGTTCCGTTCGAGGCGGTGGTGAGAGCCCGGATCGCGCTGTTCGTGCCCGCCGCAAGGGAGATGCCTGACGGATCGAGCACGCCGCCCCCGGTGCTGACCCGGGCGCCGACGATGTTCCCTGCGTTCCCGGTGCGGAAGTCCTCCCACGAGACGAGGAACTGCGCTCCGTCCCACGCGACGACGGGGAATGTCTGGTCGTTCGCCGCCGTCGAGATGGCGATGCCGCTCGGATCGAATACCGTGCCGTCCGTGGCGAAGCGGCAGGCATAGATGTCCGAGCCCGCTCCGTTCCGGAAGTCTCGCCACGTGATCAGCATGAAGGTGGAGCCGTTGTACGCGATTGTCGGCGTCACCTGGTCGGCGGTCGGCTCGGTCGAGATCGCGATTCCGCCGCCGTCGATGACGTTGCCCAGGTTGTCGACCCTGGAGAGATAGATGTCGCGGGTGATGCCGGTGCGCTCGTCGTCCCACACGACGACATAGTCGGCGCCGTTCCAGAGGACCTCTGGATTGCGCTGCGGACCGCCCGAGGTGTTGATCGCGAACGCGCCCGGGCCCGCGGGAGCGAGCGCGGCGTCGACCAGCGCCCCGTAGACGTCGGCCGAGCCGGTGCGCAGGTCGCTCCACACGATCAGGAACCCGGAGCCATCGGAGGCGATGCCGGGAGCTTCCTGATTGGCCGGCGCCTGAACGATCACGACACCGCCCGGGTCGAGGATGGCGCCGGTCTGCGGATCGACGCGCGCGGCGCGCAGGTCGACGTTCGCGCCGCTCACCGAGTCTTCCCAGACGACGGCGTAGTTCGAGCCGTTCCACGCCACGGCGGGGGTCGGCTGAGAACCGCCTGTCAGCGGCAGGTCCGTCGAGTCGACGAGAAAGCCCGACTTCGTGATGAGTGTGCCGTTCGACGCGAGCAGCGCTCCCCAGACGTCCCAGGTGTCGCTGGTTCGTGCGTCCTCCCAGACGATCAGAAAGTTCTGGCCGTCGCTCGCGGCGGCGGGGAAATTCTGGGTTTCAAGGGGGACCGATCCGAAAACCGGGTCGGAGAGCACGTATTCGGGCGAGATCACCGGATCGAGCGTCACCGGGAACACCGCGCCGGCGAGCCGGTCGGCCGGGATGACCATTCGGATGCCGTCGGCCGTCGGCTCCGGAAGGGCCCGAAGGATCAGGTTTCCCAGGGCGTCCTTCACGACCATCTCTCCCATGCGGACGTACCGGTCGGCTCCGGCGGCCCATCGCCACGCCGGACGCGGGAGCAGGAGAACTTCGTCGTGCACGCGGCCGTCGGGGGGGAGCGAGCCGAGCAGTTCGGGGCCGCCCAACGCGGTGACCCGGGCTTCGACCACGATGGCCCCGGGAGCGGGCCGGTCGAAGACGAGGTCCCACTCGGTCTGACCTTCCCGGGCGGTCGCGCGCTCCGTGACACCCGGCGCAACGAGCCGCAAAGCCTGGTTGGCGTCAGCCATCCAGGCCCCCGGCTCAAGGGCGAGTGCGGTCCCGCCGCGGCGGACCGCGGTGAGCTCGACAGAGAATGCCGGCGCGCCCTCGAACGGGATCGCCTCGGTGCGGGAGGCTTTTCCACGCGTGTGGGCCGGAGCCGCCTCGCGGCGGCGCAGCGAGATACGCAGACCGGAGTCGTCGACCGCCGTCTTGTAAAGCCGCGACTCGGACTCGAGGGAGCCAGCCGACGGGCCCGGGAGCATCCGGTGGCGAACCGCCTCGATCACGCTCGAGAGGTCCACCCCCTGCGTAGCTGCCGCCAGGCCGGCTTCAGGGGAGATGGCCGCGGCCTCATGGCCTGACGCACTTCCGCCCGCAGAAGCGGTTGCGGAGAGGCCTAAAATGAAGAAAGCCGCTATCGCGGAGGGGAGTTGGCGGTTCCGCTGGTGCAAAGAAAGCGCTCCGGGGAGGTCGAAAAGAGCCTAAACGTATACCCCGAATCCGCCTGAGCCGCCACCTGCGGGGGACCCTAACTGTCGATCAGCAGGGTCTTTCCGCGATCCCATGCGCCCGTCAGGTTCTGGAGCCACTCACCGGGCCCGCCCGGGAGCACGCAGCGCGACACGGGCCTCGCCACGCGGCCGTCCTGCAGTTCGAACCCGCGACCCTGGATCAGACCCCTCCCCCCTGACTCCGCGAGCAGGACTCTGCCTTCCGTCAGGTAGGTCACCCGCCCTGGAACCTGCGCCAGCGGGTCTGCGGTTTCACCGCCAAATCCCTTTCCCACCATCCGAATCTCGAGATCTCGTGGCGCCGCCACGGCCGGATAGTCCCGGAACGACGCCCTCGTCGCCGACCCAGTCAGCGGGAGGCCGAACCGGCCGGCGAGCCGCCTGTCCGTCAGCACCCCCCGGGCCCGCCCCCCCTCGACCAGGATGACCTGTGTGCGGGGGACCCCTTCCCCGTCGAAGCGTTCGTGTGCCCCGGCTCTCCGCACGCTGACCTCCGGCCCGGCGACCCGCAGGCCCGCCGAGACACGGCCCACGGACTCTTCCGTGGCCGTGAACAGGGCTCCAATGGCGCGCAGGACCTGACGAGCCAGCGCCCCGTCGACCAGAACGCGCCCCGGGGACCCCTTGCGGTGGCTCCCGTTCCTGGAGGCGGCTACCCTCCCCGCCGCTTCCGCAGCCAGGCCGGGTGGGTCCGGGGGAAGCAGTCCGTTCCCTTCAGCCTCGAACCAGCCGAGGTGGTCCGCATCCGCTCCGGCGGTCCTGATGGCGAGCATGCAGGCCCATTGCTCGGCCGATTGCGTCCCGCGAAAGCCCTGACTGTTCCCCAGGGCTTCGATGCTCGTGCCGGATTCGAGCCAGAGGCCCTCCAGCCGCACGCCGTCATGACCAGGGCTTTTCATGACCGTTGCCATGCTGCGGACGACTGCGACCGCTCGCGACTCGAACATGGCATCGGCCTCGCTGGTGTCTTCCCTGGCATCCGGCGTCAGAACCCGGGTCTCGAACTTCTCTTCACCGTCCACGAGCCACGTCCGCTCCGCCAGACCCGCCTCGCGCACACGCGTGACGGTCAGTGCTTCATCACGGCTCAAGTGGACTCGCAGGGAGACACCGTGCTTCAGATAGACCTCGCGCGCCTGAGCAGCGCGTGCTGCACGGGCCGTCATCAGTTCGTCAACGGCTTGTAGAAGGTTCATCAACGATATGCGGTTGAGCAGCGGTGATCAGTCATGCTCGCACCATCTCTAGAGAACGAACCTTGATCGTGACCATTCTCAATGTCGGCAAGCCGACAATTACCGGCACTGCCTGACCATGGTGCACGCAGGAGGACGCACCGCCGTCGTCACCGATATCGTGCGCGATGCGATCGATCGTTCTGAGACTGTTCGGTACTGTTCCGAGAATAAGGAACTCGCCCGTCGCCCCCGCGGGGCGTCCGTGCTCGATCATCCTTCCGTGCGCCGCGTGAAGAACGAACTCTCCGCTCACCGGGTCGACACTCCCCGAGCGGACCTCCTGCACCAGGATTCCCTTCTTCGTCGATGACACGATCTCTTCCGGATCATCCTGACCGGCGGAGACGATCGTCGCCGCGAGACGAGCAGAGGCAGGGTCCCTGAACGACTGGCGACGGCCGCTGCCCGTCGAACCGGCCGGCGACCCGTCGCGCCTGCGCGCCCCGACAAAGCCCGTGACCCGCCCCCCTTCGACGAGAGACACGGTGCGGGGCTCCACGCCTTCATCGTCCACTCGGTATCCCCCGCGGCCCGAGACTCCCGGGGAATGCTCGACGACCGTCAGCAGGGGCGAGAGGTCGCCGCCGGCTTCCCGCAGCGGCGCGCTCATGTCCCCTTGCAGCAGGTGACCGACTGTCTCGTGAAACAGCAACCCGGCCGTGCCCGGGCAGAGCACGACCGAGGTTTCGTATTCGGGCGCCGGACCCCAGGCCAGGCCCTCGAACTCCAGGGACGCAGCCTCCGCAAACCTCCGCGCGCACTCTTCCGCGGGGCGCCGGCGGTGCAGCTCCGCGACCGAACCGGACGCCAGCACGAACGAGGGCAGCGGGCGGCCTCGATGAACAGGGGTGACCCTGATCAGGATCCCTGTCCGCGTGTCGGTAACTTGCTGACTACGCGTGGATTGGTGGCGAATTCTTTGTATTGAGGCTTCCGCCTCGAGGCTGACCGATGCCCCCGGCGGGATACATCGCTCCAGGTGACCCTCGAGCTCGGCGAGATAACCGGAGAGCCGGCGACCTTCCTCTGCGGCCCCCGCGGCCACCTCCGTCAGGATTCGGTCCGGCTCGCCCGTTTCCCGAGTCTGGTGTCCGCCATCGAACAGCCGTCTTGTAAGAAGGTCCACGCAGTCGGGCCAGGCGCCGCTCACGCTCACCTGCCTCGAGGCGGCACTGCCACCGAGGACCCGGATCGCCCCTCCCGAGTCGAGCGCCGTCTCCTCGCGAGTACGCCCCGTCGAGATCCGGTGAACCGCGCGGGCCTCGAGGAACAACTCGGCCCACGCTCCGTCGTCGCGCGCCAGAGTCCGCTCGAGAGCTCTGCCGATCCAATCCGCGTCGAGGGTGGCGGCCATGCGGCGGAGGATCTTACCCTTGTCCCCCGACGCCCCCGAATCGTATCTTCCCGCGGCGGCCGGAGAGTCCCTTCTTGTCCTCTCGAACCCGTGCGGTCCTCATCGACCGGGGCGCCCAGACTTCCACGCCCCTCCTTGCCGCCCTCGAGCGCGCAGGCCTCGAAGTGCACCTGCACTACGGGGCCGGTGAGGCGATCGCCGACTTCCCGAGAACGGCACCCGACGTCATCGTCATCTTCGATGAGCCGGGAACCCGTTTCGCGCGTGAGGCGGTCTCGGCGGTCCGGCTCGACGATCTCGGCAGGCTGACACCCGTCCTGCTCGTTGCCGCGAAGGGCCACCCTCTCGCCGGACGCGGCGCAGCCTTGTACGACGCGGGGTTCACCGCGCTCATCGAAGCGCCCTGCAGCGACGACGACTTCGTCCATGCCGTGACCGGGCTGGCTGCCGGCGGCCTGACCCCGCCGCACCGGGTAGTGGCGGGTGACGAGCTGGACGCTCTGGACCAGGAGTTCGCCGCCGCTCTGGACGAGCTCGATCACGAACCAGCCCAGGATCTAGAGGTGACTCCACCACCGGTGCGGGAGCCGCTTTCCGCACCGTCTCCCCCCGCCCCCGTTCCGCCACCTCGCCCCCTGGTGCCCGGCGAGCCCGGCTTCGCAGGAGGCCACTATCCGACCGCCGGCGAACTCGGCTTCCACGAGCGCGGGCCCGAGGGAGTCGTGCCGCGCGAGGCCGTGCTCCGCATGGATGCCGGGTTCCGGGTCGCCCGCGCCGATCCCAACGCGCAGCTGCGCATGGTCGTGACGCTGGGGATGGGCGCCCTTCTCGCCGCCGCGGGGGTGGGGTTCTTCGTCTGGCTGCTCGTTTACACGCGGTTCAACGGCTACGAGGATGCGATCCCGACGGTGCCCCGGATCGAAGAGGACAACTCTTCGAATCAGCGTTCCCAGCGGGACCGCGATGACCGTGACCGGGGTAACCGACCGGAAGGCGGCCAGGCCGCGGAGGGCGCCGAAGGCGATGCCAGTGCCGGGAGCGACTCGATCGGCGAGATTCCGCCCGAGCTGCTGGAGCTCCTGAGCACCGCGAGGGCGGCCTCGGCCGGGACGTCGGGACAGGCTTCGGATGGCACCGGCGGCGGGCGCGAGAGCGGCGCGTCGCAGGGTGGCGATGGCGGAGCCGATGACGCGCCCCCGGACGATGCCGGGGACCAGGGCGGTCAGGGCCCCTGACAGACGCTCAACTGCAGGTGGCCATTTCCTTTGGAACACAGGCGTTCGGCGCCTGCGGCCTCTCCGCGCCGTTCGAGTTGCGGCCGTAAGAGCCTTCACGCGGGCCGTTCCGCGCAACCACGAGGTAATAGAAGTTCCCCGCGGAAGGCACGAAGCTGCTCGTGAGGGCCCCATTCGTGGAGCAGTAGCGCGCGGTGTGGCTGTACCAGGACCCGATCGTGCCTTCGTACACTTCGTAGTCTGTGTCCCACGCGGCGCCGCACGCCGCGCCCCACGACAGTGTGATGAGCGTCCCGGTCTTCGCGATCGTGAGGGGTGTCCCCTCCGACTGGCGCTCAGGCACCGCGCCGACCGACGGCGCGTACGCGAAGTCGCGCAGCTCGGAGCTCAGCGGCCAGCCCGAATCGTGGGCCGCCAGCGAGAAGCCGCCGGGTGACGCCCACCGCACGAGGTCTCCCGGCAGGTAGTCGATCCCTGCGAGTTTGACCGGCACGTCGAAGGCGACAACGAGACTTCCCGCGGAGTCACGCGAGGCTCCGACCAGGTTCGCGTAGTCGGGAACGCCGGCCACCGCCGCCGACCATGCGAGCGACCAGGCGCCTCCCGAAAAGCGGACGAGGTCGGACCGGCCGAAGAGGGTCGAGCCGATCAGCACCGGAGCGTCGAAAGAGAGGAGAAGCGCCCCGGACGGCTCCGCCGCCAGCGCATCGATCCGGGCCTCCGGCGGGAGCCCGTTCGCCGCGCCGCTGATCACCGGATTGAAGAACATTCCCTGGACCGACACGACGTCCCGCGCCGTCCAGGTGGAAGCGCCGATGGTGACCGGATCGGCAGGCGCGAACAGCCACGCCCCATTGAAAGAGCTCAGCTCGAGCGCCGAGATGACGGTGCCGGAAGGCAGGGCCGTCTCGAGTGTCCAGGCGCTGCCCGGTCCGCGCACGATCTGGTTCGGGGTGTAGTCGTTCGCCCCCAGCCGCGTGGGCACGTCGACCGCGAAGTAGTAGTTCTGCGCCGGGGGCGGCGCGGCGGTGGTGCGGCCCACCGCGAGGAGAATCCCGGTCGCCGCAGCCGCCGTGCGGATGGTCGCAGGAGCAACACGACTGCGCGGACTCAAGGGATGTTCCCGCCCGCGTCGGTCGCACTGCCGGACACGGCGCCGCTGAAGTTATTCCGCAGCATGTTGCCGCGGTAGGCGTTGAGGAAGCCCTGGAACACGAGGCCGAAGGCCTGGTGGCCCTGGACGGTGTTTCCGTCGACCAGGTTGGCGTGGGCAAAGGAGGCGAAGATGATCCCGGAGCTGTTGCCCGTATCGACGAGATTCCGCTCGATCGTGTTCTGCGAGTTGTTGATCTGGATGCCACCGCTCTGGGTTGAGCCCACGGTGTTTCCCGAAATCCTGGTAGCGAGGGCCCATACCATCATCCCGACACCCGCCGACTCGATCACGTTCCCCGACACGGAACAGCGGTTCCATCCCACGCCCAGGTAGAGCCCGATCGAACTCGCGCCTCCCTTCCGGATGGCATTGCCCTCGACGATCGTCCCTCCCATCCCGACCGAGGACCCTTCCAGGGAGAGGCCCGTTCCCGCTGTGGCGGATCCGTAGTCCTGAATCACGTTCTGACGGATCGAGCCACCGGTCATCCCCCTGAGCCTGATCGCGGTGCCCCCGACGCGGGAGACGGTGTTCCCCTCGAACCGCCCTGTGAAAGTGGCCGTCACGCTGCCCGAGTCCACGTCCAGCGCCGGAGAGGTGCCGGGAATATCGTGCAGCGTGCAGTTCAGGATCTCGACGTTCGACAGCATCGAGATGAACGTTGGCTGCGTGCCCGTCGTGGACAGATCCACGCGCTCGAGACGGAAGACGATGCCGCTCGGCGCGCGGACACCGTCGTAATAGAGGCTGGAGGTGCCGTCCCGAAGCTGGCCGTTTCGGACCTCGATGAGCCCGCGGCCTCCGGTGGGTGGAAAGACGTACACCGGGAAGCTCCCGGAGCCCGTGCTCGTGACGGTGTGCCCGTTGAGATCCAGCGAGACATCCGTTGCCTGGATCAGGATCGCGATTCCCGGGCTGGTGATGTCGCGGGTGAGCACGTAGTTACCCGGCGCATTGATCGTGGTCTGCTGCCAGACCGGGATCCGGCCGTTGTCGGCGCGTATCTCCGGTCCCGGAGTCGCGGCAAGCAGCGCTGCGGCGGCGAGTGCGGGCGCCCTCCATCGCGAGTTCGTCTTCATGGATTCATCTCTCGCCCGAATCTGCAGCTCCGGGCTGAGCGGGTCATGTCGCATGAGCATGTGATTCGCCGCGCGCGACGGCGTATCGTCCGCGCATGGGGGCCGTTCGCCGGATCTGCGCGGTATTGGTGGTTGCGGGGGCTCTCTCCGGTTCGCCCGGCGCGCACGACCGCCTCTTCACCCTCTACGACTGGCGCAGCGGCCTCGACGCCGGCACCGTCACCGGCGTCGCCCAGGACCCGGATGGCTTCATCTGGGTGTCCACCTCCTCGGGCCTGCGCCGGTTCGACGGGCGGCGGTTCATTCAGGTCACGGACCGTCCCTGCATGATCATCTGGGATCGGAGCCAGAGCGGACCGGTTTACCTGGTAGACGAAGGGGTCCTCAAGCGGATCCGCGGCAAGACGCTCGAGTTCCTGCACGGCCCGAGCGGCGCCACCATTCCCCACGGCTGGACCTGGGAGCGGACGACGTCCGACGGATCGCTCTGGGTCGCTTCACCATACGAGACCTTCGTCATCCGTCCCGATGGCTCCCTCGTCAAACCGGATGGGGTCGGGGTCACCCGCGGCGCCAGACCCGTCGGCGTGGCGGGCTCCGACGAAGCTCTCGCCTGGCTGGACGGGTGGCTCAGCGCCTATGCCCCCGGCGGCGGGGTTCGGCGTCTATGCCCCATGACGATGCCCTCACAGGCGATCGAAGTTCCCGAGACCGGGGCCGTGATCGCCGTGTACAACTCCGGCAGGATGCTTCGCATCGACGCGGACGGAGAGCGCGAGCTCGCCGCCGGTCTCGGGCGCCCGCTCGAGCTCATCGATCGCGGCGGGACGGTCTGGGCGGGCTTCGACACCGGTGTCTATCGCGTGGACCCTGCAGGCGCCGTCGAGCGGATCGGCGTCATCGGTGAGATTCCGGGCGCGGACCAGCTCCTCGTGGACCGCGAGAACAACCTGTGGATGTCCAGCACCACCTCGGGTGCGGGACTCTTTCTGTTCCCCGCCCCGGACACTCTTCTGTTTCGCCTGGGGCGCAGCAGCTTCATGAGATCGGTGGTGATGGCGGGGGACGAGCCCTGGTTCGGCGCCTGGTGGGGCACGTTCCGGGTCGCGAATACGGCAAAGGGGTTCGTCGCGACCGATGCGCTCGTTGGCGGCTGGTCGATCCCGGCGGTCGATGACACGAACCGGGTCTGGTGTCTGTTCGCCGGACGGCTGGAGATCTGGAAAGACGGCCGCCAGCTCGAGTCCCGGCCCCTGCCCGGCCAGCTTTCCCTGTCCCCTACCGCCGCCTCCGGCTCGGGAGGGATGTGGATGCCGACCGAGTCGGCGCTGTTCCATCTCGCGCACGGATCGGACCGCCTCGTTCGCGTGCTCGAGCGATTTCCGGACACGACGCCCCAGCTGGACAACTACCCCTGGTACGTCTTCGAGACGTCATCGGGGGAGCTGATCCTCTCGCGCAACGAGCGGGCCTGCGTGACGCCCGACGCGCGCGCGGTGGAACAGGAACGACCGGTTGCCTGGACCTGCTCGACCTTGGCGGGGGCATCACGCATCGGGCCGTACGGAGAACTGCCGGGGTTCGGCGTCCTGGGGGGAAGCCCATGGACGGGGACGTTCGTGCTGCGCGCCGGAAAGTGGGAGCCGCTGCCTCCGGCCGGTTCGCTGCGCCCCGATCTCGCCTGCTATTCGATCCGGCCCGGTCCCGAGGGAACCCTCTGGCTGGTGCTGGAGCAGGACACCGTGCGCATCCGTTCCGCGCCCGATCGCCCGGAAGGGTACGAAGTTGTCGAGCGTCTGAGCGCGCGCAACGGGAAGCCCCATGGGAGGGCCATGGACGTGAGCGAGGACGGGTCGGGTGGACTGTGGCTCGCGCTATCCGACACGGTCATGCACATCCCGGCCTCGGCCCGGAGCCGAAGCATCGAGTCCTGGCCGGCGCGGCTCGTCGAAGCGTCGGTGGACGGCCGCCCGCTCGCGACAGACACGGAAATTTCGCTTCCCTACAGCCGCAACCGGCTGGAGCTGCGATTCGCGGCGCTCACGTTCGCGGAGCCGAACACCGTCCGCTACCGGATGCGCCTTCGCGACAGCGAGCCGTGGGGCCAGCCGACACCCGACCCCGAGTTCCGCTTCGTGGACCTTCCGTCCGGGGATTACGACATCGCGGTACAGGCGAGCACCGACGGCGTGCACTGGCAGGAGGGAGAAGCGGATCTCGCATTCCAGGTCCTGCGCCCGTGGTATCTCCAGGGCTGGTTTCTCGCGCTGGTGACGGCGGCCGCGACGGGGCTCGCATACGCGTGGCACCGGATGCGCGTCGCCTCGATGGTGCGTCTCGAGCAGCAGCGGGCGCGGATCGCCATGGACCTGCACGACGAGATCGGGGCCGGGCTCGGCGGCATCGGCCTGATGGCCGGGCTCGCCGCGCGCGCGGAGACTGCCCCCGAGCGGCGCACGGAGCTGGCGGAACGTGTCGCGGCGATCTCGTCGGGTCTCGCGTCGTCGCTGCAGGACATCGTCTGGTCGCTGCGCCCCGGCGCCACCCGTCTCGAGTCGCTCGCCGCGCACATCGTGGATCGCGGCCAGGCGCTCTTCGCCGATGGCACGCCGGAGTTCATCTCCGAGATCCCCGAGCGTCTGCCCGAGGTCTCGCTGTCGCTCCCGGTGCGCCGCGATGTACTGCTCATCGCGCAGGAGGCGATGCACAACGCGCGCCGCCACTCCGGCGCGCGGCGCGTCACGGTGCAGCTCGAGCCTGACGGGCGCCGCTGGCGGCTGACCGTCTCGGACGACGGAGACGGGCTGCCCGGCCCGGAGGCGCCGATCCCGGACGAGCGAGCGGCCTCCTCCGGCCGGCGGCGCGGACTGGGCCTTGCCAGCATGCAGTCCCGCGCGCGGGAGATCGGCGCCCGGATTTCATGGGTCCGGCCGGATTCGGGCGGCACCGCGGTGGTGCTCGTGTTCGACCCGGGCGCCGAGGGAGCGCCGCCTGCGGGACCACAGGATCTCGATCATGAGCCCGGCCGAGAATGAAACGAGGCCGCAGGACGTTGCCTCCCCGCCGTATGGTTATCGACTGACGCTGCCATCTGCACCGAACTGTCAGGATGACACTTGAAGATCAACCGCCTGGAATGGTCCAGGGGGCCGATATCTGATTTCCCGGTCCAATCTCACAGATCGATCGCGGGACTCGAGTCTGCGACCCCCTCCGACAGACCTCGTGACGAAGAGGAGCGCGCCCGCGGCTATGATTGGAAGGTCGCACCGCTCGTGAGAACGGCGCTGCCTGCCGGAAGCCGGCGCGCCTTGCGGCGTCGAGTTGCTTCTTCAGTCACTCGTGCTTCTGCCGGAGCCGATCGTGAGCGCGTTCGAGTCGATCGCGCTCATTGCGAGTCTGCTCGAGCTCTCCGCGGGTGCGCTCGAGCTCGCTGGGGAGTTGCTGAACCTCGCGAGCCAGATCCTCGACGAAATGTGGCACGTTTGGAGCCGCAGGCAAGTCGCGGCGGTCACTCACACCACAGTTATGTCAGACCCTGTGGAAAAGTACGCGCCCGGACATATTCGCGTCGTCAGATTCGACCTGCTAGACAGATACCGTCGGTGCAGTACACCGATCAGGCCTTGCCGCGGCGGCTCGTTCAGCGTAGGTTCCGGCTCCCAGAGTCAGCATGCCAACGTCACAGCGCCGCAACATGAAACACACGGTCCTGGTGTTTGCTGTACTCCCGTTCGCTTTCAGTTCTGCGGGGAGTTACGCAGCGGCTCGAGTGACAGTAGGAACCCCATCGCTCTCCGTGCAGCCCGCGGTCGGTCCTCCGGGCGTGACAGTAGCCATCACGGGATCCGGATTCTCGGCGGGCGAGCAGGTGGACCTCTTCATCGACCGGGTGGCGCTCGCGACCGCGACGGCGGATTCGCTCGGCGCGTTCACAACGGCGTCCGTCACGATTCCGGCTGCAGAACCCCCCGGTCTCCACAGAATCACCGCTCGCGGTTTCACCAGCAAGCTGCGCGCGAGAGCGCCGTTCACTGTGAGGACTGACTGGGCGTCGTACCGGTGGGATGCGACACACACGGGTTCGAACCCCTTCGAAAACGTCCTCTCGCCGGCGAACATGGGGTCGCTCAAGCAGCTCTGGTCCGGCTCGACTGGTGCCGCGGTGGACTCCGCGCCGGCGGTCGTCGGTGGAATGGTCTTCGTCGGAGCGATCGACGGCACGCTCTACGCGCTCGATGCGAAGTCCGGGAGTCTGAAATGGGCGACACCGACGGGCGTGATCGGTGGAATCCGATCATCTCCATCAGTTACCAATGGAAAGGTCTACATCACTGCAGGTGAGTCAGCGTACGCCTTCGACGCTGTCACCGGCGCCCAGCTCTGGTCCGCACCGACCGGAGGCGTCGTCATTTCGTCACCCGCGCTCGCTCATGGCCTGGTTTATCACGGTCATCTCGATTTCGGACGCATCTATGCCCTCGACCAGGCAACCGGAGCGACGATGTGGACCGCAGACATGGGAAGCACCTCGATCTCCTCACCGACGGCAGCGGGCGGGATGGTCTACGCCACATCCCAGGCGGGCATCGTCAGGGCTTTCGACGCGCTGACGGGATCGACGATCTGGAGCGTGGCGCTCAACAGACCCGCCGACATCACGATGCCCGTTGAGAATGGAACCGTGTTCTTCAGCACGTATTCCACGATCGGCGCTCTCGACGCCATGACCGGCACGCCGGTCTGGACCGCGGAGATCAACGACACGTTGTTCGCATCGGAACCGGCAGTGGCGGGAGGTCGAGTCTTCGTCGGTTCGGGCACCGGGAAGGTCTACGCGTTCGACGCCGCGACGGGGTTGCTGGATTGGGCGAGCCCGATCGGTCGGGATTTCGCAACCTCCTCAGCGACCGTCGCCAACGGAGTCCTCTACATCCGGGATTTGAACGGAGAATTTTACGCGGTCGACGCGGCCACCGGGGTATTGCTCGTGTCAATTCCACTGGAGATCGGGAAGGGGGGGTCATCCGTGACGGTCGCGGATGGGGTCATCTACTTCGGATCCGCGGACGGCACCGTGCGCGCGTTCGGCCTCTCGAAGATCGCCGGGCGACCGCGTCGCTAGCACGGGTCACCCACCATCCGCAGGATGGGGAGTGCGGATGACCCCAGTTTCTTCACGCCACCCCTCGAGTGAACGACGATGAACGAAGTCGCGCTCTATCTCGACTTCGTATCGCCGTATCAGTTTAGCGGGCAGGACCTGCTGACTTAAGGGCCGCAACGCCGGGGAGACGATCGGCCTCTTCGCCCTGATCAGTGGCACGAAGATCTTCGATCGAGGCATGCCGCGTTGATTGCCCGTCCGCATCCGCGTAGCAGGTTTCGCCTGAGTCTCCGCAACCAGGGCAATGAGGGGGAAGCGGAGCATCGTGCGGCTCATCGATGCGCCGGGGGGCTTCGTGCGACGGGCCTCGCGACCGTAGTTCGGGCCAGGCTTTCGGCCGGGACGGTTCGGTTTCCCTTGGGCGCGCCTTGTGAGAACGGCGCTGCTTGCCGGAAGCCGGCGCGCCTTGCGGCGCCGAGTTGCTTCTTCAGCCACTCGTGCTTCTGACGAAGCCGATCATGCCAGCGTTCGGGTTGATCGCGCTCTTTTGCGGGTACGCACGAGCTCGCTGCGGAGTTGCCCAATCTCGCGAGCCGGATCTTCAATGCTCGGTGGCGCGTTCGGACGCGGAGGCGGGTCGCGGCGGTCACTCACGCCACCGTCATGCCAGAACCTTTGGCAAAGCACGGGGTCGGTTTTATTCGCGTTGTCAGATTCGACCCGCTAAAGAGATACCCCCGGTGCAACGGAGACGTTCGACGGAGCGGACAATGACTGTGACGGCACGATCGACAACGCGAGGATGGGTGGGATGAGCGCAGCGCCGAACATCCCGGGACGGGTACCCCCCAGCGGCCAGGTGAAGTATTCCCGGCCTCCAGTTCCCGGGGCAACGTCCTACGATGTTCTGTTCGGGTATCTCGACTTGCTGTGGCGTTCCGGCGGGAACTTCTCCTCGAGCTACCCTATCTGCCTCTGCGACAACTGGCCGGAGACCTCAGATTTCACCGACGAGCCTCCGGACCCGGGCGCGTACTACTACCTCGTTCGCCCCAACTTCGGATCGGTGCACGGGAGTTTTGACGAATCCGGCACGCACCAGTTCCAGTCGCGGGATCCACAGCTCTCGATCGGGCCTGACGTGTGCCCGTGAACCGGATTCGCGAGCGCGCCATGACGGTCTAAGGGATGGGGGGGGCGCGGCCTGCGGCCGCGGCTTCCCCCGGTGCCGTTTCACATGATCGTGCGACTCGCGAAACGGGCGGCGGAGCGGCAGAATCTCGAACATGAGCCGTTTGCGCGTGGTCGTTTGCGAGGACGATGCCCGATTCCGTGAAGGGTTGTGCAGCGTCCTGAACGCAGACCCCGGCTTCGAAGTCGCAGACGCGTTCGCCGACGCGGAATCGCTCCTCGCCGCCGGGGCGCGCGGCGCGCTCGGCACGTGGGGGCTCGCCCTGCTCGACGTGCAGCTTCCGGGGGCGAGCGGCATCGAGGCGGCGCGCCGGCTCAAGCAGATGCGCCCCGGCCTGCCGGTCGTCATGCTGACCGTGCAGGAAGACCCGCCCACGATCCTCGACGCGATCTGCAGCGGCGCGGACGGCTACCTGCTCAAGCGGTCCACCCCCGACGAGCTGATCGAGGCGCTGCGCGCCATCGCCGCGGGGGGCTCGACACTGACACCCGGAGTTGCCAGGTCGCTGATCGGGGTCGTTCGCGATCGCTTCGGCCTCCGCGCCGGCGGGTCAGTGCAGTTCGACCTCTCCGAGCGCGAGATGCAGGTGCTGCGGGGCCTGGCGCAAGGCCGCTCCTACAAGCAGGTCGCAGCGGACCTGGCTCTCTCCATCGACACGATCCGGACGTACGTCCGCCGGGTCTACGGGAAGCTCCAGGTCCACAGCGTTTCGGAGGCGATTCGCGAGGCGATCCGGGCCGGCCTGGTCTGACGCACCCGCGCCCCGCGGAAGAAGCGGCCAATGAAGGAGGATGTCCCGCAGGATCGCGCCCGCTCGCGCGGTACCCGCACCGAGACCCCCGATTGAGTCTCCCCGTGCGGCAGTAGTCTCGGCCTGCCCGACCGTTCCGGCGCACCGGCTCGATCCGCTCCCCGGGACATCCCCTTCGTCAGGAACGCTATCCGGCCGGGCGTCCCCTCACCAGTCGCATGAATGGGTGACAGCGAGGTCCTTGCCAGCGCCTCCGGTGCGGGTGGAGAGTCCGTCCGAGGGACTCCCCTGCAGATGACGTACCCACCCGATGGGATCGAAATCCTGCGTGAGCGGCTGCGGGAGGCGGTCGCGGCCGCCTGTCCCGCATGGCTCTCCGCGGCCCGGGACGACATCGTCCAGGTCGCCCTGCTGCGGGTGCTCGACGCCGCCGGCGCCGCCGGTGAGGGAGGCGGCCCCCTGCCGTCGTCCTATCTGAGGAAGGCGGCATACAGCGCCCTCGTGGATGAAATCCGCCGGCATCGCCGGCGCCGGGAGTCTGTCCCGCTGGAGGATGAGATCGCCCAGACGGTGCCCTCGGAGCGGGCAGGTCCCGAGCAGGAGCGCGCGGCGGCGGAGATCGGCCGTGCGATCCGCGAGGCGCTGCGCACGCTGGTCCGGCCGCGCGCGCTCGCGGTGACGCTTCACCTGCAGGGCCACAGCGTTCCCGAGATCGCCCGTCTTCTCGGCTGGCCCGGCAAACGGGCGGAAAACCTCGTCTACCGCGGGCTCGCCGACCTGCGGGAATGCCTCGAGAGAAGAGGGATCAAGCCATGAGCGACGAACGAGACGGCGCCGAACGGGAGCTGGAGCTCGCCCGGATGCGCGCGGCGTTCTCCGCGTCGAACGAGCGCGCGGAGGGGTCCGGAGGATGTCCAGAGCCCGACCGCATCTGGCAGGCGGTCGCGGGAGAGCTGCCGCGCGCCGAGTCCGCCGAGTTGATCCTTCACACCGCCGCGTGCGGCGCCTGCGCCGAGATCTGGCGGGTGGGGCATCGTATGGCGCCGGCCCTGGAGGCGCCTCCCGCACAGGCCCGCTGGCGCGCGAACCGGACCCTGCACCGCCTCGCGATCGTCGCCGCGGCGGCGACCGTCCTGTTCGGTGTCGTCAGCGTGATTCAGTTCCGCAACCCGGTGCGCAGCCCGGAGGAGCAATCCCGCGAGCGCGCCGCCGGTGAGACGGCGCCGATCTATTCCCTCACCCCTGAAGACACACCGCTCCCGCGTGCCGCCTGTCTTCTGCGCTGGTCCTCCGCGGGCGAGGGCACGATCTACGAGATCAGGGTGTCCACAGAGACCCTTCAGGTGATTTCCAGCGCGAAGCACCTGACCGCACCCGAGTATCTGGTTCCGAAATCCGAGCTCGCCGGCCTGCCCCCGCGGGCACGCATCCTGTGGCAGGTCGAGTCGCTGCTGGCGGACGGCTCGCGCGCGACGTCGCCGACGATGATCTCTCGCGTGGAGTGAGCGGATGGAGACCGGCCGGCGGTGCCTCGCGATCGTGCTCGTCCTCGTGACGACCGCGGGCGCGCGCGCGGGGTTTCCCGAATGCGGGGCCCGTGTCCGCGCGGCGCCGCAGGACCTGGATGCCTGGCAGTGCTACATCACAACCGCGAGGCAGGACAAAGCATGGGCGGACGCGACCCGGATCCTCGAAACGCGTCTCGCCCGCGAGCCGGACAACCCGTTCGTCCTGCTGATGCTCGCCTCCGTGGAGGGGGACGGCGGCCGGGGACCCGAGAGCGCCGAGGCGCACCTGCGCTCCGCCGCCGACCGGTTCGCCGCGGCGGGGAATGCGCACGGAGAGGTCTGGGCGCGCCTCGGGCTCGCGGTGTATCTCGCGCGGCGAAGAGAGTCGCTGGCCGCCGAGTCCGAAGTCCGGCGGGCCGAGGAGGTCGCCGGCCGCTCGGGCGAGCGACCGCTGATGACGCAGGTCCGCATTCAGAGGGCGAGGGAAGCCTACGGCCGCGGCGACTACAACCGCTCCTGGATTCTGTTTCGCGAGCTGCGCGACGACTTCTTCGAGGGGGCGCGCGTCGAGCAGCAGGGGGCGATCCTCAATGGGCTGGGGAATTCCTGCTGGGGGCTTGGCCGGCCGCGCGACGCGATGGGGTATTACCGGCAGGAGGCCGCGCACTGGGAGAAGAGCGGCAACCGGTACGACGAGTCGATCGCGCGCTACAACATCGCCCTGATCGCCCGCTCGCTGTGGAGCGACGGGGACATCGCGACCAGCGAGTGGGCGGCCGCGCTCGACGAGGCGCTGCGCGCCACCGTCGCGGCGGGGAACCTGACTTCCGAGGCGTCCGTGCGCCTGCAGCTCGCCGAAGGGCCCTACGCGACATCCGCGCAGCGCCGCGCGCACATCCAGCGGGCCCTCGAGATCTCGCGCCGCATGGGACTCACGGGCAACACCTGTTTCGCGCTGAGGCTGCTCGCCATTGAGGAAGGGCAGACCGACCACGGCGCGGCGCTCGGGCATCTGGAAGAAGCCGTCGCACTGGCCCGCTCGCGCGGGGATGTCCACCAGACGGCTCTCGGGCATCTCGTTCGCGGGAGCGTGCAGCTCACGCAGGGCGACTCGGAGGGAGTTGCAGAGATGTTTCGCGGCCTCGACACCGCGGAGAAGATCCGGGCTCTGCAGATGGACGACACGGCGCGGGCTGGAAGCTTCGCCCGCTGGACCGGGTTCTATTACCGGCTCTGCGGGTATCTGCTGGACCCGCCGAAGGGCACGCGGGAACGCGACGGCCTCGACCAGGCGTTCGGTGTCTCGGAGCGGCTGCGCGCCGGAATGATGCTCGACGCCCTCGATGCGGCCCGCATCGCCATCGTACCCGATGCCGGCGACGCCGGCGTCACCGAGCGCGCCGCCGTCCTGGCCGGGATCGCCAGGAGTCAGAGGTCCCTGCTCGACCCGAAGCTGACCGACGAAGCCCGCGCGCAGGCGCTCGCCGCGATCGACCGCCTCGAGATCCGCGAGGCGGCGCTGCGCTACGAGATCGGCGGCAGGTCTCCCGCGTTCGGCAGGGCGAGGGCGCCCGCGATTCCGCACATCGCCGACGTACAGCGCGGACTGCAACCCGATGAGGCGCTCCTCTCCTTCCTGCTCTCGGAGCGGAAGGGCGCCGACACGGACGGGGTGCGGCAATACGACTGGGGCGGCTCGTGGGTCTTCGTCATCACGCGGAACGACGCGCGCGCGTTCCCGCTTCGGGGGCGGAAGGAAGTCGAGACGGCGGTGTCGCTCTACCTCGGTCTCGTCGAGCGGCGCGACGGGTCCGAGAGCGCCGCTGCGGCTACCGTGTATTCGATGCTGCTGGGCGACGCGGTCGACGGCCTCCCGTCCACCGCGCATCGGCTTCTGATCGTCCCCGATGGCTGCCTGCACCGGCTTCCGTTCGAGTCGCTGCGCTCCGCGCCCGGCGCCCCACCGCTCGCGATGCGCTGGGAGATCGACTACGTCCCCTCCGCCGCGTTCCTGCTCGGGTGGCGCACCCGGGAGCCGGAGTCCGCACCAACCGCGGTGCTCGCGCTGGCGGATCCTTCCCTCCCCAGCGCGGAGGCGACCGTCGTGGCGGACACCGAGCGCGCCGGAAGCCTTGCGCGCGGGCTCCGGCTCGGTCCGCTCCCGTCCGCCCGGACCGAGGCGGCCGCGCTCGCCCATGCGCTGGGGCCCGGCAGCCGCATCCTCACCGGCGGCGAGGCGAGCGAGAAGAGTCTCAAGACCAGCGACCTCCGTGCATTCGGCATGCTGCACTTCGCCGCGCACGCCGTCGTGGACGACGTGCATCCCGAGCATTCCGCGGTGCTGCTCGCGCCCGGAGACGCAAGCGAGGACGGGCTTCTGCAGATGCGCGAGGTCGTCCCGCTCCCGCTCCAGGGCCGCGTGGTGGTGCTGTCGGCCTGCCGGAGCGCTTCCGGTCAGATGATCGCGGGCGAAGGACCGCTCGGAATCGCCCGCGCATTCTTCCAGGCCGGGGCGCGCACCGTCGTCGGCAGCCTGTGGCCGCTGCGCGACGACGACGCGGCCGCCTTCGTCGAAGCGATGGCCGGCGGCCTCGCCCGCGGCCTGAGCGTGGGAGAGTCTGCGGCCGAGGCGCGGCGCGAGCGCATCGCCGCCGGGGTTCCCGCGCGCGACTGGGCCGGCCTCATCGTGCTCGGGGATCCTGAAACGATCCCGCTGCCGGGCGGCGCCCCCTCTGGCGGCGGCGCCTTCCACGGCGGTCTGCTTATCGCGCTGCTGCTGATCGCGTGCGGCGCCGCGATCGGGCTCCTTCGGTGGCGGGCCACCCCCTGAGGCGCACGCGTCTTTCCCGTTGACAGCCTTGCCCGACCAGCGTGGCACACTATTACGCGACTGGCGGCTCCTGCCCGGCCCCTGAGCGTCCGGTCCAAGGGGGTGTCCCATGAGCAGCACCGTGTCGCCGCGCCTGGTTCGTCATCTACTCCCCGCCGGAGCGGCCCTGGGGCTTTCATTGCTGGTCGCTGCCGCACAGAGCCGGCAGAGACTTGCGGCTGACGGCGCCGCGGATTCAGGGGTCTCGCAGCCGGTTCTGCGTGGCGTTGTGTTCCGGGTGACCACGACGGGCGATGCGGGAGCGGGCACGCTGCGTCAGGCCATTCTGGATGCGAATGCGACCCCGGGGGCTGACACGATCTCATGGGACATCCCCACTTGGGAGATCGAGGCGATTCGTCCGTCGTCGCCGTTGCCCGTCGTGACCGACGCGGTGACGATCGACGGATTCACCCAGGCCGGTGCGGCCCCCCGGGCGGGTGTGTATGACATTGCGGGCGGGACCACGTCCGGGGGACGGCCGGAAACACCCGCGCCGGCGCCGGGAACCGACGATCCGGTCATCACCGCCAGGCTCGACGGCAGCGAGGCGGGTGACGCCGCCGGTCTCGTCATCGAGGCGAGCGACAGCATCGTGCGCGGTCTCGCGATCGCCAGGTTCCGGCGCGCCGGCGTCGTGCTGTCCGGCGGAGCGCGCAATCGCATCGAACAGAACCTCCTCTTCGAAAATGAAGGGCCGGCGATCGCCGTCACGGGGGGCGGCGGGCAGACGCTGCACGCGAACGCCATGTACTCGAATGGCGAGAGCGCGATCGATCTCGGCGGCGACGGCGTATCGCCCAATGACGCCGGGGATGCCGACGGCGGTGCGAACGGACTCCAGAACGCGCCGGAGCTGACGGCGGTCACTCTGGCGGCGAGCGCGGACGGATCGACGCGGAACATGGAGATCAGCGGCGTGCTCGACAGCGCGCCGAACGCCCGCTACGAGATCGAGCTCTACGGCTGCGGCGCGCACGACACCGCACGCGGTCTGCAGGGAGAGAACTATCTCGGCGCCTTCGATGTGGCTACGGGCCCCGACGGCCTGGGCACGTTCACAGCCACGCTGCAGTACGGGCTGCCGCCGGGAACGATCGTGACCGCAACGGCGACCGACTCCTCCGGCAGCACCTCGGAGCTCGGCGGCGGGGTCGCATCGCCCTCGTCGGTCATCACGTGGAACGCGGCGGTCAGCGGCAACTGGAACGACCCGACCAAGTGGACCGGCGGCGTCGTTCCCGGCGGGTCGGACGACGCGCAGATCACCGTCGCAGGCACCTACACCGTGACGATGAACGTCTCGGCAACGGTCAACAGCCTGGCCGTCGGCGGTGCGAGCGGGGCGCAGACCTTCTCGGTCGGCGCGAATACGCTGACGGTCGGGGCCCCGAGCACCTTCGGGACGGCGGCCACGCTGGTCTTCTCCGGCGGCACGATCACGGGTGCCGGCACGCTCACCGTCAACGGCCGTCTCGACTGGTCCGGCGGCCTCTTCAACGGCGCCGGCATCACCGACGTCAGCGGCGACGCCTCGATCAGCGGAACCCTGAACAAGGACGTCCGTGTCCGTACCCTGGCGCTCGGGGGAACGACCACCTGGACGGGGACGGGGGCGATCCGGATGGGGTCGGCGGCCCAGATCAACAACGCGGGAACCTGGAACATCCAGAGTGATGTGAGCACCGGCGCTCTCGGCGGCGCCGCGCCCGCAATCACGAATACCGGCACCATCCGGAAGACGGCCGGGACGGGAACAACGACGATCGTGCAGGCGATGAACAACGATGGAACGCTCGACGTGCAGAGCGGCACGATCAATCTCGGAGGCGGAGGAACCAGCGGCGGCGCGTACCAGGCCGGCCCGGCCGGGACACTCGGGTTCACCAGTCTCACACACACGCTGGGCGCGGGAGCATCTGTGACCGGGTCGGGGACGATCCAGGTCGGCGGCGGGACGGTGCTCCTGCAGGCGGGGAGCAGCTTCACCCCCACGGGGCCGACGCAGATTTCGGGCGGGACGCTCGACGTGGCGACCGGAGCGAACGCGACCGTCCAGGCGATCGCGATGAGCAGCGGC
>Ga0187894_10000324_pt1 | contig 64674 bp, 55 predicted proteins | sample GBC1701081metaG_FD_136650 | JGI IMG/M metagenome (GOLD analysis project Ga0187894, IMG submission 136650) | White microbial mat communities from a lava cave in the Kipuka Kanohina Cave System on the Island of Hawaii, USA - GBC170108-1 metaG ... | reverse complement strand
TGGTGGGGAGCAGCCATTTGACGGCTTCCCGATAGAGGTAACGGCTTTGCTCTACTTCAGAAGCTGTCGCATCGGTGATCTCGGCGACTTGGAGTAAGTTCCTCATCGCTTGGAGAAATTCGTTGCGTCGCACCGAGCCAGGCGGGAAATGGGCTTGAATATCTCTCGCCCCGATCAGCGAACTGCCGCACTTAAGGTGATGGTCGAGGAACGAAAGCGGAGCGCCTAGGGTAAAAGAATCCAGCCACAGCGAGAGCTTGGCCAGCTCCACGGCCATGGGGTTGAGATCCACACCGTAGATGCAGCGCTTCATGACCATGCGCTTGATAAGATTGACTTCGGTGAGCTTAGTCTCGTCAATCTCGACCTTTTGCCGGTCTTTCACATCTTCTAGAATTTGCGTCCGCATTGCCTCGACTCGACGGATTACCGGATTTTCTGGGTACTCGGCTAGGAAGGTGATAATCCGGTCGGCAATAAAGTCCACGGTGTGAATCAGAAAATGACCGCTGCCCATCGCCGGGTCGAGAACTTTTAGTGAGAAAAGTGTATCGAAGATCTCCTTCTCTTTATCAAGCAACTCACTTCTGACCACCTGTGCTGTGCCTGGAGTCTTTTGCCGGTGGGCCTTCTTTCGCAGCTCTTCGTATTCTTCGAGAAGAGTTTTTGCCCCGTCCAAACGTTCTTTCAGTACCGGGCCAACAGCATGCTTGACGATGTATTCGACAATGTAGTGTGGGGTGAAGTAGGAGCCAGTGGCCCGGCGCTCGTGGCGAGAGTTTTCGATGTAGACTTCACCAGGAGATCTACGGCGATAGGTTCGTGCTCCTTCTTTGATTTCCCGAATGGATTTCCAGACAGAACGACTCTTTTCCTTGACCTCGGCCATCTCTTCCGTAGCGACTTGGACATGAAATTCCAGTAGGCCCTCATAGATGTCGCCCAGGTGGCGTACATTCAGCGAGGAATAATCAATAAACTGGACTTGGCCAGGCCGAGCGGAGTCGGTTTCGTCAACGGTGAGCGCTTCGATTGCCTCAGCTAAATAGGGATCGGCCAGCTTATGGTCTCGGACAAAGCGGATCGCTCGAGCTTCCGGGCTTTGGTCTTCATCAGGCACCGAAGATTGGAAGAGCCCACCGTTGTAGATAGGAACGTTCAGGGCTCTATCGCCCTTGTCGATGATGCGACATAGGCTTTCCAGCTGAGACCAGTAGCCGTAGGCTTGACTGCTCATGTTTTCTAAGCCGATAGGGCGAAGATCCTCAGCAACATCTCTTTGCAGTTTACGAAGACTGTAACGGAAGTACCGGTGCTCATCACTGACAGGCAACAACTCACGTGATTCGGCGTACAGAATAAAGAGGAGACGGTAGAGCAGGGTCAGACAGCCATTGAAGATCTCTTTGCGGCTGGCAGCGTCTTCAGTGGTAATTCCCAGCTCGCTCCTGCGAAACTCTAGAAATCCCTTTGCAAGCCGCTCGAAGACAAGATCAAAAATTCTTTCTTTGAGTTTTTCACCGATTTCCTTCGCATAGGTTTCGCTCTCTTCGAGATGCTGATCGAGCCAAGTTTTGCCTGTTTGGGGATCTGGAACAAACGCATCGCGGGCAAAGAAAAGATAAAAATAGAGAAAGGCTCGGGCATCTTTCCGATGTACCACTTCTTCTAAATCAACCTCGTAGTAATTGCCCGAGCGGGAGGCAGCACGGTAGTAGAAAAGACGCCAGAGTTTCCCATTCGTGAGGATACCCCAGAGGATCTTACCGTCGGAATGGTAGTGGACATCGTCCAAGTATTTCACCAGTTGTGCAGTGGCGTCGCGTGAATCGAGGGCGTCTTCGCTCACGGTATCGTTCAGCGGCCGACTCCAATACTTTGCTTCAGCAATTGTCAGCGTATGAGAGAAAAAGCGTCGCAGATTGGTTTTATCCTGTCGGGCTTCCCTGTGTTCAGCCTCAGAAGCAAAGAGAGCGTAGTCCGGTCTCTTTTTCTTAATACCCCGTTGGGTAGTGGGCTGAACATCGTAAGCAAAGCCTAAAGTCTTCAGACCCGGACGTATGAAACGCTCCTCTAGGTTCGCCTCTTCTCCTGGACCCAACTTGAGTTTCTGAACATCATGGTACGCAGCCGCGATCGCGGTAAACGCTTGCTCAGCTTCTCTTTCACGAGACTGCCAGAGGGCAGTCTGCGATAGGCGGTTCTGCAAATAATTGGTCGAGAAGAGGTTTTGGTTCGCAAAGAAGAACAAGCTCCTAGTAGCACTCATGCCTCTCCTCCCTCCATCTCCTTTGCAACCGTTCCTCGATTACAACAATCGCCACACGGCTGTGGCAACCAGCGACTTTGTGACTTTCAGTTTAAGCTGCTTTTCCAACTCTTCCATCGCTTGTTCTTTTTCCTGAAACAACTGCTTCTTTTCCCGTGCAATGCGATCGGCTACGCGGCTGAACTCTTGCTCCAGACGGTGAACTTCTCGACGTGCTGCATTGCGTTCGTCAAAGGTTCCCGCCCGCTGCCGTTTGCGCTTTGCTTCTTTCCCCTCGTTTTCCACTTGTTTCAGCTCATCTTGCAGTTGGAAGAGGGCCTCTTCGGAGTACGTCTCTAATTTATCCAGCTCTCGGTCATAATACTCTTCATTGCGCAGTCCAATCTCTGCTGACCACTTTTCCTCAATGCTTCGCAGCTCTTTGTCTCGGAGGTCTCTCACTTCAGGTGATAAAGAGAGAGCCTGAGAGGCGCTTTTTTCCAGCGCGGTGATCGTCACAAATTTCTCTGCTAGATCCCGCGATAGGGGGTGAAACTGACTGCCTTCTTTCCCTAACACCACATGGGCCAGCCGCTCCTCTGCTTCCAATCCCTCAAAGCAAAACTTATACGTAAACCAGAGCCCCTCACCGCCAAGATAAGGCTCAAGGAGAGAGATCTTGTGGCGCCCCTCATTATAAAGCAGCTCTATGTGGTGGAGGAGGTCCGGGTGTTCTTCCTTCACTTTATCAATGACAGCGGTGATTAAGGGATGACCCAAGGAAAGCCGAGTGACAGAGTCTCCTTCCACACTCTGAAGAGCAGAGCCTATACAGTAGAGACCGGGCCTCAGCGATGGCGGCAGGTTGAGAACAAGAGCGGGAGGAAAGGAAAGTACTTCAAAAAAATAGGGAGACTCCGAAGGGCGGACGTGCTCAAGACCCAAGTAGCCAGTGAGAAGCCGAGCAAGGCATTCATCAACCCATGACAATTGGGTACGGATATTTTCCTCCGTGACCTTCAATCTGGTCCGAACTTCATCATCAAAGTGAGCGAGGAGTTTTTCCTGGGCCTCCACCATGGTGGCACTGATCTGGTCAGCCAATTCTTCCTGAAGTTTATCAAATGCTGCCTGAATCTCTTCCTCGGCGCGGCAGGTCTGGTAGATTTTTAGAATTCTTCTCTCGAAGTCCACTCCAGAACCAACCACACCGAGGACTTCATCAGAAACACCGAAGACCCCTTGGAAGAGCTTAAACTTCTGGTCAAGGAGTTCATAAACGCGCCGGTCTGCCGCGTTTTTACGGTTGACAAAGTTCAGAACCACTACATCGTATTTCTGGCCGTAGCGATGGCAGCGGCCGATCCGCTGTTCAACCCGCTGAGGGTTCCAAGGGAGGTCGTAGTTCACTACCAAGTTGCAGAACTGGAGGTTCAGTCCTTCTGCCCCGGCCTCGGTGGCAATGAGAATCTTTGTCCGGGTCTTAAATTCATAAATAAGGGCTTCGTGTAAAGCTGCCTCCCGAGAGAGCCGAGAAGAAGGCTCTTTGTCTTTGCATTCTTTTTCCCACAGAGCGTAAGCCCTTTGCCCGATCTCCCCCTCATTGCTCCCGCTAAAAAGGGTGATCTGGCCATCATAACCATTGTGAGAGAGAAGGCGGAAAAGGTACTGTTGAGTCCGTCTAGATTCAGTGAAGATAACCGCCTTCTCAGGCTGGTCCATAGTCCGGTTGTGGTCAAAGGCTTTTTCAAGAGCTACCAGAAGAGCTTCACCTTTGGAATTCTTCTGAATCGACTCGGCTAAGGCTTGGTAGGATTTCAGCTCTACTATTTCCGCCTCGATCTCCTCTCGGGTGAAGGTTTTAGAAGCCTCTTCCTCTGAAACCTTACTGTCCTCTTCAGAAGGAATCTCTCCGGCAGTGAGTTCCTCGCTCTCCTCTTCGTACCCCTCAACCTCCGTAGTGAACTCTACCGGCAGTTCAGGAGAAAGACCCTGGACCTTACGTTCCAGATTAGCGATCAAGCTGCCAAGGGTCCGAGCGATGGCAAAGCTAGAGCTGGCTGACAGCTTACGATAGATGAGCACCATCAGAGCCCTCTGGCTATGCTCAATGGCAGCTACCTGTGGACGCTGAAGGTAAGCCGACACCTTTGCATAAAGATCAACCTCTGTGTCGGTAGGCGTAAAATCCTCCACCATACTGAGGCGATTCGTGTAAGAGATATATTCCTTGACTTGCCTTCTGAGGGCTCGGGTGCAGACCTGCTGTATCCGCCGATGCAGCTCTTCTAGATTGACGGGCGCTAACTCCCTGTTATCTGCAAGAAACTGGGCACGGAAAGAATATTCGGTTCCCAGAAGTTTTTCGTCGATAAAGCTTGTCAGACCGTACAATTCCATAAGGCTATTCTGGAGAGGGGTGGCGCTGAGGAGGAGTTTTGGCTGCCCCGCGGCCATCTCCCTGAGAGCTTTCGCGACCTTGTTGCCTTTTTTGTAAACGTTGCGCAATTGATGAGCCTCGTCAAAAACAATCAAATCCCACGGCCCTGCAGCTTTCACCTCGTCTTTTTTCGAATAGGCAAACTGAGTCGAGGTAATAATAATCGCTGCCGCCCGGAAGGGATTGGCATGTTGCTCCTTCTTCAGCTCACGGTAAGAGGTACCATCGAGAATTAAGCTCTGAAGGGCAAATTTCTCCCACAGTTCATTTTGCCATTGTTTTCGGAGGCTCGCAGGAAGAAGGAGGAGGATTTTCTTTTTGCCCTCTGCGTAGAGTTGGCCAATGACTAGCCCTGCCTCAATGGTTTTTCCCAACCCTACTTCATCGGCTAGGATAGCTCCACGAGAGAGGGGGCTGCGAAAAGCGAAGAGAGCAGCGTCAATCTGGTGAGGGTTTAAGTCTACCTGAGCTGAATTCAAAGAGTGAGCGAGCTTTTGCGCATCATGGGCTGGCCGGGCTAGGGTTAATTCATGAGCGAGGAGTTTTTGGGCAAAGCTGACTTCCACAGTTGTTCTCCTTAAGGGGAGCACAGCTAGAGAGTTTACGAGATTCCACTTTCATCACCGTCGAGGTGAAAAATCAACGCTTCACAACAGAGAATTCTTTAAAAAGGAAACGCAGAGAAGAGCACCAGAGCAGCCAAGCTGCAATCGGGTTAGCTGTAACTCGTACTGCGTTCCGTTAACATCCGCTGCAAATCTTCAACTGTCAGACTCCCCGGGCGTTTCCCAGTCCGAGCCATATCATTAGCGACTTTTTGTAACAGACGATTATACGGTGTTGGTATGCCATGCAGCTTCCCGAGCAACACGATTTCGCCATTGAGGAAGTCTACTTCGGTCGAGGGCAGGCCGCGCATGAGACTCTGCCAGGTGGAACCGCCGGCGCGGGGGTGCTCGGCGATGTCAGCAAGTCGGATCTCCGTCTGCACGCGCTGGCGCATCTCTTCTTCGGGGACGAAGTCGATTCCCGCGGCTTGATAACAAGCCAGGGCTTCTTGTCGCGCGGCGCGGGCGATCTCTCCTCCGTGCGCTTCTAAGCCGCACGCGGCTTGCAAGGCGTTACGGAGGTTGCTTAACAACTTGGTGTATTTCCAGCGCATGATGTGAGGGTCCGGTCGGGCACTGAAGCCACAGGCAGTGAGGTCCGCCGTCACCTGAGTAATAAGCGGGTCAACATCCTGCGGATAACACCCGGCATCCAGGATGCCGCCGACCGGGGTTGCGTGATTCAGGACCACACCAGGCTCAAGATACGTCCCTGGCATCCATACCACCATGCCGTAGACTCGGGCAAACCGTCGTGCCGCCATGCGCTCGTTATCTACCCCGTTCTGGGCGCAAACGACCGGCACGTCGTCCCCACCCGCGCGTTCCAGATCGCGCAGTGCCGGTTCCGTGTCCTGCGACTTCATGGTCAGAAGGATGATATCACTGTTGGTGAAGGCAAGCTCGGTGGGATGACCGACCGCACGAATAGGAAGTTGGAGGTTTTCACTCGGAGTCTTAAACGTGAGCCCTTGGCGTTGAATCGTAGCCAGGTGTTCGCCACGACAGATGAGTACGACCTCATGACCTTGATGGAATAAGCGCCCGCCAATACTCCCGCCAATCCCCCCAGCACCATAGATGATATACCGCATCAAAGCCTCCTTTTCGCGGGGATACCTTCTGGCAGATTACCAAAAGAGACAGAATGAGCAGAGAAAGACGCTTGAGAGGAGAGCAGGAATTGTAGCAAGAGGGGCTTCTTCATCCGAGCAGAGGGGGAACGCCACTCGGATGAAGAAAAGAAGCCTAGCGCTAGACCGCCGTTCAAGGCTAAGCGGCGTTTTTCGCGATACCGAACTTAGGATCGACCTTTGCACCAGCAGCTTGATTCTTCACGAACTCCCAATCCAAGATCATACTCACCGCGCCATCTTCATTATAAAAAACGACCGGACCATACGCGGTAAAAGTCAGAATCGTCTCTTCCGAGCAGGTCGTGGCTCCGTGCTCAACACCGAGCGGCTCGTAGCCATAATCACCGGCATAGGCAGTGCCAGCTCGGTATTCCATCGCCCCCTTGAGGACATAGAACTCGGCCGCGCCGAAGTGTTTGTGTGGGGCGAAGCGCGCGCCGGGCTCCATCTTGAGGAGCGCATTCCAAGTGCCAGTCTCTTCACTCACCCGCAGCAACTTGTACCAGGTTCCCCCTCCCAGCGGCATCCAGGGCAGATCGCCAGTGTGGACGAGAATATCTTGCGGTTGGGTCTCAGGCATAGCTTCCTCCTTGTATGAAAGGTCAAGAATTATAGGGGCGGGCGGCGCAGATGCCAGTCGGTTGCCTCCTGGTAGGCATACGCTACCCGAAACACCGTCTGTTCGTCAAATGCCCGTCCGGTGAGTTGGAGACCGATCGGCAGTCCTTCTTGCGAGAACCCGCCTGGAATGGCCAAAGTCGGTACTCCGGCCATGCTAATCGGCATCGTCAACCGGCAGTAAGCCCAGAACACGTCTTCGACGTATCCGTCCGGGTGTTTGACGTTGACGAAAATTGGGTGTCCGTGCCGCTTCGCCGCCGGAGCGGCAACCGTAGGGGTCAGAAGAATATCAACGTCACCTAATGCCCGGCCAAAATCTTCGCGAATGAGGGTACGCACTTTTTGTGCGGCGAGGTAATCCTTCGCCAACATGAGCTCGCCAAGTTCGACAAATAAACGCACGTCGATGCCATATTCTGCGGCGGCATGATGTAGCCATCGCTGGTGATAGGCAGCCGACTCGGGCACGATAATTCCCATGAACGCGTTGCCGGCATGCTTCGCTGTCGGGAGTTCTAGCTCTCGCATCTCCATCCCCAAGTCCGTGAATTTGTGAACGGCAGCATCGAGCGCATTTTTCACATCCGGGTGGAGATGTTCAGCGAAATGTCCGCGAGGGACGCCAAGCTTGAGCCCTTTTATTTCGTTGCCAAGATCAGCAGTAAAATCAGGCACCGGTGCGGAGGATGAGCCAGGATCTTTCGCGTCCCAGCCGGCGACAACGTTTAACATTAAGGCGGCATCACGAACCGAGCGAGTCATCGGTCCGACCGTATCGATCGACCACGACAGCGGAACAACCCCGAAGGTAGACACCCTACCCTGGGTGGCACGGACCCCAGTAATGCCGTTCAGCGCGGCGGGATTGCGGACCGAACAACCTGTATCGGTACCAAGCGCGCCGAGGACCTCACCAGCAGCGACGGCCGCGCCAGAGCCACCGCTCGATCCACCGGGCACGGTATCTAGGTTCCACGGGTTATTGGTCGGCGGGCTGGTGACGCCGTAGGCAAATTCATGGGTCACCACTTTGCCGACGAGAATGGCGCCGGCTTGACGAAGCCGCACTAAAGCCGTGGCATCTTCTGTCGGGACAAAATCCTTCATCTGCTGGGACCCAGCTTTCGTGGCTACGCCTTTGGAATAAATGATGTCTTTCACTGCGACCGGAATGCCGTGCAGCGGGCCACGATACTGCCCTTTCTGGATCTCCGCCTCGGCTGCTTTCGCCTCGGATCGTGCTGCGTCTGCAAGGACGGCTGCGAACGCACGCACTTGTGGTTCGACTGCTTCAATGCGTGCCAGAATGGCATCAGTGAGTTCAACTGGGCTTAGCGACTTTTTCTTGATCAGCTCAGCCGCTTCGGCAATACTGAGGTAATGCAATGGTGTGGGCGCCATAGATTACCTCTTCGGGCCGGCGAGCGGATCTGGCACTTCCCAAGGGATGCGATAAAGATGCGCGGGTCGGGTATTGAGAAGATCCAGATCTTGTTCCCATTGGCGAGTAAAGTTCAGCACGTTTTCCAACTGCTCACGCAAAAGTGGCAGACGTTCATTAGGGAGGTCCAGGCCGGCATATTCAGCAATCGTCCGGATCGCATCGTCAGACACCCTGCGAGACTTGCTTGGCATCGGCCACTCCTTTGAGCCTACAGTATGGAGATACCGCGCGAGGTTCCTCCTGTGGCCGGGTTGTAACGTATTTCCAACCGCAAGGGTAGAGGCAACCACGGCAGGGTCTTTAAAAAAATGAGCTTTATATAACCGCCACGTTATTGCTCTCGCGAAAGGCGCGGCCGCTGGTAGTTCTGGACACAAGCTGGCAGGACGGCCTCAGGATGAAGCCGAAGATCAGGCACTGGCGCTTGCGGTACAAGTCGCAACGGGAGTTCTCCAGCCCAACAGGGCAGCTGATAGTCTTCCTCGTCGTCGAGGGGCGGGCCGGTACGGACTTTGGCCGAGGCCTCATCAATCGGCAACTTCAACACCAATGTGGCCTTTAATTCTTGCTCGGTCGGCCAGCGCACGTCTTGCCACCGGCCGGGGACAACGTGTTCAACAATCGCTTCAAGCGCAGTCAACCTTTCAGTTTGCTCCGTCACTTCGCAGGCCATCCCCAAAATTACCACTGAGCGATAGTTCATCGAATGGTGAAAGGCTGATCGCGCCAGCACTAAGCCATCGAGGAGGGTTACGGTAACACAGATCGGAATGCTCTCTCGCACGGTACGCAGCATGCGGCTGGCTGCGGAGCCATGAATATAGAGTTGTTCCCCTATCCGGGCGTAGATGGTGGGAATAACGTAAGGCTGGCCATCAAGTGCAAATCCCACATGACAAAAGAATCCCTCGTCGAGAATCGCTTCGACCGCGCCACGATCGTAAACGCCCCGTTTCGGCATGCGGTGAAGAGTGGTGCGCTCGGTTGGTCGGAACCGTGCCATTGCTCGTTCCTTTCTCTTTTGTTGCGATACGAAACTTGTGATTAGGCAGCGCACGCGATGACCAGCAGCGACTGCCTATGCTCGCAGTCTCGCCAGCCGCTGCTCCAGCCGACGCCGACATGCCGGCCACTCAGGCGCAATGACCGAGAACATAGCCGAGTTCCGCAGCTTGCCCTCTTCGCCTGGTTTCCACGACTGGGACCAATTCCGTAGGACGCCCTCAAACCGCGCGCCAAGCGCCTCGATCGCCGCTCGAGACCGCATGTTCCGTGCATCCGTCTTCAGGTCGACCCGAACAACACCCCACTGTTCGAATGCATGCCGAAACAACAGCAGTTTGGCCTCCGGATTGATTCCAGTGCCCTGAGCCGATGCCGCCAGCCACGTGAACCCGACCTCGATGGCGCACAACTCGCTTCGTTCCAGCCACAACCGCGGGCTCCAGTACGCGGTGGCGCCAACTGCCCGGCCGGACGACACCTGGATCTGTGCATACGGTGCCATGCTCCCAGTCGCGGCACGGCCTAGCTGCGCGTCTATATAGTCGTGCACCTGTACCGCCCTAGGGACCCATGTGAACCCGTACGAGCTTCGATCCTCCTCTGCGGCTACAGCTAAATCGGCGGCATGACGGTGAGCTAGTGGCTCCAGACGCACGAGCGTGCCTTCAAGGACGGGACCCTCCACACGAAAACTCGTGGTCAATTCTACCTCCAGGCGCTGCCTAACCATGGATGTAGACCAGTTGGTCGGAACCGCGCCATTGCTCTTGCCTTTCTTTTTTGTTACAATACAAAATTGTAAATATGCTGTCACAATACCCAATTCATGGCGCGAATGCAAGTGAAATTGCCACGAGCATTGAGAGCGGTATCCGTGCCGGGCGCATCGCTCATGGAGCAACATTACCACCAGTTCGTACCCTTGCTTCGTCACTTAAGGTGAGTCCCACTACAATAGCGGCCGCGTATCGGACTCTGCGTTTACGAGGGTTGCTCAGTGGACAACGGCGCCGCGGGACGCGGGTGAGTCATCGCCCTCCCCTCTTGGTTCGCCCTGCCATAGAGGTACCGCAAGGTCTCCGAAATCTCGCCAACGGGAATCCTGATTCTGCCCTTCTTCCCTCTCTTCAGGCTGCCTTGGCACGGCTAAACCTCCGTTCCCGCCTGTACGGTGAAACAATCAATCGGCCCGAACTATTGGCACTGGCGCGGCAACAATTTGCGGCGGATGGTATCCCGGTGACTTCACTCGCTGTTTTGGGAGGAGCCCTCGACGCCATTGAACGCCTTCTGCAAGCGCATCTGTACCCCGGAGATCGGGTCGCAGTTGAGGACCCTGGCTATTTCGAGATTTTCGATCTTCTGCGCGCCCTCGGCTTGATCGCCGAGCCGGTGGCGATCGACGACTTTGGCCTGATTCCTGAAGAGCTTGAGCGGGCGCTGAGAACTCGGGTGGCTGCGTGCATCCTTACGCCACGCGCGCAAAACCCAACCGGCGCGGCACTCGACGAGCGGCGCGCACGTGAGTTGCGCAAACTCTTTGATACGCACAGAGAGGTGCTAGTGATCGAAGACGATCACGCCGGGCCGGTGTCTGGTGCTCCGACAATGACGGTCTGCCATGGGAAAAAAGAGCGGTGGGCGGTGGTCCGGTCAGTTTCGAAATCGCTTGGGCCAGACTTGCGGCTTGCTGTCCTGGCCGGTGACGCAACTACGATCGCTCGAGTTGAAGGGCGTCAGAACCTCGGAGCCGGCTGGGTCAGTCATATCCTGCAAGGACTAGTTGAAGGGCTATGGTCAGATCCTACGACAACCAAACAGCTCTCCGTCGCCGCTGGCGCGTATACCGCGCGACGAGCAGCGTTGATCAGTGCCCTGGAGCGTCACGGTATCGCTGCGTATGGTCGATCTGGTCTCAATGTGTGGATTCCCGTCGCGGGAGAAGTCGAAGCAGTCACCGGCTTGGCGGCAGCTGGATGGGCGGTACGTGGGGGTGAACGCTATCGTCTCAAGAGTCCACCGGCGATACGTGTTTCCATTGCCGCACTGCAACCAAGTGAAGCCGTGCGGCTGGCTGCAGACTTTGCTCAAATTCTCCGACCAGCTCGGCGGACACAGACAACGTAGTGAGCGTCAAACCAAAACCGCTTTCGCCTTGAGCGAAGAGATTTCGTCCTGGCTCAAATCGAGAATCTCTTCGAGCACATAAGTTGTGTCTTGTCCCAAGCAAGGGGCCGGTCGACGCACGGCGCAGGGGGTGCGTGACATTTTCCACGGGATGCCTGAATGCCGTCGCTTTCCGACCTCCGGGTGTTCCAGATCGACGAAAAAGTCGCGCTCCGCAGCATGGGAGTTGGCCAGGAGATCTCTGCCGTTCAATGATGGATAGGCGGCAATGCCGGCTTGCTGAAGGGTATGGGTGACTGCTTCAGCCGTGCGTCCTCGTGTCCACAAGGTAACAATTTGTTCGAGGTCATCTTCATGCTCCTTGCGAGCGGCAAGCGAGCAGAAACGAGAATCGGCAGTTAACCCTGGTTGATCTATAGCTGCGCAGAATCCTCGCCACTCTTCTTCACTACCAACCACGATGCTGACCCAGCAGTCTTCTCCTTGACAGCGAAACACGCCGTGCGGGGCCAGATACGGATCACGATTGCCATTGCGATCGGGTTGCGTTCCGTTGATCGCGTATTCCATCAGGGCCTCGGGCAGCAACATGGCACAGGCTTCACGTTGCGAGAGGTCAATATACTGTCCCTCGCCAGTCTTGGCTCGATGCAGGAGCGCACACAGGATGGCAAAGCTCCCGTGCACCCCACCGTTTGGATCTCCGTAGGAGAACCCGGCTTGCTGGGGCGGTCCGCCTTGATATCCAGTGAGCGACGACATCCCGCTCAACGCCACCTGCGGAGGGCCATACGACACGTAGCTGCTTTCTGGACCTGTCGTACCGTAGCCAGAAAGAGAGATCATGATGAGATCCGATCTGAGTTTGCGCAGTACCTCGTAGCCTAATCCCATTTTGCCCATAACGCCGGCAGCAAAATTCTCGATGACAATGTCACTCTTGGCGACGAGTTTTTTGGCAACCCCGAGACCTTCGGGTTTCTTGAGATCTAAGGTTATGGAACGTTTTCCCTGGTTGTACTGATTAAAATACCCAGCGCGATTAACTCCCTTCTCATTCTCTGCCCACGGTGGGATGAGGCGTGTAGGGCACATGCGAGTCGCGCTCTCGATCCGGATCACCTCGGCCCCGAGATGAGCGAGTTGTAGAGAACCATAAGGGCCAGCCCAAGCCCAACAAAAGTCAGCGACGCGGATACCGTCTAATGGAGGTTTACTCATGGTATGCTCTCCTTACGCACTAACTCATACAGAATCGGGGAATCGGTGAGGTAAAATTTATTCCCCCGTTTCTCCCGCTCTCCGTTTCTCTGTTTCTTCAGATGACCTCTCCCTGTCGCAGGTGTTCGATCTCCCGCGTATCTATCCCTAACTCTCCGTAGACTTCAGCGTTATGCTGACCCAGGCACGGCGCCGGACGGCGGAGCATCCACGGTGTAGCAGAAAAATGGTACGGAGCAGTAGGATATGGAAACGTCCCGGCCTGTGGATGGGCAATCTCCGCGAAGAAACCACGCACCTTCAAGTGCTCGGAATCGAGCAAATCACCCATGGTTGAGACCGGTGCGAACGGAATGCGGCGCGCTTGTGCCTTGTGGTAGAGATCCTGCACAGTTTGTTCCTTCACCCATGGTTCCAGAAATAATTTGAGGGCGTCCCAATTTTCGGCTCGTTCAAGACGAGTCGCGAATAATGGCTCCGTGGCCCATTCCGGATTGCCCATGATATCGACAAAGCCCTTCCATTGATGCTCCTCCACGCAGCAGAGATAAATCCAGCCATCTTTGCACTCCATGATATCGAGCGGGCGGATCGCTTTATTCCCGGTAAACCGTACCACGATCTGGTTCGCATATGCAGGCATAATCCCGGCAAACTCTGAGATGGCCATCAAGCATTCTTGCATAGAAAAATCGATATGCTGTCCGAGTCCGTCGCGCACGCGGGCGAACAGTGCGCCGAGCGAAGCTACGGCGGCATGGATTCCAGCCTGGAATCCGGCTTGTTGGCCAAAGACTTTAAGCGGTGGAAGGTCTTCACTACCGGGTCCGCCGCCATTGAGATAGCAGAGTCCACCAGCGTTCCACAGTGTAAGATCATGTGCGTGATAGTGACTCTGCGGTCCGCTCAGACCAAAAGGGGTGATGGAAGTCATCACTAAAGCTGGATTACGTTGAGCCAGCCTCTCATAGTCGATCCCTAAAGCCGACATACGGGTGGGGTGGATATTGTGCAAGAAAAGATCGGCTTGGGCGATAAGCCGTCGAAAGATCTCCTGCCCACGCTGAGTTTCGAGGTTGAGCGTAATCCCGCGCTTATTGGTATTAAGATAGAGAAAGAGCCCGCTTTTTTCCGGGTGCGGGATTCTTCCAGGGAATGGTCCGCGCTGGCGAGCGGTATCTCCGCCGACGGGGTTCTCGACTTTCACCACCTCCGCTCCCATATCAGCCATGAGTTTGGCCGCATAGGCAGCAGAGACCATGTCTCCATACTCAACAATGCGAAAACCGGCTAGAGCGCCTCCCGGCATAGATCCTCCTTTTTGCCTTGCCGCCCGGCAAGTTTCGACTTTGCAGGCGCAACTCTAGTGAGACGATCTCACGACGTCAAGCAGTTTGGTATCCGTAGGGGCATAGCATGCTACGCCCCTACGGGAAACTCAGCCGCAGCGGCGAGTAGACAAACCAAAGTTGAGGAAACTGCACCATGGCCAAAAAATATTTGCTAGAACTGAAGACAAGAGGCGCTCATGGTGGGACAAGCCGCTGACCTGTCCAGGACAAAAAACACCAGGAGCAAAGTGAATTGGGCAGAAGAGGTAGTGTTTATCTTTTCACAGTTGGTTAGTTCGCCTTGACTTGCGATAGTCCAAAAGCCACTGGCATTAAGGTGGCTGTATTCGTGCCAGGCGGGAAGAAGAAGTAACACTGGTCCTCCGTGCAGCTCGGGTACGTACGGTTGCCATTGTCCGGGTACCAATATGGATATGTCTTCTGAACGGTCCCACTATACGCATACAACCCCGTCTGCGTCTTGGTGCCCACCCCGGTCCATTGTCCCACGACCGGCCGAACATTGTACACGGCCGGGTTAACCAACCATATACGACTTGGTATTCATTGGCCCCGTGGTCAAATAATTTTTGAAGTAGAAGTTGCCAGTGCTGGGCCGGTAGACCCCGACGCCCACAAGGCCGTTGCCATTCCAGTCACCGGCGATGGGAATATCACCAGCGCGGGTATACAACTCACTGGAAGGGTTTTGCGGGTTGACGGGGTCGGCAGTGTTAAAGCAGGTATCAGGGCCAGGGTTGCAGCCCTCCGCAAAGTTACTCCCATTGTCCAGATACCAATCTCCAGTCGTTGCTCGGAAGACGCCAACTTTTGTTCCCCCTCGCGTCCCACCAGACCAATCGCCAGCGACAGGTTGATAACCGAAACTGGGCGGGCCTGTATTGACCGTGATATTCACCACCCCACCCACGCTACCATTGGTCAGCTGAAAGTATTCGGGATTCGAGCCACGGTGGTAGACTCCTCTGGTAATTGAACCGTTCCAATCCCAGTCACCAGTGACCGGAATATCTCCTGCGACGCCGAAAACCCCAAAACATTGGTCTTGGGTCGTGGTCGGGACTCCAGAGGTACAGCCATCCCATTTGCCGTTGTCGGCATACCATTGAGCAGTCGCCGGGTCAAAGACGCCGAGGGTGTTGTCGTTTATTGTTTGGGTGCCGTACCAAGCATCGAATCCTTGAACGCTTCTTATCTTCGAAGCGACGGTTGCATACGTATAGGTACTATTTCCTCCCGTCCCAAGACCAATTACCCGCCCTTGGGAATCAAGGATGGTGGCACCGCTGTCGCCAGACTGAGTAACGCCATGAATTGCAAATTGGTTTGTAGCGTAGTTGGCGTCATTCGCTCCCAAGCAGGCTGGAGGACTGACTGCATTCTCACCATACTCCGTTACGGTAGCCACGGTGGCTGAGTAGACATAGACATTCGTACCGGAGACTATATCACTTGCGGCTCCCACAATAGTGACAGGATCATTTTTCATCGGCGCAGACTCATACCCCGTAAACGTATATGGATATCTCTCGAGCCTCCGGTCCGCGCTGAGAGACCCGTCTCCTTCTATTGAGTTATTGTCCATGAAAGCTGCGGCACTGTCGGAAGCATAAGAGTTAGGTGCCGTTTGTGTCCAGCGCGAGGCCCGCCCAACTGGGAGAATAGTACCCGTAGAAGGTGGTTGTCCGAGTAATTGCCCTTCGTAGTGTGGGCACTGGTTCAACTTAGCCGCCGGAGGACCTGGAGTACAAGCATTCGGGGGATCACAGACTTGACAGGGAGGCTGAGCTTCGCACTGTCCCAAAAGATGGGCAGCAGTAATCAACCACGGCTTGCCATCCGATAACACAACACCAGTAGCGGTTGCTCGATCTTACGAATAAACATCGTACAGATAGGGGCCACCGTGCAGTGGACGAATAGGCGTGGAGTTAAAGTAAGTATGATTCCGCCTGCGGTAGGTCTGCGGAGGAAGGGTGGTAACAGGAAGTCCCTCGACTGCCGCCGGAACCAATGCAGGTTGGTCGGTCTCGATAACGATTCTCCGGTCATCTAGGTAGACCGCATTGACGCCTGACAGCTTTCCTAAAAGGCCCGAGTTTCGCTCCAAAATCTTTACTGCCTCCTCATAGGGGACTCCAACAATAGGCGGGGTCATGATTTCTGTTGGAATAGGTTCTGGATCGCCTAGGCTTTCACAAAATCGCCAATGGTATTTCGTCTCTTCTCTGAATCCTGGCGGACAAGAGTCAGCGTCTTTCAATTGTTCTCGCACTCCCCCAGGTCTCAGCACAATAACTCCCGGAAGGGGGGGAAGTGTTGGCGGCGGCGGAACGGTTTTGACCGGGACTCCTTCAATTTCCTTAGGGAGGCTTTCTGGACGGTCTGTCACAATAATGATCTCTTCCAGACTCCCCAAGAGCCCCAACACATCTGGCCGTGCTCTCAGCTCTTGCTCATGGCGTTGCATAACATCAGCACGACGCTCCAGTTCTGCTTCCGAGAGCGTGGTTGCGGCCGGTTCTGCTCCGCTCTGACGGAGGAGACTTCAGAGTCCTAGACCTACGACTGCGACAACAACGAGCGCATATACCTTCATTTGGACTTCCTTTCTTGGACCGGGTCCTTGCGGTAGTTTAGGGTCTTTCTCGTATCCCTTTTCGTGGCTTGAAACGGAGCTTCCTCTTGATTGGTTGTCTCAAGGACAGTAGTAAAACAGGCAAAGTCCAAAGCCTGAGTGATTCATGTGCGACGTCTTGGTTTTGTTAATCGTTGGCTCCTCCAACAAAGTTCGGCAAATATGCACAGCACACCTCTGTCCACCAACGGCAAATGAGCACCCAGGAGCAGGCGCAGGGATGAACATCAGCGAGAGCGTGCTGAAACGCGCGCTCTCGCTAGTTCCAGTGAGAGCGTTTGTCGCAATTAACTATTTTCCGCATTGAGGAGTTTCCGAAGAGACTCCAAGGAGAAATCCCAATGGACCTACTTGCTACGGTCCCAGGTCCAGATGTTCCCAAACATCAGTCTCCCTGGAGCCGCATTGTTGCGGTCAGCCTTTTAGCGGTCAGCCTTTTAACTGTTGTCACTGCGTGCTCTTTTCTGACCAGCCCTAAGCGTGAGGTTTCAAAGCTCTTCGGTACTCCGCCTCTAGAAGCACCGCCTACCGTCAAGGTGGACGAAACGTTTGTCGTGACGGTCGGCACCATTGGCGGCGGACATATAATGACAGATGACACGGAGGTCCGTGTCTCCGGACTGGTCGCAGAAATTACTCCTTATGACCACGTCGAGCAGTCACGCGTCGTGCGCCACCAACTTTCGATACTCGTGCATCGAACTGTCCGTTTGCGCTTCGCTTCACCGGGGTTAGCCACTATTCGAGCGATCGGCCAAGGATTAGACGGACAGCGGGCAACCGTTGAAACTCATGTCGTAGTTTGCTCACAGTAATACCGACTCGTCGCCCCTAGCAAGAGCGAGGCGTACGAAGGGGTCAGGATGCTGGCAACGCGCGTCGTACGTTCTCCATGAGTTCTCCTTTTATTCATACTTTGTTATTGTCACACACCGCTCGTATTCCCCCACATGCGGCAGCTTACATCCGCCCCCCTTGCAATTGTCAGGCCGAGAATGAGCTGCGGAAGCGGGTTGCGGACCGCCCCCATCCTTATCCATCACTGAGAGTTTTATCAATTCGAACAGACCTGATCGTGCGCACAGCGCACGCTACTTCACTTAGTCATGCGTGTCCTTTTTTTCTGACTTCCTATTGATGACTGAAACTTGGCCGTCGATACCTATTCGAGTAACACTTCAACGGCTTCTCCATGACCAATCGAGAAACCGACCATGCCGGCGAGGCGAGCCGCGACATATTTGGTGCTAAACAAATTGTGAATTCTTTCTGTCTCTTTTTGATCGTCGATAAATTTCGCTTTCCCGTCGAATGTCAATGTCCCAATCTTGAGGATCATTTGTGGATTCTTTTTCAGGTTTTGATACCAGTCGGTCTTCCCACCTTTACCAGCCTGTAAGTACAGTCGCCCCTGATCATAGACAAACCAAATGGGTTTGGTGTGCGGCTTACCGCTTTTGCGGCCGGTGGTGGTCAGTTCAACCGTCGATTCATTGGCGATCTTATCGAGGTCCGCTCGTGTCGCTGATTTGCCTGTCTGAGCAAGCAAAAGTTCCGACAGACTCGTCAAGACTATGCACCCCAACATGAGGGGAAGAAGATAGCGTAGTAAAATAGCTTTCGTTCGCTTTCCTCCCATACATTTCCCTCCAATTCCGAGAGAAGCAATGCGCTTACTGCTTCCGCTGGTTGTTAGAAACCCTGTCAGTATTGCCCTGCTCTTGCGATGGCGCAATCCCTCGCTTTGCGGGCCATCGAAAGTATGGTAGATGCTGGGCAGCGCATTTCTCAATACAGCAATAAGGATGGCGAGCATGCCCACTCCCACTGTTCGCTTTGGTCTCTCACTGACAACGGCTCACCCTCAAAGCGCAGATCCTCGTCAATGTGTGCGCGACCTGCTGGAGCGGGTCCAGGTAGCTCGGGGTCTCGGATTCCATTCAGTGTGGGTTGGCGACCATCACGTAACGCCGCATCACTATCTGCAAAATCTCCCGATGATTGCCCGAATTGCTGCGGTCTCAGGTCAGATGCAGATTGGCGCGTTGTTCATGCTGCCGCTGTTTCATCCGGTGTTGTTAGCCGAACAGGTCGCCACGCTTGATGTGATTTGTGAGGGCCGGTTCAAGCTCAAAACCGCAGTCGGTGGACAGCAAGATGCGCACGCTGCCTTTGGCATTCCTTGGAAAGAACGGGCTGGGCGGTTTGAGGAATGCTTAGAGATCATGCGCAAACTGTGGGCTGGAGATAGTGTCTCCCATGCAGGAAAATATTGGCACTTTTCCGGCGTGACCATCAATCCCAAACCAGTTCAACATCCACTTCCAGTCTGGATCGGTGGCGATGCCGATGGCCCGGTCCGCCGCGCCGCTCGCTTAGCTGACGGCTGGCTGATTGCGCCCTGGATGCCCCCACGAATGTGCGAGGAACGGATCAGTTTCTATCGCCAAGCCCTCCAGGAGTATAATCGGAGCGTGAGTGAGCTTCCCATTCGTCGCGACATTTACGTTGCTTCTGATCTCGCCACCGCGAAGCAGCATACGGCCTCGGTCCTTCAGGCTGGTTATCGCGGTTTTACTGGTGAAAAATTAGCAGCTCTCATTATCGGTGGGCCAGACGAAGTCATTGCCGAGATCGAAAAATACCGCCAACTCGGCTGTAACCACTTTCTCTTTCGTCATATCGTGCGGGACCAGAGTCAGATGTTATCGTCAATCCGTTTGCTCGGGGAGAAAGTCATCCCGCTTTTTCAATGACTTCTGCCTTTTAAGGCAGCTAACCTTGCCAAGTTTCCAAGTAAAAGGTCCTTCCCCAGCAGGCAAAGACTTGGTAGCCTAGGGGCAGTATTTTCGAGAGGAGGAAAGCTATATGGCGATACAATATCACTTTGCCGTCGCAGATGAGGCAATTGATGTCAAGTCGGGCAAACATGAGAAACCGAATATTACACTTACTATGAAAGAGAGCGATTACCTCGATATGGTCAATGGCAAGCTCAACGGGCAGATGGCGTTTATGACCGGGAAGCTGAAAATTGCCGGTGATATGGGGCTTGCGTTAAAATTGCAGAACTTATTTAAGTCGTCTCCAGCAGGTGGGACTCCCGTCACCACGGTGCAGCAAGTGATGGAGGGGATGCCTGAATCGTTCAATAAAGATGCTGCCAAAGGTATGAACGCGGTCTTCCAATTTGATCTAACCTAAAAGCTTCACGAAGCAGGGCGCAGCTGGTGCGCCCTTATATCGTTATTCCGCCGACTTTTTCCTTTCCTTTCGAGTCGAATTCTTGTCAGGGCAAACACTCATTGGTTTGATGTCGGGCACCTCGCACGACGGTATTGACGCCGCGCTCGTGCGGATCTCCCGTTCGCGTGGGTGCCTACACGTCTCCCAACAGGCCTTTTCAACCTTTCCTTATCCCAAGAGAGTGCGCGAACGACTCTTGCGTCTAAGTCAAGAAGCAGCGGTCAATGCTGGCGAAGTCTCACAAGTGAACTTTCTTCTCGGCGAGCTGTTTGCCCGGGCCGCACTGAAACTGTGTCGCACGGCTCAGATTTCGCCTTCACAAATTGATAGCATCGGCTCTCACGGGCATACGATCTACCATCGGCCCCACCAACACCCCGGACCAGGGTCGACCTTACAGATCGGCGAAGCGGCCGTGATTGCCCAACGCACTGGCATTACGACCGTGGCTGATTTTCGCCCGGCTGATGTTGCCATGGGCGGGGAAGGCGCCCCGCTCGTGCCCTACGTTCATCAGGTTCTTTTTCAACGTCCAAAGCGATCCGTGGCTGTCCATAACATCGGTGGCATTGCCAATGTTACGTATCTGCCCGCCGCACGGACACACGCCAAGGTCCTGGCCTTTGATTCCGGTCCAGGAAATATGATCATTGATGGTGTTGTCCAGCACGTGAGCGGAGGAAGAAAACTGTACGATCGCTATGGACTCCTCGCTAAAGCGGGAAGGGTCCACTCCCAGTTTCTCGCTGATCTGCTACGGCATCCGTACTTCGCTCGACGGCCGCCCAAGTCAACCGGCCGCGAGGAATTCGGCGAGCCGTTTATTCGGGATTTTTTGCGCCAAGCTACACACCATCGTTTACCTTCAGCCGATCAAGTAGCAACGGCTACTGCTTTGACAGTTCAGAGTATGGCCCGCGCCTACATCGACTTCATTTTGCCTCGAGGTCCCTTGGCTGAAGTGTTGCTCGCCGGCGGTGGCAGCTTGAATCCGGTCCTCCGCACCTGGTTTGCTGAGGCTCTTCCTGGGGTGCAAGTCCGCACGTTAGAGGAGGCCGGCTACGAGGGCAAAGCGCTGGAAGCCGTCGCGTTCGCCGTGCTCGCTTACTCTGCCTTACATGGTCTGCCAGCCAATGTCCCTACAGCGACGGGAGCTCGGCAGGCGATTGTTATCGGGAAAATCATTCCCGGAAAAAATTATCGCCGGACCTCTCTCGGCTAACTTCTCTGTTTGCATATCAAGCGTCTTCTCTGGTAGGGTGCGCGAGGCACCTGAAACGACAGAGGATTAAGCCAGCCCTGTCTTGCTGTCTCGGGAGGAAAGAATGTCTAAACGTGTTGTGATTATCCCTGGCGATGACGCCGCCCCAGAGGCAATGACCCCAACGGTCGAAATTCTCAAGAGTTTTAATCTTGATATTACTTGGACAGAATTTCCTAGCGGGGAAGAGGGGATTAAGCGTTACGGCTCGCGCACAGCGTTCGATCAGGCGCTCCGCGAAGCCATAGATCAGTCCGACACAACGCTCTTTGGCTCGACCAATGGTACTACTGGGGGCATCAACTATTTACGGTGGGGTAAAAAAACTTTCGCGAATGTGCGCCCTGCACGGTGGCGCCCTGGTTTTCGTAGTCCGCTCAAAAATCCTGAACGCATAGATTTCGTGATCGTTCGCGAAAATCTTGAAGATCTGTACATGGGCGTGGAAGGAGATCTCAGCCTTCTTTCTTCACTGCCAGTGACAAGTTGGTTGACCCGTAAGCCGCTTGATACGACTCTGGCAGGAAAGTTTGCTATTAAAGTCATCACTGAAGAAGCAACCCGGCGAGTTGTCCGCTTCGCTTGTGAACTAGCGCGCAAGCGCAAAGCAGAAGGAGGAAAAGGAAAAGTCACTTGTACAAGCAAGTATAATATGCTGCGCGATAGCGATGGTTTGTTTCGCCGCGTGGCAGAAGTCACTGCCCAGCACTACCCGGATCTTCACTATGATCAGTACATTGTTGATGACTTTGCCCGCCGCGTCATCGCCAGTCCGCAGGATTTCGACGTAGTAGTCATGCCCAATCTCTACGGCGATATCCTCTCGGACGTTGCGGCTGGAACTATCGGTGGGTTAGGCCTTGCACCGAGTGGCTGTTACGGTGAAACATATGCGTACTTCGAATCGGTTCACGGGTCCGCCCCAGATATTGCCGGGAAGAACATCATCAATCCGACAGCCACACTCTTGTCTGCCGTACTGATGCTTGACTATCTGGGTTGGGCCGATGCGGCCAGGCAGCTCGATCGCGCCATCACTCGAGTATACACCGATGGCCAAATGCTCACCCCTGACCAAGGAGGCTCGGCCTCAACCACTGCTTTTTGCGCAGCAGTGCAAGGAGCCCTAGCAAACGTCCGCTAGTAAAAAAAGAAACGGACAAAGACAGGACGACAAGCTTATCCTTGCGCTTTACGAGCCTTGGTGATGACCACCACGTCCTGACCATTTATACGAACCATACGACGGTCCGAGGTATTTTGTTGCGGGACTTTACGGGCGCGAGTTTCCCGCCATTGTTTAAGTTGTTTGGTTAATTCGGTTTCGCTCACAAACGTCCTCCGACAGGTCGGCAATAACTGCCTTTTTACGCGTCAATAAATGCCTCCAAGCTCTTCGCGCGAGACGGGTTGCGAAGCTTTCTGAGAGCTTTCGCTTCGATCTGGCGAATGCGTTCGCGGGTTACGGCGAAACGCTGTCCGACTTCTTCTAAAGTGTAATCGGTCTTCTCATCGATTCCGAATCGCATACGGAGGATTTGCTCCTCACGAGGAGTGAGGGTTGCCAGCACTTTTCGTGTTTGCTCCTCTAAACTCAGCGCCATAGCCGCGTCCGCTGGGGAAAGGGTCTGGCGATCCTCGACGAAGTCGCCGAGAGAACTTTCTTCGTCATCGCCGATCGGTGTCTCGAGTGATACCGGCTCTTTCACGATCTTCAGCACTTTACGCACTTTGTCGGCGGGGACTTCCATCTGGGTGGCAATTTCCTCTGGAGTAGGTTCACGTCCCAATTGCTGCACCAGATAACGAGAGGTACGCAATACCTTATTAATCGTCTCAATCATGTGGACAGGGATGCGGATCGTACGTGCTTGATCGGCAATTGCCCGGCTCACCGATTGTCGGATCCACCACGTTGCATAGGTCGAGAACTTATAACCACGCTGATACTCGAATTTTTCCACCGCACGCATGAGACCGATGTTGCCTTCCTGAATAAGGTCCAGGAAGCCGAGCCCGCGATTAACATAGCGTTTGGCAATACTCACGACCAAGCGGAGGTTTGCTTCGATCAGCCGGCGCTTACCCTCCTGCGCCTGATATTCTCCCCGTGCAATAATGTTGAGTGAACGCCGGAGATCTTCATGTGAAGTCCCTAGCTCGCCTTCGACCCGGCTGATCTCCTTGCGAACGTCGTGAATAACGATACTTGCATCAACGAGGCGCTGCGACTGCGTCTTGCCAAGTTCCGCAGCCAGCTTCGTCGCACGTTGGCCGCCAGCTTTCAAAGTGCGGGCCAAAACCATGATATCAGCAGACTTGCGTCGGAAGTGCTCCTCCTGGTGCTGAATGATTTTTTGCTGTTGCGCAAGGGCAAAGCCAAACTCTTTGAGTTTTTCTGCAATCGTTGTGATGTGACGGCGTCCTAGAGGAAGGCTACTCAGGGCAGCCTCGACCCGATTGCGGACATCTACAAGTTTTTTTACCGCTTTCTCCCGTTCTTTGATCGGTAATCGCTTATGAATCTGTTGTTCAGCAAGGTCTCGTTCCCGAGCGAGACGCTTAAGAGGGGCCATGCGACTTAAGAAGAATTCAACTCGCTGGTCCTCTTTTCCTTCTGTCTCGACCGCTTCTTCTTCTTCGTCACCAAAGATGTGACGCGCCTCGATTTCTCCTTGCTTCAACTTTTCTCCAAGAGATAGCACATAGCGTAAGGCGAGGGGCACGGAAAACACTTCTCGCCGGACTTGTTTTTCCCCTGCCTCAATTTCTTTAGCGATGGCAACTTCTTCCTCGCGACTCAAGAGCGGGATATTGCCCATCTCTTGTAAGTACATGCGTACCGGGTCAGAAGTATCCCCAATAGTCGGCTCTTCTGGCGCAGGCACTTCCTCTTCCCATTCTTCTTCTTCGCGTTTGGGAAGATCTATTCCGATAGCGCCTTCCTCATCAAGGACATCAACTGCCTCGATATCCATTTCTTCGAAAATGGAAATGACTCCGTCGATCTCCTCGGCCGGTGAGGCTTCTGGAGAAAGAGGATGGACAGCCTCTGGAGCACTCAAGATACTCTTGTCAGAAGCGTGCGGAATCTTCTCAATTCTCGCATCTTTCCCTTTTTTCATAGGAGGTTATGACCCCTCACGCACGGGCGTGCATGTGTAAAGACTCCTCCCTCCTCCCGAATGGTGAGGGAGGGAGGAAGTGTGCGGCTGTCACCAGAATCCTTAGTACGCAAGCTTTATAATGTGGGTCGGTGAGGTTCCCTCAAGGAGATTTTGTGCCAAGAGGGGAACGTAGGTCCTGTTCATTCTAAGTTTCACAAGTATGATAGTCAAGGGAGGAAAAAATAAATTTGGTACTTGAAAGATAGCTTTGGAGACGATGCGGTAAAGCGAAGCCAAAGGAAAAAGAGGTCCTTCCTCTGCTTCACTGATCGGCAATGAAGAATTTCTCTTAATCAGCCGAGTCCTGCTTCTCCCCAATAATGGTTCTGGCAAAAACAATACCATTGACAGCTTCCTGTTATAACGTAAGCCCATCTGCCGCCCGAGCAGCTCCAATGGCAGTGGCATATTCGGCATACAAAGGAATGAGAATATTCTCTCCTCGACGCGACTGCATAGCCTCGATCCGTTCCCGTAAAGGTCTTATCCGTGTAAGTTTTCCTGTCAAAATAATATTCTGATGCTGACGAGCTCGTGCGGCCATCATACTCAGTGTAAATGTAACTTCAGCCACCATATTGACCAGAGCCAGAGCCTTGTCCGCTGGCGTAGGATCAGAACGGACTTTACCAAAGTTACTTGCCGTTGCGCTGGCTGGCACGATACCGACTGGGCCTCCCGTAATATCTCCGACAGTAAGATCCACGCGACTCAAGTCTCCGTGCTCCGCCATTTGCTCTAGAGTATCGAGCCGTGAGACACCGAGCAGATGACGTGCTAAACCTAATAGCGTTCCCCCCCCAACTCCAGTGCCACCAACATGTTCGATTTGCTCTCCTCGTACTGACACAAGAGCCGTACCAGTTCCTAGCGAGACCACTAATGACTCTTTTCTTTCGGCAAGTGTACTCCCGCCTATGCCAATTGCCGTGATCTCAGGAACTTTCACAACTGGCACACCAAAGAGTTGATCTTGAAGACAGCGCGCGCCACCTCCACTGGCAGCAATAGCACGAATATTCGCTAATGCCCCGCCTGCAGTACTGAGCAGTTTTCCTAAGGCACCGGCTGCCGCCGCAAGAGGGTCACCGGTTTCAATGGTCACCACCACAATCTCTTCTCCATTGAGTAAGATTGCATCAGTCGTCGAACCACCAATGTCAATACCAACAATCATATATTTAACCCCAATCGCGGGTCCGCCGCTGGTAGATCTCGCCGATATACCGCGATCTGACGCAAACGTTCAAGGTCATAACCATGCCATTTTATTGCAGAGACAGCATCCGGAGCGACGCGGCGAAAACCATGGCGCTCAAAGAGTCGCTGTGCTCCCTCTTGGGTTGTACAGGCAAAGAGGTAGGAAAGGTCTTGCTTTTCGCTTTCAATAATCATTTGATTCACTAAGCGTCCCCCGATCCCCTCCCCTTGGTAGCGTGTGATTGTCGAAAGTCCAACGATCTCAGCAGCACGGTCTTCCTCGTAAGGCAAAAGGGCGCAAAATCCTGCGAGTTCGCCAGGAGCAGGTCCTAACCGGGCCCCATAACCGTACAACAATAACTGGGCCGTCTCCTGCGGCGTGCGTGGCTTAAGGTATCCGTCCCGTTCACCCCGTTCCAGCAGTTTTTCAATTTCATGGAAATCATCGATCCCGAGTTTCTCTACTTGACAATAATCTGTCAGCGTGAACAGTGTCCCACAGCCTTCGTACGTAAATAATTCTCTCCCTAAGCCAGAGAGCCGGCAGAGAGTTACTGAGGACACTCCTCCTTCAAGCGCTAATCGGATAGCGTCTAGTAATGGGCGGCGGGCCCCAAGCCCAGCCCATTCGGCTTCACCAGGCCGTAGCAGTTCGTGCAGTACCAGACCGTTCATAAAGGAAAGTTGTTTACCACCAGTGCTAAGTCCTCCTATCGGATCGAGGAGAACGAGTTTATACACCTTTAGGCATACGGCTAAGCGTTGGGCACACGTCACTAGCGAAACGGCCAGGTTGGCTGACCACAAGCCGACAAACAAAGGCGCCTCTCTCAACACGGTCCAGGTTTGCAAAAGCCAATGGCTCTCTCCTCCATCCGCTGATAGCAAAGTCGGTACAGCGAGAAGAGCTTTTGCCACTCGTCCTAGTTTTTTGTGGAGCGCCTTCATTCGGCGGTTTTCTTCCTCTACTCCTGTCGTCTCAATGAGCAAGAGCACCCTTGTCTCATTCGCCAGTAAGGTGCCAAAAATCTCGAGCGCGATCTCCATGTTCGCGTCTGATTCAAGGTCCGCAGCGCGAAAGGCAAAAAGTAGACTTTTTTCGTGAAACTCGTCGAGATAAAAATCTTTCTCGGCGAAGGATAAGGAGGGAAAACTTCTTGTTCTCATTGTTCAGTATCCACTGCGTGTGGAAGTATCTGCAAAGTTGCCTGGGCGAACGCGCGATCTTTTTCACTCATTATGATTCGCTGCTCTTTTTGAGAGGGCACAGAAACCACAACCAATTCTCTCACGCGGCGTTTGGTTAGCTCTTCTAGAGCCAGCGCCTGAACAAAGAGATAAGCTTGATCAGTTCGTTCGTCCTCCCCCCCCTCTGCTTCCGACTCCTCGTCAATGAGCACTGCTCCGACGATCCACTCTCCATGTTCGATAAAGGCCAAGTCAATTTTTCCCTCAAGGCAACGCTCTTCTCGATAGAGTGCGAATGGTAGCCCAACAAAGCATTCAGTTGCTGCTTGGGCACGGGTGAACAACGAAGAGGTCAGTAAATTTTCCAGCAAATACTCAGCTTTCGTCTTCTTCTCAATTGTCTTCCAATTATTTTTTGAAGCTCTCCCTTTATGCTGCTTTTCTTCCCTCAACGCCATCGGTAAGGCCTTTCTCAGGCAGAACTGCAATTGGGGAGAGGAAGATGAGGTGAGGTTTTTCAGGCGCTCGAAGGGGAGAGCCGCCTGCTTGCCTTTTTCGAGCAAAACCCGTCGCTCCATTTCCCACTTCTCGTACGCGTGTAGTACCGTAGGCTCAGGACTTACTCGCGCGAAAATCGAGACAGGAGAGGTGGGCGACGCTTTCTGCCCGGTGGTGAGCAAATCGTTGCGGTAGGTATACACTCTAGCGCTCTCAAATCTATCAAAAGGAAAAAAGTCACCTAAAGAATCCTCGTTATTATCCCTCAACCTTCCTGGTTCTCCATAGATTTCCTTCTCTGCGCGTGGCCAAAAAGGAACAATAAGGTGATCACGCGCCCGCGCGGCAGCTACATAGCGAAGGCGCCACTCTTCGTCAATTTTTCGCACTTGTTCACGCGCCTCCGCCTTCTGCCATCCTAGAGTGGTACATGTCAAGGTGCGTGGCCCGACTTGCAGTTGCAAATTTCTCGTGGCTCGTTCCGTGATCCCGGTGCGACCCGCTCGCTTGTTGTGGTCGGAGGCCATGTCCGCCAGCACTACGACCGGAAATTCCAAACCTTTCGCTTTATGGATAGTCAGCAAGCGCACCGCGTCGTCGTCCTCTTCAGTAAGGAAGGCCTCTTCCTCTTCTTCCGCTATTTCGCGCCGTGCTAGAAAGCGATTCAATGCAACGAGCGTGTTGAGGCCACGTGTAGCCAAGGTTCGGGCAATATCGATGAGCTTGAAAAGATTGGCGACGCGTTGGTTACCCTGCGGACGAAGAGCAAAAAGCGGAATAAGATGGGTGTGGGTATAGAGATGGTATAAAAGCGTGGCTGGGCTTTCCTGAGCAGAACTCGTATGCAACTCCTGTAATAGAGTCAACGCGGCCGTGAAGTCGGCAGCCGTAGGCAACGCAGTTGGTACGGAGGAAGCGAGCGCATCAAATTTTCCTCCTGCACTCACAAACTGCGCTAGCTCTTCGTCGCTAAAGCCGAACAGGCTCGAGCGCAGCGCTGCAACGAGCGTAGAGGGATCGGTGGGACGCTCGACGGCTAATAAGAGCACCCGCAGTTCTTCAATCTCCTGGCGACTGCCATAGCGTCGCCCACCATACACGCGATAGGGTACCCCTACATCACGGAGAGCGTCTTCATATGCATCTACTGCTTGATAGGTACGAAAGAGTATGGCGACGTCACGGTAGTGCATGAGGTGACCTTTCCACACCGTAAAGTCGCCATCCCCTATTGTTTGTTTGAAAAAGGCAGCGATCGTTCGCGCCTCAGCACGGCGCAATTCCTCACGAGTGGGATGGGGCGAGAGAAGATCGGCAGGGACTGGAACCTGAATCACTTCTCGGCCGGTATCTTTCTGCCGAGTTGCGGTGAGGGGGCGATACACCGGCTGCTCACCTTCCACGTCAGCAAACGCACGAGCAAAGGTTTGGTTAATCCAGGTCAGCACCGGTTCACGAGTACGAAAATTACTGCACAGAGAAAGGACCTCCCCCTGCTGCTTGATTGCCGAACGGACTTGATCATAGACATCCAAATCGGCCCGACGGAAACGGTAAATCGATTGCTGTGGGTCGCCAACCAGGAACAATTTCCCAGGTTGTAGCGCTACGGTCGCCCAGTGCATTGTTTGCGGTTCCCGCTCGGCGAGGAGAAAAACGATTTCGGCTTGCAAAGGATCGGTATCTTGAAATTCATCGATAAGCAAGAAGTCGAACTTGCGTTGGAAGTAGCCACGTACTGCGAGATTTGACTTGAGGAGATCTCTCGTAAACATGAGGAGATCAACAAAGTCAAGCTGACTCCGCTCTTGCTTTTTTTCCGCATACACCTGCAGATATCCTTCAAGCCAACGCGCAAGTCCAACGGTAAGGTTATGAGACCACAGCAGTCGGGTGCGAACGTACACTTCACCAACTTGCTGCAACAGTGCGCGGACATGCTCCAGCACGGTCGCTGGCCGCCAGTTTGCCCTCACTCCCTTCGCCGAGCCAACCATCAGTGCCTGGAGATTCTTGCAGAATAAGCGTTCCCAGAGTGCGGCATCATCGTTTTTCGGCATGGCCGCTTCTAAAGTGTTGATGGCCTTCAGTGCACGGTCTGTTATAGTCCGGCAAGAGTTTTTGAGGACCGTAAGCTGAGCAACACTATTTGTGTAGACTGTGCGAAATTCATCCAGCGACAGCAAAACCGGAGCGTCGAGCCAATCAAGGCAATCTCGCTGCTCAACGAGGAAATCACGCAAGGTCTCGAGGTGCTCTAGGGTCAGGCCAGCTCGCAGTGCCTGTTTGAAGACCGCTGATCCACGATCCACCTCGTGTGCGAGCCACTCTTGCCACGTTTCCGCCCGCAAAAGATTCGCACCGAACTGGTCAATCACCGTAAAGTCGGGATCAACTCGTGCTTCTATCGGACGTTCACGCAAAAGCGCGGCACAGAAGGCATGGACAGTCGAAATTTGTGCGCGATCAAACTGGAGGCGAGCAGTGCGCAGATTCGCGCGTTCGTCTTCAGACAAAGAATTCGCCAACCTGATTTCTAGCTCCGCTCGTAGACGCAGGCGCATTTCCGTTGCTGATTTATCACTAAAAGTGACCGCCGCGATGCGATCAAGCCGGCCTCGACCAGCACATAATAACGCGAGCAAGCGGCTAATGAGAACGGCGGTTTTCCCAGTACCAGCCCCGGCCTCAACCAAAAATGTCGTCCCGAGTTCAGTGACGGCGCGGCGACGCGCTTCATCATCCAGTTGAGAAGCTAACCTCATGAGAAGGCTCTCACCTGTCGGAGGAAATCGAGACGAGGATCAGTCTTTTTGCGAGCAGTGAAAGACCCAACCTGAGACCCGCAAACCATGGCAAAAGGACAAGGTCCACAGGATTCTGGCGTCGGGACGAAACAGCCCTCGCGCATTCCTTTGGTTAATGCCCCGACGATAGCGCGCAGAGAGACTAAAGTATCGTCCCATTCTTCCCTCGTAAAAGTCTGACGGTTCTCTACACGAGGAGAGTTAAGGTGGACATATTCGGCTGAGACCCATTGTAGATCGGGACGCAAGGCACGGGCCGCAAACAAATAGACAGGAAGTTGTAAAGCAGTCCCACCGACAAAGCGCCCACGAATAGGTTTCCCACTTTTATAATCGATAATGCGAGCATGGAGGGTGTCAGCCGAGACATCGATACGGTCGATACGCCCGTGCAAAGAGATTTCCTCTCCATCACCTAGAGCAAGCCGGACAGTTCCCGCGGTGAAGAATGTCTCCGGCGTTTCTCCCTTCGCCACACCAAAATGGGCCTCAAAAGCCGTCGGGAAAAAAGTTTGGTCGTTTTGATATTCCTCCGTGAGCAAACGGCTCAGTTGCTCTCGCATTTGCTCTTGCTCAAACTCCCAAAAGAGCGACAATCCGGTGGCTTTGGTCCGGGCAAAGGCCTGAAAATGCCCATCTGCGACCCGCGTTAACAAATGGAACAGCTCCTGTTGTGGTTGAGTCGTTATAGGCAAACGGTTTTCTTTTTGTAATCGAACGAAAAAATCGTACAAGATAGCGTGGAGAAGAGCGCCACGTTCGCGCGGATCAATCGTATATCTTTGTTCCAGATCTCCTTGCGGAGAAAGCCCCAACGCGGTTGTCAAAAAATAACGAAATGGACAACGCGCGTATGTTTCCAGTGCACTCGCAGAGAGTGTCATCCCTGCCGGAAACAGATTCCCGAGCAGCATCGTTTTTACTGCTTCATCCTCGATCATGCCATCGTAGGGTGTGAAGCGTGACACATCCAACCGTTGGTAGACAGCATTGAGCGTACGGGAGAAAAACGGCGTAACCAAGGGAAGGTAGCCAAGCGGCGTTGTGCTTTCAGCCGCTCGTGCATGCTCAACACTAGCGAGGTGAAATTCGAGCACATCGAGCGCCTCGGTAGGCGGGCCTACATACAGAGGAGAGAGGGGAATTTGTTTACTCCATTGCTTGAGATCAGACAAAGCAGCGCTCTGTCCACTCAACGCCTCAACTGCTCGAAGCAGGTAGGTCGAGGGTAACTGCGCGCGACCACTTGCTTGATCTTGACGAGGATACGTGAGGATCAATCGCTCAGTTGCGCTCCGGATTGCTACCGTAAACGTGAGTTTCTCTTCCTCGCTTAAACGGCTTTGCTGCCGAAGATCACAGAGCAGCATCTCTCCGATATGCTGGCGCTCGGCATCGAGCAGTAGTGGATCTTGACGAAAAGTTCGAGGGAATTTTCCTTCAACTAACCCAGGAATAATCACCGCACGAAATGGAATCCCGCGAGCAACATCAAGACTGCCGATAAAAACACCATCACGGAGCTCGCCGGTAACGGGCATCGCAGCAGTCGCCTGGAGAGTTTCGACTACCATTCTGTACCACTCTCGGAGAGAAAGGCTTTCACCTAACCAATCGAATTGTCCCAAAGGAGCAAGAGCCGCAAGTAGTTGATGCGTATAGGCAGAGGGAGAAACATAGGTCGAGAAAAGAGGCCCTACCTTCTCCACCCACCCTTGCCAGGTATTAACGCGAGGAAAATCTGCACTAGCAAAGATGAATTTCTCGATAAACTCGATCAAAGCTGGCAATGATTGTTGTTCTGCGGCAGTAAAAGGGGGGGGGGCTTCTCTGTTCTGGCGCCCGTCGTTAGCGCTCAGCCAAGCCAATCGCTCCCGCCACTCTGAAGTTCCTTTGACAATCCCCGCCTGCGCAGCAAGCCGCTCCCAGCGTGCCGGTTGAGCATACGCCGCCTGCTCTCCTAACAATTCGGCGAAAGGAGGACGAGCCGTATGTAAGAACTCTATCATCCGAGAGCGGGAGTAGTCTTCCGCAAGAACCTGACAAAGTAAGACGAAACTTTGCCCAGCGCGGGTCTCCAGCAAAGGCAAGCCCTGGGAAAAAACGCAGGGGATGCCCAGCCCCGTTAGGGTTTCGCGGAGCAACGGTTTGTAGGTTACAGGATCATGCGTGAACACCGCAATGTCAGCAAAGTGCAGATTTTCTTCTCGCACCAGGTCGAGGATAAGGCGACCAATCTCGCGCGCTTCACGGCTTTCTCCCGGAGCTGATATGAACATCACAGAACTATCTACTTGAGAGTGATTTTCAGATGGCCATAGTGAAGTGCTTTCGAATAGTCGGGTTTGCAGTCGCACGAGATTATTCTGTTTTGTCGTTACCGTGGAGAGCGCTGTATAGTGGCAGCCAAGACTGGCAAACCATCCAAGTAAAGGAGTCGCGTTTTCATAAGCCGAGCCACTGCGCCAGGGGTAAAAGACCAAAGCATCACGCTCTTTGACGATTGCTTCAACCAAGCGACGCTGTACAGAAGTAAAGTTGAAAAAGCCATAGAGGAAGAGCGTTGGTATTTCAGGGTGTTCGTGAACAAGAGAAACCGCCCGTTCCAGCAAATCTTCGTCATCATAGAATCGATGCGTCCCTAAATAATTCGCATAGCTTTCATACAGGGCATGAAGGCTTTCGATTTTGTGGCGGTACGCTCCCTGTAGGGAAGCTTGGTCGATAAACGTGCGCAAGTCTCGCGGCCCCACCCGTGCTTGCTTGAGATCGATTATCGTCGCGAGGAGATTCCGAGGAAGTCCAGGCTGTACCTCGCGTGAGGCGAAATAATTGCTCTTGTCAGCCTTGCCAAGCAGCTTTTTCGCCAGCAGCGTCGCGGCAAAGAAAGGAAGCGGCCGATACCCCTCTCGTGCGAACGCCTCTCCAGCAATCTCATAAGCCAAGTCGCTCAATGTAAAGGTGGACAATCTGAGATGTCCCCGCCCAGCTTTCGCGACTGTCCGCCGCAGCTGCGTTGCGAGCAGGTCAGTCGGCACGAGGATCGTCAGCGGAGTCAACGGATCCGCACCCTTGAGCGTTTGTACCGCAGTCACCAAGGCGTCCTGCAACACGGAAAACGAGTCGCTGACAAAGAGACGCTGCTGCGGCATGATTTCTTTGACTATGGGTTTCTAGAAAAGTTTGCAAGGGACCTTTCTGGAAATGGGCGAGCAGAGTACATTTGCCTTGTGCAAAATGCCGATCTCAGAGAAATCTACCTACGCATTCAGCGTGAAGACATTGCACTGATCAAGTTTGTCATTGAATCATACGAAGGGATCGGTATCGTTCGTACGATTGACCGGAAAAAAGCGACGGTGGCAATTTTGGCCATTCCAGAGTTAGCCGGCCACATGCGCGCGGTGCTTGCCTCGCTCCGTGAAGACATGGACTGGTATGAAATCCCACCACCAGACGAACAAGATGATTGGTTGATGCAAAAGGTGCATCTCGAATAATTACTAGGGCATAATTTTTTAGATCTCCTTCTTCCCTTGCGTCGGCTCAGTGACTTTTCTTTCTCTTTTCTCAAACACATAGGCGACCCCTATGCTCAGGGTGTAAAGCAATAATAACGGAGCAGCAAGCAGTAGCTGTGAAGCGACATCTGGTCCAGGAGTGAGCACCGCAGCAATAATGAAAATGGCGATTATTGCATAGCGGAAAAACCCTAGTAACGTCTTGTGCGTAATCAGGCCGATACGGGCAAAGAAAAAGGCGAGAACTGGCAACTCGAACGTCACGCCAAACGCGAGCAGCATCCGGGAGGTGAAACTGAGATATTCACTGATTCGTAATGTCGCTTGCACCCCAATAGTTTTGTATTCCGCAAGAAAAAAGGCGTACGCAACCGGCAACACCATCACATGGCAAAACCCGGCACCAAGCAGGAAGAAGCAAGTAGCAAAGAAGACGAACGGGATCACGTAGCGCTTCTCATTCTGGTACAACCCTGGCGCGACAAACTGCCAGAGTTGATAGAACACTGCCGGGCTTGCAGCGAAGAGCGCAGCAATGAACGCGACCTTGAGTTTGGTGAAGAAAGCTTCTGCCGGACCGAGCCCAACCAGTTGCGGCGACTCGACCGTCGCTCGCTGCAAGGGTTGGATGAGGAAAGTAAAGAGGTAATTGGCAAAGAAGTACGTAGGGACAAAAGCAACGCCAATTACGATTAGTGCTTTAATGAGACGCCAACGGAGTTCTTCCAGATGGCCCAAGAGCGGCATCGTACGGTCATCGGCGACCATCTATGAGGATTCTCCCCCAGGAGACTCCTTTTTTCCTTGGGCAACAGTAAAATCAGGTGAGCTCTTCTCGGGCTGTGGCACAGGAGCAACTTGATCTTGGAACAGGGTTGCAGTGCTAAGATCGCTCCCCTTCCTCATCTTCTCTTCCTGCGTTGCGCGCTCTGTTTGACGGATTTCCTCTTCCAACATGCCTCGCGCGCTACTGAGTTCTTCCGAGATATCATCTGTCGCTTTGCGAAACTCAGCTAAGGCCTTGCCAAGGAATTTTGCCACTTCGGGAAGGCGCTGCGGGCCGAGCACGATCAGCGCGACAACGAAGATGACCAACAGTTCAGGAACACCGATGCCAAACATAATTGCTGTTTTCGTTACGGTAGTATAATCGGAGAATTGACGCAAGTTGCGGATGAGAGGGCAAGAGCTTAAGGAGTCAAGAGAGGAGATAGTATGCTACGGACTGGTATCGTTCTGGACTCACGTTACCAAGAACATTACACCGGTCGCAATCACCCAGAGCGAGCGGCGCGGATCACGACGCTGCTTTCTCCTATCGAGCAGTACCATCGATCAGGGGCTAAACATTTTTCTCCACGACTGGCAACGACAGAAGAAATCGCCCTCATCCATGAGTCCTCTCATATCGGCCGAGTCGCCGCGACCGCAGAGAAGAATTATTTTGCTTTTGATGCTGACACTCCCGTCTCCGCGCAATCATATACAACCGCACTCTTGGCCACTGGTGGCCTGCTCACACTCCTCGAGGCTATTATGACTCGCGACATTGACAATGGCTTTGCTTTAGTTCGCCCACCTGGCCACCACGCTGAGCGCAATCGGGCTATGGGCTTTTGTCTCTTCAACAGTGTCGCGGTTGGCGCGCAGTACCTGCGGAAGCAGTTCGGTCTCAAACGGATCCTTATCATGGACTGGGACGTTCACCATGGGAATGGAACTCAGCACAGTTTTTATGATGACCCAGAGGTGCTGTATGTATCTACTCACCAATATCCATACTACCCGGGGACTGGAGCAGTCGAGGAAGTCGGGCGGGGTCAAGGAGAGGGGTACACCGTGAACCTTCCCCTTCCGGCAGGCTGTGGTAACCCGGACTATCAAGAAATGTTCGAGCAGATCATTGACCCTATTTGCCGCCAGTTTGCGCCAGAATTTGTTTTAATCTCAGCCGGTTTCGATGCTCATATTCGTGATTCACTAGGTGGAATGCAGGTCACCGAAGAAGGATTTGGGACTATGGCTCGGGTTCTCTTGCGTATCGCACACAATCTCGCCCGGGGGCGCTGTGCAGCTATTTTAGAAGGCGGATACGATCTCGAAGGATTACAGAAATCAGTGCTAACTGTTTTAGATGAGATGAGCGGAAACGCTCTGATCGCAGATCTTTCTCCACTTACCCCGCGAGGGGTCTCAGCCCTTGCCAGGGAGGTCCAACAGCAGTATTGGGAACTCCCCAAGTAGGGTTCAGTATCCTCCTTCCGCAGGTTCTTCATTCCTGTCCGCCTCTGAATCTGAGGGAAGGCCAATACTCGCACCAACGTCCGAATCGCCGACGTTAGTATCCATATCGGCCTGAGATTCAGGGATAGTATCACTCTCAGGACTAAGATCAGTTTCCCCAAGCGGAGCAGCGGCAGCCTCCTCAGGAGGCTCTTCATCAAGTGCGGATGACTCGTGCTCTACACCATTTGGCAAAGGGGGTGGAGAAACCTTCACCTCTTGCGGCAGAGGAGGTGGTGCTTCGATTCCGAGAGGAGAAGGCGGCAGTGGAGAAACTACTGGGACTGGCACCTCCGGTTCAGTCCCGCGGGCGAAGAGTTCAAGGATCGCTCGCCCTCCAGCAGTAGCGCGCTTACCATTCACAGGATTAATATGCGCAAAGGTAATCCCCTCGGGCATGGGAAAGTCTTCTATTGGACGGTCGGTTAATGCGGCTTTCATAAATGCGGTCCAGATTGGGGCGGCGACTTTTCCTCCGGTCTCTCCAGAGCCGAGCGGACGCTTCTCGTCAAAACCAACCCAAACACCAGTCAACATTTCCGGGGTATAGCCAATAAACCAGGCATCTTCATAATCGTCAGTCGTGCCGGTTTTCCCCGCAGACGGACGGCCAAGCTCGAGTGCAGCTTTGCCGGTCCCTCGCTCAACTACACTTTTGAGTAGGCTCGTGATCAGATATGCCGTTTCTGGAGAAATCACTGGGGTACGTTTGAAACTCGCTTCATTGACCAGCGCACCTCGACTATCGGTAATCCGAGAAATAAAAATTGGCTCGAAAAGTGTCCCACCAGTGGCAAACACGCCGTAGGCACGGATCAGTTCGAGGAGGGTGACCTCAGAGGCACCAAGGGCGACCGATAAATTCGGGACCAAAGGAGTGGTAATGCCAAGACTTGAGGCATAGGAAAGCAGGTAGGGAATGCCGATGTTATCTGCAAGCCTCACTGTTGGCACGTTACGGGAAAACGTCAGTGCTTCTCGGACCCGTATCGGACCGCGAAACTTATGGTCAGAGTTTTTCGGAGCCCAACGCCGGCCCCCACTTCGATACGATACCGGCGAATCCTTTACGATAGAGGCTGGAGTGTATCCGTGGTCAAGCGCTGCAGCATAGACAATTGGTTTGAACACTGATCCAGGTTGACGTTTTGACTGCGTTGCACGGTTGAACTGGCTCCGATTAAAATCATAGCCGCCGACCATGGCCTTGACCTGACCGGAGATAAGATCAACGGCTAGCAAGCCGCCATCAAGATGATTGGCGCTTCCCTGCCGGCATATACCTTCTCGCCGGCATAATATGTCGATCCCCTCTTTGAACGCCTTTTCTGCCTCCTTTTGCAACGAGAGATCGACGGTTGTGTAGACTTCAAGACCAAGCTTCTCAGGGGCGTCTTCCCCGTAACGCTTCTCTAAGAGCTGACGAACATGCTCGACGTAGTACGGAGCAAGACCGGTATAGGAAGCGGGAAGAGCAGGTAGAGGGGAAATAGGCTCTTGCCAAGCGGTCATTGCCTGCGCGTACGACACGTAGCGCTCTTCCATCATCCGTTCGAGAACATACCGTTGGCGCGCCTTCGCCCCTTCAAGATTTTTCAGCGGCGAATATACACTCGGGGCGGGCGCTAACCCAGCAATCATCGCCGCCTCGGGCAGTGTGAGATCAGCAACACCCTTATTGAAGTACTCATGTGCTGCCGCTTCGACACCATACGCCCCACTACCGAGATAAATCTGGTTTAAGTACAGTTCAAGAATCTCTTCTTTGCTCAACGTCTGCTCAAGCCGGAGCGCCAGAATCATCTCTTGAATCTTGCGACGATAACTTTTCTCCGGCGTGAGAAGTATGCTTTTGACGATCTGCTGCGTGATCGTGCTTCCTCCCTGTACGGTGCGACCTTCATTCCAGTTCGAGATAAGCGCTCGCACGATGGCAGAGAAGTTGACGCCGCGATGTTTGTAGAAATCTTTATCCTCAGCCGCGATAAAAGCGTGTTGTACCAGAAGGGGAATCTTGTCGAGGGGAAGAGGATAACGCTTCTGTAGGTAAAACTCACCGAGGAGAGTAGTTCCATCTCCAGCATACACACGCGTGACTGAGGGGGGGGCATAATGCGCAAGCCGCGCGATCGAAGGAAGGTCACCGGTAAAATCTTGATAAAATACCCAGGCTGCAGCCGCCCCACCGAGGAGGGCGACAAGAATCACCGTCCAAAACAACAAACGGAAGAAGCGCCGTATGCGACTGCGGCGCAGCGCAGTTGGGGGAACTGAGGGAGTTTGGTTAGCCATGGACAAGTGAGAAAGGAAGGCCAGCGGTAGCAATTCAGGGATGGATAGGGAGTTGCCTTCCTTCAGTCTTCCTCTTTTCTTGATGATTTCGTGCCCACATGCGAGGAGGCATTGTACCTACTCTTTTCTCTACATCCAAGAGAGAGGAAATCGCCGACACAGGGATCATTCATTGCGCGCCTCATGCAAGAAATCTTCGATAATACGATTAAATTCCTCCGCACGCTCAAAGTATACGGAATGGCCGGCATGAGGAACTTTGACAAAACGCGCGTGGGGTATTTGTGCCGCGATATTCTCCATCGCTTGCGGAGGCGTCAAGACGTCTTCTTCACCAACCAGCAAAAGCGTGGGAATCTGGTGTTCAATAATGGGTTTTACGCTATGTTTGAGACTAAACAGTGTCGGAACGAGAGTGGGAGCAACATGAGTGTTCAGTGTGGAAATCTGCTGATAAAGAAAACAGAGAGTGGGGGCACGAGCAGGGAAATGCTTGGAGTAGGCATTCGCAAGAATCTGCGTCAGATTTCCTTGCGATCGTTCCCGAATGTTGGCCTGCGCTTTCATCGCACCAGGAGTGTCAACGCCGCCGGTTGTATCACAAAGGATGAGGGCGCTTACTCTTTCTGGGTGAGCAGCTGCGAAGCCGCACACTGTCCAGCCTCCCATCGACTGCCCAGCTACCGCCGCCTTTCTCACTCCAAGATGATCGAGTAGCGCAGTGAGATCTTGCACAAAGGCGTTTGCACCTGGACCATTCGGCACATCGGGTGATTGCCCAAAGCTGCGATGATCAAACGTAATCACAGTATATGTCTTTGCTAATGGAGGCACTTGCTGCCACCAGCTCAAATGACTCCCGCCGCCGCCGTGCGCAAGAACGAGAGCCGGTCCACCTCCATGCATTTCATAGTAGAGGTCAATCCCATTAATTTTTGCGAACGGCATCGGCACTCCTCTTTAGTAGGACTATGAACTCTCAGCGCTTAATTTTTAGCCAGAAGGGACTGATACGAATTTACATGCAGGCTTGACGACCAAATGGAATGCGATACTGAGACTTGACAATATCGAAAACCTATCTTTTTTGCTAAGAGCCAACAGCTAATTGCTACTTGTCTGCCTTTCCGCCATAATTTCTGTGTTGGACGCTATCACCTGCTCAGCCTTCAGCTGCGCGAGGTCCGCCTCAGAATACTTTAGCAGGCGCCGGAGCACGGCATCAGTATGTTCCCCTAAGAGCGGGCCAGGTGCCGCAACGTAGCCCGGCGTGGCCGAGAGTTTGACAGGTGGCCCATCAAGAATAACCTCGCCTCCTTCCAGCGTCTGGACCTGAGCCCAATAGCCACGGGTTCTGAGTTGGGGATGGCGATCGAGGTCCTCACCATTGGCGACTACTCCAGCCATAATCTCAGCCTGCTGGAGTCGCGTCATAACCTCTTCTGGGGGGTACTGCTGTGTCCACTCTTCGACATAATCGTCGAGCACATCTTGATGCTGTAGGCGATCAGAAAGGGTGGCAAACCGTTGGTCTCTAGTCCATACTGGATTCCCCAACACACGACAGAAGGCACCCCACTCTTCCTGGGTAAATATGCTAATGGCACACCAGCGATCATCGCCGGCACAGCGGTAGATCCCGTGCGGCGCTGCCGGTCCCTCCTGCGAGCGGTTACTACAGGGAGCAATGGTCGCATCGTTCACTAAGGTATTGAGCAGCGCGGGTCCAACCACACTCGCTATCGTCTCAAACTGTGATAAATCGACAAACTGCCCTTGTCCCGTGCGACGGCGATACCATAGCGCCATAAGTACGGCCAGCGCTCCACTATACCCACCGGACATATCGGCATAGGAATATCCCCAACCTGCCGGCTCCCTTCCGTGGTGACGCATGAGTAAAGTGTAGCCAGATAATGCTTGCAGTGTCGGACCATAACTGACGTAATCTTTGTGCGGACCAGTATGCCCAAAGCCGGACATGCTGACGGCAATAATATCCGGCTTGATGTGTGTGAGGTTCTCGTAATCCATACCCCAGTTATGCATGACTCGCGCGCTAAAATTGTCGATCACGACATCAGAAACCTCTACCAATTGGCGAGCGATTTCTCGCCCTCGCGGATGCGACATATTGATGACGGTACTTTCTTTGCCGCGAAACAGGTTGCCAGTGAAGCCACCGCGGCGCGAGCCCAGGTCCAGCGAATCGCGTCGCTCAATCTTAATCACTTCTGCCCCCTGATCCGCAAGGATGCGGGTGGCTACCGGGCCGGCAACGACCCAGGTAAAGTCAAGAATTCGGACTCCGTCTAATGCCCGTCGTTCTTTTCCTTCCATGCTAAATGCGCTCCCCCATGAGGTGGGCGGCAATTTCTTGGTAGCGGGCGGAGGCTTGGGCGATAATCTCTGATGGAAGATGAGGAGCCGGAGGTCGGCGATCCCATCCTAGGGAGATGAGATAGTTGCGAATGATTTGTTTATCGTAACTCTCTTGTGGCGCTCCGGGTTGATAGACGTCGGCACGCCAAAACCGCGAAGAGTCGGGCGTGAACGCCTCATCAATCAGCAAGAGTTTCCCATCACGTAGACCAAACTCGAACTTCGTATCAGCGAGTAAGAATCCCTTACCCTGAGCAAAAGCATGGGCAGAGCGGTAAAGTGCCAGGCTGATATCGCGCACTTGAGTTGCGAGTTCCCTTCCGATAAGTCGTTCGACTTCGGAGAAGGGAATATTCTCGTCATGGGCTCCTTCAGCGGCTTTGGTCGAAGGGGTGAAAATCGGCTCAGGTAGTCGTTCACTCTCTCGCAACCCTGGCGGCAATGATATCCCACATACCGTTTTTGTCGCCCGATATTCCTGCCAACCCGAGCCTGCCAAATACCCGCGCACGATACACTCGACTGGAAGTGGGTTGGCTTTTTTGACCAACATTGACCGTCCAGCCAAAACCTCTCGATGGGGTCGACAAGCAGAGGGAAAATCGTCGACCTCAGTCGAAACGAGATGGTTTGGCACGAGATGGGCGAGATGGTCAAACCAAAAGCGGGAAACTTGTGTGAGCACCCGCCCTTTTCCAGGAATGCCATCCGGCAGGACGACATCGAAAGCGGAAACTCGATCAGTCGCGACGATTAAGAGTTGATCTTCCATCTCATAGATGTCTCGGACTTTTCCCCGACGCGGGGGCGGAAATCCTTCGACCTTTGTAGACAAGACAACGGCATCGCTCATGCCTTTTTCCTCCACCTTTTTTCAAATATCGAACACGAAACTTTGAACCCTACAGCTTAGGCGTCGTTTGCCCGCGATCGATTATACAGACCCGTGAGAGATCTGCCAGGGCAGCAGAACAAGAACGGGCGTCCACTCCGCATAGCGTGGGAAACAATACGAGCGGGCAGACAATCAGCGTGCAGTAGTATCAATCGCGTTATTTTAGTGCACGGTCGCAGATCTCTCTTTACCCGGAGAAGAGGTTTCTGCATGCGTAGCAATCGCTCGTAATTCTTCGCCGGAGATGACTTCCTTTTGCAAGAGTACCGCGGCTGCCTCACGCAACACAGCCTGCTGTGCCGTCAGGATGGTTGTAACTCGCGCGAATTGCTCTTCTATGATGCGGCTCACTTCGGCGTCGATCTCACGGGCAGTTGCTTCACTATAATCGCTGTTTCCCTGCGATTGATTCGGTCGTAAGAAGAGCGGTTGCCGTTCTCCATCGAAACTGACCTGCCCGAGTTTGTCGCTCATGCCGTAGGCTTTCACCATACTCTTGGCAATGTCAGTGGCTTTGAGCAAATCATCGCGCGCGCCGGTCGAAACTTCATGATAAATAAGTTGTTCTGCCACTCGCCCGCCGAGGAGCACGGCAATACGATTCTCTAACTCCGACCGAGTTAGCAGGAAACGATCTTCGGTCGGCGTCTGTAACGTATAGCCGAGGGCGGCCACCCCGCGAGGAATGATGGAGATTTTCTGCACGGTGTCGGAGCCTGGTAGGGCTAACGCGACCAGGGCATGACCAACCTCGTGATGGGCGACGCGCTCTTTCTCCTGCTTATTCAGGACACGGTTCTTCTTTTCCAGACCGGCAATGACCCGCTCAACTGCTTCTTGTAACTCAGAGATGCCCACCTGATCTTTACCGCGGCGTACCGCCAACAGGGCAGCTTCATTAATAATGTTCGCCAGATCTGCTCCAGCGAAGCCCGCAGTCATAGCCGCGATCACTTCTAAGTCAGCTTCAGACGCCAATGGGACTTCGCGTGCGTGTAAACGGAGGATTGCCAGTCGGCCTATTTTGTCCGGTCGGTCTACGAGAACCTGACGATCAAAGCGTCCAGCACGGAGTAGCGCGGGATCGAGAATTTCAGGCCGATTCGTCGCCGCCATCAGGATGACTCCTGTCCGCGCATCGAACCCATCCATCTCGACCAAGAGTTGATTCAAGGTCTGTTCTCGTTCTTCATGTCCCATCGGCCCCATGCCGCGGGCTTTTCCTAACGCATCCAACTCATCGATAAAGATGATACACGGCGCTTTCTGCTTAGCCTGGACAAACAAGTCTCGTACACGAGCAGCACCGACACCAACAAACATCTCAACGAATTCCGAGCCGCTGATAGAAAAGAACGGCACTCCGGCTTCACCCGCTACGGCTCTAGCTAAGAGCGTCTTCCCGGTTCCCGGAGGACCGACCAACAAAATGCCCTTGGGAATTTTCCCCCCCAAACGGCGAAACTTCTCCGGCGTTTTGAGGAATTCGATCACTTCCTGCAATTCGGTCTTCGCTTCATCGACCCCAGCCACATCGGCGAACGTGACTTTGACATCTTTCTCCATGTAGATTTTGGCTTTGCTTTTACCGATCGCCATGAAGCCGCCACCGAGCCCTTCTCGTTGCACAAAGCGACGCATGAGAAACATCCACAAACCAAAGAAAAGCAACACCGGCAAAATCCAGGAAAGGAGATCGCGCAGGAAAGTGTCGGGGATTTCTCCGGAAAATTTTACGTTATGCGCGGCAAGTTTATCGGCCAAGTCAGGTTCCACGCGAACTGTCACAAACTGTTCTGGATGCCCCTTGGGCGGATCGTTAATTTTTCCACGAATAGAGTCCGGACCGATACGAACTTCTTCGATGCGATTCTCAGCCAGATAGGTCTGGAACTGGCTATAAGGAATTTGCTCAACCGGTTGCGTAATCTGAACCCAGAGGTTGTGAAGGATCAATACTCCCCACAACGCGATGAAGACATACCACAGATTAAACTTCGTTCGCTTATCCATCCGTTTATATTCTCCGTAGGTGCTGTTGCTATTCGCACAACTTTCTCCCATTCATTGTGAACGTCTCGTCACCATCAGGCAAGCAACCTGTCTGTCTTTTTCGGGGCTATTCTCGCTAATTGCCTTGCAAAGAAGATTGACCGTGCTTGAGAAGAGAGTCGGCTATGATAGAAGCAGGGAGGCGGAGGTGAAAGGATTGTGCCGTTCCGGCACAATCCTTCACTTCGTATTTCTGAGAAAGAAGAGGAAGGGAGACCTTATGGTGGCATCCAGTGCCGGATTCCACGAATCTGTAGAGAACCTCACACCCAAAACCCTGAACGTCCACCGGGCCCTCGTTTCATTGATGGAGGAGTTGGAAGCCATTGATTGGTACCGGCAACGAGCCGAGGCCTGTACCGATGACCAGCTTAGGACCATCTTGGAACACAATATGAACGAGGAAATCGAGCACGCGAGCATGGTGCTCGAATGGCTGCGTCGGAATGTGCCGAAAGTCGATGAGGCGCTGAAAACCTATCTCTTCACCAGTGGCGATATCACTAAACTGGAAGAGGCGGTGACGGGCGGGGAAGAAACGCCGACGCAGAAAAGTCATCAGCATCAACCACGGGCGACCGTCGGGGATTTGAAAGGAAGGTAAGCATGGCGGAAAACGAGACACTACCGACGCCGTTCGACGCGAGTATTTTGGAAAAACTCGAAGGAGCGGCGGTGGCGGCAGCACGGGAGATTTTGACCGGCCGTCGGATTCTCGAAGTGGAGGGCCCTTATGGCCTCGGACTGACGAACGTAGAGGTCGGCAACGACGACCTGTGCCGTCAGCCCGGTCCGGACGAGGCAAGCGCCGTAGTGAGCCACGCGATCTCGATGCCGATGATCTATCGACGCTTTGCGCTCTCAAAACGGCGGATTGCCGCCTTCGAGGATATGCATCAACCACTGAGTTTGAAGGCAGTCGAAGACGCAGCTCAGGCGGTGGCGGCGCGCGAAGAAGAATTTATTTATAAAGGACAGCCTGACTTTCATCTTCCCGGTTTATTGACCGCTGACGGACGGAATACTCTCAAGGGCGGAGATTGGAGGAATGTCGACCAGGTACTGGAAGATGTCATCGCTGCTGTCAATATCTTGGATAATAAGGGTTACCGTGGGCCTTATGGGTTGGCCCTCTCTCCAGCGCTGTACAATGGTTTGTTCCGCCGCTACGCCGGAACTGATTTGTTGCAGATTGAGCATCTCAAGCGTCTTTGTACACGTGGTATCGTCAAGGCAGTGATAGAGGGTGGGGTGTTAATCGCACCCGACGTTGGCCCGATCGTGCTTGGACAGGATCTTCAGATCTCTTATCTCGGGCCGGATGCCGCGCATGACAATTTCACCGTGAGTGAGTCTCTCGTGTTGAAGATCGAAGAACCAGCGGCGATTTGCACGATCGCTCCGAAGAAGACGGCCGCGTAATCTCTGTCATATACTAGTGGAGTCCGCAGGCTGATAGTCGAAGGAGCGATCTCGTAAGTGCTCTACTGCGGTTGATGCCGGAGGCTCCACCCCGTTCGCGGGCTGATCATCGAAGAAGCGGTACAGTGAGGGTACCACCACCAGCGTGAGCAGAGTGGAGGTGATCAACCCGCCGATCACCACAATTGCCAACGGCCGCTGCACCTCGGACCCAGGACCGGTGGCAAACAGAAAGGGTATCAAGCCCAAGGCGGCCACAGTCGCTGTCATCATCACCGGCCGAAAACGGAGCTTCGCGCCCTCAATGATCGCTCGTCGCTGGTCTATGCCGGCCTCGCGCAGGTTGCGAATATACGAGACCAGCACAACTCCGTTCAGTACCGCAATGCCCCACAACGCGATGAAGCCAACCGAAGCCGGCACGGAGAGGTATTCACCGCTGAAGTATAAGGCGGCGACGCCGCCGATCGACGCGAAGGGTAGTACCATGATGATCAGCGCGGCGAAACGGAGCGAGCGGAACAGCAGGAAGAGCAGGAAGAAAATAGCCCCAATGGTAATGGGGACAATGATCATCAGGTGGCGGCGGGCGCGCTGCATATTCTCGAACTGGCCGCCCCATTCGTAGTAGTACCCAGCAGGAAGCTGGACTTGCTGCTGCACCTTTTCTTGCAATTCCGCCACGAATCCACCCAGATCACGATCCCGTACATTGATGCCGACCACGATACGGCGCTTGGCCATCTCGCGCTTGATCTGCGAAAGGCCTTCCCGCAACTCGACTCGCGCTAAGCTGCCCAGCGGGACCTGTTCTCCGTCAGGGCCGGTGAGCAGGATGCCCCGAATATCCGTCGCGCTACTGCGGAAATGTTCCGGGTAGCGGACCACGGCTTGAAACCTGCGTTCTCCTTCGTAAATCTCAGTGGCAGCTTTCCCGCCGACCGCGGCTTCAATCACGTCGTGGACGTCAGAGGCATTCAATCCGTAACGAGCGATAGCCTGACGGTCGAATTGGGCATTGAGAAAATCAAGCCGGACGGTGCGCAGAACACGCTGCGCATCTAATACCTCTAGTATGCCTCGCTCCCCCAATTGATAGGCGGTTTCGGCGGCCCGTAAAGCCTCTTCAGCTTCACGCAGCAATCCCTGATCGAAGGCGGCGAGTTGTTGGCTCGCTACTTGATAGCGCCCATAAGCCCCCTCAATCGCCGCCAAAATCTCAAGCTCACGGCTCTGGGCTAGCGCCTTAGTCTGGCGCAGTTGGGCGGCGGCTTCGGCGATGGGTCCTTCGCGGCGATTCCAGAGGGGGAGAGGAAGCTCGATTCCGATACGATAAGTCGGCGTATCGGGTGGCCGGTCAATATCAGCTCGTAAAGCCGGCTGCGGCCGGCGTAAGGCAGTCTCGTACGACAACCGGGCCTCTGCGCGGTGCACTTCAGACCGCGCCAGCGCCAAGGCAGGATACCGATCGAGCGCTTCTCGCCGCAGCTCATCTAGCATGGGGAGATTCACGGGCGGATCTACAACCCCCTCGACTTCCAGGTTCGTATCCAACGTTGAGCCTACTGCTGCGCGGAGTTGTGACAGCGCACTGACATATTGTAACTGGGCGTTATTGGCAGCCGTGCGCGCCGCCGCTACTTCGGCGTCCGCTCGGATAAGCTCCAGTCGCCCTACTTCCCCTACATCGACCCGTACTTGAATGCGTTGCCGCAAATCTTCCACGACACGCAAGTTCTCCGTCAGGAGCCCGATCTCGCCCCGTTTGCGGAGCACCTGATAGAATGCCCATCGGACACCTGAGAGCACCGCCAGCCGCGTTCCGGCGAGCGCGTACTCGCTACTCTCACGTCCCCGTTCGGCTAGTTGGATGCGTGACGGGCGCAAGGTCCCAAGTTCCAGGGGTTGTCGAAGGCTGAATGAATACATAAAGCCGGAAACGTTCCCAGGCACCAGGTACGTCTGGCCTCCGGGGAGTACTCCCGCTTCAGGATTCGGGTAAGCTCGGGCTGTAGTAATGCCCGCCTGGGCTGCCTCGACTTGCGCTTCCCCGGCTTGTAATTGGGGGTGATACTCTTCGGCCAAAGCGAGCGCCTGAGCCAGGGTGAGTGAGGCGGCATGACCCGATTCAACGCCACTCCACAGAGACAAAGCTCCCACAGCAAAAGAGAACCAGATTTTTGTTATCAGAATAAAGACCGTCACTTTATCACTCATCTTTCGCGCAATGGGATAATGAGGCTCACGTAGAGGTCAACCGTAAAATTTCATACAGAACCCGCAAATTCTGCGCCGAGCGTGTCCACACTGAATGCCGATTACAAATCGACCATAAGAATCTGACACGAAACTCCTTGCCAATCGTCGGCTTTTCTCAAACCCTGCTGCTAAATCTGCATCAAATATGCGACGGAAATTTTGCACGATTGCTGCGAGATCCCTCACTACTGCACTTTATCCAAGCAGCGCCTCTAGCAAATGAATGGACAATCAGCACAATCCTCGGTAAGACTTAACGCGCCCCCATTACCTGAGGATGTGAACCAGCGGGGCTAGATATGTTTAATTGACCTAGCCTCACTGCAAATGACCCAGGACCAAGCCTTGATTGACAATCGACCATTAGCCGTTCACCACTGCTTTTGTTGATTGAATTTTCTTTTCCATTCGCTGCGGGCGGAGCAGCGAGGCGACGATCGATCCGCCGATCAAGGCGACCACTACCGCAAGCGACACCCCAATCGGGATTTTGTAGACACCAACCATCAGCATCTTGGCGCCGACGAAGATCAGCACGCAGGCTAGGCCGATCTTGAGATACTCAAATCGCCCCAGGACCCCGGCCAGTAAGAAATATAGTGACCGTAGGCCCAGAATAGCGAAGACGTTCGAGGTATAGACAATAAACGGGTCGCTAGTCACCGCAAAAATCGCGGGGATAGAGTCAACGGCGAAAACGACGTCGGTGACTTCCACCGCAAGTAATACTAACAAAAGGGGTGTTGCGTACCGCCGCCCCTTTTCCACAATGAAGAAACGTGAACCGTGGTATTCGCTAACCGACGGGATAAAGCGAGCGAGTAAACGAAACAGAGGATTGCGAGAGGGATCAATCTCGGCTTCCCGTTGCAGAAAAAGCTTAATACCGGTGAGAACTAAAAATCCCCCGAAGAGGTACATGACCCAGTGAAACTGCTGCAGTAAGGCGGCTCCAACGCCGATGAAAATGGCCCGCATGATCAGCGCTCCAAGGATGCCCCAGAAAAGCACGCGATGCTGTAATGCGAGAGGAACCGCGAACGTGGAAAAGATCACCGCAAAGACGAAGAGATTATCTATGGCCAGGGCTTTTTCAATGAGGAAACCGGTCAAAAACTCTAATCCTCGTTCGGACCCAAACCACACTGCCACGCCACCGTTGAAGAGCAACGCTAGCCCAATCCAAACCACACTCCACGTGAGTGCCTCTCGGGTAGTGACTTCGTGGGCTTTACGATGAAAGACACCAAGGTCGAGCGCTAGAAGGACGAGGACGAAGATGGTGAATCCAATCCACAGTCCAGGGGTGCCAATCGTTTCAACGGGCATGCTCATTCCTTTCGCCGACCGAGACTCGGGGCGCTATTGCTGTGGAGAAATATAAGACGATGAAGGGTTCTCGACAAATAGATAATTTTCGTTCATTTCATAGAAAAAATCACAGGATGGAATTGTATGGAATGGCTGAATTATCATCACTTGCTGTACTTCTGGACGGTGGCGCGCTTGGGAAGCGTCGCTCGGGCGACTGAGGAACTGTATCTCTCCCAGCCCACCATCAGCGCCCAGATTCGCGCGCTAGAGCGCTCGCTCGGGGAGAAATTATTTACCCGGGTTGGCCGTAATCTGGCGCTCACGGAAATGGGACGTGTGGTGTTTCGCTATGCCGACGAGATCTTCTCGCTCGGACGGGAACTCACCGATGCTGTAAAGGGGCGTTTCGGGGGGAGACCGGTCCGGTTTGTCGTTGGCATCGCTGACGTCATGCCGAAGCTGATTGCGTACCGGTTGCTTGAGCCCGCTCTCCAATTGGCTGAGCCGGTCCGTGTCATCTGCCATGAGGACAAACCCGACCGCCTGCTAGCGGAGCTCGCCGTACACGGAGTAGATCTTGTCCTGTCTGATAATCCTATTGGACCGATGGTAAAGGTTCGTGCTTTCAATCATCTGCTTGGCGAATGTAGCGTGACAATTTTCGGCCCGCCGAAAAGCGCAGCTGTTTATCGGCGTCGATTTCCTCGTTCGCTTGCAGGAGCCCCTTTTCTTCTCCCGACTGAGAACACGGGCTTGCGCCGATCTCTCGACCAGTGGTTCGAGACGGAAAACATTCGTCCATTAGTGGTAGGAGAGTTCGAGGACAGTGCACTCCTGGGGGTGTTTGGGCAAAGCGGGGCGGGGCTCTTTCCTGGTCCGAGTGCTATCGAGGCAGAGATTCGCAAACAATATGGCGTACAAGTTGTCGGGCGCTTAGAGACCGTACGCGAGCGTTTCTATGCCATCTCGGTAGAACGCAAGCTGAGGCACCCCGCCGTCGTGGCGATCTCTGACGTAGCCCAGAAGAAGCTTTTCGGCTAAGTGCGCAGCAGATCTTTCATGAGAGTGCAATACGTTGGGCCATCACGTCAGGTGCCCGTACTCCGCAGTATGGCGGCCCGAGCATGCCCGTGTTGTGTCTGTCCTCTCGGGGCGGTTTCCCACGTTATTGCTTACTTGTTGTCGTCGACGCAGGAGGATGGAAACTGATCAGTTCTTTCTGTGCAATGACTTGGTTAGTTCGGAGATCGGCGGTCACGCTTTTCACCAGTCCGACTCCTGGCGCGTACCACTCTTGGTAACGATAACCGTCTTCTTCTCCACGGTTCACTGACCCCGCAACCAGTACACAATCTTGATAGGAACCTGACTTGAGAGTGACCGTTTCCCGTTTCTCGGGATGAATATGATAAGCAAGAGAGAGACGAGAAGCCCTCCCCCAATGTTCTGTATCAACCGGCTTCCAGTCTGTCCCATCGACGTGCTGCCACAGCGGCAAGACCGGCATCACTGCTTCCCCAAGGTTTCCGGTGGACATCAAACTTGTCCGCTGGGGGTTGGAGTAGATATGAGCAGTATCGCGGACAAGGTATCCTTCCCGAGGATAATACAAAACTGGTATGACCTCCGGAGAGGAATCAGTTACGGCGGCTGGATGAGTCTCATCAACTAACAATACCTCTTGCTTGAGTGGGGGGAGGTGTTGTCGGCCTTTTACCTCGACCTGGAGTTCTCCTCCGTTTATGTATTGCTTGCCTGAAAGCGCATACACCCAGCGAGTTCCCGGAGTGTGAGGAAAAAGAGCCTCGAGGTCTTCCCAACGCCAATCCTGTGCAGTCTTGGGATCTTGATGGCCAGCGAGGGCAAGATTACTAGTCGCGTAGAAGACACTTCCGAGTGCGGTTACCCATAACCAAAGCATCCGTTTCATTTTTTCCTCCGTCTTGTTTGCCAGGATGCTGATCTCTTGCTGCTTGCTTTGCTTATGCAGCTCGAGCGAACATCTTTCTCATACTTGCCTCGTGTGGTCTGCGGCTTTCAATTCTCCTTGGAGCGGAGTGAAGCTCGTCCGACGGAAGCCACTGCTCTAACCCTTGACGGATGTAATCCGGGTCCAGGTTGAGATGCTCACAAATTGGTTCGAAAGCGTAGAGCCAATGCCGTTCACGCGACCAGAACCACGCCCGTGTTTCCTCGAAGGATCTTTGTCCGCGCCTTGCTCGGGCGTTGCGGTACTTGAGATAGGAGTGAAAGGCGTTCTGTAGAACAGCAAGCATGAGCAGGCGCTCTCCGGTCCACATGACATAAGACCTCTGGGCCGCAGTGAAAAACTGTTCGAGTAGGACCCCTACCAACGACCTGGCTTCTTCATGAGTTTGCGCTCTCGCAGAGAAAAATTTGGGTTGATGATTCCCACGGTCAACTCGGGAGTTTGACTTCTTCATAAGCGCACCTCCTCTAAGGGTTATTGGACCCATTTTTCGTCCCTCCGAAAATGCTACGAGGAGTATATACAAGCTCGTCTTGCATATAGGCAAATAGATAATTTGAGTTTAAATCATAGGAAAAACAATCTCTTTACTGGAAATCTTTTCTCAGAAAAAAATCTACGAAGCCTTCCCATCGATAGAGGTCTCGATTGCATACAACCCGAACGATTCTCGGCAAATGAAGAGCCGCCCCGTCTGGGCACTCTAGCGAAAGCCACTATACGAGAATGGGAACGATGGCAAGAATTCACTGAAAGTGAATTCTTCAAATCTCAAAAACTCTCTCCAGACAAGAGAGAGTTTAGAGGGAACCATCGGACTGTTTCTACAGCGACGATAGTCGCTTCAGCGCCATTTCGATCTGATCGAGCCCCTGCTCGAGATTCTTCATCGAGGTTGCATATGAGATCCGCATATGTTCCCCAGACCCGAAGCCTTCACCCGCTACTACGGCGACCTTCGCTTCTTGCAGCAGGTACAACGAGAGATCCATTGCTGAAGTAATTGTCTTATCTTGCCACTTTGCTCCAAAGTATGAGGAGACTCGTGGAAAGACGTAGAACGCGCCCTCGGGGAGAGTACAAGAAATACCTGGAATCGCCCGCAGGCGTTCGACCACATACATGCGGCGTTTGGCAAACTCTTTGGCCATGATGCCGACCGGCTCCTGGGTACCGGTCAATGCGACCACCGCCGCAGCTTGAGTAATCGCGGTGGGGTTCGACGTGCTCTGACTCTGTAACGTTTCGATCGCCGAGATCAGATCTTTCGGGCCAGCCGCATAGCCTAAGCGCCAGCCAGTCATGGCGTAGGTTTTCGATACCGAATTGGCAATCAAGACACGGTCTCGCAGGTGAGGCTTCAAGGTCAGAATATGCGGACAACGCGGTGAGTCGTAGAGAAATTTCTCATATACATCATCTGAGATCACAAATAGAGTGCTCCGCTCAACCACCTCGGCAATCCGCCGTAACTCTTCTTCGGTGTACGCCGCGCCAGTCGGGTTTGACGGGCTATTCAACAACAAGACCTTACTCTTCGGCCCGATGGCTTCCTCAAGCTGAGTAGCGGTAATTTTGAACCCAGTCTTCTCACTGGTTGGGAGGAGTTTGGGGCGGCCTCCAGCCAAGATCGCCATGTCGGAGTAGCTGACCCAGTAAGGGGCAGGAATCAATACCTCGTCCCCGTCGTCAAACAGCGCGTGAAACGCGTTGAAGAGGGTGTGCTTGCCGCCGCAGTTGGTCGTCACCTCCTGCATGCCGTAAGTCAGACCATTATCGCGTTGCAGCTTGGTGATGATTGCTTCCTTTAGCTCAGCCGTCCCGCCAACCGGGGTATACTTGGTCTTCCCTTGTTTGAGGGCAACAACTGCCGCTTCCTTGATGTGTTCTGGCGTATCGAAGTCCGGCTCTCCCGCACCAAAATCAATCACTTCGATCCCTTGACGGCGCAAGGCTGCGACTTGCACAGTCACCATCAAGGTCGGCGAGGGCTTAATCAGCTGTAAACGTTTCGCGAGGTTCATATTACTCCTCTAGAAAAACGGAAGGGCGCAGTCGTGCTGCGCCCTTCCCTGTCATCAAAGTACAGGATAGGGCGATAGTTAGGTCGGCTTAGCAAACTTCTCTTTCAAGCGCTTGACCACATGGGGAGGCGCCAAGCCATCGACATTGCCCCCAAAGCTGGAGATCTCTTTGACCAAGCGCGCTGCCGTATAGAAGTGCGCCGCTCCAGTCATCAAGAAAATCGTCTCAACATGAGGTTTCATGCGTCGGTTCATCAGCGCCATTTGGAACTCGTAGTCAAAATCGGAAACCGCGCGCAATCCGCGAATGATAATACTCGCTTGTTTCTTGTCGGCATAATCGACCAAGAGACCGTAGAAGTGGTCGTACTCAACCCGGCTACCAACATCGGTCAGTTCTTCCCGGAACATGTCAATCCGCTCTTCAGGAGTAAACAGAAAACTATCTTTTTGCGGATTGTATACCACCGCAACCACAACTTCATCGACAATTTGCAGACTGCGACGGATGATGTCGATGTGCCCATAAGTGGGTGGGTCGAATGACCCGGGGTAAATTGCCCGGCGCTTCACGCAGCCTCCTCAGCTTGTTGCTGGTAAAAAGACACTCCGGTTGTGCCGTAACGGCGACGGTCAGTCAAGAGCAAGGGCGCATACACTTCAGCCCCGTTTTCGTTCTGGCTATGTTCGACAACGACCCAGGATTCCGGTCCGAGAATTGGACTCCGCGCCAGCAAGCGCAGGACTTTATCTACCCACCCCTCTTCATAGGGTGGATCAAGAAATACACCGTCAAAGCGCAACCCTTGTTCCTCAGCGATCTTAATCCCCTTATTTGTATAGGCACGGAGAATACGACCTTGCCGACGAAAACCCGTGAGACTGAGATTCATCAGAATGGTTTTCTGTGATTCAGGGCTCGCATCAACAAAGACAGCAGAACGAGCGCCTCGGCTCAGTGCTTCGATACCGAGAGCACCGGTGCCAGCGAAAAGATCAAGAATCGATATGCCTTCAAGAGAAAAACGGCTGGCTAAGATATTGAAGATTGCTTCTTTGACTTGGTCAGCAGTTGGGCGGACCTTGTACCCTTTGGGAACTTTTAGATGAAGCCCGCCAGCCGAGCCGGCAACAACACGCATGAGGAAATCATAGGGGCACGGCGTGCCGTGCCCCTACCGCTGATCGCAACAGTAGTTCACGTCAGACTGTGAGAATATGTACTGCGAGAGCCGCGGCCTCGCCACGCACCATGCCGCCACCGTTCTCAGTCAGTCCGGCCTTCGCTCCTTGGACTTGACGTTTGCCAGCCTCACCACGGAGTTGCCAGAAGATCTCGGCGATCTGCGCTACGCCAGTCGCTCCAACTGGATGTCCCTTGGCCAAAAGGCCGCCACTAGGGTTGACCGGGACGCGACCACCAAGCGCCGTTGCGCCTTCATCGACCAAACGTCCACCCTCGCCAGGTTTGCACAGGCCGAGTTCTTCATAAATGATCAGCTCAGCCGGAGCAGAGGCATCGTGCACTTCGGCCACGTGAATATCTTGTGGACCGAGCCCAGCAACTTCGTACGCTTTTCTCGCCATGCGCTCAGTGACTTCGGGTTCTCCGGGTTTACGATCTTTGCCTGAGCCGAGCACCGATGCCTTCACATACACTGGCTTGGTGGTAAATTTCTTAGCGTTCTCAGCACTGGTGAGAATGAGCGCAGCCGCGCCATCACCAATCGGTGAGCACATCATGCGGGTGAGCGGCTCAGCAATGACCGGTGATGCCAACACTTCTTCTACGGTCCGCGGAGTTTGGAACTGCGCACGCGGATTCAGGCTACCGTGGGTGTGGTTCTTTGCCGCGATTTTCGCAAACTGTTCTTTGGTCGTGCCATACTTGCGCATGTGATCGCGTGCGAACTCTGCGTAGAAGTCCATGAACATGCTGCGCGACTGGCCTGCGCCAGCGCCTTCGCCCTTTTCTTTCGTCGCTTCTTTCATCTTGGCGAGCGTCTGTTGCATGAGTTCGACATCAATAGCGCTGCCGATCGCCTCAAACGAGCGCTTCTTATCCTCATGAAACAGCTTCTCCATACCGATCGCCATCACAACATCGTACATGCCGGAAGCGACGTAGAGCCAAGCGAGATGAAACGCGGTCGCCGCACTGGCACAGGCGTTTTCAGTGTTAATCACCGGGATGCCACCGATACCCATGTCACGGAGCACGACTTGGCCACGGATACACTCTTGACCAGTGATAAGACCAGCCATGGCATTGCCGACGGCGACAGCCTCGAGGGCGTTCTTATCGACGCCTGAGGAATTTAAGGCGTGCTCGACCGCTTCGCGGGCGAGGTCTTTCATACTACGGTCCAGATGTTTGGCGAAGCGGGTCATTCCGGCGCCAATGACAGCAACCTCTCGCATTGGTATATCCCTCCCCGAGGTAAGATTATTCTCAACATAAACCACATTCCCCCTTGTTCCGCAAGGCGAACTTCGCCACTATGGGCGCGTATGAATTTCGCCCTCGTTCCGGTAAAAGCCCTAGCTTGGGGCAAAAGCCGCCTCTCTCAGTGTCTTTCTCCAGAGGCAAGGCACGCGCTGTCGCGAGCGATGCTGACCGATGTCCTGACCAGTGCATGCCACGCTTCCGTGGTTGATCGCGTGGTGGTCGTTTCTTCTGACGCCGCGTTGTTGGAACTTGTCCGCCAGCTTGGTGCACTTACGGTGGACGAAGGATATCCACGCGGCTTGAATGGGGCTGTTACTATTGGTACAGACTTCTGTCTGCGACAAGGTGCAACTGCGGTATTAGCCCTCTTGGCTGATCTCCCGCTTGTGACCCCGGCCGATATCGACCTGTTGTTTCATCACCTAAATGACACGACTAAAGTGATCCTCGTCCCTTGCAAAGAAGGACAAGGGACAAACGCACTCCTTCGTACCCCACCCTTAGTAATTCCCACTCGCTTTGGCGGTCCAAGCTTAGAAGCTCATCAAAGAGTCGCCCACCAACAAGATGTTTCTTGTCAGGTTGTGGAGGTCCCCCGCATTGCTTTTGACCTCGATTCAGTTGAGGACCTGAAATGGCTTGCCAGCCAAGCGACAGCAACGCAGACTTCGCGACTTCTGCAAGAGATCAAGGTGTACACCGAGATAACACCAAAAGTGTAGATCACTATGAGTTGCATAAACTTATAGTCATACGCACCTGAGGTTGTCTGCTGTTCGGCCTGAGCGTACTCTGAGCCTGCCGAAGGGGAGGTCGGAGGCCCCACCATGCGAGACAAGCACCTGCCCGGTCGCTCTCAGGTTTTACGTTTCATCAATTCGTAGGGGCGTATGGCGATACGCCCCCTGACCCCGTAGCCATGGCAGTCTGCGAGTGAAGATTTTCAAGGTGACAAAGATCGTGTCACGGTACTCCTTGCCGCTGTGGCAGAACCGTTACGAAAACATTTGGAGAAGGTGAAAATGCAGTATCAACGAGATATGGAGCAAGGACAGGGGGGTGCATCCCTACCTAATGCGCTGGAGAGGAAATACCCCAATGTCCCGAAAGAATGGGGATGGCAGTTTGTGCCCCGCCTCTTTACTAGAAGACGGCTACGACATTCGCACGGTCCAGGAACTCCTCGGTCACGCGGATGTTCGCACGACGATGATTTACATGCACGTATTAAATCGCGGCGGGCGAGGAGTATTCAGCCCAGCCGATCGGCTTTAGGCAGGCAGAGCAAAATCATGGTGGAGATAGACCGCGGGCTGATATGGAGATATGCCGCAAAACTGGTAGATATTCCGCAGAGAAAAACCTTGACAAAGTGGCAAAAGGCGCGCGATAGTGCCCGCAGTTTTAGTATTTGAGACTACCACCGCTCAGCAGGATATACCGCCAGTGAAGTGGCAGTATACTCAGTAGTTAGCCCGCAGAGGAAGCGTGCAGGCAACTCATTTGCTGAACACTGAACAAGAGGAACGGGAGCGATGGAGCTACAGGATCGAGTCGTATTGATTACGGGGGCTAGCGGTGGTCTGGGAGCCGTCATGGCCCGTCAGTTTGCGGACGAGGGCGCGCATGTTGCCGTGACCTACTGCGGCCACCGGGAGGAAGGTGCCGAGGTCAGCCGCCAAGTCGAGGCCAAAGGGAGGAAGAGTTTGTTGGTGCATCTCGACCAGACCGATCCTACCTCCTGTGCGGCTGCCGTTGAAGCGACAGTGACCACGTTTGGCCGCCTCGACATCCTTATTAACAACGCGGCCGTGTATTATCCGGTCCCCTTTGAAGATCTTGATGCCCTCACTCCTGAGATCTGGGATCGAGTGTTGAACACGAATCTTCGTGGTCCTCTGTTGGTGACTCGGGCAGCAGCTCCTCACCTAAAGCAGCAGGCAGCGGGAAGAGTAGTAAACATCTCAGGATTACCTGGGGTCACGCCGACGGGAAGTATCGCCCACGCTGTAGCAAAGGCCGGGTTACTCCATCTGACGCGTTGCCTGGCAGTGGCCTTGGCTCCTTCGATTACGGTGAACTGCGTAGTGCCAGGTCTGATAGAAGGCACCCGCATGTTTGCCCAGGTACCGCCAGAGGCCGTGGCGGCTTTGAAGGACCAGGCGGTGCTCAAACGTACAGCAAGCATCGAGGATGTTGTGCGACAGGTTGCGGGGTTCTGCCAAGCGGAATCGATTACGGGGCAGACCCAAGTGATCGATGGAGGCATCGTGTTTCATTCCTGACTGCTGCCCGCGAGCGGCTCTGAATGAAAGCAAAAGGATATGGTTGGGCCGCGGCGGCTGAGGCGCGGCGTTGAGGCTGTAGGAAAACCCCGGAATTTTGCATTTTCGTGCCAGAAAGTCCTTTGTTTTCAGTGGTTAAATTTTTTAAAAGAGACTTTTTCTGCAGCCTCGTTAGGCTTCACTCACCGACCGTATAAGGCTCGAATCACTGCTCCTTGCCGCACCTCTTGCGGTAGCGGTTCCTCTTGTAGCTTGCACTGATCGCAAAGCGGAGCTTGGCGCGACCACTGCCGCGAGTTCTGCCGCGGCGACTACAGCAATCGCGACTGACGAGTGGCTTGGCCAGTGGAACGGACCCGAAGGGGCCTTTCTTCGGCTCACCGGTGGCAAGAGAAAGTACGAAATCACTATCCAAAACTTGGACGGCCCGTGCAATTTTGAAGAAAACGGCGCCGGCAATGAGATCCAATTCGAACGAAACGGAAAGAAGGAATCAATCCGAGCTACGAGCGGTGCCGAGACGGGCATGAAGTGGCTCAGCGAGAAGTCGAACTGTCTGATTGTTCGCGTCGGCGAAGGTTACTGTCGAGACTAAAGGCATACTCCCAATGACCAGTCTGGGAGATAGGTAACAAAAGAGTCCGGGACATAGGTGACAGTCACCAGTGTCGAAAGAGTCTGCCACAAGCATCCTCAATGCGCATGCGCCGTTCGTGCAGGCGCCCAAGTTTCAGGGGTCCGAAATACACGTTCCCAATGCATCGTCGATCTCTCGTGCTCGCGTGCTAGCACCGCGGCAGTGCGCCTCTGCCGGCAGAACGGGAGCTGCGATCGAACTCAACGCCGGCGAGCTGGCGCGGTAACAGGCCGGCCTCTGCCGGTGACGTGGAGGCTGAGCAGTTTCCCGCGATCGGTCGGGATCGGATCCATGCGGCACACCCGCAGCGCCTGGGCCTGGGACCACACTTCGCTGCCCGACCGTGCGGCTGCGCCCAGGCTCCGAAGCTCGTCCAGCACGCACGCGACGACCTTCGCGTCGTCGTCGATTGGGATCGTCGGGCTGACGACGAGATCGAGCCGCGTGCGGCCATCGTCGTCTTCACTTTCAAGGAGCTGGTAGTCGAGCGGACCACCGCCGAAGTGCAGCGGCAGCACAGCTTCGAGAATCCGCTCCATGTCGCTTCCCAAAATCGAAACTCCCTCGCCGGTGAGTTTCCGGAAGCTGCGCATCTCGCGCAGGTGCGTCGTCCACCCGAGCCCCTCGAGAGGGCAGCCACAGCGTTGCTCGTCGATGCGGCCGAAGTCGTCGCTCTCGGCGTTCAGTAGGATCTTCGTGCAGGCGGGCGTCAGCGACGTAAACAGGAAGGTCGGAACTATCTCGCCCGAAGGCTGTACCTCGCGCGTGTGCTGAATGATTGCGGCCATCGTCGGCACGAGATGGACGTCGTTGGGCTCCTTTGCGTGCGGGCACCCCATGCCCACGCGGCCCAGCTCGACGAAGCCGTAGGTAGCGAAGGCCCGCGCTCCGGCCCGTTGGATGGTCGCGAGCTTCGCTGGCGTGAAGGGCTCACCGCCCACGCGGAAGGTCGCACCGCTCAGGTCGACGCCCGCCGCCTCCGCAGCGCGGCAAACGCGCAACGCGCGACTCGCGACCGTAGACAGCAAGCACGAGCCGTGTTTTCGGAGCGCCCCCTCCATCCAGCGCACCACGAGGTGGGCTTCATCGAGCCGAACCCGCTCGGGCCACGGCAGTGAGACACCGTTGGCTCGTGCCAGCGCCACGATTCCGTAGGTGGCGAAGGTGTACTTCGAGAGACTCGACACCAAGGTCTCAGGCATTATGTTGGTGAACCAGCGCTCGAGAATTCGCCCGTAGCGCGCCGAACGGAGAAGCGTGTTGACTCCGCTGCTGTCTGGCAGGATCCCGCGCCACGCGGCGTGGGGAACGTCGAGTAACCCGTGCGCGTCTTGGGTAAGTATCTCGGCGATCGCCTGATTTTCAAGGTGGCCCAGATCGTGGGACACTCGGGTTCCCACACCCGTCGAGCCGCCGGATTCCGAGTAATAGTGTTTCTCGGCAAAGGGATTGTCGAAGTCGCGATCGCTAGGATGCACTTCGACGCCCGGCCGTACGATCGGCTCCCGCCCCTTCATCTCCTCGAAAGAAACGTACACACCGGCCTGACGCAGCTCGCGGAGCGTGTTCTCAAGGCCGCGCCTGCGAACCGAATCGCACAGATCCCCGTATTCGCAGCCGGCGGCGCGGAGCAGTGGAAGATAAGGACTCCTTTCGTGCTCGTACACGGCGCGGCGGACGATCTGCAGAAAGCTCTCTGCGCGCTGCTCGAGTTGGAGAGCGGCGCGCTCACGCGCCGCTTCGAGTGTGAGCGGGTAGGTCAGATAGTCACGCAGGCGCCAGGCGAAGCGCGCGTACATCCTGAGATCGCTCGCGATTGACATGAGCGCCTCAGGCGACACGAAGCTCGAGGGCCAGAACCGACTCTGCAACGCGCTTCCCCATCTCGCGGGTGCCGATGCCCGAGCAGCTGGGCCCGAGGATATCATCAGTGCGATGACCGGCGGCCCATGCTTCTCGAAGCGCTTCCTCGATCAGCATCGCTTCCGCTTCCAAGCCGAAGCTTTCGCGCAAGAGCATCGCCAGCGACAGGATCTGCGCGCACGGATTGGCCCGATCGCGGCCAGCGAGGTTGAAGGCCGCGCCGTGGTTGGTCTGATAGACCGCCGCACCGTCACGCGAGAAACACGCGCCGAAGCTCAAGCCCCGCGAGCCGAGGAACAGGGCGCTCAAGTCGGTGAGGACGTCCGCGAACAGATTGGACGCGACGATCACATCGAGCTCCGGTGCGGCGTCGATCATGTGATACGCGGCGTGGTCGAAGTCGAGAATCGTACATTCCACATCGGCTTCCGCAGCGGCCCGCTCCGTACAGCTGATCCAGAGCTTCGCCATGGGCGGCAACCCGCCGCGCTTGACCGCTACCGCGAGGCGGCCGGCCCGAACAGCGGCGATCCGTGCCGCTGCATCGACCAAGCGCCTGACCTCTGACCCTTCATATGCATAGCGATGCTCGACGCGCTTGTTCGAGGACCCGTTGGCGGATTCGCTCCAATCGCCGTAGTATTCGCCACCGCTTGCCTCGCGAACGATTAGGAGGTCGACACCTGCCACCGACTCGGGAGTTAAGTTGCCGATGCCGCGGAGCTCGGCCGCCGGCACAACGGGGATCAGTTTGCAATACAGATTGAAGTGCCTGCGCAGGTCGTAGACGAAGCGCCCGCCACCCGGTCCGGCGAGAATTGCGCCTCCGTCGGCGAAGACCCCAGCGCAGAACGCGCTCACCTCCGGCGTCAGGCTAGCCCCGAAGCGTCTCTCGGCTTCGAGCCCGATCGGCCCGCCGACACGAAGCTCGAAGGCCACCCGTGACCGCTCGGCGACCGCGTCGAGAACCGTCTGCGCCGCGGCGACGATTTCGGGACCCGATCCTTCCCCCGGGAGTATGCCGATCACGCATGACTCGCGCCGATTCATCACGTCGGTAGAGACCAGCGGCAAGTAGCGCTGGGATGCCGTGGGCACCGTTGACCTCCGTTTCATGCGCTTTCTCCTCCTGTAGGTCGAGTTGACATCCTGATGGGAAGGTCGAGTACACTGCGGAGCCCAGGCTTCGCACCGTTCAACCGGGCAGCGGCATTGACTACGGACCAAGCCGTGGCGAGATCGCCTGAAATTCCGCGCTCGAGGGTGATCTCGATGGGAGGATCGGCATCGATGATGATAGCGTCACGATCCGGAACTCCGGCCGCGTAGGTCAGCTCGAGCCGAACCCGGCGCCGCCCCGAGGCCACGGTCTCGGCGCGCTGTCGGTAGCCGACGACGTAGCCCGCTCGTATTGGGACGGGACTCTCTAGCGCCCGATCCGCCCTCACGGGCTCGATCCGCTCGTCGAGTTTGTCGAAAACCAACCCAAGTCCCGATGCGACCAGTGCCGCAGACTGCGCGAGCCCGACGTGGCCGACTGTTCCCGCGGCGACCATTCGTTGGAACTCGTCGACGGAGAGACCGACTCCGGCCTTGCGCAGCAGTGCCGCGCGCCGTTTCGAGATGTCTACGCTGCGCGTGGCCCGTACCTGCCGGATGTTGCCGCTGGCGATAGCCGCCGCGACGATGAGGTGATCGAGGGCGAACCCAGGGTTCACGCCGGTGGCGAGCACAGTGACGCCCGCGTCCGAGGCCGTTCGATCGATGTCCTGTGCGATCTCGGGGTGCGCGTACCAAGGGTAGACGAGATCGGGGCAGCTCGAAACCACAGAGACTCCCACCTCCACTGCGGACAAAAGCTGCGGCGTGATCTCCGGGAGCCGCGCGCTCGTGGCGTGGAGCAGCACGCCGCCACGCAGATCGGCGAGCGCGCTCTTCGCATCGTCGGTCACCGCCAGGCTGCTCACCACGCCCGGCGCGAGTTCGTCCAGCCGTCGCCCCACAAGGGCAGGGTCGCAGTCGATGGCTGCACACAGCGCGAGCCCCTCGTGCTGCAACGCCGCTCGCGCGATGCTCCTTCCCACCGGGCCCAGCCCCATGACGCCGACGCGAATCAACCTCTCAGACCCTCGAGCAATGCCCGCAGCGCGGGCAGGTGCGTCGCGTCTCGTCCTCGCGCAACGATTGCGCGGCTTGCGCGACCACGTCCACTGGCACGTCGGCTTTCCGATCCGACATCGAGACTTCGTGCAAACAAGCGTCGCACTCTTCGCAATGCCAGGACCAGCTCTCCTTGGCGCCTTCCGCGCGGCTCGGTGTCACGATGAATGCCCACGCGCTCGCGTCACGACGCGGTGAATGCGGAACGCCGGCCGGAACCAGGAAGAACTGACGGGGACGAAGCATTTCGATCTTCCGGCGACCATCGGTCCCCAGCAGGTGAAGCCGTGTTTCGCCCTGGAGCTGAAAGAAGATTTCATCGCCGGGATTCCTGTGGAACTCGGTTCGCTCATCGGGCCCCGACACGAGGAACGCCCAGAAATCTGAATCTCGCCACACGAAGCGCTTGGTCCGAGCCGTCGCGGGGTGCTTTTCGATCCACTCGTGCAGATCGAAGCCAGCCAGGTGGGGGAAGAGAGCGTCATTCGGCATTCGCTCCCTCCTCGTCCCACACGCAGGGTTCAGGGTTGCGGCGCTTTTCGGTTTCCCGGACCCAGTCCGCGCCCTTTGCGAGCTGAAGTCCGAGCGGACGGCAATGATAAGCGGCTCGGTTCTCGGCGCCGACGGGCAGCTTCCCCTCGTCGCGGAGCTTCAGAGCTGCTTCCGCCAGCCGCCTGCGCAAGCGAACGATATTCGCGTCCGCCGCGCACAAGTGTTCCCGCGTTCGATCAACGATGGGGCCCATGCTCTCCTGCACAGCAGTATCCTGGAGCGGATTGGAAAGAATGCCGCAGTAAAGGGTCGATCGTTGGAGTTCGAGATCGCGCAGGTAGTCGTTCGATTGGTCCGCGCGTGACCTCCACGCTCCGCCTGGCTCACTGGTCGCCGGTGCGAAACCGAATGGATTTCGAAGCTCCATGAGCTGGGCGGCCTCTGACTCGGTCCACGGCCGCCCAGGGCGGAACTGGCTCTCGAGGACGAGGGTGGTCGTGTCATCCATTGGCACCCAAGCCTTGAAGTTGTAGACGAACTCAGGCGCGTCGATGTCGCCCCCGACCAGCGTGTGGAACGGGAAGAGAAAGTGTCGGATGCGGTAGTAGTCGCGGCGTTCGTCTGTCGTGCGGCGACTCGCGTACATGAGACCGTACGGCATCTCGCGCGTGTCGATCTCCGGCGTCTTCTGCCGCCGCATCGTTCGGAACATCTCGCCACCGCTGTGCGCCGGCGATGTCTTGCCTGGGACGGTGACGTATTGCTGGTCGTCGTGTGAGTCGTCGAGCCGGCTATGAAGGATGGCTTGGTGAAATTGATCGACGTCTCCCTCAAGGCATTGCAGCCAATTGCAGCGGCGCAGCTGACGCCACAACACAGAGTGACCCACCGGCGCGAGATTCCATTCAAGGTCGGGCAGAGGTGGGAGTGGTTTCTCTATATCACAGGTCGCGCCCATGAATGTCCACACGACGCCATTTCTCTCAGTGCAAGGATAAGCCTGGGCGCGAACGCGGGCACGGAAGGCCTCGTTGCCGCATGCCGCGGGTATGTCGAGACACTCGCCGGAAGTCGTGAACTTCCAGCCATGGTAGGCGCAACGCAGCCCACCCTCCTCGTTTCGGCCGAAATAGAGTGACGCCTGCCGATGGGGACAGTGGGCCTCGAGCAAGCCCACGCGGTCCAGGCTGTCGCGAAAGGCAATGAGCTCCTCGCCCAGAAGCCGGACCCGTAGGGGCGGGCCATTGGGCTCCGCGATTTCGCGAGAAAGAAGCGCAGGGATCCAATGACGCCGCAGGAACTCACCCATCGGCGTGCCAGGCCCCACCCGGGTCAGCAACTCGTTCGTCTCACACGTCATCCAACGGCCATCCATCGCAAGCTCAGCGCTTGTATACGGCTTGCCACCGCGTATAGAAGTCGAGATCCCAGACACCGTGCTCCGGCGGGCCGAGTCCGGACTCCTTCCAGCCACCGAAAGGTGCTTCCAGATGGATGCCCCGCGTCGGTAGATTGATCCGGACGACGCCGGTCTCGATTTCCTCGAGGAAGCGCTCACAGTCATGGGCGTCGTTGCTGTAGATGGAAGCAACCAAGCCGGCGCTCACCGTGTTGCAGAGGCGCAGTGCATCTTCGAAATCGGCGGCCGGCTGCACGACGAGCACAGGCGCGAACGTCTCTTCCTGGACGATCGCCGCCTGCTCGTCTAGTCCCTGGACGATCGTCGGCGCCATCCAGCAGCCACGGTCGCGCAGCCCGTCTGGCAGGCCCGCCTGGAAGACCCGAGCTCCGTTGCGGCGGGCCTCTTCGATCCGCTGCTCCACCCGTCGCCTTCGCGCCATCGAGATCATGGGGCCGACGGCCGTTGCCTCCTCCTGCGGGTCACCGATGATGAGACCGCAAGTGGCGTCTTCGAGTATGCGCAGAAAGTCATCCTCGATCTCCACCGGAAGGATCAACCGCCGCGTCGCCGTGCACCCCTGGCCGGCGTATCCGAAAGCGTGGGTGGCAATCTGCTGCGCCACTCCGCGCCAGTCGCAATCGCGCGTCACGAATGCCGCGTTGTTGCCGCCGAGCTCGGCCTGAAGGCGTTTGATCCGCGCCCCGCAGGCGACGGCCACCTCTTTGCCGGTCCGCGTCGAGCCAGT
>Ga0187894_10000323_pt1 | contig 64742 bp, 64 predicted proteins | sample GBC1701081metaG_FD_136650 | JGI IMG/M metagenome (GOLD analysis project Ga0187894, IMG submission 136650) | White microbial mat communities from a lava cave in the Kipuka Kanohina Cave System on the Island of Hawaii, USA - GBC170108-1 metaG ... | reverse complement strand
CGCGGTGTGCTCCTTCGACGCGAGGTCGACGCCCGAGAGGAGCGCGCTGCCCCTGGTGCCGAAGATCTCGACCGAGACGTCGGCCGCCTGGAAGTTCCAGCCGGTCGCGAGCTCGGCGAGGAGGCCGCCCGGGAAACGGTAGATCGCAAGCGCCGTGTCCTCGACCGCGAGCCCGGAGGTGCGATCCGAGATCATCGCGGTCACCGACTCCGGGTCGCCGAAGAGCCAGCGCAGGAAATCCGCGCCGTGCACGCCCTCGTCGAGCAGCGTGCCCCCGCCGGAGCGCGCGGGGTCGGCCCACCAGCCGCCGGTGAACGCGGCGTCGTGGCCGTAGCGGTGGCCGTGGCGCACGCGCACGAGCCACGGGGTGCCGAAGAAGCCCGCCTCCAGCCGGCGGCGGATCTCGTGGTTCGCCGGGTCGAAGCGCTTCGGGAAGCTCTGCATGAACCGCACGCCGCTGCGCTCGATCGCGGCCGCGATCGCGCGCGCGTCCTCGCGCGTCGTGGCGATCGGCTTCTCGCACAGGACGTGCTTCCCGCGTCCGGCGGCGCGCTCGATCAGCGGCCGGTGCGCCGCGGTGTCCGAGCAGACCGCGACCGCGTCGACCGCCTCGAGCAGCGCGTCGAGCGACGGCACGAACCGCGCGCCGTACTTCGCCGCGGATTCCGCGCCGCGCTCCGCATCGTCGTCCCAGACGCCGGCGAAGTCGACGCCGGCGTCGTCGCGGAAGACCTCCGACCAGAAGTTCGCGTGATAGTGCGCGAAGCTCAGGATGCCGATGCGAATCACTTGCGATCTCCGGTGGCTTCCGCGACGGGCACGACGCGCTCCGTCCGGCCGGACTCCGACGACCGGTAGATCGCCTCGGCGAGGAGCAGCGTCGCCAGGCCGTCGAGCGCGGTCTGGTCGGGCGGCAGCCTGCCGCGCACGCGATCGAGGAAGTCGGCGTGGTGGCGCTCGCCGAAGCGCCGGGCGGGGAGCTCCGGCACCACCCATTCGCGCTTGCCGGTGACGCCGGGGGCGAAGAGGGCGAGCGGCCCGCGCTCCGAGCGCAGGCGGAGGGTCGCCTCCGCGCAGAAGATCTCGCAGCCGAAGCGGTCGGTGCCGGCCTGCTCGGTGAGGTCCATCTCGTGCGAGACGAGCGGCCCCTGCTCGAACCGGTAGGTCGCGAAAGCGTGGTCCTCGTTGTCGGGGCGCACGATCGTGCCGTCCTTCAGGCGGCGCTCGGCGAGGAGCTGCGCGACGGTGGCGGAAACCGTCGCGACGTCGCCGAAGAGGAAGCGCAGCACGTCCATCCCGTGCACGCCGAGCTGCAGGACCACGCCGCCGCCGACCCTGTCGCGCGAGAAGAACCACGCATTCCAGTCCGGGCCGGGCGTCGCGTTGCGCATGCGCGCCGAGAGTACCGGCCCCGTCGCGTCGGCCGCCAGGAGCTCCGCCGTGCGCTGCACCTCCTCGAAGTAGCGGTGCATGAAGCTCACCTGCAGGAACACCTTGCTGCGGCGCGCCGCTTCGAGGATGCGCAGGCATTCGGCGCTCGAGCGCCCCATCGGCTTCTGCAGCAGCACGCTCTTCCCGGCGTCCGCCGCCGCGCACGCGATCTCGCAGTGGGTGTCGTCGGGCGTCGCGATCACCACCGCGTCGACGTCGCGCCGGTCGAGGACCGCGCGCCAGTCGGTCGCGACCTCCGGGATCGAGAAGCGGCGCGCGACCTCGCCGGCCCGCTCGCGCGAGCGCGCGGCGATGACGCGCACCGCCGCGCCGCCCGCCGCCGCGAGCCCGCCGAGGTGATAGTCGGCGATCGAGCCGGCGCCGAGGAAGCCGATGCCGACGGTGTCCGCCGCGCTCACGCCTTCCACCGCCCGGGCACCTTGACGAGCGCCGGGTCGATGCGCGCGAGCGGATCGGAGTACGTGTAGTCGAGGATGTGGACGCGCTTCTTGATCCGGCCGGTCGCCTCGAGGAACGCCGCGGTGCGCTCCATGTCCTCGACGTACGCCTCGTCGAACGCCGGGTTGAAGGCGTAGTCGCCCCAGATCGCGCGATTCATCGCCGCGTCCTGCTTCTGGAACTCGGAGAAGATCCGGATCGTGTCGTCGCGCCGCGCCGGGTCGCCGCTCTGGCGCTGGCCGCGCAGCAGCACCGCCAGCAGCGCCGCGACCGCCTGGGGGTTCTTGCGGACGTAGTCCTGGTTCGCGACGAAGATCGACCGGTTGTTCGAGACGCGCACCGTCTGGCCCTTGTTGGCGGCGAACTGGCTCGTCGATCCGGTGTGCACCACCTGCGCCTGACCGGTGGCGAGCGCGCGGAACGGCCACGGTTCCCAGCAGATGAAGGCCTGCACCGTGCCCGAAGCGAGGCCGGCGAGCTGCTCCGGCGGCGGGAGGTTCACGACCTGCAGCTTCTGCGGGTCGAGCTTGTAGTGCTGCGCGAGGTAGTAGAGGAGCGCGCTCGAGGTCGAGCCCTGCAGCAGGCCGATCTTGATGCGATAGAGGTCCTCGGGCGCGCTGACGTTCGCGTCGTTGCGCACGACCAGCTTCTCGAGGTTCCAGTTCACGCAGTTCGTGCCGAGCACGACGATCGGGCTGCCGTTCGAGGCCATCGAGATCGGCGGGAGGTTGCCGGGCGTCCAGAGCTGGATCTCGCCTGCGAGGAGCGCTTCGCCGGCGAGCGCGCCGGCGGTGAAGGTGCGCGTCTTGACGTCCGGGAAGCCGGCGTCCTTGAACCAGCCCTGCGTCATGCCGAGGATGTGGGGGGCGAACGGCGGATCGACGCCGAACCCGAGCGCGAGGTTCGCCGACTCGGGGCGCGGTCCTTGCGCGCGCGCGAGCCCCGGGAACGCGGCTGCGGCGGCCAGCGCGCCGGCGCCGGCGAGAAGCTGTCTGCGTCTGTTTTCCATGGTCTCTCCTCCTTGGTGGTCACACCGGATGCCATCTCCCGACCGAGCGCCGGATGGCGAAGCCGAGCACCCAGTCGGTTGCGAGCGTGGCGAGCCCGATCAGCAGGATGCCGAAGATGATCACCCCGACCTCCGCCGTCTGGCGCGCGTTCATGATCATGAAGCCCATGCCCCGGTCCGCGGCGATCAGCTCGGCGGCGACGAGGACGCCGAACGAGAGGCCCCAGCCGACCCGCAGCCCGACCGCGATGTCGGGCAGGGCGGCCGGCAGCATCACGCGCCACAGCAGCGCGAGGCCGCTCACGTCCATCGTCTGCGCGGCGCGCACGAGCGTCGGGTCGACGCCGGTGATCCCGCGGTAGGCGTTGGTCAGCACCGGGAAGAACGCGCCGAGGAAGATCACGAACACCTTCGAGGCCTCGCCCAGCCCGAACCACACGATCGCCATCGGGATCCACGCGAGCGGCGGGATCGGCCGCAGGAACTCGATCACCGGGCGGACGAGGTTGCCGAAGGTGCGGTACCAGCCCGCGGCGATCGCGATCGCGATGCCGAGCGCGGCGCCGGCCGCGAAGCCCGCGGCGATCCGGCCGAGGCTGACCACGACGTGGTCTGCGATCGTCGCCGGCGGCAGCTTGGCGAGCGCTTCGGCGACCGCGCGGGTCGGCGGCGGAAAGAGCGCGCTCGCCGGGCCCGTGCGCGCGGCGATCTCCCAGACGGCGAGGAACGCGATCGTCCCGGCGACGCCGAGCGCGATCTCGCGCAGGCGCGCGCCGCTCACCGGCGCACCTCGGCGAGGCCGCGATGCCAGGGCAGGAGGACGCGCTCGAGCCAGCCGAGACCCGCGGTGAACGCGAACCCGAGGACCCCGAGCGCGATCATCCCGACGATGCTGACGTCGGTGCGGTAGAACGTGCGCGCCTCCATGATGAGCGCGCCGAGCCCGGCGACGGTCGCGATCATCTCGGCGCCGACGATCACCATGAAGCCGATGCCGATCGCCACCCGCGCGCCGGCGAGGAGCCGCGGCGTCGCCGCCGGCAGGATCACCCGGAAGAAGAGCGCCGGCCCGCGTGCGTCCATCGTCCGGGCGGCGCGGATGAGCACCGGGTCGACGTACTTCGCGGCGGCGATCGCGTTGGTGAGCATCACCCAGAAGCAGGCGTAGGCGATCAGCATCACCTTGGAGGTCTCGCCGAGGCCGAACCAGAGCAGCGCGAGCGGCAGCAGGCTGAGCGTCGCGACCGAGCGCGCGAACGTGACGATCGGGAGCGTCAGCTGATCGAGCGCCGGGACGCGGCCGATCAGGAGGCCGAGCGGGATCGCGACCACGGTGGCGAGCGCGAACCCGGTGAAGATGCGCTGGAGGGTGACGAGGGCATGCTGCCCGATCCGCGTGCCGGTCGGAAAACCGGCGACGACCATCTCCCAGGACGCGGCCGCGATGCGTGAGGGCGGCGGAAACTGGAACGGCTTCAGCCAGCCGAGCGCCGAAGCGCCCTCCCAGAGCGCGAGCAGGACGACGACGCACGCGGCGCCCTGGAACCACGGCCGCTCGACCCACCTCACCGGAGGTGCTCCCAGATGCGCTCGTGCAGCGCGGCGAGCCGCGGGTCGGCGCGGCTCCGCGGCCGCGGCGCGTCGAGCGGGTATTCGCCGACGATGCCGCCGCCGCCCATCACCACGACGCGGTCCGAGAGGACGAGCGCCTCGGTGATGCTGTGGGTGACGAAGAGCACCGTCTTGCGACGCGTCGACCACACCCGCAGCAGCTCGTCCTGCATCTCGATCCGGGTGATCTCGTCGAGCGCGCCGAACGGCTCGTCCATGAGCAGGATCTGCGGGTCCTGCGCGAGCGCGCGCGCGATCGCCACGCGCTGTTGCATGCCGCCCGAGAGCTGCGACGGATACCGGTCGCCGTAGCCCGCGAGCCCGACGAGCGCGAGCAGCTGCTCGGCTTCGGCGCGGCAGGCGGCGGCGTCGAGCCCGCGGCTGCGCGCGCCGAACTCGATGTTGCGGATCGCGGTGAGCCAGGGGAAGAGCGCCTGCGCCTGGAACACGACGCCCTTGCCGCGTCCGGGTCCGGTGACGGCGACGCCGTCGACGAGCACTTCGCCCGCGGTCGCTTCCACTAGCCCCGCGATGATGTTGAGCAGCGTCGTCTTGCCGCAGCCGCTGCGGCCGACCAGCGTGACGAACTCGTTCTCCGCCACCTCGAGGTCGAGGCCGTTCAGCACCGCCGCGCCGTAGCGCTTCGTCACCCCGCACACCGCGATCTTCGGCCGGGCCTCCACTGGGGCGGTGCGCGCGTGCATGCCGGCTACGACCGTGCCGGCTCGACCACCGCGGCGACGCCGGGCGGCGGCGTGTAGACGAGCAGCCCTTCCTTGCGGATCGCGTCGTTGCCGCCCCAGTACTCGGCCTTCGCGCGCTGATCGGCGCGCGCCTGCGCGTCCACCGCCTCCGGGTCGCAGATCATGCGGAGCCGCGCCTCGAGCCGGTCGGCGATCGCGCCGCCGGCCGCGCTCGCAGCGAGGTCGCGCGACTCGTTCGGATCGGCGCCGAGGTCGAAGAGCTGCCGCGGCGCATCGACGTGGTAGATCAGCTTGTGCGCCCCGTCGCGGAGCAGGAACGCCCCGCGCCGTGACCCGGCGGCATGGTACTCGGCGAACACCGGCCCGCGCGACACCGCGTTGCCGAGGAGCGGGCGGCCGGGGAGATCGGGCTCCGCCGGCAGGCCGGCGCTCTCGAGGAGCGTCGGAAACAGGTCGACGTGCGAGACCGGCTCGCCCACGACGCGGCCCGCGGGGATGCCGGGGCCGGACATCACGAGCGGGATCGTCGCGGAGGGATCGAGCAGCGTGTACTTGCCGAAGAGTCCGTGCGCGCCGAGCGCTTCGCCGTGGTCGCTCGTGTATGCGACGCGCGTGTTCGCCAGGAGGCCGAGCGATTCCGCCGCGCGCAGGACCGTCCCCAGCTCGCGGTCGAGGTGCGTGGCGAGCGCGTAGTAGCAGGCGGCGATGCGCCGCAGCGCCGCCTCGTCGGTCATCGCGCGGAACCCCATGATCCGCCGCAGGTGCTCGATCGCCGGGTGCGCCGGACGCTCGTCGGGGCGGAAGAGCGGGGGGAGCGGCATCGCATCGGCGGGATACGAGTCGAGCAGCGACTGCGGCACGGTGAACGGCGGATGCGGGCTCACGTACGAGACGAAGAGCACCCAGGGCCGGTCGCGCTGCGCGGCGCGCCGCTGCAGCCAGTCGACCGCGAGGCGCGAGATCTCGCCGTCGTATTCCTGGTAGTGGCTCTCGCCCGCGTGCGACTGCTCGAGGTAGAGGCCCCACTGGCCCGCGTTGACCGGCTCCTCGTCCGACCAGCGGAGCAGCATGCTGACGCCGCCCTTGCCGTTCAGGATGTGCATCGGCGCCAGTTCCTCGCTGAAGCCGTTGTCGTCGTCGCTCGAGCGGAAGTGGAGCTTGCCGACCGAGACCACGTCGGCGCCGGCGTCGCGCAAGGCGTGCATCCAGCTCCGGCGGCGGCCGTCGTAGACGATCGCGTTGTCCCAGTAGCCGGTCTGGAACGGGAACCGGCCGGTCGCGATCGCCGCGCGCGCCGGGCAGCAGAGCGGGCTCGCCGTGTACGCGTTCGCCCAGCGCGTGCCGGCGGCGGCGATCCGGTCGATCGTCGGCGTACGGACCACCGCGTTGCCGTAGCAGCCGGTCGCGCTGCGCGCGTGGTTGTCGGAGAGGAAGAAGAGCCAGTTCGGCGGGCGCGCCATGGGCGTCCTAGCGGAGGTCGATGCGGTAACGATAGCGGTCGCCGCGCATGTACGCCTGCCGGAACTCGGCCGGGCGGTCGCCGACGAGGTAGGTGTGGCGCTCGACGCGGAACACCGGCGTACCCTCGGGCACCTCGAGGTGGCGGGCGACGTACTCGTCGGCGTTGGCGGGCTCGAGGAACTCCTCGGCGCGCAGGAACGCGAGACCGTACCGGCTCTCGAGCACGCCGTAGAACGGCTCGTGCTCGAGGTCGAGCTGGGCGAGCCCGGGGCAGAGCGCCGCCGGCAGGAAGCTCGTCGACACCGTGATCGGGTGGCCGCCCATGAACTGCAACCGGCGCACCTCGAACACGTCGTCGCGCGGCCCGAGGCGGAGCAGCCGCTGGAGGTCGGGCGGCGCGCGACGGCGCTCGATGCCGAGCAGGCGCGACTCGGGATCGTGCGGCACCCCGGCACCGCCGCGGTAGTTGCGGTACGACCCGAGCACGCTGCCTTCGAACTTCGGCTGCGCGACGAACGTGCCGCGGCCCTGGTGCCGGACGATCAATCCCCGGCGCTGGAGGTCGTCGAGCGCGCGGCGCAGCGTCCCGCGCGCCACGCCGAAGTGCGCGCAGAGCCCCGCCTCCGAGGGCAGCTCGTCGTTCGAGCGCCAGCGGCCGGAGTGGATCTGGCGCGTGAGCGTCTCGGTGATCTGGTGATAGAGCGGTGCGAGTTCCTCGGGCTCGAGCGCCGCGAGTCCCTTGAGTCGCGCGTCGGCGCGCGTCGGCGCACCCGCGCGAGCGCGCTGCAGCGCAGCGCGCCGGACGCGGCCGGGGGAGCGGTGGCCAACTTGTTTAGACATCTGAACGTATGGTAGGGTCACTACGGCGAAACGGGCAAGCGGCGGTGCGGCAATGACTCCCAAAAACCTGCTGATCGTGATGTCCGACGAGCACAACCCGCAGGTGATGGGGTGCGCCGGCCACGGCATCATCCGCACGCCGAACCTCGACGCGCTCGCCGCGCGCGGCACGCGCTTCACCGCCGCATACACGACCTGCCCGATCTGCGTGCCCGCCCGCGCGGCCTTTGCCGTCGGCAAGTACGTGAACCAGATCGGTTACTGGGACAACGGCGACGCGTACGAAGGCGCGATCCCGAGCTGGCACCACGTCCTGCGCGCGCGCGGCCACGAGGTGGTGTCGATCGGCAAGCTGCACTTCCGCGGCGCGAAGGGCGACGACCACGGCTTCACGCAGGAGATCGTGCCGATGCACGTCATCGACGCGCTCGGCGACGTGAAGGGGCTCGTCCGCGACGACATCCCGCAGCGGAAGGGCGGCGACAAGATGGCGAAGTACGCCGGCCCGGGCGAGTCGCCCTACACGGTCTACGACCGGGACATCGCCGCGCGGGCGCAGGTCTGGCTGCACGAGGCGGCGCGCCGCAGGCACGACCGGCCGTGGGTGCTGTTCGTGTCGTTCGTCGCGCCGCACTTCCCGCTCACCGCGCCGCCGGAGTGGTACTACGAGTACGCGGCGCGCGATCTGCCGATGCCCAAGCAGTACGCCCCGGCCGAGCGGCCGGACCACCCGTACCTCAAGGCCTACGAGCACTGCGTCGACTACGACGCCCACTTCAAGAGCCCCGCGGACGTGAAGCGCGCGATCGCGGGCTACTACGGGCTCGTCAGCTCGCTCGACGAGAACATCGGCAAGGTGCTGCGCGCGCTCGAGCGGAGCGGACTCGCCGCCGGCACGCGCGTCGTCTACACGTCGGACCACGGCGACAACGTCGGCGCGCGCGGCCTGTGGGGCAAGTCGACGTTCTACGAGGAATCGGCGGGCGTCCCGTTGCTCCTCGCGGGCGATGGCGCGCCGGCCGGGGCGGTGCGCGACGCGCCGGCGAGCCACGTCGACATCTACCCGTTCGTGTTCGAGTGCGTCGGCGTACCGGTCCCGGGTGACGGCCATCCGGGCGTCTCGCTCGCGCGGCTCGCCGCCGGCGAGCGTCCCGACCGCGGGGTGCTGAGCGAGTACCACGCGATCGGCTCGGTGGCGGGCGCCTTCATGCTGCGCGACGGGCCGTACAAGTACGTGCACTACGTCGCGTACCGGCCGCAGCTCTTCGACCTCGCGCGCGACCCCGGCGAGCTCGTCGACGTCGCCGGCGATCCGGCGTATGCGCCGGTGCTCGAGCGGCTGCGCAGGCGGCTGCTCGCGATCTGCGACCCGGTCGAGGTCGATGCGCGCGCCAAGCGCCGCCAGGCCGAGCTGCTCGCGCGGTTCGGCGGGCGCGAGGCGGCGCTCGCGCGCGGCGACCTCGGCTTCACCCCGGCGCCGGGCACGGCGCCCGAGATGAACTAGCGCGCGCCGACGGGCGATGGCCGCTCTCGCGATCGCTCGCCCGCGCTGGTGGAACGAAGAGACGCGCTTCGCGTGGCTCGCGATCCTGCCGGCGCTCGCCTTCTTCGCGGTCTTCGTCGGCTTCCCGGTCGGCTACTCGTTCTGGCTCAGCTTCCACGAGTGGAACATCATGGCGCCGAGCCCGACCTGGGTCGGGCTCGAGAACTACGCCGCGCTCGCCTCCGACCGCGACTTCCTGCGCAGCCTCGTGCAGACCGCGCTCTTCACCGTCGGGATCACCGCCTGCATCCTGGTGCTCTCGCTCGGCATGGCGCTGCTCCTCGACGAGAAGCTGCGCTGGATCAGGCTCTACCGGACGATCTTCTATCTGCCGGCGGTCACCTCGCTCATCGCGATCGGCATCGTCTGGGTGTGGATGTTCGACCCGCAGTTCGGCGTCATCAACCAGGGGCTGCGCGCGATCGGCGTCGAGGGGCCGCTCCGGCTCGCCGACACGCGCCTTGCGCTCGTGTGTCTGGTCATCACCGCGGCGTGGCGCAACATCGGCTACTTCGCCACCGTCTTCCTCGCCGGGCTGCAGGGCATCGACGCGATGTACTACGAGGCGGCGCGCATCGACGGCGCCGGGCGCTGGGCGTCGTTCCGGTTCGTCACCCTGCCGCTCCTCAAGTCGACGATCGTGTTCGTCGTCGTGCTGTCGGTGATCCTGTCCTTCCAGGTGTTCGCCCTGGTCTACGTGATGACCGGCGGCGGCCCGGCGGGCAGCACCCAGGTGCTGGTGTTCTACCTCTACCAGCAGGCGTTCACGTACTTCCGCCTCGGCTACGCGAGCGCGGTCGGGTTCGTCCTGTTCGTGATCATCTTCGTGCTCACGGTGCTGCAGTTCAAGGCGTTCGGCAAGGCGGTGGAAACGTGACCGGCGCGCTGACGAACGGCCGGAGCGCGGGGCCCCATCCCCTCCCGCTCGCGGTGCTGCTGTACGGCCTCCTCGCGCTCTGCACCGTCGTCACGCTGCTGCCGTACGCGTGGATGCTCGCAGCGTCGTTCAAGCCGAACATGGAGATCTTCTCCGCGACCGTCATTCCGGCGCACCCGATCGTCGACAACTACGCGAACGCGGTCGGCCGCCACCCGGTCGGCCGCGCGCTCCTCAACAGCGTCATCGTGGCCGCGGTGGAGACCCTCGCGGTCGTGGCGACCAGCGTCTTCACCGCCTACCCGTTCGCGCGGCTGCGCTTCCCCGGCCGCGACCTCCTGTTCCTCGCGATCCTCGGCACGATGATGATCCCGAGCCAGGCCACCATGATCCCGAGCTTCATCCTGGTGAAGTGGCTCGGCTGGGTCGACACCTACCAGGGGCTGATCGTGCCGCGGATGATGGCGCCGCTCGGCATCTTCCTGATGCGCCAGTTCCTGCAGACGCTGCCCCGTGAGCTCGAGGAGGCGGCGCGCATCGACGGCTGCGGGCGCCTGCAGACGCTGCGCCTCGTGCTGCTGCCGCTCATGGGGCCGGCGGTGGCGACGCTCGCGATCTTCACCTTCACCGCGTCCTGGAACGAGTTCTTCTGGCCGCTGATCGTGGTGCAGTCGGGCGAGATGCAGACGATCCAGCTCCTGCTCGCGGCGATGAAGCAGGCCGAGGTCGCCGACTGGGGAATAATCATGGCGATCGTCACGCTGTCGGTGATCCCGACGGTCGCGATCTACATCATGCTGCAGCGGTACTTCGTCCGGGGCATCGCGATGAGCGGCCTGAAGGGCTAGCGCCCGCCCAACCACCAGAGGAGGATCTCCCATGACTCACGCAGCGAACCGGCGTCGACTGCTCAAGGCCGCCGCAGCGGCGAGCGCCGCGCTCGCCGCCGGCGCCGCCCTGCCGCGCCGCGCCGCAGCGCAGGGCGCGAAGCGCACCGTCACCATCTGGGCGCACTTCGCCGGCACCAACTTCGAGATCCTGCAGCGGATGATCGGCGAGTTCAACCAGGCGACGCCCGACGTCGAGGTCAAGGCGACCTCCTTCGGTGTGGCGGAGATCCTGCCCAAGTACCTCGCCGCGGTGGCGGCCGGTGCCCCGCCCGACATCTTCCACGCGCCCGGCTACGTGCCGCGCGACCTCGCGCAGAACAAGGTGATCGCGCCGCTCGACGACCTCGTCAAACTCGACCCGACGACGCTCAGGAACTTCGAGCCGATCACCGTCTACGACGGCCGTCGCTACGGCGTGCCGGTGAACGGCGGCCTGGGCTGCATGCTCTACACCGTGGAGCTGATGGAGAAGGCCGGCCTCGATCGGGCGAAGCCGCCGGACACGTGGGACGAGCTGATGGCCGTCGCCGGCAAGATGACCAACGCGGCGGAGAACCAGTGGGGCCTGATGATCGGGAATCAGGTGGGGTTCACCACCGGGCAGAACTACTACGCCTTCCTCACCGCCGCCGGCGGCGAGCTCCTGACCCCGGACGGACGCGCGAGCGCGTTCAACTCCCCGGCCGGGCTCGACACGCTGACGTTCCTCGCCGACATGGTCAACAAGCAGAAGGTCTCGCCGCGCAAGGTGTACACCGACGTGCAGGCGTGGAGCGAATGGGGGACGCGCAAGGTCGGCTCGGCGCTGCTCTACCCGGTGTTCACCGCCAACATCCTCGCCACCAAGGTGCCGAGCATGACGGCGCTGCCGCCGCGGCGGGTGAAGCGCGGGGCGCACTTCGCCGGCAACTACTGGACGATCTCGACCGCGAGCAAGAACAGGGAGGCGGCGGCGAAGTTCTGCCAGTGGTGGGTGCAGACGCCGGTCAGCGCGCGCTGGGCGGGGGAGAGCGGCGCGATCCCGAACTCGCAGGCGGCGATCGACGCGCCGGAGTACAAGGCGTTCCTCGCCAAGAACCCGCTCGGTCAGGCATTCCTCGACACCATTCCGCACGCGCGGCCGTTCCCCGGCGTGGTCGGGATGCCGGCCGTGATCCAGATCGTGGCGGAGATGGTGCAGGCGGCCGTCATCGGCGGCGAGGCGCCCAAGGAGGCGCTCGCCAAAGGCGCGCAGCGCGCCGACGTGGAGCTCAAGCGGATCCACAAGGCCTGACGGGGCGCCCCCGATCCGAGACCCGAAGGAGGAGAACCCGATGTCGAACGAAACGGCAGGGCCGCGGGTGCGGCGGTGGGCGGCGCTCGCGATGGGCGCCACGCTCGCGCTTGCGTCCGCGACGGCGCTCGCGCAGAAACAGCCACCGATCACCGTGGTCATCAACCAGTCGCCCTGGTTCGGCGGCTTCGCAAGAGTGGTCGAGGCGTACGAGAAGGAGACCGGCAACAAGGTCAACCTCGACGTGAACCCGTTCGCCGGCAGCGCCGAGAAGCAGCGCAACTCGGTGCGGGCGAAGGAGGGCCAGTTCGACCTCCTGGTGATGAACTCGACCTGGCTCGCGGAGTTCTACCACGGCGGCTTCCTCGTGCCGCTCGCCGAGATCGACCCCGGCTTCCGGCTCGACCCGCAGGTGATCGGCTACGACGACACCGCCTGGTGGGACCCGAAGACGAAGTCGAACAGCGCGAAGACCGGGGCGGTGTACGGCGTGCCGATCAACGGCAACATCCAGGTGCTGTACTACCGCGCCGACCTGTACGAGAAGGCCGGACTCAAGGTACCGACGACGTGGGAGGAGCTGCTCGCCAATGCGCGCAAGCTCCACAACCCGCCGAACGTCTACGGCATGGTCCAGCGCGGTGCGCGCAGCGCCTCCGACATCTCGTACGACTGGATGCCGTATCTCCACAGCCACGGCGGGGCGATCTTCAAGGACGAGAAGGCGGGCGACTTCACCGTCACGCTCGCAAGCCCCGAGGCGAAGCGCGCGCTCGACATCTACCTCGAGCTCGCGAAGACCGCGGGGCCGCCGAACCCGGGGAGCTACGGCCAGGCGCAGGTGATCCAGGCGCTCGTCACCGGCAAGGCGGCGCACGCGACGCCGGTGATCGCCGCCTGGTCGCAGATGGACGACCCGACCAAGTCGGCGGTCGTGGGGCAGATGAACATCGCAATGCTGCCGCGCGGGCCGGGCGGCCAGCCGGCGCCGACGCTCGGCCACTTCATCGGCGCGATCCCGAAGAACATCCCGAAGGAGCGGCAGGTCGCGGCGCTCGCGTTCCTCAAGTGGTTCCAGACCTACGACGCGCAGCTCAAGTACGCGCAGGCCGGCCAGCCGCCGATCCGCAAGGACGTCTACGCCGCCGACTTCGGGAAGAAGCCCGAGTTCCGCTGGATGAAGGCGATGGTCGACAGCGCGCCTTACCCGCGCATGATGTACACGGTGCCCGAGGGCGCGCAGATCGTCGGCGTGCTCGAGCTCAGGCTCAACCAGGCGGTGATCGGCGAGCGGACGTCGGCGGATGCGCTGAACACCGCGGCGGCCGAGATCCACGAGATCATGCGTAAAGCCGGGTACAAGACCGGGCGGCTCCCCGACCTGAAGTAGTCTCGATGGCGGCGCCCGGGACCGCCGGCGACGCCGCGCGCTGGCGCCACTACACGCTCGCGCCGGCGGTCGCGGTCTACCTCGCGCTCACCTTGCTCCCGATCGCGAACCTGCTCGTGATGTCGGTGCACGACATCCGGTGGGAGCAGGGCGCGGCGCAGTGGTCCTTCGCGGGGCTCAAGCACTTCGCCGCGCTCGGCCGCGACCAGCTCTTTCGCGACGGCCTCGCCAACACCGCGCTCTTCGCCGTGAGCGCGGTGTCGGCGGAGATGGTGCTCGGCTTCTTCCTCGCGCTCTTCGCGAGCCGGGTGGTGCGCGCGCGGGTCCTCTACCGCGCCGTGTTCCTGCTGCCGATCCTGATCCCGGGGATCGTGATCGGCGCGATCTGGAAGCTCGCCTACAACCCCGACTTCGGGATCATCAACCAGGTGCTCGGCCTCGTCGGCCTGCCGGGGAAGGACTGGCTCGGGGAGAAGACGCTCGCGTTCGCCTCGGTGGTGGTAGTCGACATCTGGCACTGGACGCCGTTCGTGTTCCTGCTCCTCCTCGCCGCGCTCGAGTCGCTGCCGCAGGACGTGTACGAAGCCGCGCGGATCGACGGCGCGAGCGCGTGGCAGGAGCTGCGCTACGTCACCCTGCCGATGATGCTGCCGGCGATCGTGGTGACCGCCGTCTTCCGGCTGATCGTCTCGTTCAAGGTCTTCGACGAGGTCTACCTCCTCACCGGCGGCGGGCCGGGCACCGCGACCGAGGTGCTGAGCTTCACCATCTACCGGCGTTTCTTCACCGAGGACCGAATGGGTTACGGCTCGGCGATGTCGGTGGTCGTTCTCTTCCTGCTCGCGCTCGCGATCGTGCTCGCGCTCGCCGCCGCGCGCCGGCGGCGCGAGGAGGCCTGACGATGGTCGGCACGCGCGCGGCGAGCCTCGGCATGCACGCGGTGCTCGCGCTCGCCGCGGCGGTGGTGATCTTCCCGGTCGCCTGGATCGCGCTCGCCGCGTTCAAGACCCAGATCGCGCTGCTGCGCGGCGACGCTTTCTTCACCCCGGTGTGGTCGAACTTCGACGAGCTCCTGTTCTCGCGCAGCTCCGACTACCTCGCCGACTTCGGCAACAGCCTGTTCATCGCGGCGGTCTCGACCGCGCTCGTGCTTGCGGTCGCGACGCCGGCGGCGTACTCGCTGCACCGGCTCGGCTGGCCGCGCTGGGTGCCGGCGGCGGTGCTCGGCTGGTCGCTCGTCTTCCACATGCTGCCGCCGATCACGATGGTGGGGCCGTGGTACGTGATGTTCCGCTCGCTCGGCCTCGACAACACCTACACCGGGCTCGTCGCCGCGCACCTCGCGCTCAACCTGCCGATCGGGATCTGGCTGCTGTCGGTGTTCGTGCGCGAGATCCCGGTCGAGCTGGAGGAGGCGGCGCGGGTCGACGGCTGCACCACGCCGCAGATGCTGTGGCGCATCGTCGTGCCGCTCGTGGCGCCGGGGCTCGCGGCGACGGCGGTGATCTGCTTCGTGTTCAGCTGGAACGAGTTCGCGGTCGCGCTCAACCTCACCGCGAAGCAGACCGCGACCGTGCCGGTGGCGATCGCGAAGTTCGCGCAGGAGTACGAAATCAAGCACGGGGTGATGGCGGCGGGGGCGGTGCTGTCGGCGATCCCGGCGATCCTGCTGCTGCTCGCGGCGCAGCGGCACATCGTGAAGGGGCTGACGGCGGGGGCGGTGAAGTGACCAGAGGCGTGCCGCAGTTGCCCGCATGCGGGGCGCGCCCGCCGACCAGTGTTGGAGCTATTGACAACACAGGCGGATTGTTGGCATAATCTCCAACATGAAGGCGATCGCGCTCCTGCGGACACGGGTCGTCCACTCGGAGACCGCTTTCGCCGAGCTGGTGCTGTGGCGGCTCCCGAAGCCGGCGGCCGGTTCGGCCCACGGGTTCAAGTACCGTCTCGCGTATGTCGTGAACGGGGTGTGCGTGGTGCGCTACGACAACGAGACCGGCAAGGGCGATCACCGGCATTTCGACGGCGAGGAGACGGCTTACGTTTTCAGCACGCCGGACAGGCTGATCGCCGATTTTGAACGTGACATCGAGAGGTGGAACCATGAAAACCGTGACGCTCGACGTTCGCGCTCCGGCCAAAGCCATGGGTGATTTCGTGCGCGGCTGGAAGACGGGGAAGGCGGAGAAATCGGCGCGCATCAGCTTCGCCACGCCGGAGCTACTCTGGAAAGTGCTTACCGCCAAGCGCTGGGAGCTGCTCAAGGCGCTGTGTGGCGCGGGTCCCGTTTCCATCCGGGAGGCTGCGCGACGAGTCGGCCGCGACGTGAAGGCGGTGCACGGCGATGTCACGGCACTGCTGAACGCCGGAGTGCTCGACCGCGTCGCGGGCGGGCGTATCGTCTTTCCGTTCGAGGCCGTGAAGGTCGAGTTTCTGCTTCAGGCGGCCTAGTCGCGAAGGCCCAGGCGGCGCACCTGGGCCGCTGGACACGCCGCCGGTCTTGCGCTAACTTGTCAGACAAGTTTAGCCACGGCTCCCTTCCACCCTTTCCCGGAATGCGCATGCGCGAGCACCGTAACGGCCAGACCGCCCGCGGGCGGCGGGCGCCGTCGCTGCCGGCACCGCGCGAGCGCCTCGCCGCGCGCATCGTGCGCGGCCTCGGCGACCGCATCCTCCAGGGCGCGCTCAAGCCGGGCGACCGGCTGCCGAGCGAGCATGAGCTCGGCAAGTCGTTCGGCGTCAGCCGCGCGGTGGTGCGCGAGGCGATCACGAGCCTCAAGGCGGAAGGGCTGGTCGCGACCCGGCAGGGCGCCGGCGCGTTCGTGCTCAAGCCGCGCCGGGCGGACACGTTCCGCGTCGCCGAGTCCGACCTCGCCACGCTGGAAGAGGTCCTCCACATGCTCGAGCTGCGGGTCAGCGTGGAAGCCGAGGCGGCGGGGCTCGCGGCGCAGCGCCGCTCCGCCGCGCAGCTCGCGGGCCTGCGCGAGGCCCTCGACCGCATGCAGGCCGGCATCGAACGCGGCGAGGACGCGGTCGAGCCCGATCTCCAGTTCCATCTCCGCGTCGCCGAGGCGACCGGCAACCGGCATTTCGCCGGCTTCATCCGCTACGTCGGCCGGATGCTGATCCCGCGCGCCCGCGTGAACGTGATCGGGGGCGCGCCGGAGCGCCGCGCGTACCTCGCCGGGGTCAACCTCGAGCACGAGGAGATCTACCGCGCCATCGCCGGCCAGGAGCCCGATGCCGCGCGCGCGGCGATGCGCATCCACCTGACGCGCGTGCGCGAGCGTATCCGCGCCGCGTACGAGCGCCGCAGGCAGACCACTCGTCGGACAACCGACGCCCACCCGCACCAGTGAACCCGCAGCAATGGAGGAGGACACCATGAACTGGCGTAACCACGCGATCGCGGCCGCGATCGCGACGATCGGCCTCGCACCGGCCGGCGCGCTCGCGCAGACCGTGCTCAAGTTCGCGCACTTCGCCGAGACTACCCACCCGGCGCACGTCGCGGCGACGCAGTTCGCCACCAACGTCGCCGCGCGCACGAACGGCCGCATCAAGGTCGACGTGTTCCCGGCGAACCAGCTCGGCGCCCCGCCGGAGCAGGCGCAGCAGCTCAAGCTCGGCACGATCGATATCGGCCTCCCCACGCAGGGCCAGCTCGACAAGTTCGACCGCGCGTTCGCCGCGGTGATGATGCCGTTCGTGTTCGAGGACCTCGCGCACGCGCACCGCACCCTCGACGGGCCGGCGATGGGCTGGTACGGGCCGATCGCCGAGAAGCAGGGCTTCGTGATCCTCGCGAACTGGGAGTGGGGGTTCCGCAACCTCACCAACTCGAAGCGCCCGATCGTCGTCCCCGACGACGTGAAGGGCCTCAAGATCCGCGTCCCGCCGGAGATCCAGCTCGAGGCGGCGATGGAGGCGCTCGGCGCGCAGGTGACGAAGATCGCGTTCCCGGAGCTCTACATGTCGCTCTCGCAGGGCGTCGTCGACGGCCAGGAGAATCCGGTCGCGGTGATCGCCTCGAACAAGATCTACGAGGTGCAGAAGTACATGACGCTCACCCGGCACTCGTACAACAACATGGTGCAGGTGGTGAACGCGAAGCGCTGGGCGAGCCTCTCGCCCGCCGACCAGCAGATCCTGCGCGAGGAAGGCAAGAAGGCGGGCGACCTCATGCGCAAGCTGATCGCCGAGGCCGAGGCGCAGCAGATCGAGGACCTGAAGAAGCGCGGCATGCAGGTGATCGTGCCCAACTCCGCCGTGTTCCGCGCGAAGATGGACCCCGCCTACAAGAAGATCTCGGAGTACGCCGGCGCGGAGAACGTGCAGCGCTTCCTCAAGCTGGTCGACGAAGCGAAGAAGAAGTAGCCGGGCCAGCGCCGGCCCGGCCCGCCCGGAAGGGCGGGGCGGGCGCCCCGCTGCCATGACCACCCTCGCGATCTTCGCGCTCCTGGTCGCGCTGCTCCTGCTCGGCCTGCCGGTCGCGGCGGCGATGGGGCTCACCGCGGTCATCGGGCTCGCCGCGCTCGGCGACTGGTCGCTGCTGACGATCGTCGGCCAGCGCGTCTACGCGAGCACGACCGCGTTCCCGCTGCTCGCGATCCCGTTCTTCATCCTCGCCGGCAACCTCATGAACACCGGCGGGATGACCGAGCGCATCTTCCGGTTCGCGCACACGCTCGTCGGGCACATGAAGGGCGGGCTCGGCCAGGTGAACGTGGTCGGCTCGATGGTGTTTGCCGGGATGTCGGGCTCGGCGCTCGCCGACGCGATGGGGCTCGGCGCGATCGAGGTGAAGGCGATGACCGCGCGCGGCTACGAGGCGCGCTTCGCCGCGGCGGTGTCGGCGGCCTCGGCGACGGTGGGGCCGGTGATCCCGCCGTCGATCCCGCTCGTGCTGTTCGGCTCGATGACCGGGGTGTCGGTCGGCGCGCTCTTTCTCGGCGGGGTCGTGCCCGGCATCCTGATGGGCGTGGCGATGATGGTCGTGGTCGGCGTGGTCGCGCGGCGCCGGAACTACCCGTCGGAGCCGCGGGCCTCGCTCGGCGAAGCGCTGCGCGGGCTCGTCGACGGCCTCGCCGCCCTGGTGACGCCGGCGATCATCATGGGCGGCATCCTCGGCGGCCTCTTCACGCCCACCGAGGCCTCCGTCGTCGCCTGCGCGTACGCGCTCGTGCTCGGGCTGGCGGTGTACCGCGAGCTGAAATGGCGCGACCTGCCGCGCATCCTGCTCGAGACCGCGAACCAGACCGCGCAGGTGATGTTCATCGTCGCGACCGCCGGCCTCTTCGGCTGGTTCCTGATCTACATGCGGGTGCCCGACGCGCTGATCCAGGCGCTCACCGCGCTGTCGGCCAACAAGTGGGCGGTGCTCGCGATCATCAACCTGATCCTGCTGGTGCTCGGCTGCTTCATGGAAGGCATCGCGATCATGCTGCTGACGGTGCCGATCTTCATGCCGATCGTCGCGAAGCTCGGCATCGACCCGGTGCACTTCGGCGTAGTGATGACGCTCAACCTGATGATCGGGCTGATCACGCCGCCGGTCGGGATGGCGCTGTACGCGATGTCGTCGGTCGCACGGGTGAGCGTGATCGAGCTCGCGCGCGAGCTCGCGCCGTTCATGGTCGCGATCTTCGCGGTGCTGATGCTGATCACTTTCGTTCCCGGAGTGGTGACGTGGCTGCCGAAGCTGATCATGGGATGAGGTCGCGCGGGGCGCTAGCGCGCGCCGATCGCGTGGTCGCTGCGGCGCTGAAGGCGGTCAGCGTCGCGAGCCTGTGCGCGCTCTTCGTGACGGTGGCGTTCGTCGTGATCACCCGCATCTTCGGGCTGCGCTCGGCCGGCTGGACCGACGAGCTGATCGAGCTCAGCTTCGGCTGGCTGATCTTCCCGTGCGCGGCGGCGCTCTGGCGGACGAAGAGCCACTTCACCGTCGATCTCCTCGAGCAGACGATCACGCGCCCGTCGGTGCGCCGCGCGCTCGCGATTCTGGTCGAGGCGCTCTGCCTCGTCTTCCTCGTGGTCTTCGTCTACGAGTCGGCGGTGTTCGTCGAGGCGAGCGCCTCCGAGCGCTCGCCGGTGTTCGGGTACTCCCGCGTGTACTGGTACGTCGTGATGCCGATCGCGGGCACGATCATGGCTGCGTACTCGGTCGCGCGGCTGGTGGCCGCAGTGCGGCGGAAAGAGCTGGTGCTGAGATGACTCCCGACGTTCCCGACTATCGCAGCCTCTTCGACCTCGCCGGCCGCGTCGCGCTCGTCGTCGGCGGCGGCTCCGGCATCGGCCGCGCCGGCGCGATGGGCCTCGCGGCGTTCGGCGCGACCGCGGTCGTCGCCGACGTGAACCGCGAGGGCGCGGAGGAAACGGCGCGCATGATCGGCGGCCGCGGGGGCAGGGCCGAGGCGCGCACCGTCGACGCACGCTCGACCGCGAGCGTCGATCAGCTGGTGGCCGACACGGTCGCTGCGCACGGCGCGCTCGACGTGCTGCTCGCGATGCCGGCGGTCAACATCCGCAAGCGGCTCGCCGAGTACACCGACGAGGAGTTCGACCGCGTCATCGACCTCAACCTCAAGGGCACTTTCCGCCTCGCCCGGGCGGCGGCGCGCCAGATGACGAAGCAGCGGCGCGGCTCGATCATCTTGATGTCGTCGATGCGCGGCTTCACGGTGGAGCCCGGCCAGAGCATCTACGGCTCGACCAAGGCGGGGATCGCGCTGATGACGAAGGGCCTCGCGAGCGAGATGGCGCCGTACGGCGTGCGGGTCAACGCAATCGCGCCGGGGATCATCGCCACGCCGCTCACCCAGCCGATCCGCGACAACCCCGACTGGAGCCGCGTCTACACCGCGCGCGCGGCGATCCAGCGCTGGGCCGAGCCGTCCGAGCTCGTCGGCCCGATCGTGCTGCTCGCCGCGGAGGCCGGCAGCTACATGACCGGCACGACGGTGTTCGTCGACGGCGGGTGGTGCGCGATCGACGGGCGGTACGAGCCGCCGGTGTAGGCCGGAGGGCCGCGGGCGCGCGGTGCGCGCCCGCGCGTCCTACCCGCCCGGCCGCGCGAACTGGCTCTGCACCACGTTCGACACCGGCTGCCCGTCGCAGACGATCGCCGAGCGCAGCTGCAGCGGCGGGCGCGTCGCGCTCAGCGTGTGCGGGAAAGCGCCGAGCGGGATCGCGATCCGGAACGGCTGCTCCTGCGCGCCCGACGCCGCGGCCGGCTCGACCGGATGGCGGCCGGTGAGGAAACCCTGCGCATTCACGAACTGGCGCCCGAACGACGGGTTGGCGGCGAGCGGACGCCCGCCCGAGTCGAAGACGCTCGCCTGCACCTCGCAGCGGCCGGGCGCGAGCCCGGCCGCGCTGTAGCGCCCCGTGACCTCGACCCCGCCGCCGGCCGAGTTGACGTTCGCGATGGCGAGGCGTGCGCCGCCGGTCGCCGTGCCTTGCGGGCGATCCCCGCCCGCCGGCGGGCCGCCCCGCTCGGGGGCGGCGAGGATGTCGACGGTGACCCGCCGCGGCTCGCTGCGGTTGCCGCGCGCGTCGATCAGCACGAACTCGAGCGTGCTGCGGGAGGCTCCTTTCGCCGCCTGGAACCGGTAGGGGAAGGTCCCGCTCTTGCGGCCCTGCACTCCGCTCAGCTCGACCACCGAGAGCTCCTGCGGCCACGGGCTCGAGCTCTCGACCACTCGCCGCTCCATCTTCGCGACGTCGGCGTCCGCATCCTCGAACGCGACGGTGAGCGCGAAGTCGCGCCCGACGTAGATCGGATTGGGCACCGTGACGCCCGAGATCCGCGGCGCGCTCGACGGCGGCGCGAGGATCTCCCAGGTCTTCTCGAACGGCGCGCTGCGGCGGCCGTCGGCGCTCACCAGGACGTAGGCGAAGGTCGCGCGCGCCGCCTGCGACGCGCTGTAGTTCATGGTGCCGGCGGAGGTCCGGCCGCGGGCGGACGCTTCGGGGGCGACGCTCGTGGTCCAGTTGGGCGGGGTCCACTTGCCGTCGCTCTGCACCAGCCGGATCTCGATCGTGCGTACCGTGCGGCCGCCGGCGTTGAAGTCGACGAACACCTCGCGGCGCTTGCCGTCGCCGACGAACGGCTCGGCCATCTCGACGCGGGTGATCTCGAGCGGCGGTTCGTGCTGCCACCACCAGATGCCGAGCGCCGCCGCGGCTGCCGCGACGATGCCGATCGCCCGCCGCTGCGTCGGCGCGAGGCCGGCCCAGATCGTCCGGCCGGTCGTCCCGTCGGCCGTCCCGTCGGCCGCCCCGTGCGTCCCGTCGGCCGCCCGGTCGGCCGTCCCGTCGGCCGCTTGCCCGGTTGCCGGGACGGTCGTACGGCCCGCGGTCCGCTCGGCCTGCCCGCCGTCCCGGCGCGCGGCCGCCTCGCGTACCTCGGTTTCGCCCCACTCGTCCTGCGACCGGACCGGCGGCGCGGCGCCCGCCCCGGCAGCCGTGCCCAGGCTGATCCCGAGGCTCTGCGCCCAGGCCCTCACCGCCCAGTCGGCGGCCTCCCTCGCCAACCCCGTGCGGTCGGCGAGCCGCCTCGCGAGGCGGGGCGCGAGGCTTTCGAGCGGCTCGCTCCCGTGGGATTTGAGGAGATCTTCGGGCACCCGCTCGTCGAGCGCGTGCAGGAGCGCGGTGATCTCGCGGCGCGCCTCGGGCGCCTCGTCGAAGAGGAGGCTGCGGAGCCGCGTCGGCTCCGCGAGCAGCCCGCGGCCGAACTGTTCGAGAATCCGGGCCAGCGCGTCGGCCGCGGCGTCGTTCACGGGTAGAGCCCTCCCTTCGAGCGGTCGCTATTCCATCACGCGGCGCCGCCTCCCCGCAAACCGCCGGGCCGGTCCCGCCGCCGCGCGCTGGAGACGCGGACGCGGCGCCGATATCGGCGGCGCAGGCGGGAAAAAGTCGCGTCCTACAGCTTCGCCTCGCCCTCGGCGCGCTCGAACCGCACGCGCACGCCGGCGGCGAGCGGGACGCTCTCGCCGGGCGCGACGGTCGCCTCCGCGGCGCCCAGCGTCGCCACCCACGGCCGGCGCGACAGGTTGCGCAGCCCGAGCGGCTCGCCGCCGTGCACCTCGCCGGTCGGGGCGGAGAAGTCGTACTCGGCGGCCCCGGCGGTGTGGTGGGCGAAGAGGCGGGCGCCGGGCTCGAGGATCACGATGTGGAGGGGCGCCTCCCCGGGGCGCGCGCCGGCGCGGCGGATGCCGAGACGCGGCGGCGCCGACGCGAGCGCCGCGTCGCAGCACCAGCACGGGAACGTCGCCTGTTTGCCGCTGACGCGCCGCGGTTCGTAGAAATTCTCGGCCGAACAGCGCCGGCAGGTGACCACCGCATCGCGCAGGCCGCTCAGCGCCCGCCGCCAGTCCGATTCCTGCACCCGGCCGTGCATCGGGTCGTAGAGCCCTTCGGTGAACGCGCGGGTGAAGAGGTCGCGAATCGACTGCGGGTAGATGTCCCAGTGCGCGAGCACCGGCCGGTGCAGGTCGGGGAGCGGGCGGTTCGACTCGTCCGCCGGGTCGAAGACGAAGCGCGCCTCGGTGCCGTACAGCCGGCGGGTGACCGAGTCGGTCGCCAGGTTGGGGTGGTCTAGCTCGCGCTTCCCGATCAGCGGATGGCCCTTGTGCAGGATGCGGAAGAGCAGCACCGCGAGCGAGTGCAGGTCGGTCGCGCGGCTCGGCCCGGCCTGCCGCAGCACGATCTCCGGCGCCTGGTACTCGCGCTGGCCGGCCATGATGCTCGGCGCGCCGTCGACGTCGACGTTGTCGTTGTCGCAGATCTCGATGTCGCCGGTCGACGGGTCGAAGAAGACGCTGCCGGCGTTGAGGTCCTGGTAGGCGAGCCCCTGCGCGTGCAGGGCGAGCAGGGCGTCGGTGAGCAGGCAGCACATCGTCGCCAGCACCCGCAGGCTCGCGCCGCTCGCGGCGGCGTTGGTGCTGGTGTCGTCCTCCCGACGGCCGAGGAGGCTGTGCAGCTTGTGGAACCCCTGCTTCCGCAGCCGCATCAGGTAGCCGAGACGCGAGCCGTCCGGCAGCGTGACCAGCTCGAACGGCCAGAGGAACCTGCCCGACGGCGCGCCGCGGTCGATCGCCACCCCGAGCCGGCGGCGCAGGCCCCGGTCGAGGTCGAGGACGAGATCGTTGTACCACTTGACCGCGTAGCGCTCGGTGCCGAGCGCGACCCGGTGCACCTCGCCCTGTCCGCCCTCCCCGAGCAGGGACTCGACGCGGGCATCGGCGCCGGAGCCGACGCTGCGCAGGGTCTGGCCGGGCTTGAGCAGCGTCGCCATGGGGGGTGCGCGCGAGAAAGCGTGAAATTATAGGTGCCGGCCCGCGGGACCCCCGCCCGCCGCCGGAAAGATCCCCCCGGCCTCCCCGTCTCCACCGCTCGCCATCCCGCGGCGGGCGAGTCCGTCCGGGCCGATCTTGATCCGACGAAAGGGGGCGTTACCATGATTGCCGCGGTTCACGATTCGAAGGGGGAGACGATGGAGCACAAGCGTCCGGGCGGCGAAATGCGTCCCGCCAACCCGCAGGAGCCCACCCGCTCGCAGCTCGTCCCGCTCGGCGGGACCTGGCACGACCTCGTGCGCCGCACCTGGTTCTGGCCGGGCGTCGCGACGGTGGTGGTCGTCATGCTGCTCTTCTCGACCATGGGCGACCGCAGCGCCACCTTCACGATCAAGCTGCACGGCGTGCTGCCGGTGGGGGTGCCGATCTACACCATCGTGTTCGCGCTCTTCATCCTCGGCCTCACCGGCTTCGCGATCTACCGGATCGCCGGGAAGGCGACCGCCTGGTGGGTGATGCCGGCGGTCGCCGCGGTGACCGCGGTGCTGACGATGGGTCCGGTGATGGACCTGCTGCAGGACCTGACCCGGTTCGGCTTCGGCGAAATCACCAAGCAGGACGGCCTGCCGATGCGCTTCGTGAAGATGTTCTTTCACGCCGGCCTGCCGGAGGAGCTGCTGAAGGCGATCCCGGTGGCGATCGGCGTGTACCTCGGCCTCAAGCTCACGCAGCCGCGCAGCCCGTTCTGGGCGCTGCGCGTCACCGAGCCGCTCGACGGGATCCTGATCGGCGTCGCGGCCGGGCTCGGCTTCGCGTTCGCGGAGACGATCTTCCAGTACGTGCCGCGGACGATCCTCGACCACGGCAGCGTGACCGCCGGCCTGCTCGCGCTGCTGAAGAAGCTCGGCGTCGTCGCGAAGCTGCCCGCCGACACCTCGAACCTGCAGGACATCGCGAGCCTGTACGGCGCGCTCATCAAGCTGATCGGCGTCGACCGCGCGACCTTCGAGCTGCAGCAGCTCCTCCAGTCGCGGCAATCGGCCGGGCTCGAGCTGATGATCCCGCGCCTCCTCGCCAACATCTGCGGCCACGCGGCGTACGCCGGGATCTTCGGCTACTTCATCGGGCTCGCCGCGCTGAAGCCCGCGAACCGGGTGAAGACCGTCCTGATCGGCCTCGTGCTCGCCGCGGCGGTGCACGCGGCCTGGAACGCCTCCGGGGGCGGCCTGCTCGGCACGGTGGTGAAGCTCGGGGTGTTCGTCCTGCTCGCCGCCGTCATCCTCAAGGCGCGCGAGCTGTCGCCGAACCGCTCGCAGCTCGCGGCGTCGCAGCTCATCGACCGGTTCTCCCGCGTCCGCCAGCCGGCGGCCGCGGCCGGCGAGGTGGCCGGTGCAGCCGGCGCAGCCGGCGCGGCCTCGGCGGCCGCGCCGCAGCGCCCCGCCGCCGGCGCCGCGGCGAGCGCCCGCTCGGAGACCTGGGACGACGGCGCCGACGTGCTGGTGATCGAGATCGGCACCGCCCGCGTGCCGGTCGCGGTCGGCGCGCGGCTCTACGAGCGCCAGGCGCCGGGCACGCAGGCGAGCCGCGGCGACGGCATCGTGGCCGAGGTGAGCGCGAGCCCGAACGACCCGGGCGTGCTCGGCCTGAAGAACCTCTCCACGCAGCGCTGGCACGTCACCACCGACAAGGGCGAGCGCCGCGAGCTCGACCCGGGCCGCAGCATCCGCATCGCGCGCGGCACGCGCATCCAGCTCGGCGACCTCGTCGCCGAGGTGAAGTGAGCCGCGCGTGACCGAGCCGACCCTCGCGAAGCGCCCCGGCGGCGAGATGGCGCGGCGCGAGCTGCACTTCCTCTGGCTGCTCGACACCTCGGGGTCGATGAACGTCGACGGCAAGATCCAGGCGCTGAACGTCGCGATCCAGGAAACGATCCCGCAGCTCCAGTCGGCCGCGCGCGACAACCCGAACGTCGAGGTGCTGGTGCGCGCGATCACGTTCTCGAGCGGCGCGCGCTGGCACCTCGAGCGGCCCACGCCGGTCGCGAGCCTGCGCTGGGCGAACGTCGCCGCGCAGGGGCACACCGACATGGGCGCGGCGCTGCGGCTCGCGGCCGCAGCGCTCAAGGTGCCGCCGATGCCGGAGCGCGCGGTGTCGCCGGTGCTCGTGCTGGTGACCGACGGCCATCACACCGACGACTTCGAAGGCGGGCTCGCGGCGCTGATGGCCGAGCGCTGGGGCCGCGAGGCGGTGCGCATGGCGATCGCCATCGGCCGCGACGTGAGCACGCAGGCGCTGCGGCGCTTCATCGGCGATGACACGCTCGAGCCGCTGCAGGCGAACCATCCGGAGGCGCTGCTGCAGCAGATCCGCTGGGCCTCGCGCTCCGGGGTCGAGAGCGCCTCGCAGATCCTCGATGCCACCCAGCGCCAGCGCCTCGCGCAGGCGCAGCGCGCGTCGCAGGTCCCGGCGGTCAAGGACGGCGACGAGTGGTGAGCCCCGCCGGGCCGCCCCAAGGGGCGAACCCCGAGCGCGATTTCGGCGCGAGGGTAGTCCAGTGAGCCCCGCCGGGCCGCCCCAAGGGGCGAACCCCGAGCGCGATTTCGGCGCGAGGGTGGTCCAGTGAGCCCCGCCGGCGCGGCCGCGCCGCCGCCCGGCCGGTGGCAGGTGGCGGGCGCCTCCGCGCACGGCGCGGCGCACGTCCGCGAGGGCCTGCCCAACCAGGACGCGATCGCCACCTGGACGCCGGGGGCGGACGCCGGCGCGATCGCGATCGTCGCGGTGGCCGACGGTCACGGCGGCGCGCGCCACTTCCGCAGCGCGATCGGCGCCGGGATCGCGGTGCAGGCGACGGTGGAGGCGCTGCGCACGCTCGCGCCGCGGCTCGACGCGGGCGATGCGCCCGAGCGCTCCCGCATCGCCGCGGTCGACGTCCCGACGCGGATCGTGGCCGCCTGGAGCGAGGGTGTGCGCCGTCACCTCGCGGCGGCACCGCTCACCGAGGCGGAGCTGCGCGCAGTGGAGGCGGCGGAAGGCCGGGCGGCGCGCGAGGCGGTGGCGGCCGATCCGCAGCTCGCCTACGGCGCGACGCTCCTCGGCGCGGCGGCGGCCGGCGGCTGCGCGCTGCTCGCGCAGCTCGGCGACGGCGACATCCTCGCGGTGGCGCCGGACGGGACGACGAGCCGGCCGCTGCCGGCGGACGAGCGCCTGATCGGCAACCGCACGACCTCGCTCTGCCAGCCCGGCGCCGCGGGCGATTTCCGCACGCTCGTCGTCGACACCGACCGCGCGCCGGTCGCCCTCCTCGTGCTCGCGACCGACGGCTACGCGAACTCGTTCCGCGCCGACGCGGGTTTTCTCCAGGTCGGCGGCGATCTCCTGCGCATGCTCGGCGAGTCGGGCATCGCCGCGGTCCGGGAGGCGCTGCCGGGCTTCCTCGCCGACGCGTCGGCGAACGGCAGCGGCGACGACGTCACGGTCGGCCTGCTCGCGCGCGCCGATCCCCGGCCGGCTGGCGCGCCGCAGCCTGAAACGAGCCTCACCTGGGACGAGCCGGCCGCGCCCCCCCCACCCGCGGCGCCGCGGCGGCGCGCGTCGCGGACGGCCTGGATCGCGGCGCTGATCGTCGCCGCGGCGGCGATCGGCTGGACGGCGCGGGAAGTCTTCCGGGAGAGCGCGCCGCCGAACGCGGCGGCGGGCGAGCCGCGCCCGGTGGGCGGCGCGTACCGCCCGGCGGATCCCAACGCCGCCAAGGCCCCAAAGGCGCGTCCCAGGCAGCCGCAGTAGCACCCGGCCCCGGCCCCCGCCTCCAGGGCGGAACTTTGCCGCACCCCGCCGCGCGACCCGCGGCAATTCCCCGCTCCTTCCCGCGTCTCCACGCGCGTGCACGCCGCCGGGGCTCCTCCCGCGCGGCGAAACCTTCCGAAGGAGGAACGAACATGCGCAGCGATTTCGGGCGGCGGGCGATCCGCGCCGCGGTATTCGGCATCTCGTTGATTCCGGTCCTCGCCGCGGCGGCGCGGAGCGACGGCCGCACCTGGTGGGACGAGAAGCGCCGCGACTATCCCCAGTGCGCGTCGTTGACCAACCAGCACGAGCGGCTCACCGACGAGCTCGACCGGCTGGCCGAGACGGCGCGCCCCGCGGTCGAGCCGCAGCGGGCGGCGATCCTGCGGCAGCTCAACGCGACCGCGGCGACCCGCAACCGGGTGCAGGACCAGCTCTTCGCGTGCATCCGGCAGACGGCGGGCGCGCCGGGACCGGCGGCCTCAAACGGCCAGCCGCCCCGGCCGCCGCTGCAAGGCGGCGTCCAGGAAACCGGTCAACCGCCCGCGACGCAGCCTCCCGCGGGGCCCGGCGTGCCGCCGGGGGCCGGCGTGCCGCCGGGCGGTGGCTTCCCCCCGAGCGGCGGCTTTCCTCCCGGAGGTGGCTTTCCGCCGAGCGGCGGCTACCCGCCTCCGGGCGGCGGATCGCCCGGCGGAGTTCCCGGCGGATCGCCCGGCGGAATTCCCGGCGGAACCCCCGGCGGCTGGCCGGGCGCCACGCCGCAGCCCCCGGCGCGGCCCCCCGCGCAGCCCCCGTCCGGCCCGCGCCCGGGCGCGCCGGACCCGGCGGCCTACGTCCAGGGACTGCTCGAGGGCATGGCCTCGTGCTTCGCCGGCGTGATCGTCGGGCCGATCCAGCAGATCTGGACCGACGCCGGCATCTATGCGCGCTTCACTTCGGCGCTGCTGCACGGCGACGCCGACACCGCCGCGTCGATCCTGCAGATCAAGGGCGAGCGCGACCGGCGCAACTTCGACTCGTTCGTGAAGTCGCTCAATCCGAACGTCTACAACGTGCGGCCGATCGAGGCGGGGCGGCGCGACGGTTCGCGGCTGTGCATGTTCGGGATCATCCCCGGCGGCGCACGCGCCGCGGCGGGCCGGCCTCGCCCCACGCCGGGCGCCGGCGCCCCGCCGGCGACGGGCGGCGCGGCGGCCGGCGCGGCGCTCGGCGGCACCCGGGCGCTGCTCGCCGACCTCTCCTGGCTCAGGGGGCTCAACCCCACCCGCTGCAGGTTTAACTGCTCCAACAGCGCGATCATGGTGGACCAGATCCTCGCCGGCAAACCGGTGCTGCCGGCGATGCCGAGCCCGGGGATGATGCCGGCCACGGCCGAGCTGTTCTACGGCCGCAACTTCGGACCCCGGATGCTGCCCGACTTCGTCCAGGCCACGATGCGCAATCGCGGCGATCTCGCGCGCGCCATTCTCCGCGCCGACTCCGGTCCGGGGACGCCGGGGCACCAGCTCAACGTCGTCATGGACGGCGCGACCTTGCGCCTCCTCGACGGTCAGGCCGGGCGGGCGGTCACCTTCGGCGATCTCGCGCGCTGGGGGTTCACCGAGTTCCAGCTCCTGCACACGAACTGACGATTTGACGATTCGGGCGGATTGCCTCGCCGGGCGCGCCGATCTACCCTCGGTGCGCCCGGTTTTTGCGATGGAAAGGAGGCCTGCCATGGTCCGGATCCTGCGCGGAGTTGCGTGCGCCGTGGTGCTCACCCTCGCTGCCGCGCCGCTCGCGGCGCAGCAAGCGAAGGGCCCGGCCTACCCCGACACGCCCGACGGCCTGAAGCGGCTGATGACCGATCTCTACGCCGCGACCCGCGACGGCGACGCGAAGCGCTCGAGCGCGCTCATCGGGAGCCTCGTTCTACCCAGGCACGAGGCGTGGTTCAAGCAGGTCTTCGGCGACCGCAAGGGGCCGCAGCTCGCCGCCGAATACGCCGCCGTCCTCGGGCGGTTCGAGCCCGAGCTCGCGCAGCTCTGCGCGAAGATCGTGAAGGAAGGGCAGTCCGAGATCCGCGTCCGGCGGTTCGACAAGGCGCCCGACGCGCAGGCGGTCGGCCTGCAGAACGACGCGCTCGCCGCGATGAAGAGCCCGCGCGCGCTCTACTCGGTGCGGTTCGTCAAGCCGGGGCAGCCGCTCGGGCAGCACGTCTACTCCTTCGTGTACGCGGACGGGGGCTTCCGGCTCGTCGGCAAGATGCAGGCGGTCAAGGACTGAAGCGTCGCGGTCGAAACGTGAACTGCGACCGGTCGGCCGGGCAATACGCGGCGGCGATCTTCGTCTCCACCGGGCATGCGCGGCCGCCGGCCGCGTCCAACCTGGAAAAGGAGATCAGCATGAAAGCGAAACTCGCCCGCCTCGCCACCGCTGCCGCCCTCGCGGCCGCCTTCGCCGGCGCTGCGTCGGCCCAGACCGCCGCGCCGCGCGACCCCGTCGCCGCCGCAGCACTCGCCGTCCTCGGACAGGCGCTCCAGACGATCGGGCAGCACGTGCAGGGGCGCGCGCAGGAGCCGGTGCCTCAAGCCGGGCAGTATCCGGCGCAGTATCCGACCCAGTATCCGAACCAGTATCCGGGCAGCCAGTACCCGGGCCAGTACCCGAATCAGCCGTCGTACCCGGCCCGCAACGCGCACGACTATCCGCCGCGGTAGCTCCGGCAGTTCAGCGCTGCGGCGACTTGCTCGCCGCGGCGCCCACTCGTTCGTAGCGCAGCGTCCCGCCCTTGCCCGTGAACGTCACGGTGTCGGCATCGAGGAACCGGTAGGTGCCGGCATCGTTGTTCCCGTTCGGACGCTGCACCGTCCACCTGCCGTCCCGCGCCGCGAGCACGCCGACGTCGTCGGGCATGGGCGCGGGCCCGGAGATCCGGGTCCGGAACGCGCCGCCCGCCTCGGGCCGGAAGAGGAACGTCCAGTGGCCGTGCGCATTCGTGACGGTGGCCTGCCAGGTGCCCACGAGGCGCGGGTCGATCGCTCCGGCCACGACCGGTGCCGGCGGACTCGGTGGGACCGCGGGGACCGCGGCCGGTGGCGCGCTCTTGGCCTGCGGAGCGGACGGGGTCGGAGCGGGCGGGGCGGGCGTGGTCGGCGCCGGCGAGGCTGGCGGAGCCGGCACGGATGGCTGGAGTCCGTGCCACACCGCATAGCCCCCGACGAGCGCGACCGCGCCGATCGCGGCCCACCGCGCCGCGGCGCCCGATCCCGGTCGCTTCGTGCCGCGCCCGGCGCCGCCTTCCTCCGCACTGCCGCCCCCTTCGCCGTCCTCTTGCGCACCGTCTTTTTCCGCTGCGCCCTGCGGGAGCAGCCCGAGCGCGTGCGCCCACGTCTCGACCGCCCACCTGGCGGCGCGCGCCTCCGTGCCGCGCGCCTCGTGCAGCCGGCGTGCGCAGTTCGGGATCGTCACGAGCAGCAGCACCTGCGAGGGCGAGCGCAGCGTGTCGACGACGCGCTCGTCGAGCGCGTCGAGGAGGAGGTTGATCTCGCGCCGGTGCTCGCCGCACTCGTCGCGCAGCAGCCCGGCGAGGCGGGCGCGGTCGCGCACGAGATCGGCGCCGTACTGGTCGATCAGCCGGCGGAGCGCCGCGCGGACCGCGTCGGCCGGCCGCGCCGTCATCGGCCGCCCGGCCGCTGCGCCCGCTCGTACCAGCGGCGCGCTTCGGCTTCGTCCTTCGCGCCGAGCAGGCCCCGATCGTAGAGGACGCCGAGGTTGTGGGCCGCCGCGGCGTCGCCCGCCGCCGCGGCTTCGCGCCACAGTCCCTCGGCGGCCGCCGGGTCGCGGGCGACGCCGCGGCCCTCGGCGTACAGGAGCCCGAGCGCGACCCGCGCCGCGAGGTTGCCTTCGTCGGCGGCAGTCTGCGCAAGCTTCCCGACGCGCGCGTAGTCGCCGGCCCGGTAGGCCGCGTGCGCCTCCGGCAGCGACCCGCCGAGCGTGTCGAGCGCGCTGCGGTCGAACTCGCCCGGGACGAAGGCGCCCGCCGGCGTCCCCGCCGCTTGGGTCGACGGATCGCGAGCCGAGTCGACCCCGGGCGACGACGATTCCATCCCGCCGCGCAGGAGCACGGTCACGCCGACCGCGGCGACGAGCACCGCCAGCGCTGCGCGCAGCGGACCGGGACCCCCGAACCAGGTCCGCAGCCGCTCGGCGAGCGATCGGGATTCGTCCCCGCGCCTCGCCGCCGGTCGCGCGAGGCTGCCGGCATAGCTCGCCATCTCGGCGAGCTCGCGCCCGCAACTCGGGCATCCCGCGGCGTGCGTCTCGACTTCGGCCCGCTCGGACGGCGCGAGCCGGCCGTCCACGAACGCCTCGATGCTCTCGTAGGGCAGGTGGGTGCCGCCGTGCCGGATCGATTCGACCAGGCGTCGCGCGGCGCGGGGATCGGCGAGCGAAGCGAGCGCGTGCCGACAGTCCGCGCAGCGGGCGAGGTGGCCGTCCGCGCGCAGAATCTCGTCCGCGGGCAGCGCCCGCGCGAGGAATCCGCGCAGCTCGGTCGGGCTCAGGTGATCGGCCATGGGAAGCTCCTGCAAAGGGAGCGACGGAAACCGGGCCCCGACATTACCGGCGGTCCCGGGCGCCGTTCGCGGACCGGTCCTCGAGCGCGCGGGCGAGCTCGCGCAGGGCGAGCATCCGCCGGTTGATGACCTGCTGCGGCTCGAGGCCGAGGATGCGCCCGATCAGCGCGTCGGGCAGGGGCAGGTATTTCCAGAGCAGGCAGAACTGCGCCTCCGGCGTGGCGGGCGCGGCGACCTCGCCGCGGTCCGCGGCGGCGAGCTCGAGGCCGCCCCAGAGCGTCCGGAACTGCCCGTCGGAGAGGCCGACGGCTGCGCCGATCTCGCCGATGCTCGCGATGCCGTTGAGCGGAAACACGTCGATGTCGCCGCGCGACTTGCCGGGGCCGGGGAGGTTCAGCAGGTAGGCGATCCGATAGTCGGACTTGAGCGCCCGGACCGCCGTCCACAGCCGCGCGAGCGCGCGCCGCACCTCGACCGCGTGGTCCGGTTGCACGCCGACGCGGTCGGCCAGCTCGCGCGCCGGCGAGTCCTCGGGCGGCTCCTCGTCGAGGGAATCGACGCGCTCCTCCTCGAGATCGATCAGCCCGGCGACGATGCCGACGAGGTCGTCGAGGCCGACCGGGCCGCCGAGCCGCGCGAAGAGCGCCGCGAGCAGCCGGTCCCAGTCCGCCGCGGCGAACCGCTCCATCGGCTGGCGCGGCACGCTGCCCGCGGGGAGCCGATCACGGCCCTCGCGCAGCGTCGCGACCCGCTCGCCCGTCGCGGCGCGCGCACCGAGCTGCCACTTCGGCAGCCCGGCCAGGAGCTCGCCCTCCGCATCCTGCCAGAGCGCGTAGGCCGGCTGGTGGCCGAGGAAGTAGCGCAGGCGGTTCTTCAGGCTCGTGCGCCGCGGATACTTTTCGCGCAGGTGATCCGACCAGGCGTTGTACGCAACCGTCGCAGCGTAGCCCTTGAAGTCGCGGACCTCGGGCGCCGTCCCGCCTTCGCCGGCGAGCCGCTCCCACAGCCGCGCGAGGACGTCCTGGCAGAGCTCGACGGCGTCGACGTTGTCGCGCCGCGCATCGTCGGGCGCGAGGCTCATTCCCGACTTGCGGGCGAGGATCGCCCGGACGACCGGGGCCGCCTCCTCTAGGAGGCGCTCCTGTTCGGCGCGCAGCGCGTCGCTCATGGGCCGCGAGGGGATCGGGGAACCGCGCGGACCGGCACCGGGTGTTCGCCCACCGGGTTCGCCCACCGGGTTCGCCCACCGGGTTCGCCCACCGGGTTCGCCGCCCGCCGCGGCCGGCATTATGCCGCTCCGGACCGTCGCCGCCGAGCACGGGTCAGTTCGATCCTGCTCGCGGCGAGGGGCTCACGCCCTGAGCCACTCCGCTCCGTAAAGTGCGGCTTCACTGCGCGATCCTCGCGGTTCGCTTCTGAGCGATTCTGAATCGAAAGCGAATGCTTCTGTTTCAAAAGCAAACGCTGTAGAATCCGAAGCGCCGGAGGATCCATGAACGAAGCCATGATGACCGAGCTCTTCGGCGGCGCGAGCCGCTACAAGGTGCTGAGGAAGCTCTACGAGCGCCCGGCCGAGCGACACCACCTGCGCGCCCTCGCCGCGATGACGGGGGTCTCGTCGGGGACCCTGCATACGACCCTCAAGCGTCTCGAGCGGGCGGGGCTCGTCCGCCGGTTCGAGCACAAGCCGCTCGTCCTCTATCAGGCGCCCGCCGACGACGGCCGGCTCGCCCCGCTCGTCGAGCTGTTTCGCAGGGAGAGCGACCTCGTTGCCGACCTCCGCACGGCCCTTGCGCCCTTCGGCAGGCAGATGAAGTACGCGGGCCTGTTCGGCTCCTACGCCCGCGGCGAAGATCGCGCCGGGAGCGACCTCGACGTCCTCGTCGTCGGCCCCGACAACGGCATCAAGGTGCAGGCCGCGCTCGCGCCCGTGGCGCGGAAGCACCGGCGAGCGATCAACGCCGCGGTGTTCGCGATCCGGGCGTTCGCGAAGATGGCGCGCGACGGCGACGGGTTCTTCGCGGAGATCGCGGCGGGCCGCCGCATCGACCTCGCGGGTTCGTGGGATGCCGCCGCTGCGCTCCGCTGACGAGCTTTATCGACTAGGCAGCCGGGTGATCCATCCCGGTCCGCAGAACCTCGCACAGATCCGGGAGTGGCTTCGCGCCGCCGACGAGAAGCTCGAGGACGCGCAGAACGGTTCGGTCTCGAAAGGCACCCGGATGGACGCGGCGTACGACGTAGTCCTGTGCTGCGGCCTTGCCGTGCTGAGCGCGCAAGGCTGGCGCGCGAGCAGCGAGCCCGGGCACCACGCAGAAGTCCTCGAGACGATGGCCGCCGCGCTCGGTCTCAGGCAAGCGCAGTTCGACGAGCTCGATGCCGTGCGGGGCTGGCGCCACCGCAAGTACCGGGGTGCGCTCAGCCCGCAGGACTCCGAGCTCAAGACCGCCCTCGACTGGGCGAGGCGGATTCACGAGCGCACGGAAAGCTGGCTCGCCGCGAACCACTCGCGCCTGCTGAGAGACTGAGGATCGCGCACTGCTTGCCGATCTGTGGCCCGCAGTCCGAACCTGCCGCCGCTCGACGTCGCGCGCACGAGGTAGACTCCCCTCCGTCGCCATGCCCTTCGACCTCCTCCTCCGCAACGGCCTCGTCGTCGACGGCACCGGCGAGCCGGCGCGGCGCGCGGACGTCGCGATCGCCGGCGGGCGCATCGCCGAGGTCGGCAAGGTCGCCGGCGGCGCGGCCCGCGTGATCGACGCGACCGACCTCGTCGTCGCGCCCGGCTTCATCGACCCGCACACCCACTACGACGCGCAGATCTGCTGGGACGGCGCGGTCACGCCCTCGTCGTGGCACGGCGTCACCTCGGTCGTGATGGGCAACTGCGGCGTCGGCATCGCGCCCTGCCTGCCCGCCGCGCGCGAGGTCGCGATGCGCGACCTCGTCAACGTCGAGGCGATCCCGTTCGACGTGCTCGACCGCGGCATCACCTGGGACTGGGAGAGCTTCCCGCAGTACCTCGACGCGGCGGCGCGGCGCAGACCCGCCCTCAACCTCGGCTTCCTCGCGCCGCTCACGCCGTTCCGACACTATGTAATGGGCGAGGCGTCGATCGAGCGCGCCGCGACCGCCGACGAGACCGCCCGCATCGCCGCGCTCCTCGGCGAGGCGCTCGACGCGGGCGCGTTCGGCTTCTCGAGCACCATCCTCAACCAGCACCTCGGCTACGGCGGGCGGCCGCTCGCCTGCCGCAACGCGAGCCGGGCGGAGCTGAAGGCCTACGCCAACGAGATGAAGGCGCGCGGCAAGGGCGCGATCGAGATCGCGCTCACGCGCCAGATCGCGGTGCTCGAGGACGACGGGCTCGAGCTCCTCGACCTGCTCGTGACGGAGAGCGCCCGGCCGGTCACGTTCATCGCGATGTTCGACCGCGACGACCTGCCGGAGGCGCTGCGCGACACGCTGCGCAAGGCGGCGCCGCTCATCGCCCGCGGCGCGCGGCCGCAGACCTCGCCCCTGCCGCTCACGCGCGAGATCAGCATGCGGAGCCCGTTCTCGTTCGCCGCGTTCCCGTCCTGGAAGCGCGTGTTCGAGGACAAGTCGAAGGCGGCGCAGGCCGCGGTCTACCGCGATCCCGCGTTCCGCAACCAGTTCCGCGAGGAGCTGAAGCGTCCGCTCGGTTTCGGCAACTGGGCGCGCATCACCGTGCACGAGGTGAAGTCGCCGGCGCTCAAGCAGTGGGAGGGGATGACGATCGCCGAGGTCGCCGCCGCGCAGGGTAAAGACGGCGTCGACGCGCTGCTCGATCTCACGCTCGCCGACGACCTCGACAACGAATTCACGATGGCCTCGTTCAACACCCGCGTCGACCGCATGGCGGAGCTCCTGAACGACCCGAGCGTGCTGATCGGCCTCGGCGACGGCGGCGCGCACGTCGACATGCTGTGCGACTCGGGCTATCCGACCTACGTGCTCGGCACGTGGGTGCGGGAGCGCAAGGTGCTTTCGCTCGAGCAGGCGGTGCGGCGGATGACCTCCGACCCGGCGGATTTCTTCGGCATCCGCGACCGCGGCCGGCTTCAGCCCGGTCTTGCGGCCGACATCGCGGTGTTCGATCCCGCGACGGTCGGTTCGGGCGGGCGACCCGAGCGCCGCCACGATCTTCCCGGCGGCGCGAAGCGGATGGTGATGCCTTCGCGCGGCATCGAATACACCCTCGTGAACGGGGTCGTGACCTGGGAGAAGGGCGCGCTCACCGGGGCCGCCGCGGGCGAGGTGCTGCGGTCGTGAAGCAGGGGAGTCGACGGCAATGACCGAGCAATGGTGGCGCGCGGCGTCCGGCATCGCGCCGGTGCGCCGCCGGGTGACCGCGAACGCGAAGCGGCTGCGCCGGCGCAAGGCCCGGTGATGTGGCCACGCTCGCCTCGTTCCTCGACCGGCTCGCTGCGGACGAGCGCGACGCGCCGGCGCTGATCGATCGCGACCGCCCGGTCTCCCGTGCTTCGCTGGCGGACGAATCGGCACGGCTCGCCACCGGCCTCGCATCGCTCGGCGTCGGCGCCGGCGACCGCGTCGCGCTCTGGCTCCCGAACGTCCCGGCGTGGCTCGCGACGTTCTTCGCCTGCGGCCGGCTCGGCGCGATCGCCGTCTCCGTCAACACGCGCTTTCGCAGCCGCGAGGTCGCCGACATCGTCGGCCGCGCGGGCTGCCGGGCGATCGTGTTCTGGCCGGGCTTTCGCAACATCGACTTCGCCGGGATCCTCGCCGGGTGCGATCCGGCGGCGCTGCGCGCGCTCGAGCACGTGATCGCCTGCGAGGAAGGGGAAGCCGCGCTGCCGACGCGTGTGCACGACCGGCCGGTCGTCGGCTACCGGTCGCTCGTCGCCGCGGCGCCGATGACCGCCGACGCCGGCCGGCCGGAATCGGGCTGCGTGATCTTCACCACCTCGGGGACGACGAAGGCGCCGAAGTTCGTGCTGCACGACCAGCGCACGGTCGCGCGCCACGCCGGGGACGTCGCCCGCGGGTTCGGCTACGACGCACCCGGCACCGTCGTCCTCGTTACCGCGCCGCTCTGCGGCGTGTTCGGGTTCACCAACGCGATGGGCGCGCTCGCCGCGGCGCGGCCGCTCGTGATGTTCCCGACCTTCGACGCGCACGAGTCGGCCCAGGCCGTACTCCGCCACCGCGTAACGCACACGCACGCGAGCGACGAGATGATCGGCCGCATGCTGGACGCCGTGCCGGGAACGCCGGCGTTCCCGAGCGCGCGGTTTTTCGGCTATGCCGCGTTCGCGCCCGGGTACGCCGACCTGCCGCAGCGGGCGGAGGCGCGCGGCCTCACGGTCGTCGGGCTCTACGGCATGAGCGAGTGCCACGCGCTGATGGCGCGGCAGAGCGAGGCGGCGCCGCTGCCGGCGCGCGCGCTCGCCGGCGGGAAGCCGGTGGCGCCGGAGGCGCGCGTTCGCGCCCGCGACCCCGAGACGGGCGCGATCCAGCCGCACGGCGTCGCCGGCGAGCTCGAGATCAGCGCGCCGAGCTGCATGGCCGGCTACTACGGCGACGAGGCGGCGACGCGCGCGGCGTTCACCGACGACGGGTTCCTGCGCACCGGCGACCTCGGCGGCACGACCGCGGACGGCGGGTTCGTCTTCCTGGCGCGGCTCGGCGACGCGCTCCGGCTCGGGGGATTCCTCGTCAGCCCGGCCGAGGTCGAGGACGTGCTGCAGGCGCACCCGAGCGTCGCCGGCGCGCAGGTGGTGGGCGTCGAGACGCCCGCCGGAACGAAAGCGTTCGCGTTCGTGATCCAGGCGCCGGGGGCGGCGTTCGACGAGGCCGCGCTCATCGCGCACTGCGCGGGCCGGATCGCGAAGTTCAAGGTGCCGGCGCGGGTGCAGCCGATCGACGCTTTCCCGGTGACGCCGGGCGCGAACGCGACGAAGATCCAGAAGGCGAAGCTGCGGGCGCTGGCGCAGGCCGCGCTTGCGGGGACCGACGGGTGAATCGGTTCATCGCGCGGAGGCGCGCGATCGCATCGGCGATTTCCGTTTCCTCGGTGAAGAACAGGAAGTTGGTCTTCACGCCCGCCCCCGGGTTGACCAAGGTCGGCGTGCGATCCGTCATCGGTCTTCAGGCGCACTCCCGCCGGCTCGATCGATCGCCGCCAGTACGTCGGCCGCGACGAACATCCGTCCCCATTTCCGGCCGGTGACTTCCTGCAGGATCCCGGCGCGCTCGAGCTGGGCGATGGCGTTGTTCGCGGTCGGATAGGTGACGTTCAGAAGTTTCCGGGCGCGAACGACGCTCAGGTAGGGGTTCGTGAACAGCGCGTCCACGAGCTGCTGCGCCCGCGCCGCGCCGCGCATCTCGTTGCGATATTTCTCGCGCAACTCGATCAGATGGGTGACCTGGCGTTGCGCGTCCGCAGCGGTCTCGGCAACGCCCGCGAGGAAGAACCGCAGCCAGCCGTTCCAGTCAGCGTGCGTCCGGACGCGCCGCAGGGTGTCGTAGTACTCCTGCCGGTGGGCTTCGACGTAGTCCGACAGGTAGAGCAGCGGCTGCGACAGCCGCTCGCGCTCCACCAGGAACAGCGTGATCAGCAGCCGGCCGACCCGACCGTTGCCGTCGAGGAAGGGGTGGATCGCCTCGAACTGCTCGTGGATGAGCGCGCACTGCACGAGGTCCGGCATCGCGCCGCGCTCGTGCAGGAACTTCTCCCACGCATCGAGGCAGGCATGCATCTCCTGGACGGGGGGCGGCACGTACGGCGCGGTTGCCGGAGTGCTGTGCGAAGGACCGATCCAGTTCTGCGAGCGCCGAAACTCGCCCGGTGTGGACTTGTCGCCCCGTACGCCGCGCATGAGCCGCTCGTGCAGTTCGCGCACGAGGCGGAGCGATAGCGGGAGCTCGGCGAGCCGCGCGATTCCGAATTCGAGCGCGGCGACGTAGTTGCGCACCTCGCGGACGTCGGTGTCCTTGGATGGCTCGGCGCTCAACTCGTCGATGAGGACGTCGGAGAGGCTCGCCTGCGTGCCTTCGATGCGCGAGGACAAGACCGCTTCGCGCCGGATCCAGGGCGCGATGAGCAGACCGGGGTTGGGGAGGAGCCGTCCGAGGCCGGAGAGTTCGGACAGCGCAGCGTCGGCGCGGGAGAGGAGGTGGACGAACTCCGGGTCGTAAGTGAGCGCCGGAGGCAGCGAGGCGGGGATGAACGCCCAGAAGCCTTGGGGAACGCGGACCAGTTCGCCCGTTTCAGGGACGAGGAAATCCTCGGGATTCAAAGGGTTGAGGCGTTCTTTCGCCGGCTTTAGAAGGCTGCGGAGCTTTTAAAGGAAACAGGCGGATTATTTCAAAGCCCAGGCCGCCGTGTAAAGCGGCTTTCGGAGTCCGGGCTGAGGGAACGCGGTCGTCGGGCTGGAGTGCTCCGGAGAAGGCGCGGCGGAGGAGGGCGGCGGGAAGGGCGTCAATGGCTGCTGCTCGCTGGACGACGCTGTCCTTCCCGCGCTCGACCTCTCCTCGGTTTCCGGCGCGCAGACGCGGAGCGCCTTCACCGCGGGAACTTTGACAGACATTAGACTCTACGGTCCACAACGGACTCAACATCGCCGTCGAAAAGAGGAGAACGGCATGGCGGAAGGTTTGCTCGCAGGCGACGCGGCGCTGGTGACCGGCGGCGCGTCGGGGATCGGCCGCGGCATCGCGCAGGCGCTCGCCCGCGAAGGCGCGCGCGTGGTGCTCGCCGACGTGGACGCGGACCGCGGCGAAGGCGTCGCGGCGGCGCTGCGCGGCGAGGGGCGCGACGCCACCTTCATCGCCTGCGACCTCGCCGCCGCCGACGGTGCGCAGCGCCTCTTCGGCGCGGCGGTCGCGGCCCTCGGCCGGGTGTCGATCCTCGTCCACAGCGCGAGCCCGCGGCGGTTCGAGAAGGACACGCTGTTCGTGGTCGACGACGAGACCTGGGACCGGATGGTGTCGGTGAACCTGCGCGCGGCGTTCGTCCTCGGTCGCGAAGCGGGGCGCCACATGCGCGAGCGGAAGATTCGCGGCCGGATGCTCATCCTCACCTCGCTCCACGCCGAAGCCCCGCGCAACCTGCCGCACTACAGCGCGTCGAAGGCCGGGATGACGATGGTGATGAAGGAGCTCGCCCGGGCGCTCGGGCCGGACGGTATCCGGGTCAACGCGATCGCGCCCGGCGCAATCCCGGGCGGAGGATTCAGCGCCGCCGACGTCGGCGGCGACCGCCTCGCCGCCTGCACCGCGCTCGGGCGGCTCGGGTCGCCGGAGGACATCGCCGGCATGGCGGTCGCGCTCCTCTGCGACCGGTTCTCGGCCTACGTGACCGGGACCACGGTGGTCGTCGACGGCGGTCTGGCGATGCACAACTGGATCCAGCCGCCGGCCGCCTGAACCAGGGGAGGGCGGAAGCGGGGTGGGCGTGCACCCGCGTGGTGCCGCTCGCGGCGCACGCTGGTCCCGAGGTGTATGCTCCCCGCCCTTGAACCGGACGTGCCGGGACCATGGCACGCAGGTTGCAGCGTCATCCGCAACGCGCACTACCCACAAGGAGGATCACCCGTGAAATCGTCGTTCGCCAGGTCGCTCGCAGCGGCCGCGGCCGCCGCCGCGCTTGCGGCCGCCGCGCCCGCAGCGGCGCAGACCACCCTTCGCGTCGGCATGACCGCCGCCGACATCCCGGCCACCACCAGCCAGCCCGACTCGGGCTTCGAGGGCAACCGCTTCGTCGGCCTCACGCTCTTCGACGCCCTGACGATGTGGGACCTTTCGTCGGCCGACAAGCCGAGCGTGGTCATCCCCGGCCTCGCGACCGAGTGGAAGGTCGACGACAAGGACAAGACCAAGTGGATCTTCAAGCTCCGGATAGGCGCGAAGTTCCACGACGGCACCGAGTTCAACGCCGACGCCGCGGTGTTCAACTTCGAGAAGGTGCTGAAGAAGGACGCGCCGCACTACGACGCGCGCCTCGTGGCGCAGACCACGCCGCGGATGCCGACCATCACCGGCGCGCGCAAGATCGACGACTACACGATCGAGGTGCAGACCTCCGAGCCCGACGCGTTCGTGCCGATCAATCTCACCAACCTCTTCATGGCGAGCCCGGCCGCGTGGGCGAAGGCGAAGAACTGGACCGAGTTCGCGAAGAACCCGGTCGGGTCGGGCCCGTGGAAGTTCGTGCGCCTGGTGCCGCGCGAGCGGATGGAGCTCGAGAAGAACGCGGCCTACTGGAACCCGCAGCGGGTGCCGAAGACCGACCGCCTGGTGCTCCTCCCGCTGCCGGAGCCGAACACGCGCGTCGCTGCGCTCCTCTCCGGCCAGGTCGACTGGATCGAGGCCCCGCCGTCGGATGCGATCCCGCAGCTCCGGGTGAAGGGCTTCCAGATCACCTCGAACCCGTACCCGCACACCTGGCCCTGGCAGTTGAGCACGCTCCCGGGCGCGCCGACCGCGGACAAGCGCGTGCGCCAGGCGATGCAGCTCTGCGTCGACCGCGACGGCCTGCGGCGCCTGCTCGGCTTCATGGCGCTGCCGGCGAAAGGCGTGGTGTTCGACGACCACCCGTGGTTCGGCAGGCCGAAGTTCGAGGTCAAGTACGACCCGGCGCAGGCGAAGAAGCTGCTCGCCGACGCCGGCTACGGCCCGGGCAAGCCGGTGAACGTGAAGGTGCAGATCTCGGCCTCCGGCTCCGGGCAGATGCAGCCGGTGGCGATGAACGAGTACATCCAGCAGAGCCTCAAGGAGTGCAACGTCAACGTCGAGTTCGACGTGATCGTGTGGGAGACGCTGTTCAACAACTGGCGTCTCGGGGCGAAGGACCCGGCCGCGCGCGGCGCGCACGCGACCAACGTCTCGTTCGCGTGGCAGGACCCGTTCTTCGGCTTCGCGCGGTTCTACGACAGCCGGATGGTTGCCCCGCGCAGCGTCAACTGGGGCTGGGTGCAGAACGAGGAGTTCGACAAGCTCGTGCAGGCCGCCCGGTCGAGCTTCGACGGCAAGCAGCGCGACGCCGCGCTCGCGAAGCTCCACGAGCGCGCGGTCGAGGAGTCGTTCTTCCTCTTCTGGGTGCACGACACCGGCCCGCGCGCGATGAGCCCGAAGGTGAAGGGCTTCGTGCAGGCGAAGAACTGGTTCCAGGACCTGACGCCGGTGACGGTGACGAAGTAGCGGTTGCGGTGCCTCCCCTCCGCGCGGCCGCGGAGGGGAGAAGCGCGAAGGGGAGAATCGAATGGCTCGTCCTGCCCGCATTGCCGCCGCCGTGCTCGGCGCCTGCGCCGCTGCCGCTTTCGCCGCACCGTGCCTGGCGCAGGGTACGCTGAGAGTCGCGCTGATCCGCCACCTCGACTCGCAGCTCGTCGCCCCGCGCGGCACGAACTGGGGCTACTACAGCGACCCGGAGCTCGATACCCTCTTCAAGGTCATCCGCTACAACTTCGACCCCGAGGTGCAGCTCGGCGCGATCCGCAAGGCGCACGAGCGGTTCGTGAACGAGGCGCTGTTCCTGTACGTCGCGCACGACGTCGGCCCGCGCGCGCTCAGCCCGCGCGTGAAGGGCTTCGTGCAGGCGCAGAGCTGGTACCAGGACTTCTCGCCGGTGGCGGTGGCGGCGAAGTAGGGCGACCGAAGACCGGCGGCTACGGACCGTGTTCGCCTATCTCCTCAAGCGCCTCGGTTTGGTGGTGCCGATCGCCCTGGCGGTGAGCGCAGTCTGCTTCTCGCTCGTCTACCTCGCGCCCGGCGATCCGCTCTCCGCGATCGTGCCCTCCGACGCGTCGCAGGAGCTGATCGAGACGCTCAAGAAGGAGTACGGGCTCGACAAGCCGATCCCGGTGCAGTACGCGATCTGGCTCGGCCGCGCCTCCGTGGGCGACCTCGGCACCTCGATCGCGACCGGACGCCCGGTGGCGAGCGAGATCGGCAAGGCGATCGGCAACACGCTCGTGCTCGCGTTCGCCGCCACCCTGGTCGGCTTCACGCTCGGCGCGGTGTTCGGGACGATCGCCGGCTACTTCAACGGCTCGTGGGTCGACAAGGCGGTGTCGGCGCTGTCGGTCGCCGGCGTGTCGGTGCCGCACTACTGGCTCGGCATGGTGCTGGTGATCGTGTTCTCGGTCATCCTCGGCTGGCTGCCGGCGATGGGCGCGGGGCCGGGCGGGTCGGGCGAGTGGCGCTGGGACGCCGAGCACCTGAAGCACATCATCCTGCCGGCGATCACGCTGTCGGTGATCCCGACCGGGATCATCACCCGCACGGTGCGCGCGCTCGTCGCCGACGTGCTGTCGAAGGAGTTCGTGACCGCGCTCGTCGCCAAGGGCCTGTCGCAGGCGGCGGTGTTCTTCCACGTGGTCAAGAACGTCGCGCCGACCGCGCTCGCGGTGATGGGCGTGCAGCTCGGCTATCTGATGGGCGGGTCGATCCTGGTCGAGACGGTGTTCTCGTGGCCGGGGACGGGGTTCCTGCTCAACACCGCGATCTTCCAGCGCGACATCCCGCTCCTGCAGGGGACGATCCTCGTGCTCGCGATGTTCTTCGTCGCGCTGAACCTGATCGTCGACATCGTGCAGACCGGTCTCGATCCGCGGATCCGCAGGGCATGAGCGCGGTCACCATCGACGGCGGCGGCCCGGTGGTCGAGGCGCCGACGAAGACGCAGGGCTACTGGACCGGCGTCGCACGCCGCCTGCGGCGCGACAAGGTCGCGATGGCCTGTGCGCTGGTGCTGCTCCTCATCCTGCTGGCCGCGATCTTCGCCCCGCTCGTCGCGCCGGTCGACCCGGCCAAGGGCTCGATCCTCAAGCGGCTGATGCCGATCGGCACCCCGGGGCATCTCCTCGGCACCGACGAGCTGGGGCGCGACATGCTCTCGCGGCTGATCTTCGGCGGGCGCCTCTCGCTGATGATGGGCATCGCGCCGGTGTTCTTCGCGCTCCTCATCGGCAGCCTGCTCGGCATCGTGTCGGGCTTCGTCGGCGGCCGGGTGAACACCGCGATCATGCGCACGGTGGACGTCTTCTTCGCCTTCCCGTCGGTGCTGCTCGCGGTGGCGATCTCCGGCGCCCTCGGCGCCGGCATCGCGAACGCCATGCTCGCGCTCACGATCGTGTTCATCCCGCCGATCGCGCGCGTCGCCGAGAGCGTGACCACGCAGGTGCGCTCGCTCGACTACGTGGAGGCGGCGCGGGCGAGCGGCGCCGGCGGCTGGACGATCATCCGCGTGCACATTCTCGGCAACGTGCTCGGGCCGATCTTCGTCTACGCGACGAGCCTCGTATCGGTGTCGATGATCCTCGCCGCCGGCCTCTCGTTCCTGGGACTCGGGACGAAGCCGCCCGAGGCGGAGTGGGGCCTGATGCTCAACACGCTGCGCACCGCGATCTACACCCAGCCCTGGGTCGCGGCGCTGCCCGGGCTGATGATCTTCGCCGTGTCGATCAGCTTCAACCTGCTCTCGGACGGGCTGCGGAGCGCGATGGATGTCCAGCGCTGATCTTTCCACGCGGGCCGACGTGCCACTGCTGCAGGTGCGCGAGCTGGTGAAGCGCTTCCCGCTGAAAGGCGGGATGTTCCAGCGCGGCGGCGTCGTGCATGCGGTCGACGGCGTGTCGTTCGCGGTCGAGGCGGGCGAGACGCTCGGCATCGTCGGCGAGTCGGGCTGCGGCAAGTCGACGACCGCGCGCCTCCTGATGCACCTCATCTCGCCCGACGACGGGCGCGTGCTGCTCGAGGGGCGCGAGGTGGGGCCGTCGCGCGCCCGGAACGAAGGCGGAACCCCCGGCGGGCTCACGCTGAACGAGCTGCGCCGCCGGATGCAGATGGTGTTCCAGGATTCGTTCGCCTCGCTCAACCCGCGGCTCACGATCGAGACCAGCATCGCGTTCGGCCCGGGCGTGCACGGCACGCCGGAGCGCGAGGCGAACGCGCGGGCGCAGGATCTCCTGCGCAAGGTGGGGCTCGACCCGGCGCGGTTCGCCGGCCGTTATCCGCACGAGCTGTCGGGCGGCCAGCGCCAGCGGGTCAACATCGCGCGCGCGCTCGCGCTCGAGCCGAAGATCGTGATCCTCGACGAGGCGGTGTCGGCGCTCGACAAGTCGGTCGAGGCGCAGGTCCTGAACCTGCTGCTCGACCTCAAGGCCGACTTCGGGCTCACCTACGTCTTCATCTCGCACGACCTCAACGTCGTGCAGTACGTGAGCGACCGGGTGATGGTGATGTACCTCGGCAAGATCGTCGAGATCGGGCCGGTCGGGCGGATCTACGCCGATGCCGCGCACCCGTACACCCGCGCGCTGCTCTCGGCGATGCCGACGATGGACCCGGCGCACCGCACCGCGGCGCCGCCGCTCGCCGGCGACCCGCCGAACCCGATCGACCCGCCGTCGGGCTGCCGCTTCCGCACCCGCTGCCCGTTCGCCGAGGAAGTCTGCGCGGCGCGCGAGCCGCCGCTCACCGCGACCGAGGCGGGGCACCGGGTCGCGTGCCACATGGCGCACGCGGGGTCGGGCCACAGCAAGGCGCCGCCGCTCGCCGCCGCGGCATGAGGCGCCCGGAATTCAGGAGGGACCAACCATGATGAAGCAGGCCACCGAGCAGTACGTCGCCGAGGTGCTCGCGCTCCAGGGCGCGATGGCGAGCGAGGGCGCGGCGAAGGCGATCGCCCCTTCGCTCACGGCCCAGCTCGCGCAGGCCGCCGCGGCCTACGCGTTGCTCCCGTTCGAAGCCGAGCCGGCGGGCTTCCTCGCCGCGACCGCGCGGGAGAAGGCGTGATGGCGGGCGGCCTGAACGCGCTCGGCCTCGCCGAAGTTGCGGCGAAGATCCGCTCGCGCGACGCGTCCTGCGTCGAAGTGCTCGACGCGGTGCTCGCGCGCGCGAACGCGGTGCAGCCGAAGCTGAACGCGTTCCTCCGCATCGACGAGGAGCTCGCGCGCGGGGCGGCGAAGCTCTGCGACGCCGAGCTCGCGCAGGGCCGCGTCCGCGGGCCGCTGCACGGCGTGCCGCTCGCGCACAAGGACATGTACTACCGCGCCGGCGTGCCGTCCTCCTGCGGTTCGAAGATCAAGGGCAAGGAGCCGGAGAAGACCACCGCGACCGCGCTCAGGCGCCTCGACGCCGCCGGCGCGATCCAGTTCGGCGTGCTCAACATGGCGGAGTTCGCCTACGGGCCGACCGGCCACAACTGGCACTTCGGCCACGTCCGCAATCCGTGGAACCTCGCGCACATCACCGGCGGCTCGTCGAGCGGCTCCGGCGCGTCGGTGGCCGCGCGCGCGGGCTTCGCCGCGCTCGGCTCCGACACCGGCGCGTCGATTCGCCTCCCGGCGGCGCTCTGCGGCATCACCGGACTCAAGGTCACCTACGGCCGCATCAGCCGCGCCGGCGCGATGCCGCTCTCGTTCTCGATGGACACGATCGGCCCGCTCGCGCGCTCCGCCGCCGACTGCGCGGCTCTGCTGGCGGCGATGGCCGGGCCCGATCCCGCCGACCCGACCGCGTCGGCGGAAGCCGTGCCCGACTACGTCGCGCGGCTGAACCGGCCGGTGAAGGGCCTGCGCGTCGGCGTCGCGCTCAACTATTTCACCGAGGACGTCGACCCGGGGGTCGGCGCCGCGCTCACCGAGAGCCTGAAGGCGATCGAGTCGCTCGGCTGCGAGATCGTGCCGGTGACCCTGCCGGAGATGGCGGCGGCGGACGTCGCCGGCGCGCATCTCATCGCCGCCGAGGCGGCGGCGATTCACGGCGAGTGGATGCGCACGCGGCCGCAGGACTACTCGCCGCAGGTGCGCGCGCGGCTCGAGCGCGGGCTCGCGCTGCCGGCGACGAAGTACATCGACGCGCTGCGCTACCGGGGGGCCGCGCTCGAGGCGTTCGCGAACGCGGTGTTCGCGAAGGTCGACGTGCTGCACGCGCCGTGCCTGCCGATCCCGACCCCGACGATCGCCGAGACCGACATCGGCGGTGCGGCGGCGATCGACCGCACGCTGATGCTGCTCACCAAGTTCATGCGGCCGTTCAACTACCTCGGGCTGCCCTCGCTCGCGGTGCCGTGCGGCTTCCTCGCGAGCGGGCTGCCGGTCGGGATGCAGCTCGTCGGGCGGCCGTTCGCCGAGGACGTGATCCTGCGACTGGGCCACGCTTTCCAGCGCGCGACCGAGTGGCATCGCCGGGAGCCCGCGCTTTGAGCGCGGCACGGCCGGCGACGGGCCTTCGATGAGCGAGCCGATCATCCGGGCGCAGGGGCTCACCGTCCGCTTCACCGGCGGCGAGCGGCCGGTCGACGCGGTGAACGGCGTCGACTTCGAGCTCGCCAAGGGCGAGGTGCTCGGCGTGCTCGGCGAGTCGGGCAGCGGCAAGAGCGTCACCCTGCGGGCGCTGCTCCGCATCCTGCCGGCGCGGCGCTCGAAGATCGGCGGCGCGATCCGGGTCGCCGGCCGCGACGTCCTCGCGCTCTCGGACGCCGAGCTCGCGCAGTACCGCGGCGGGGTGGTGTCGATGATCTTCCAGGAGCCGATGCTCGCGTTCGACCCGGTGTTCACCGTCGGCGAGCAGATCGCCGAGAGCGTGGTGCGCCACCAGTCGGTCGACCGTGCGCAGGCGCGCAGCCGCGCGATCGCGATGCTCGAGCGGGTGCGGATCCCGTCGCCCGAGCGCCGCTACGACGCCTACCCGCACGAGATGTCGGGCGGGATGCGCCAGCGCGCGATGATCGCGCTCGCGCTCGTCTGCTCGCCGCAGGTGCTGCTCGCCGACGAGCCGACCACCGCGCTCGACGCGACGGTGCAGATCCAGATCCTGCTGCTGCTGCGCGAGCTGCAGCGCGAGCTCGGGATGTCGGTGATCTTCGTCACCCACGACGTCGGCGTCGTCGCCGAGATCGCCGACCGGGTCGCGGTGATGTACGCCGGCCGCATCGTCGAGATCGGGCCGGTGGCCGAGGTGATCATGCGGCCGCGCCACCCCTACACGCAGGGCCTGCTCGCCTCGACCATCCACGGGTCGATGCGCGGGCAGCGGATCGACGCGATCCCCGGCGCGCCGCCCGACCTCGCGCGGCTGCCGCCGGGGTGCAGCTTCGCGCCGCGCTGCAAGCACGCGCGCGTCGACTGCGCGGCGGCGGTGCCCGAGCCGGTGCCGGTCGGGCCGGCGCACGCCGCGCGGTGCATCCTGGCGAAGGAAACGATCGCCGCTTAGGCGGGATCGCGCCTTTCCGCAAGCGGCGCTAGACTTGGGGCTCCGATGCCACGCCTCCTCGTCCTCAACCCGAACACCACCGCGTCGATCACCGACCTCGCGCTTCGCTACGTCCGCGCGGCGGTCGGCGACGGGGTCGAGCTCGTCGGCGTGACCGGCAAGTTCGGCTGCGCGTACGTCTCGTCCGAGGCGTGCTACGCGGTGGCGGCGCACGCCGCCCTCGACCTCTACGCTGAGCACGGCGAGGGCTGCGATGCGGTGCTGCTCGCCTGCTTCGGCGATCCCGGGCTCTTCGCGCTCCGCGAGGTGAGCCGGGCGCCGGTCGCCGGCCTCGCGGAGGCGTCGATGCTCGCCGCGTCCGGGCGCGGCGGCCGGTTCTCGATCGTCACCGGCGGCGCGCGCTGGAAGCCGATGCTCGAGCGCTTCGCCGCGGAGCTCGGCTACGCCGACCGCCTCGCGAGCGTGCGCACGGTCGCGCTCACCGGCGGCCAGATCGCCGCCAACCGCGACGGCGCGCTCGACCTGCTCGCGAAGGCATGCACGGCGGCCGTCGACGAGGACGGCGCCGACCAGGTGATCCTCGGCGGCGCCGGGCTCGCCGGCCTGGCCGAGCGCATACAGTCCCGCGTGTGGGCGCCGGTGCTCGACAGCGTGCTCCTCGGCGCGCAGCGGGCGGTCGCGCTCGCGCGCGGCGCGAGCGCCGCGGCGGCCGCGCGCGACGAGGCGATTCGCTCGGTGGGCGTCGGCGCCGGGCTCGCGCGGCTGTTGCGCTGACCCGGCGCTTCAGCCGGCGACGCCCGCGAGCCGCAGCGCGAGCCCCGCCGCGCCGCAGGCGAGGATCACCGGGATGACCCCGGCCTTGAAGCGGAAGAGCGCAACACCGGCCGCGATCCCGATCAGCGCGGAGATCCAGTCGAACCGCCCGCCGGCGCCCGCCGGCCACAGCACGTGCCAGGCGAAGAAGAGCGCGAGGTTGAGGATCACGCCGACCACCGCGGCGGTGATCGCGGTGAGCGGCGCGGTGAACGCGAGCTCGCCGTGCGTGGTCTCGACCAGCGGCCCGCCGAGCAGGATGAACACGAACGACGGCAGGAAGGTGAAGAAGGTGACGACCGTCGCCGCGACGGCGCCGGCGAGGAAGAGCGCGTCGGGCCCGAGGAACGCTTTGGCCCAGCCGCCGAGGAAGCCGACGAACGCGACCACCATGATGAGCGGCCCGGGCGTCGTCTCGCCGAGCGCGAGACCGTCGATCATCTGCGGGCCGGTGAGCCAGCCGTAGTGCTCGACCGCGCCCTGGTAGACGTAGGGCAGCACCGCGTACGCGCCCCCGAACGTGAGCAGTGCCGCCTTGGTGAAGAACCAGCCCATCTGCGCGAGCGTGCCCTCCCACCCGCCGTACGCGAGAAGCGCGGCCAGCGCGAGGCCCCAGAGCGCGAGCCCGATCGCGAGCACGCGCGCGAAGCGCCCCCAGCCGAAGCGCGCGTGGTCGGGGGTCGGCGTGTCGTCGTCGATGACCGCCGGCCCGTAGCCCTTCGCCGCCGACCCGTGGCCGCCGCCCGGGCGGAACCGCTCCGGCGCGATGCGCCCGCCGATGTATCCGATGACCCCCGCGCCGATCACGATCGCGGGAAACGGCAGCTCCAGCGCGAAGATCGCGACGAACGCCGCGGCCGCGATCGCCCACAGCGCAGCGTTGCGCAGCGCGCGCGAGCCGATCCGCCACGCCGCGAAGACGACGATCGCGGTGACCGCCGGCTTGATGCCGTAGAGCACGCCGGCGACCGCCGGGAGCGTGCCGAACGCGACGTAGATCCACGAGAGCGCGATCAGGAGGAAGAGCGACGGCAGGACGAAGAGCGCGCCGGCGGCGATGCCGCCGCGCGTGCGGTGCATGAGCCAGCCGATGTAGGTCGCGAGCTGCTGCGCCTCCGGCCCGGGCAGCACCATGCAGTAGTTGAGCGCGTGCAGGAAGCGGCGCTCGGAGATCCAGCGCCGCCGCTCGACCAGCTCCTGGTGCATGATCGCGATCTGGCCGGTCGGCCCGCCGAAGCTCACGAAGCCGAGCTTGAGCCAGAACCGCAGCGCCTCGCCGAACGGGATCGGCGGCGGCGCGTCCGCCGCGTCGCCGTGCCGGACGGAGTCGCCGGCCGCGCCGCTCACCGGTTGCCCTCCGGCTTCGCCCCGCGCATGGCTTCCCGCAGGTTCTCCGGATGCCAGCCGTGCGTCTCGCCGCGCGCGTGGCGGCACCAGGCGTAGAGCGCGTCGTACACCGCCATGCCGCGCTCGAGGAGCTCGTTGTCGTCGGCGTAGAGCCGGCCGAGGCCGAGCGAGACCGCGAGGAGGCCCGCCGACTGCGGCGCGAGATCGAGCCGGTCGGTGTCGGCACCGCGGACGATACGCGCGAGCTCGTCGAGCGCCGGGTCCCTCAGGCCGAACTCGCGCAGGAGGACGTCGAACGAGCACAGCTCGCCGTCGTGCGAGATCGCGCCGCCGGGGATGTCGTACGCGATCGCGCCGCCGGTGTTCGCCGCGGCCAGCACTTCGCCGGTCGGCAGGTACGCGAATTCGGCGCGCGGGTCGGCGAAGCGGCGCACGAGCCACGGGCAGGCGATGCGGTCGATCTTCGGCCGCTCGCGCGTGACCCAGCGCGTCGCGGCCGCGCCGGGAATGCCGAACGCCGCGTGCTTGCGCAGGAGCGGCAGGCCGCTCTCGCGCCAGTGCTCGACGCCGCCCTCGAGGTAGCGGGCGTCGATCCCGCGCGCGCGCAGCGCCTTCGCCGCGTTCCGGCTCACCTCGTGGCCGTGCACGCAGGTCACGATCACCTCGGCGCCGGGCGGTGCGGCGAAAGCGTCGATCGCGTCGGGCGCGCAGCGCAGCGCCGCCGGCAGCGTCGCGGGATCGCCGTCGTACGCCGGCTGGCGGCGCACGTCGAGCACGAGCGGCCAGTCCGGCGAGCCGAGGCGCGCGGCGAGCGCGGAAGTCGTGAGCGAGGGAGGTGGGGTGTCTGCGGTGTCCACGGTGTCCATTGCAAGCCTCCGTTCGGCGCAGCGCTTGGACGGGACACCGTCTTGGGAGGCCGGGAGACTGCGATCCCGACCGATTGCGGAGACGAAGCTACACCCGCGCCCGGGCGAGCGTCAAGCCGCGGGCGCGCCGCTCCGGCGCGCGAGCTCGAGGAACCGGCTCGGGCTGCCGAGGAGGTGGTTCGCGAACTCCTCGAAGAGGCCGTCCTCGGTGGTGCGGGTGTCGACGACGAAGCTCGAGCTGCCGAAGCCGGCGACGTTGCGGCAGAGGAAGGCGATCCGGCCGCGGTGGCGGTCGGCCATGATGCGGGCGTACGCGGTGATCTCGCCCGCGACCTCGATCGCCGCCGGCCGCGAGCCGTCGAGCGGATCGTCCGAGGTGTAGCGCAGGTTGGCAGCGCCGAGCCGGTCGAGCAGCGTCTTGACCCCGTCGGGCGAGCGCTCGACGCGGAGCGTGGTCGGCGAGACGGTGACGACCGTGAGGAGCACCATCTCCATCCACGGCCGCCCGTCCTCGCGCCGCAGGCGGCTGTCGACGAACGCGTCGGCGACGCGCTGCGCGCCGAACGCGCCGATGCCGTCGAGCCGGTAGCCGTGCGCGAGCTCCGGCTTCACCACGCCGAGGTAGCGGACGAGCTCCTGGTAGAAGTCGAACGCCGCGCGCATCCGCCGCTCGACCTCGAAGCGCACCATCAGGCGGTCGGCGGCGCGCGATTCGGTGCTGTCGCGGCGCTCGATCGCGTCGGCCTGCGAGCGCAGGCGCGCGAGCAGGCCGGACGCGGGGGAGCGCGCTGTGCCCACCGGCATGGGCAGCGTCGCGTCCGCGGACATGGGCAGCGTCGCGTCCGCCGGCGCGGCCGCCGGCTCGGCGAAGAGGTCGAAGTCGGGCAGCAGCACGTCGGGCGAGACCGCGAGCCGCGCGATGTCGGGCTCGCCGGCGACGATCCGCGCGTCGTGCGCGAGCGCGCGGCGCAGATCGCCCGCCATCTCCGCGGCGCTCGCGTAGCGGTCGGCGGGGCGCTTCGCGAGCGCCCGGGCCGTGATCGCGTCGATCGACGCGGGCAGCGCGGCGTTCACCGCGCTCGGCGGCTCGTGCGGGCGGCTGGTGATGTTCGCCATCAGCGTCACCACGTCCTCGGGGCGCTCGGCGTCGAACGGCCCGCGCCCGGTGGCGAGCTCGTAGAGCAGGCTCCCGAGCGAGAAGACGTCGCTGCGGCCGTCGATCGCCTTGCCGGAGAGCTGCTCCGGCGACATGTAGCCGGGCGAGCCGACGAGGATGCCGGTGCGGGTGCGCTTGGTCTGGTCGATGCGGGCGATGCCGAAGTCGGTGATCTTGACCGTGCCATGCCGCGTGAGCATCACGTTGCCCGGCTTCACGTCGCGGTGGACGACGCCGTGCCGGTGCGCGAAGTCGAGCGCGTCGGCGGTCTGCACGAGGATCGCGAGCGCGGCGGCGAGCGGGATCGGCTCGCCGCGGTCGAGGATGTCCTTGAGCGAGCGCCCCTCGACCAGCTCCATGACGATGAACGCGACGTCCTCGAGCTCACCGACGTCGAAGATCGTGACGATGCCCGGGTGGCTGAGCCGCCCGGCCGCCTTCGCCTCGCGCAGGAACCGCGCCCGCGGCTCGAGGCTGCCGTCGTCCAGCCGCGCGAGGTCGATCGTCTTGATCGCGACGACGCGCTCGATCAGCGGGTCGGAGGCGCGGTAGACCGTGCCCATCGAGCCGCGGCCGACCTCCTCGGTGAGCGCGTAGCGGCCGAGCGAGCGCATCGCCCTGCCCGCCCTACATCGGGCTCGACGGCGCCCGGCCGTCGAGGATGTCGCGCATGCGGCGCTCGATCGCGCCAGCGATCTTCGGATGCGTGAGCACGTAGAAGCGCTCTTCGCGCACCGCCGCGAGCACCGCGGCGGCGATGTCGCCGGCGCTCAGGCGCCCGGACTCGGTTGCCTTGCGCAGCATCGCCCCGAGCGCGCGGTTCTCGGCGGTCTGCGGGCGGTCGCTCCGCAGCGCGGCCGGCCGGCTGCGATCGGAGTCGGCGATCCCCGAGGGGAAGAACGCCGGGCACACCACCGAGCAGCGGACCTGCGCGCCGCGTGCGGCGAGGTCGTGATGCAGGGTTTCGGTCAGCGCGACCACCGCGTGCTTGGTCGTGTTGTAGATCCCCATGCCCGGCGGCGCGATGAGGCCGGCGACCGAGGCGGTGTTCACGATGTGGCCCTCGTCCGCCTGCCGGAGGAGGATCGGCGCGAATACGCGCACGCCGTGGATGACGCCCCAGAGGTTGACCCCGAGCGCCCAGCGCCAGTCGGCCTCGGTCGCTTCCCACACGGGCCCGAGGGTGGCGATGCCGGCGTTGTTGCACACGACGTGCACCGCGCCGAACGCTTCGAGCGCCGCGGCGGCGAGCCGCTCCACCGCGGCGCCGTCGGAGACGTCGGTCGGCTGCGCCGCAACCGGGTAGCCGAGCGCACGCAGCTCGCCGGCGGCACGCGCGAGCGCCGCCTGGTCGACGTCGGCGAGCACGAGCTTCATTCCCTCGGCGCCGAACGCGCCCGCGAGCGCGCGGCCGAGGCCCGAAGCCGCCCCGGTGATCACCGCGACTCTTCCGGGGAGGGACTTCATCCGGCAAACGGCTGCATGGTGCGCGGGAATATAGCAGGGGCGCGCGCCGTGCCGGAACCCGCTTACCATTCGCGGCGGGACGATCGCAGCAAACCGACCGGAGGACGCGATGCAGAAGGAGCCGAGAGAGGCGGGACTGGACGTGCGGCGGGCGATGTTCGGACCGGAGCACGCCGAGCGGGCGCTCGAGCGCGCGACCGATTTCACCCGGCCGATGCAGGAGCTGGTCACGAAATACTGCTTCGGCGAGGTGTGGACCCGGGAGGAGCTGCCGCGCAAGGTGCGGAGCATGCTGACGCTCGCGATCCTCGTCGGCCTCGGCCGGCCGGACGAGCTGAAGGTGCACGGGAAGGGCGCGCTCGCGAACGGCGTGAGCAAGGACGAGCTGCGCGAGGTGCTGCTGCACGCGATGGTCTACTGCGGGGTTCCCGCGGGCGTAAGCGCGTTCCGCCAGGCGGCCGAGGTGCTGCGCGAGGCGGGGCTCGAGCCGGCGGTGCAGTCATGACCGGGCTGCGCGCGGGATTCGTCGGCATCGGCAACATGGGCTGGCCGATGGCGCGGCGGGTGCTCGGCGGCGGGTTCGCGCTCACCGTCTTCGACGCCGATCGGGTGCGGGTCGCGCGCTTCGCGGGCGAGACCGGCGCCGGCGGGGCGCAGTCGGCCGCGGCGCTCGCGGCCGCGGCCGACGTCGTCGTCACGATGCTCCCGACCGGTGCGGACGTGCGCGCGGCGCTCCTCGACGCGGGCGGGATCGCCGCCTCGCTCGCGCGCGGCGCCATCGTAGTCGACATGAGCTCGTCCGATCCGAACGGCACGCGCGCGCTCGGCCGGGCGCTCGCCGAGCGCGGCATCGCGCTCGTCGACGCGCCGGTGTCGGGCGGCGTGCCGCGCGCGGAAGCCGGCACGCTCGCGATCATGATCGGCGGCGAGGACGAGGCCGCGATCGGGCGGGTGCGGCCGCTGCTCGAGACGATGGGCGCGAAGCTCTTCCGCACCGGGCCGCTCGGCTCGGGCCACGCGATGAAGGCGCTCAACAACTACGTCGCGGCGGCGGCGTTCGCGGCGACGAGCGAGGCGCTGCGCGTCGGCGGCCGCTTCGGGCTCGAGCCGGGCGTCATGGTCGAGGTGATGAACGCCTCGAGCGGCCGGAGCTTCAACACCGACGTCGTCTTTCCGGAGCACGTGGTCGGGGGCAAGTTCGCGACCGGCTTCGCGCTCGGCCTCATGGCGAAGGACGTGGGCATCGCCACGACGCTCGCGCGCGAGATCGAGGTCGAGGCGCCGCTCTGCCGGCTGACGAGCGAGCTGTGGGCGCAAGCGCGCGACGCGGCCGGCGCGGGCGCCGATTTCAGCGCCGCCCACAAGGCCTGGGCGGCGCGGCAGGGGTAGCAGGCGCCGGCGGCGGACCCGGTGGCGCGCGCGCGGTATACGACGGTCGCGATCGTCCTGCACTGGGCGATCGCGGTGCTGGTGCCGTGCGGCTTCGCGCTCGGCCTCTACATGGTCGACCTCGCGTTCGGCCCGCGCAAGCTCACGCTGTACTCGTACCACAAATGGATCGGCGTGACCGTGTTCGCGCTCGCGGCTGCGCGCGTCGGCTGGCGGTTCGCGCATCGGCCGCCGCCGCTGCCGCCGACGGTGGCGCGCTGGCAGGCGGCCGCGTCGCGCGCGGTGCACTTCCTGCTCTACGCGTGCCTCCTCGCGGCACCGCTCTCGGGCTGGCTCTATTCGTCCGCCTCGGGGGTGCCGACCGTGCCGTTCGGCGTCGCCGCGCTGCAGCTCCCCGACCTCGTGACGAAGGACCGGGAACTCGCGACCGCGCTCAAGTTCGTCCACCTCACCGCCGTCTGGTTCCTCGCCGCGCTCGTCGTCGTCCACGTCGCCGCGGCGCTCAAGCACCAGTTCGTCGACGGCGATGGCATCATCGGGCGGATGCTTCCCGGGAGATCGGCTTGAAACCGCGCTTGAAACCGCGCTTGAAACCGCGCTTGGAACCGCGCTTGGAACCGCGCTTGAAACCGTGGTGTCTCGCCGCGGCGCTCGCGCTCGCGCCCTGCGCCGCGGCCGCGCAATCGGTCGACCTCGCCCGCAGCGAGATCACATTCGGGTTCCGCCAGGAGAACGTGCCGGGGACCGGCAAGTTCCGGAAGTTCACCGCGGAGGTCGGGTTCGACGCGGCGAGGCCGGAGGCGATGCGCGCGGCGGTCGAGATCGACGTCGCCAGTGTCGACCTCGGTGGCGACCCCGGCTGGAACGCCGACATCCAGGCCCCTTCGTGGTTCAACACCCGGCAGTTCCCCAAGGCGAGCTTCGTCGCGAGCGGCGCGAAGGCGCTCGGCGGCGGGCGGTTCGAAGCGCCGGCGAAGTTCACCATGAAGGGCGTCACGCGCGACGTGACGGCGAGCTTCACCGCGCAGCTCGAATCCGGCGGCACGCTGCTGGAGGGCACGGTGCCGCTCAAGCGCACCGACTTCAAGGTCGGCGACGGCGCGTGGGCGGACACGAGCGTCGTCGCCAACGACGTCGCGGTCCGGTTCAAGGTGTTTCTCAAGCGGTAGCATCCACGGTAATCGACAACCACCCCGAGGAGGAGCGAAGCATGCAGAAGATGGTCGGAGCGGCCCTTGCCGCGGTGATCGGCGGAGTCGCGAACGCGGCGCCGGTGGCCTACACCCTCGACCCGGATCACACGATCCCGCGGTTCGAGATCCTGCACAACGGGTTCTCGAACCATATCGGCATGTTCATGAAGTCGTCCGGCAAGGCGGCGCTCGACGCCGCCGCCGGTACCGGCAGCGTCGAGGTGGTCGTGGAGACCGCGTCGTTCCTCTCCGGCCACGCCTTCATGGAGAAGGTGGTGAAGAGCCCCGATTTCTTCGACGTCGAACGCTTCCCGGCGATGACGTTCCGCAGCTCGCGCATGCGCTTCGAGGGTGGCAAGCCGGCGGTGGTGGAGGGCGACCTGACGATACTCGGGGTCACGCGACCGGTCACGCTCGCCTTCACCCAGTTCGCGTGCGGACAGCACCCGCGCACCAAGAAGGAGCAGTGCGGCGGCAACCTCGTCGGCGCGATCAAGCGCTCGGACTTCGGGATGAAGGCGTTCCTCCCCGCGCTCGGCGACGACGTGAAGCTCCTGATCCAGGTCGAGGCGTTCAAGGACTGAACGCCGGCCGTCACGCGGGAAAGAACTCCTCCCACCGCTCGGCGACGATCACCCGGCCGGCCTCGGTCGTAACGTAAGCGACCGCCGCCGCGCTCGCCGCGCGCTCGGCGTCGACGAGGCCGCGCGCCTCGAGCTCGGCGAGCGCCGCCTCGAGCTCGTCGCTCGCGAGCGGGCGGTTGAGCCAGTGCTCGAGCTCGCCGTGGACGCGGTGCAGCTCGGCGCGTTCCGCGGCGAGGACGGCGAGGAGCGCGAGGCGGAGAGGGTCGAGGTCCATCGGCGAGGGGATCATACCGTCGCGGTCGCGATCCACCCCTCGAGCGGGTCGATCGCGCGCGGGAGGCCCCAGTTGCGCGTCCGACGTCGCAGGCACCACGCGGCCTGCATCGCTGCGAGGACCGCGTCGAGGCGGTCGCCGGACGCGTCGTCGACGAGCGTCCGCACCAAGCCGCGCGGCGACGCGAGCGGGAACCCGAACGGCCCGCCGTCGCCGACGAGGCACGCGACGATCGCCGCCCGCGCGCGGCGCCGCTCGGGCGTCTGCTTGCGCGCTGCGTCCGATTTGTAGGACGCGCTCGTCATCGCCCGCGCCGCGAGCCCCGGGTAAGCCTCGACCGCAACGCGCCGCGGATCGCCGGCGGCGAGGCCGGGAATCGTCACTCCCGCCCGCGCGAGGCGCGGCGCACCCTCGAGAAACATCAGCGCGACCGGCGGGTTCACGAGCTTGATCGGCGAATGCGAGCGGGCGGGGAGGTCGGTGGCGCGGTGCGGGTACTTGCTGCCGACCGCGCGCGTGGCGCGGTAGCCGTCGAGCGCCGCACGGAACGCGCTCCGTTCGAGCGACGCGCAATGCTCGACGAGCCCGCGCCACTCCGCCGGCCAGCCGAGGTCGACGACCGCCTCGCGCGGCAGGCCGAACGGGAAGTCGAAGCCGCCGATCCACGGGCCGGGGGCGGCGAGCAGCGCTTCGAAGCCGGTCCAGTCGTGCACCGCATCGAGGCCGTCGAGCGAGAGCGCGCCGCCCGCGAGGCGCCCGCGCGCGACCGTGATCGGCTTGCGCAGCCGCGGCGCGGAAGTGAAGTCGACACCCAGGATCGTGGTCATCGGGGGTAACGGATCGGGGTCATCGGAGCGGGGTGAATTTTCACTGAGATCCGGCCGCAATGCGTCGGGTTTGCCGCCCGCGCCGCCGATCGTTCCCTCGTCTCGCAGCGTAGACTTTCCCCACTCGAGTTCCTCGTGGCGGAAGAGAGCATGGAATTGATCGCAGAATTGGACACCGCGAGTTCGGCGCGCGCCGAACTCGCTGCCGTTGCCCCTCCGCCGTGCCGGGCGCCGTTCGTCGTGGTCGGCGATTAGACCGGTGGCGGGCGCGCGGACAATCGGCTTGGCGGCGGTCATGGCGGCGGGCGCGATCCTCTCCGGCTTCGGGCTGCTCGAGCCGCTCGACCGGCGCCTCCTCGACGCGCACTTCGCGTTCCTGCGCGCACACTTCCCGCAGCCGGCGCCGGTCGACGTCGTCGTGGTCGGGATGGACGAGCAGACCGCGGCCGAGACGCCGGAGCCGCTCGCGCTCTGGCACCGACAGCTCGCGACGTTTCTCGACGCGGCCGCCGCCGCCGGCGCGAAGGCGGTGGGCCTCGACGTCGTGCTGCCCGATCGCAGCTACGACCAGGTCGCGCCGGGCTACGACCAGCGTCTCGCCGCCGGGCTCGTCGCGATGCGGCGAGCCGGCGTCCTCGTGCTCGCCCTCTCGATCGACGAAGGCGGCCGGCCGCGAAACATCTACCCCCTGTTCGCCGGCGCGGCCGGCCCCGATGCGACCGGGTTCGCGCTGTGGAAGATCGATCCGGACGGCGTGGTGCGGCGCTTCGACGAGCGGCTCGGCGAGACCGGCGAATCGGCGCCGACCTTCGCCGGCCAGCTCGCGCGGCGGCTCGGTGTCGAGCCGCGCGCCGGTCTGATCAACTTCGCCCTCGGCGGCAAGTTCGACTACCTCCCGCTGCAGCGCGTGCTCGCGTGGCAGCGCGACGGCGCGCGCCGCGAGCTCGAAGCGGCTTTCGGCGGCCGGATCGTGCTGTTCGGCAGCGTCCTGCCGTTCCAGGACCAGCACCTCGGGCCGGTGCCGCTCGCTAGGCAGGCCGGGGACGACCGGCGGACGCCCGGCGTCATGCTCCAGGCGCAGACCTTGCGCACGCTGCTCGCCGGCCGCACGATCGTGCCGCTGCCGCGGGCGCTGCTCGCGGTGCTCGGCGCGGTCGCCGCGCTCGCCTGGTTCGGCGGCGGACGTCCGACCCGGGCGTTCCTGACGGGTCTCGGCGCGTTCGTCGCGATCCTCGCGGCGGCGACCGTCCTGCTCGCGTACGACAGCTATCTGCCGGCGGCGTCGCTTGCCGCCGCCGCCCTCGCCGCCGTCGGCGCGCGCTCCGGGCTCGAGACGGCCGCCGAGATGCGCGAGCGGCGGCGCCTGCGCGCGGCATTCAGCGGCTACGTGAGCCCGCACGTGATGGCGGAGATCGAGGCCGGCAGGCTCGCCGGGCTGCGCGGCGACCGCTACTTCATCTGTACGCTCTTCCTCGACGTGCGCGGGTTCACGACCCGCTCGGAGGCGACGCCGCCCGAGCGGATGATCGCGCTCCTCAACCGCTTCTTCGAGGAGACGACCGCCGCGATCCACGCGCGCGACGGCACGATCGACAAGTTCACCGGCGACGGGATCATGGCGTTTTTCGGCGCGCCGGCGCGGGTCGAGAACCCGTGCGAGCCGGCGTTCGCCGCGGCGCGCGACATCCTAGCGCGCGTCGACAGGCTGAACGAGGCGCTCGCCGCGCAGGGCGAGACGCCGATCGCGATCGGGGTCGGGCTCGCCTGCGGCGAGGCGGTCGTCGGCCACGTCGGCGCGGCCGCGCGGCACGCCTACACGGCGATGGGCGACGAGGTGAACGTCGCCGCGCGGCTCGAAGGGCTGACGAAGGAGCTCGGCTACCCGCTCGTCGTGTCGAAGGACGTGGCCGCGCGCGTTGCCGACGACGGCCGGCTGGTGCCGCTCGGAGCGCGGCCGATCAAGGGACACACGCCGGTCGAGGTCTACGGCTGGCGCTGAAACGGAAGGAGAGAGCATGTTCAGACGACGACTATTCGCAGGCGCAGCGCTCGGGGCGGCGCTCGGTGCCGCGCTCGCGCTCGGCGCGGCGCTCGCGCCCGGCGCCGCGCACGCGGAGCCGGTCGCGATCGTCACCGACTTGCAGGGCGCGGCGTCGCTGCGGTCGGGTGCCGGCGCGGTCCCGCTCGCGCTCCTGAGCGAGCTCGAAGCCGGCGCGCAGGTGAGCCTCGCGGGTGGCGCGCGCGTCACCGCGCTCTACCTGCGCTCGGGCGACGAATACACGGCGCAGGGTCCCGGCGCGGTCGACTTCAGGGCCGGGCGGCCGGAAGCGTCCGGCGGCGCGACCCTGAGCCGCCGCGCGCCGCAGCAGGGCCGCGAGATCCGCATCCGGCCGGCGAGCGTCGCCCAGGGCGGGCTGGTGGTGCGCAGCGCCGGCGCCCGACTGGTGACGCCGGTCGCCTCAACGGTGCTCGAGACGACGCCCGAGTTCAGGTGGGAGGACGCGCGCAGGAACGTGCGCTACCGGTTCTCGCTCACCGACGCCGACGGCGGGGCGGTGTACGGCGCCGAGACCGAGGCGCGCGCGCTGCGGCTGCCGCCGTCGGTGGCGCTGAAGCCGGGCTCGCTGTATCGCTGGGAGGTTTCGGTGCGCTCGAACGGCGACCACCTGCAATCGGTGCGCGCGACGTTCCGCACCGCGAGCGAGGAGGTGCGCGCGCAGGCGCAGGCGCTGCGGCCCGACGGCGCGGCCGGCTTCTCCGGCCGGGTGGCGTACGCGGTCTGGCTCGACCAGGCGGAGCTGCGCGACGAGGCGCGGCGTCTCTGGCGCGAGCTCGCGGCCGAACGGCCGGACGACGCGGCGCTGCGCGCCCGCGCCGCGAACTGAGCTATCGTAGCCGGGCGGTCGAGGGCTTTGTGGAGGGCGAGGCCATGTCCGAGCGCCGGACGTTTCTCAAGCAGGCGGGGTCTGCGGGGTTGCTGCTGGCCACTCGGCCGCTGGCCGTCCTCGCCGCCGAGGATCCGTCGCGGGCCGCGCTGGTGCTCGGCAACAACGCCTACCCCGAGGCGCCGCTCGCCAACGCGGTCAACGACGCGAACGCGATGGCCGCGGTGCTGCGCGAGGCCGGCTTCAAGGTCGACTTGCGCACCGACGCGACGCGCGATGCGCTCGCGGCGGGGATCGACCAGTTCGGCCGCGCGGTCGCGCAGCCGGAAGTCAGGCTCGCCGTCTTCTACTACGCCGGGCACGGCGCGCAGCTCCAGTGGAAGAACTACCTGATCCCGACCGACGGCAAGGTCGGCGCGGCCTCGGAGGTCGAGAGCCGGTGCGTCAACCTGGGCGTCCTGCTCGAGCAGCTCGGGCGCGCGCGCGGCAAGACGTCGGTGATCATCCTCGACGCCTGCCGCGACAACCCGTTCGGGCCGGGCTACCGGCCGGAGCAGCGGGGCCTGAGCCAGTTCGACGCGCCGCCGGGGAGCCTGCTCGCTTTCTCCACCGCGCCGGGCCAGGTCGCCTCGGACGGCGGCGGCAAGAACGGGCTCTACACCGAGAACCTGTCGAAGGAGCTGTCGGTGCGCGGCGCCCGCATCGAGGACGCGTTCAAGCGGGTGCGGCTCAATGTGCGCATCGCCTCGCGCGGCGAACAGGTGCCGTGGGAGTCGACGTCGCTCGAGAGCGACGTGTTCTTCTTCCCCGAAGCGAAGAAGCTCTCGGAGGCGGAGCTCGAGAAGCTGATCGCCGAAGAGATAGCGACCTGGCACCGGATCAAGGCGTCCAAGCGGGCCGAGGACTGGGTCACCTATCTGCGTGCGTATCCGCAAGGCCGGTTCAGCGAGATCGCGCAGGACCGGCTGAACCGACTGCTCGCGACGGTCGAGGTGCGGCCGGTTGCGGTCGCGGCAGTGGTGGCGGCGACGGCGAAGCCGATGAAGATCGAGCTCGGGGCGGGGCTGCCCGTGCCGGACTTCTACGGCGGCGCGGCCAATCCGAACACGGCGGGGACCTATCCGCTCGGGAGGACTTACACGGTCGGCGACGAGTGCACGTTCAACGCGATGGATCCGCTCAGCCGCGTCGTGCAGCGGACGTGGACGCTCCGCGTGACGAAAGTCGATCCGGACGCCGAGCGGATCGAGCTCAACAACGGCGAGGTGATCTCCGACCTGATGGGGAATCTGCTGAAGGTCGGCCCGGACACGTTCGACGTTCCCGCCCAGTTCGCCCCGGCGGAGCTGCAGATCGGCAAGCGCTGGCGCGCCCGCTTCGTGAGGATCACGCCGACGATGCGGATCACCGTCGACTACGAAGTGCGGGTGGCGAGCCGGGAGAAGGTGACGGTTCCCGCGGGGACGTTCGATGCCTTCAAGATCGAAGCGCGCGGGTTCAACGATCGCGGCAACCGGCTCGAGGTCAATCTCTGGACGATACCGGGGTTCAACTTCTCGGTACGGCGCGAGCTGCTCGTGGACGGCGGTCGGTCCAACTCCGAACGGCTCGAGCTCGTGTCGGCCAAGCAGGCCCGTTGAGGCGCACGCCGCGTCGCGCGAGACAGCCATGACCGAACGCAGACGATTCCTCCAGGCGAGCGGCGCCGCCGGCCTCGCGCTCGCCGCCCACGCGTTCGCCGCGCTCGCGGCCGACGACCCTTCCCGCGTCGCGCTCGTCGTCGGCAACAACGCCTACCCGCAGTCGCCGCTCGGCGCGAGAAGGTCTCGGTCCCGGCCAGCGAGTTTGACGCATTCTGGATCGAGGGCCGCGGCTATTCCAGGCACGCTCGGGGAGTGGCTAGTAGCGGGCGGCCTCGACGGCGAGATCCGCGAACTCGTCTACGCGAAACAATACGTGTAGCCGGAATCAACCCTCCGGCGGCACCGCCCGCGGCCGGCCGTCCGCATCCGTCGCGACGAACGTGAGCGTCGCCTCGGTCACCTTCACCACCTGCACCTCGCTCGGCCGCCGCTGCGCGTAGACCTCGACGTTGACGGTGATCGAGGTCGTGCCGACGCGCACGATGTCGGCGTAGAACGAGAGCACGTCGCCGATCAGCACCGGCTGCGTGAACTGGAACGCGTTCACGGCGACGGTCGCCACCCGTCCGCGTGCGCGCCGCGCGGCGGTGACGCCGCCGGCGATGTCGACCTGCGACATGATCCAGCCGCCGAAGATGTCGCCGTGCTGGTTGGCGTCGGCGGGCATCGGCACGACGCGCAGGGCGGGCTGCCTGCCAGGGGGAAGGGTCACGGGATCGGACATGCGCTCGGTCTGCTCCGCGGATGGACGGGGTCTGGGAGCGGGATGCTGCTGCGCGCCCGCTCGCCTTGCGCAGCGGGCTCATCTCGAACGCTGCTCAAGCGCGGCTCTTGAGGTAGTGCAGCGGCCCGCCCCGGAACGGCGCGAACCCGGTGCCGAAGATGAGCCCGGCATCGGCGAGATCCGCGTCAGCGACGACGCCGTCGTCCACCGCCTTCTTCGCCTCGTCGAGGTAGGGCGCCATCACCCGGTTCACCAGACCATCGTCGACCGGATCGGCCGGGCCCTTGACGGCCTTGCCTTTCTCCCAGCGATAGAACCCTTCGCCGGTCTTCTTCCCGAGCTTCCCGGTGTCGAGCAGTTCCTGCAGTCGCCGCGGCGGCGTCGCGTCCGCGCCCGCCAGCGCCTTGCCGGCCGCGGCGCAGATGTCGAGGCCCACGGTGTCGGCGAGCTCGATCGGCCCCATCGGCATACCGAACGTCGTCGCCGCCTTATCGATCGTCTCCGCCTTGATGCCCTCGTCGAGCATCCGGAACGCGCTCGCCATGTACGGCCCGAGCACGCGGTTCACCAGGAACCCCGGCGCATCCTTCACCGGCAGCGGCAGCTTGTCGATCTGGCGCACGAACGCGGCGCCGGCCTGCGCGAGCGCCGGGTCGGTCGCGTCGCCCTTCACGACCTCGACGAGCTGGAGCTGCGGCACCGGGTTGAAGAAGTGCAAGCCCACCAGGCGCGCCGGGTTCTTCATCGAGCGCGCGATGTCGGCGAGCTTCAGGCTCGAGGTGTTGGTCGCGAGGATTGCGCCCGGCTTCGCCCGTGCCTCGAGCCCGGCGAAGAGCTTCTGCTTCACCTCGAGGTTCTCGAAGATCGCCTCGATGATCACGTCGGCGTGGCGCACGCCGTCGCCGTGCACGTCCGGCGTCAGGCGATCCAGCGCATCGCGCACGCGGAGCTTGTCGCGCAACCGCCGGCGGAAGAGCTCGCCCGCGCGCTTCATCGCGGGCGCCAGCCGCTCGGGCGCGGTGTCCTGCAGCGTCACCGTGAGGCCGCGCAGCGCGCACACCGCCGCGATGTCGCCGCCCATCGTTCCGGCGCCGATCACGTGGACCCGCTTCGCCTCGAATGCCGACTCCTTGCCGAGCGTCTTCATGCGCTCCTGCAGCCCGAAGATCCGGATCAGGTTCGCCGTGGTCGGGTGCTCGACGAGGTAGACGAACGACGCCGGGTCGTGCGGCGGCGGCGCGAACGG
>Ga0187894_10000321_pt1 | contig 64923 bp, 44 predicted proteins | sample GBC1701081metaG_FD_136650 | JGI IMG/M metagenome (GOLD analysis project Ga0187894, IMG submission 136650) | White microbial mat communities from a lava cave in the Kipuka Kanohina Cave System on the Island of Hawaii, USA - GBC170108-1 metaG ... | reverse complement strand
GACGATCGTCACCCGAGATGGCAAAGTCATCCTGATCGCTGGCAGTCCAGGAGGATCGCGGATTATTAGTTCAGTCCTGCAAATGCTCCTTAATGTCCTGGCCTATGATATGTCGCTTCCTGAAGCGATGTTTGCCCCGCGCATTCATCACCAGTGGTTTCCTGATGATCTGCAAATTGAAGTGCAGAAGGGCAATGAACCAGAGGGCTTGGCGGCGGCACTACAAGCAATGGGGCATAAGGTGACCCTAGTCGAGTCGAGTAACGATGGACGAACGCTTTTCGGCAATGTCCAGGCGATACAGGCTGATCCAAAGTCAGGCTTGATAACGGGAGTTTCTGACCCGCGTGGGGAGGGGAGGCCGCGGGGGTTTTAATTCGTAACGGCAGAGACCCGATTTCCGCGTAGAGTCGCGCACCAAGAGCTAGGCCTGGACCTTACTTCTGCTCCGGTGGCAAACTGATCCCGTACTTCTTCAATTTGCGGTAGAGAGTTGAATAATGGAGACCGAGAAGAGAAGCAGCCTGCTGGACACTAGCGGTCTGCTTGAGCACCTGGACGATCTTTTCTCGTTCGGTTGTCTTCAGTGGCGGAAGAGCCTGGGCGATTGCTCTGTTGGAGGACGAAGCGAGCGAGCGACTGAACGAGGGGGGAAGATCAGCGGCGGTGATCTTCCCATTGTGTGCGCGAGCTAAGGCGGTCACCAGCACGTTGCGAAGCTCTCGGATGTTGCCCGGCCAGGTATGCGAAGCGAGAAGCCAAAGCGCCTCATCGGAGACAACCATAGAAGGAGCGAGTCGAGCCAGAAGATGTGCGGTTAACAATGGAATGTCCTCTATCCTGTCTCGTAAAGAAGGGAGCACGAGAGAAAACACACTGAGTCGGTAATAGAGATCGTGCCGGAAGCGGCCCTCGCGAACTGCTTGTTCCAAGTCCGCATTGGTAGCTGCAATCACCCGGACATCGATAGAGCGTGGCTCGTAGGCTCCGAGCGGTACGACGCGATGATCTTCTAGCACGCGCAGTAAACTCGCTTGCATTCTCGGTGGCATACTATCGATATCATCCAAAAAGAGAGTGCCCGTATGGGCGAGTTGAAGCTTGCCGACTTTCCCTCCTTTGAGGGCACCGGTGAAGGTGCCTTCTGTATAGCCGAACAACTCTGCTCCAATCAGTTCATCGCTAATACCAGCACAGCTAAACACCACAAACGGCCCGGAGCGTCGTGGACTGGCGTTATGAATAGCCTGCGCAAATAACTCTTTGCCGGTGCCAGACTCTCCCAGAATGAGGACCGGCCAGTCCTGCTGGCTTGCCGTCAGAGCGAAATCACGACTCTCACGAAAACGGGGGCTGTCGCCAATGAGGTCAGCAAACGTGTACGAAGTTCCCCAGGGTTGCGGCGGACTTTTCTTAGCTGTCGGCCGAGAAGGCTGAGCGAGAAGGATAGCCGCCCCTGCGGTGCGATCAGCCGATACAGGAAAGACCGTCACCCCAGGCAAATGTTCCTGGGCGAGCTGTGGGTCAATAAGCCTGGTCCCCAGAGACTGGCCAAGCAGTTCTTGGAATGCGGGCAAGGCCTGTATCCGCCGCCCAAGGATATGGGCACGCGGCAAGGAGAGCTGTTTTTCTGCAGAAAGGTTGAGATCGAGGATACATCCATGTCGGTCAACCGCTAAGAGGCCCTCTGAAGGATAACGTGTCACCAAACGAGTGAAGTGCTCAAGAAGGAGTACCCGTGCTTTCATGGCGTGTTCGCGCAGGCCGGTCTCGATCATCCCCACAGCTTTGACAATCAGCTCCAATGCCTGAGGGTGATTTAGTTCGCGATAGCCAGAAATGCTTACAGCGCCGAGAATTTCCTTCGTTGTCGGATCATGAAACGGCGCGGAATGATTGATCCAGTCCTGCCAGGTCACACAGTAATTCTCCTGCCACCGCAACTGAACTGGTGCGTTAGTATAGATGCTCGTGCCTAACACCGAGCAACCAACCTGATCTTCACCCCATCTTCCTCCCGGAATAGCTCGAATCTCTTCCGCCCTCACCAAAGCCTTCGGCCCACCATGGGACTGAAGGATACGACCCTGGTGGTCTCCAAGCAGGAGGAGTTGATGAGGTTCAGTGAAGATGGCGCGCAAGAAGGAAAGGACCGGTTCTGCGCAGGATATCCAGCGGATCTCCTCATGGAACATTTCTGGGTCAGGAGGAAGCTCATCATGCGGGGCTCGGGCCAACGCCGGATCGATCCCTTTTTCCTTTGATCGGATCCAAGCATCCCTGACGGTAGAAGGAAGAATGCTCAGATCTGCGGCTTGCCCACTAACGAACCGTTCCCACTGCTGTGCGATGTTTCGCATCTCCTGGGAATCTGAGGAGACGGGAGGGGCGAAGACGAACTGGCTTACCTTCATAATCGGTTATCCTTATCGCCTCACCGAGGCGTCTTGCACGTTTGGCAAAATTGCCAATGCGCAAACGCCAAACGCAAAATAGGACAAAGGCGTTTCCTTCCTAAGCGCCCAGAAATCCACTGACTGCAAGTGCCAGTATCACGGCATCTTCCTTGCTGACACATGTATATCGCCCCGTCAAGAGAAATCGCATTGCCCAAAGGAAAAGGAGGACATGCCTATGTGGCGCATCGGTATCGATGTTGGAGGGACGTTCACCGATCTTTTCGCCTGGAATGAAGAAACCAATAAAACTGTGACGGCCAAGGTCCTGACGACTAAGCACGACCGGGCACTAGGGGTCTTACAGTCTATCGACGAGGCGCAACTGCCGGTCGATCAGATTGCCACGCTGATTCATGGTTCGACGACTGCCACGAACGCATTGATCGAACGTTCATACCCTCCCGCAGCGATGATCACCACAGAGGGCTTTCGTGACACCATCGAGATTGGCCGCCAACGGCGCCAAAGACTGTATGATCCGTATCAGACGAAACCTAAGCCTCTGATTCCCCGACGCTATCGCTTTACTGTCCCCGAGCGGGTCAGTGCACAAGGGCAGATTCTCATGTCTTTTGATGAAGGAGCAGCGCAAGCGATAGCGATGCGGATCGCCGAGTTGGAACTTTCTTCGGTCGCTGTTGCTTTCATCAACTCCTATGTGAATCCCCTGCATGAGCAACGGATGGGTGATATTCTCAACGCGCATCTACCGCATGCCCACATTGCGCTGTCCTCAGAAACAAAGCCCAAGTTCCGTGAGTTGGGACGTTTTGTCACCACCGCGGTCCGGGCTGTTCTGCTACCGGTCATGGCAGCGTATTTTGAGCGACTGGAAGCGATGCTGCATGCGCGCGAGTTTCGGGGGTCGCTGTTTGTCATCAAGAGCAACGGCGGCATGATGGGAGTCGAGCTGGCAAAACAGCGCCCTGAAGAATTGATTGAATCTGGACCGGCTGGCGGCGTCGCCTATGCAAGCTATCTCAGTACTCGCTCGAAATTCCCGCGGGTGATCCATACCGATATGGGAGGCACCAGCCTCGACGCATCGATCGTTGAAGACGGGCGCGGGCTCATTACGCACGAGTACGAACTGGAGTGGGAAGTTCCTGTCATCACGTCCATGTTGGATATTCGCAGTGTCGGAGCCGGCGGCGGTTCGATCGCGTGGGTAGATCATGGAGGCTCATTGCGCGTCGGGCCGCACAGCGCCGGGTCTGACCCTGGACCGGCCTGTTATGGACGCGGGGGGACGGAGGCGACGGTCACGGACGCCAATTTGCTCCTCGGACGGCTGGAACCGACGCTGGGGAATAAGTTCACGCTCGATCTACAGAAGGCTGAAGCAGCATTGACGAGAGTAGCGAGTCAAGTGAACCTGGACACCTGGCGTGCGGCTGAGGGCATTATCCAGATCACCTGCGAGAATATGGCCCAAGCGATCAAAATGGTCCTGATCGACCGCGGGCGAGATCCACGCGATTTCGTACTGCTCAGCTTTGGTGGGGCGGGCCCGATGCATGCCTGTTTTATTGCGCGATCGCTCAACATTCCTACGGTTGTGGTTCCTGCCTACGCCGGGGTTGCCTCGGCGTTTGGCGCGACGGCGATGAATGTGCGACACGATCTCGAAACCTTCTTCTACACGCCGGTTGAGGAGGTTGACCTCTCCCGCTTGAATCGTCTCTATGAGCGCTTGGAAGCGCAGGGGCGAGCCCTATTAGCGCAGGAGACGTTTGTTGCTGATCGCGTCAGCATCACCCGCGGATCGCAAATGCGCTATGTCGGGCAGTCGTATGAAGTGGAGGTACCAGTCCCGGTTGGCCTGTTGACGCGAGACTCACTACCAGTAATTGTCCAGAGCTTTCACCGCGAACATCAACAGGAGTACGGCGTAGCGTCTGAACAGTTTGCTCCGGCCTTTGTCAGCCTTGGGGTAACGGCGATCGCCCACAACTCCCAGCCACCGATTGTGGAGACTCGGGTTCCCGTGGTTGTCGATCCGTACAAAGGAGAACGGCAAGTGTATTTTGATGGGCAGTGGATAAAGGCGCGCGTGTACGACGGCCAACGGTTCACTCCTGGATATGCATTGCAGGGGCCGGCAATCGTTGAATATGCGCATGCCTGCGCCGTGCTTCCGCCACAGACCTCGGCGGTGGTCGACGAATTAGACAATTTAGTCATATCAGTTGCCTAGAGAGTAATCTCTGGGGAACAAGCTAAATTTTGCAAGGAGGAAATCATGGCACTTTCGGCAATCCCTATGGGACAAACAGCGGCCCTCGATCCGGTGACATTCGAGGTCCTGCGTAGTTTATTTGATTATGCTTGTACACGTATGAGTCTGATTCTGCAAAAAACGTCATTCTCGCCCATTCTGTATGATATGGTGGATTTTTCTAACGCGATTTACGACTCCGATCTGCAGCTTCTCGGCCAAACCGCGAACTGCCCTGTCCATCTCGCAGCCATGCAGTTCAGTGCCCGCGCGACGGTCAAGCGCTTCGGCGTCGAAACCCTCAAGGAAGGTGATGTCATTGTGCTGAACGACCCGTATGAGGGAGGCACGCACCTCAACGATATCACTTTCACTATGCCGATCTTTTTTCAGGGTCGTTTACTGGGTTTTGCCGTGAGCCGGGGCCACTGGACAGACCTGGGCGGTGGAGCGGCTGGAGGGCAGTCGTTTGGTACGCACATCGCGGCCGAAGGGCTCCGGCTCCCGCCGATCAAGCTGTTTGAAAACTACACGATCAACGAAGACTTCCGCCGTATCATCATGAACAATACCCGCACGCCGCAGTATGTCGAAGGCGATATGCAAGCCCACCTCGGGGCGCTGCGGGCCGCAGAATTTGAACTGCAACGGGCGGCAGAACGATATGGGGAAGGGACGGTCAGGTTGGCCATGCAAGAAGTCCGAGCCTACACTGAACGAATGACCCGCAAAGCGATTATGGACATTCCTGATGGGGTATACACAGGAGAAGACTATGCAGACACTGATGGGTTTTCCGACGAGCCAATCCGCGTCAAGGTCAAGCTGATTGTCTCGGATGATGAAATCACCGTGGACTTTACTGGTTCTGACCCCATTGTGACTGGCGCTATCAACTCGCCTATGGCGAACACCTACTCCGCAGTGTACTATTCGCTCAAGTTTTTTCTCGACCCCGATGCCCCGGCTAATGGCGGTATGTTTGCGCCGATCAAAGTGATTCTGCCTGATAACTGCTGGCTCAACGCGAAATGGCCAGCGCCCACTATCGCCTGCACGACGCTGACCTCGTCCAAGATTACCAGCGCCATCTGGCAAGCGCTGGCGAAAGCGATTCCTCAGCGAGCTGCCGCTTCGACCTTTGCCGAGTGCAACTGGTTCGTTTGTGGAGTCAAGGATCCGGCCAGCGGGCACCTATCTGTTTTCTCTGACCTTCCTTCTGGCGGGTGGGGTGGTACGCCCTACGGGGACGGCATGAGCGTGACTCAGGATCCGTTAGGCAACTGCATGAACCTTCCTGCGGAAACCGCAGAACTCTTGTTCCCTATTGTCTACGAGAGATTTGACCTGCGGACCGACTCAGCCGGGGCTGGAGAGTACCGAGGTGGTCTCGGTGCACGCTTGCAGATCCGTTTCCTTGGGAATGCAGAACTTAGCATGGAGACCTCACGGACCCGAGAAGGGAGCCCGGGAGTCAATGGTGGGAAGTCCAGCCCGGCGCAACGGCTGGTGAAGATTGGCGATGATGGACGCAAAGAAGCAATCGGTGGTTGGGCTGAGGACGGCCAATGGAAAAAGTGCCTGTTGGCTGCGTACCGGTTTGCTCCTGGTGAACGATTCTTATTTGAGAGCACCGGTGGCGGTGGTTGGGGGAATCCACTGGAACGTGACGTCGCCAAGGTGCTCGCTGATGTGCTAGATGAATACATCTCAGTCGAGACGGCCCGTGAGGTGTACGGGGTGGTTATTGATTTTCGGAGCTTAAAGGTTGATGAGGCGGCGACCCACGCGCTGCGAGCGAAACAGTCGCGAGCACCCCAGAATGGAGCAGCGCACTCCGGGAAGGGGAAAACGCTGACCACTCTCAGTGAGACGGCCCAACCAGAGATTGTCTAGGAGCAACGTTTTTGCTCTCAAAATAGAGGAGGGACCGATCATGGTACGAAGCCATTGGCTCCAAGAAGCATTGGCAACAGATACGGATGTGGCACCCCAGCTCGAGGGAGATCTACAGGCTGACGTGTGTATCGTTGGTGGTGGATATACGGGACTCTGGACCGCCATCCGTCTGAAAGAGCGCGATCCGTCCCTTGCTGTCGTTCTCATCGAGGCGGATATTTGCGGCGGTGGAGCAAGCGGACGCAACGGCGGATTTGTTCTCAGTTGGTGGGCCAAGTTTTCCTCGCTGAAGAAACTCTGCGGAGGCGAGGAAGCTGTGCGCTTAGCAAAAGCTTCTGAGGCTGCGGTGTCTGAGATCAGTACGTTTTGTCAAACCCATGGGATCGACGCCCACTATCGCTATCATGGCTGGCTCTGGGCAGCCACCAGTCTAGCCCAGATTGGCGCATGGGATGCCGTTATTGACGACCTCGACCACTATGGAGTGCACCCTTTCCTGTCGCTGAGCCCAGAGGAGGTCGCGCAACGGTCTGGCTCACCAACTCACCTTGCCGGTGTGTTTGAGCCCACGGCTGCGATTGTCCAGCCGGCACTTCTCGCTCGTGGTCTGCGACGGATCGCCCTTAAACTAGGCGTACGCATCTTCGAGCGCTCGGCCATGACCGCGCTCGAGCGCCAGACGCCACCGCGAGTGCGCACGGCACACGGGTCGGTCACCGCCGAGCGTGTTGTCCTCGCGCTGAATGCGTGGGCGGCACGCCTCCCTGAGATCAAGCGTGCACTGGTCGTGATCGCCAGTGATATCGTCGCAACAGAGCCGATCCCTGACCGTCTCACCAAGATTGGCTGGCGCGACGGACTGGCAATCTCCGATTCCCGTCTATTAGTAAACTATTATCGCACTACCCATGACGGACGTATCGCTTTTGGCAAGGGCGGTGGAACACTTGCATTCGGTGGGCGAGTCGGCGCTCAATTCGAGGGAGCCTCACCTCGTGCAGCTGAAGTGACAGCAAGTTTGCGAGCGCTTTATCCATCGCTCGTCGACGTGCCCGTAAAGTCGAGCTGGACCGGGCCGATCGACCGGACAATGAGCGGGCTGCCGGTCTTTGGCCGCTTAGGAGGAAGGCCGGACATTCTCTACGGGGTCGGCTATTCGGGCAACGGTGTTGGTCCCTCGTTTGTTGGAGGTCGTATTCTTGCTTCTCTGGCGTTAGGGCTTGCCGATGAATGGGCTTCAGCGGGGCTGGTACAAGCACCTCTGGGGAGCTTCCCACCAGAGCCATTTCGTTTTGTGGGTGGACTAGTTGTGCGGGCTGCCGTGGCGCGCAAGGAGCGGGCAGAAGATGCGGGCCGACACCCAGACGCAGTGACCATGCGCCTTGCGGGGCTTGCGCCTGCGGGGCTCGTCCCAATCCAAGAAAAGGCTGGGTATACTCCATTAGAGACTGGGAAACGGAAAACTGGAGGCTCTTCACATCCTGAGAAGGACCTCCGACAGCACGCTGCCCCCTAAGGCTTGGTTGGGAGAGCGAGCTGCAGAGGGTGGGTAGAGTAAGCAGCAAGTAGAGATACAATGCAAAAGCCCCGTCCAGTAGTGGCCAGGGAGCAGATAGATGAAGAGAAAGCGTCTCGGTAAGATAGGGCAGGTTTATTATGAAGGGAGTCACGTATGGCCCGCTCCGGTGATGTTGATTACTACCAGATTGAAGAATTACTGACCGAGGAAGAGCGCATGGTGCGTGACGTCGCGCGCCGGTTTGTGGATGAAGAGTTCCTCCCGCGCGTGCAAACGTGCTTTCGCGAAGGCAGCTTCCCCATGGAACTGGTCCCTCGCCTGGGTCAGCTGGGGTTCTTGGGGATCACACTGCCGACGCAATATGGCTGTGCGGGGCTGAATAGTGTTGCGTATGGCTTAGTGAGTCAGGAACTAGAGCGCGGAGATAGTGGTCTGCGGTCTTTCGCCAGCGTGCAGTCATCGCTCGTGATGTACCCGATCTATACGTTTGGCTCAGAAGCACAGAAGAGTTTCTGGCTGCCGCGCTTGGCGCGGGCTGAAGCGATCGGGTGCTTTGGTCTCACTGAGCCTGACTTCGGTTCGAACCCTGCGGGAATGCTAACCCGGGCGAAAAGAGAGAAGGGCGGCTATGTCCTCAACGGCACCAAACGGTGGATCACTAACGGTTCTGTCTCTGATATTGCTGTCGTTTGGGCAAAGCTCGAACAGGATGGCAAGGATGTGATCCGCGGCTTCTTGGTAGAGAAGGAACGGAAGGGGTTCATTCGGCCCGACATCGAAGGGAAATTCAGCATGCGGGCCTCTATCACCTCTGAGTTGATCTTTGAGGACTGCTGGATTCCTGAGGAGAATCTTCTTCCTGGCTCAGGTGGTCTTAAATCACCCCTGATGTGCCTGACTCAGGCGCGCTATGGCATTTCCTGGGGCGCGGTTGGCGCGGCTATCGCATGTTACGACTGTGCGGTGGACTACGCGAAGAACCGGGTCATGTTTTCCAAACCAATTGGGGGGTATCAACTCGTGCAAGCAAAATTGGTCTGGATGATCACCGAAATCACCAAGGCGCAGCTCCTCGCGCTCAGGTTGGGAAGACTAAAAGACGCCGGTAAGATGCGCCCCGAGCATGTCAGCATGGCCAAGATGAATAATGTTTCGACGGCGTTACAGATTTCACGCCTAGCTCGCGATATCCTCGGTGCTAATGGAATTACCGATGAGTACCCAATCATCCGTCATTTGTTAAATTTGGAGACGGTGAATACCTATGAGGGGACGGAAGACATCCACCGGCTGACCATCGGACGCGATATTACCGGGCTGAATGCATTCGAGTAGGGACGAAGTATTCAGCCGCAGATAATGAGCGAGAAAGGCGCTCACACTCCTGAATGCCTTGCCCCTACCATCCCTATGAGGCTGAACCCATCGAACTAACCGTCGGTGCGCGGCAGCTTACGCTCCTACGAGTGAAAGACCTCGAACGCTGGGTGGACCGCGAAGCACTCCTCCGGGATGAGACTGAAGAGCCGCCCTATTGGGCACACTTGTGGACCGGAGCGCTCACCCTGGCGCGTTACCTTGAGCAGCGAGTTGAATGTCAAGATCGCAACGTCCTCGATCTCGGCTGCGGACTTGGGCTTACTGGCGTCATTGCCGCTCGCAAAGGGGGCAAAGTTACATTTGCCGACAAAGAACCAGCTGCTCTTGCCTTCGCGGCAGTCAACGCGCAGCTGAACAACTGCTTGGACTTTGAAGCGCGGCTCCTTGATTTTACTCGAGACGCCCTGGATCGGCGGTTTGAGTTAATTCTTGGCGCTGAGATTCTTTACGATCGCTCGACGTTCCCCTTGCTCATTGATTTCTTCAATCGTCACCTTCAGCCAGGTGGGAGCGCACTCGTTGCTGATGCAAAGCGAACCAACACTGAGGAATTTTACCGTCAGCTCGATCAAGCTGGGTTCAAGTGGGAACGAAGAGAAGTATTAGAGCAGGAGGAAAATGTGCCGCTGAAGGTGAGCATTGTCAGGGTGTCGGGGAGAAGGGCAGGGTGAGGGCATGGTCACTAACCGCACGATTGATACGGTCATGAGCCTTTTGCGCAAAGCTGCGCCTTCCTGGTCGGCACCAGTTGTGACACAGATGGCCTCACTCTCGCGTGATCCATACCAGGTGCTTATTGCTTGTCTCCTCAGTCTCCGTACCAAGGACGAGGCCACCGGGCCGGCAGCGCGGCGCTTGTTTGCTTTGGCCGATACCCCACAACGAATGCTGACCCTCACGTCGTCCCAGATCGAGCGTGCCATCTACCCGGTGGGATTCTACAAAACCAAGGCTCAAACAGTGCTCGATATTTCCCGAGTGCTAGTGGACAAGTACGACGGCTGCGTGCCAGATGAAATCGACGAATTGCTCACCTTGAAGGGGGTTGGTCGTAAGACGGCCAATCTAGTTGTCACGCAAGGATTTCGGAAGTTAGGGATCTGTGTAGACACGCATGTCCACCGTATTTCAAATCGCTGGGGTTACGTGCAAACCAAGACTCCGGAAGAAACTGAGATGGCCTTGCGCGCTAAACTCCCGCAAAAGTACTGGATAGAAATCAACGATCTCCTGGTTGCCTGTGGGCAAACGATTTGCCATCCGACTTCACCAAAGTGCAGCCAGTGCCCGATCGAACGCTACTGTGCAAAAGTCGGGGTTGTACGTAGCCGATGAAGCAACCTGGCATGAGTTGCGTCCGATCTATTTATCATGCATATGTGGGTAGATGCCTGGTACGTCACTCAAGAAAGAACGTTGGACTCTCACTTTTGACCGACGCCTCAAACGCGCGGTCGTGGCCGAAGCACGGCAGCAGGGTATCCGACCCGCGCAGATTCTTGAGGAAGCCGTACGGGCACGGGTTAATCCTTTCGGCCATACTGATGTGGTTGATCCCACTGCTTATGTCCAAGCATTACGCCGGAAGAGTCGGAAGATGACAGATGATGAATTTTTGGCGGACCTCAGACGGTGGGAGAAAATCGTCTTCTAATTGAGGCGAGTATTCTCTTCGAGATCCTCACGAAGGACGCGAGAGTTATGCGTGAGAAAAAATCCACTTTTAGTCGATACCGATGTTCTCATTCATTACTTGAACCGCCGATTGTATCGCTCCTATCTCGAAAGTGAGGGGTGGCAGGTCTATTACTCCACTGTCACAAAGAGAGAGCTGCTGGCAAAGCAAGGGCTTTCTAACCGAGAGCGACGAGCGATTTTCTTTCTCCTCAAGCGATACCGCCAAGTCAAAATCACACAGACCATTGCTGTTCGCTATGCGGAACTCAGGCGGCAGTATCCTACGCTGGAACGGGAGGATGCTCTCATCGCGGCTTCCGCTTTAGTCCGCCGGATGCCGCTGCTGACTGGAAATCAACGCCACTTCTGCCTTGTTGCAGGGCTCGACCTTCTCTCTCTTTGATTCTTCTTGCTTACTCGGGCATAAAAACGACGACTCATGGACAGAACCCTGTCTACCCGCACCAAACTCATCTGGGTTGCCATCCTTTACTTCGCCGAAGGATTTCCTTTTGGCTTGCTCTTTGATGCTTTCCCAGTGTACTTCCGCGGTCACGGTGTAAGCCTCACTGACATTGGCCTCATCAGCTTGGCCGGTTTGCCCTGGACGCTGAAGTTTCTTTGGGCGCCGGCGGTAGACGTGTGGGGAAAGCGGAAAAGTTGGATCGTGACTTGCCAAGTGCTATTGGCGATTGATCTCGGAGTGTTCCTCTTACTGGAGCCAACCCAGACGGGTGGTACGTTATGGGCGTTGCTTGTTGCTCTCGCTGTCTTCTCGGCCACACAAGATATCGCTATTGATGCCTACACTATTGAGTTGCTGGACGAGAATGAGATGGGACCGGCCAATGGCATCCGGGTGAGCACCTATCGTGTCGCCTTGATCTGCGCCGGCGGTGTTTTTGTTGCCCTTTCAGGGCTGATTGGCTGGAGGGTGGCATTCACGGTGGCGGCCATGCTCCTTGCCGGGTCGGCTTTGCTTTCCAGTCGAGCTCCTGAACGTCCCCGTGCGCGACCGAAGCAAGGGAGTTGGGGAATAACGCTGGAGCGGGCTGTCGTTGGGCCATTACGCGATTTCTGGCAAAGACCAGGAATTCTATATGTCATGCTTTTTATCCTCACCTTTAAACTCGGTGATATGGCGTTAGGACCGATGGTGAGGCCGTTCTGGGTCGATCGACAGTTTACGCCACTGCAGATTGGCGCCGTTCCCGGCACGATCGGCGTCGTCAGCACGATTGCCGGTGCACTCTTAGGTGGCCGACTCACTAAGAGTTGGGGCCTGTTTCGCGCGCTGTGGCTATTGGGCATTGCTCAAGCGGCATCCAACTTGGCCTATGCGTTAGCGGCCGCACTGCCACCGTCCACAGTGCTGATGTATAGCGCCTCAGTTATTGAATCCTTCTGTGGGGGTCTTGGCACCGCACCGTTCCTTGCTTTTATGATGAGTATCTGTGACAAAACCAAAGCTGCCACCCAGTATGCACTCCTCAGTGCCTTGTTTGGTCTTACTCGCTCACTCTCCGGCGCATTCTCGGGGGTAGTGACACAAAGTATTGGGTATGCCACCTATTTTACTGCCACTTTCTTCCTTGCCTGGCCAGCGTTTGCTCTTTTGCCTTGGGTGAAAATGTGGATCAAGGAAGAAACGTCGCAGACGTAGGGCCTTGTAGAGGGCTCGAGCAGGAGGGCTAGTAGACATTCACAACCGAGTAACCTCGATTTGCGAGTAGTTGCAGAATGCCACTCGGTCCTGGCAAGTGGAGTGCACCGACCGCGATGAAAGTCGACCCTTGCCGGAGTTTTGGTAGCATTCGTTCGACCATTCTTCTATTCCTCTCTTCAATGAGGCGACGAAGAAATTCTTCTGTACTTTGTTGCTCTTGCGGAGTTGTAGGCGTTAGCTCCTGACTCAAAGCCAGGAGCCCAGCCAAGTCGCGCGCAAGATATTTGGCTGTCATCCGTTCTATCTGTTTGTCCAGCATAGGCGGGTTTTTAACGATTTCTCGGAGAAGGACTACTTGGTCTTCAACCGGAGTTTTCTCAAATACACTCACCTGTTCCTCGGCTGTTTCTAAGCCGCAGATTGATTTGCCTTGCTGCTTGGCTGTCTCATAAAGTTGGAGGTCCAGGAACATACCGGTCTGTTTCTGCGGCATACTCAGGGTCATATAGACTGCCCAAGGCTTAAGCAGTGTCAATGCTTGAGCGGGAACTCCGCGTTCTCCCATCAGAGGCATGAGCTGCCGGAAAAGTTGCTCACCGACGACAGCTCGCAGAGTTTGCCCATTGGTATACACCATTCTTTGCGCCAATGTGGTAGTGGCTCTCTCGTCAGCGACAAGTTCCATACAGAAGTTGTCGCTGCTGCGTAGTGCCTGCTGCACTGCCACTGGCAGCCGTAAAACACGCGGGTCCTCTGAATGCATCGTCCCAAGGATGTAGCTGGGAACGACACGGTCGGTTTGCGAAGGCCCCGACTCAATCTTCCACAATAAACCTCTGCCGAATGGCACCGGCTGGCGATCATTGACTTGAGCAGGAGAAGATTGCTGCTCGCGCTCTTTCGGCGGCGCGTCATTGAACGAGCTATGAGCGCCGTCTTGAGGTGGTTGGTGGCTGTAGTGAACGGTTCCGCCCTTATCAACCCAGCGGTAGATCGCCTGCGCATTCGTGGAAGGCGGGAAAAAAAGAGATATGCCTGTCACCAACGGAGCCAGAAGTTGAAGGATCTTAGAGAGAGGGAATCTTTTCGTCTTTGTCTGATTCATAGAGATACTCAGGCTTTCGTGTTCTTTACACTGGCATCGCCAGGTTGAGGGAAAAATTAAAAAGAGCGGGTGAAGGGTCCTACCCTATGCAAGCCCTTCGCGCCTATGGTAAGCCAGAACTCTGCTACAGCAAACCTAAGTATAGAGGTAAGGAGGGCTCTCTATGGCGTACGAGGCCATTATCTACGAAAAGGTTGAAGAGAAAATCTTTCGTATCACGCTGAATCGACCGGAAAAGCTCAATGCCATGAGTCGACAGTTGTTGTCCGAACTCGATACCGCGCTTGACGAATTTGAAAATGATAACGCGGCGAGCGTGCTCATCATCCGCGGCGCCGGTCGGGCGTTCTGCGCTGGTTACGACCTCCAACCAGTGAGCGGCTCGGGCGGGTTCACGGTTACGAACGACCGGTGGGGCTTGCGGAAGATCGTCGCCCGCTGGCAACGATTGTGGAATCTCCCTAAACCCACCATTGCCCAAGTTCACGGGTATTGCCTCGCCGGAGCAACCGAGTTCGTCGGGCACTGCGATCTGGTTTTTGCGTCTGAAGATGCACAATTCGGCCATCCAGCCGGTCGCTCTCTAGGGGTCTTACCGACCTTATCACTCTGGCCTTACCTGATTGGGATTCGGAAAGCCAAAGAATATTTCTTTACTGGTGATTCGATGACCGCCAAGGAAGCCCTGGAAAACGGCTTGATCAATCGTGTTTTTGCCAAGGAGAAATTGGAAGAAGAGGTACTCGCCTACGCGCGTCGGGTCGCAATGGTGCCAGTGGATTTGTTGACCCTGCATAAGGCAGCGACCAATCGCTTCGTCGAGATCATGGGGATTTATGCGGCTGAACAATCAGCGGCGGAGTTTGACGTTATCGCGCACCAGACTGTGACGGTAAAAAATGAAGTCAAGAAGATGGGCGAACGCGGGCTGAAAGATGCGCTGCGCGATCGGGACAAGCCTTTTTCTGCAAAAAAGTAGAATGGGAGAAACTGGTATGGATGGACGCCGCATCTATCTTATGCGCCACGGCGAAACGTTATACCAAGCTCGCGCCTCGGAAGGAGCACTGGGGAATGGCGAACTCACCGAACGGGGGCGCGAGCAGATCAGCTCTGTCGCTCTGCTGTTTCGCGGCGTCCCACTTGATCGTGTATATGCGAGTCCTCTCGCGCGCGCACAGGAAACCGCCCAGCTTATCGCCAGCGGCAGGGGGCTCGATGTCCTACTTTCGGCTGATCTCCGAGAGATCACTCCTAGTGAACAGATCGTTACCGCGCAACCGCCGTCCGAGACCTTGAAGGAGGTGCAACGGTTCTTCAAGAGTCCGACGACGAGTTGGGATGAGCCCTATCTTGGCGGCGAGAGTTTCCGCCAAGTGCAAGAGCGCGGGGTCCGGTTTCTCGACTCCTTATTGAGTCAAGAAGACTGGCAGACGGTGCTGGTTGTTGCTCACGGCGGCATTAATAACGCCCTGCTCGCTTATGTGACCGGGGTAACCGATGGCCGTATTTTCAATATTGAGCAGGATTTTGGCTGCATTAACGTCATCGATTTCGTTCACGGCCGTCCGCTGCTTCGCTTGGCGAACTTTACTCTGTACGACCAACTAAAGATTAATTTACGGATACATAGCCTTGATATCATTCTGCGCTTGCTTCAGGAGCGCGGGATCGTCACGGAGTAACGAGGACTGCCATAAGGAGGGAAGTATGGTCACGCTGTACACGTATCCGCTGTCCGGCAACGGCCGTAAAGTTCATATGTGCTTAGAAGAGATCGGCGCGCAGTACGAGATCTCCCGGGTCGATCTCATGCAAGGAGAGCAGAAAAACCCTGAGTACCTTAAGCTCAACCCCAACGGAAAAGTACCGACGCTGGTAGACCATGGCTTTGTCTTATGGGAATCGAATGCCATTCTCCTCTATCTGGCTGAACGGTTTCCTGGAGCGAAATTATTGCCCCTCGAAGCCCAGGACCGAGCCCGGGTTTTCCAGTGGCTATTGTTCGAACAGACGACCTTCCGGCCGCCCCTTTCCATGCTGTATCGTCAGATTCACTTTACCCCCACTGAGCGGCAGGAGCGGAAAGTCATCGACCAAGCCTGGAGTGAAGTACGCACCAATATGGGTATTCTGCAAGCGACCCTCTCTGGCCGTGAATACGTTGGGGGAACATTTTCTGTCGCTGATATGGCCGTGCTGCCGTATGTGTATCTCGCCACCGACCTCCATTTCGACCTCTCGCCGTGGCCTGCCGTTGCCGCCTACTATAAACGCCTCTCGTCGCGGCCGACCTGGCAAAAGATCATCGCTTGGAAATAGCCCGCGGCGACCGGAAAAGTCGGCCGCATGGTCCTGGGAGAACAGAGCGACATCGGGCGGGAGAGACAAGAACATGAGATAGCAATACGAACGAGAAGAAGGGGCAGTCTCTGTCTCCCTTCTCTATCCCTTTTTGTGAGAAAGATTACTTATGAGTATTTATACTCTGGCCGACTTCGTTCACGATATGACTGAACTCATGGCTCGCGAGCGTGACGCGCGGACGATTGTTGAAGCCGGCAAGCCCCGGTTAAAGCAGCTCTTACAGGATCCGACTCTTGTCCCTGAGCCGTACCGGCGAGTTCTTCACGAACGTCAACCTTCGCAATTTTTGCTTTATCGTGCTCGTGATTCTTCACTTTCTGTGTCTGTCGTGGTCTGGGGACCGGGACAGAGTGCGCCTCCGCATGATCATCAAACCTGGGGACTGCTGGGGCTGTATTTCGGGACGATGCATGAGACACGGTATCGGCGCGTTGATGAGGGAAATAATCCGCTCCGGTGTGCTCTGCGCCAAGTGGCTGACGTCGACGCTCAGACTGGAGATGTGTGGCATCTGCTTCCGCCAGACGAAGAGATTCATGCACTCGAGAATCGTTCCGGAGCGCCAGCGATCGAGATTCATGTCTATGGACGGGACCTACTCAATTTGCCCCGTCATATGTTTGACCTCAGCTTAGGGACGGTAAGACCGTTTTCAACGACTTCTTACGATACGTGAAATTAGTGCAAAAGATTTACTTGACAGCATTTCAAGTCTGACTTATATAGTCCACCTAAACTACTCTGTGAAAAGTAATTTGTGAGCGTGCAACTCGTTATCCTCGGTCTGCTCTCGGAAAAACCCTACCACGGGTACGAACTTCGTCAGGAAGTCGAGCGTCGCTTGTACGCGACCTTCATCAACCTTAGCGGGGGGTCGCTGTACTACAACATTAACCAGCTTGAACGAGCCGGCTGCGTTGAGAAAGCCTGGGCTGAGCAAAAAGGGCGATACCCGACCCGGCAGGTCTATCAGATTACGCCGGCTGGCCAGGCATATCTTCGCGAGGAGCTGCGGCGATTGCTGTTCGACACTGAAGGGCGGGAGAAGCTGTTTGATCCCTTAAATGCTGCGCTTGCCTTTGGGCACTTTGTCGGTAAAGACGACTTACGTGAAGCGGTGGCGGTCCATCTTAAATGGGCTCGAGAACGCGCAGCTTGGGTGAGGGCGCAGCAAAAGCGTTGGCAGGAACAAGATATTTCTCTTGCTCAAGCTAAGATTATCGAGCATGGCTTGGCCTATTATCAGGCGGAAATCGACTGGCTGGAGAAGTTTCTCCATGATCTTACCGTACAGGAAACAAAGCCGCTGAAGCGAACTTCACGTGCAAACGTCTCTTAAAGTAAGAGGATAATTTATACCGATAGGAGGGAACATTGTGGAAGGATTAAGCGTACTCGATATGATTCGCCAAGGGGCGTTGGTCACTTACCCCCTGATTGCGATGTCGATTGTGGTGATCACGATTATCTGTGAACGGATCTGGTCTCTACGGGGACTAGTCGCTAGCACGTTGCGGGTTGCTGGCTCCTTAGTCGGAAGGTTGCAAAAAGGCGATTTCAAAGGAGCCCTAGCAACGGCTCAGCAAGAGAAAATCGCCCCGGCCGCACGGATCTTCCGTGACGTGATTTCTCAACAAGACGGGGAGTCCTTGGAATACTTATCTGAGGTGGCTGAAGATCGTCGTTTTGAAGAGGTAGAAGCGCTCAAAGGAGCAATTTGGGTGCTAGGGACGGTCGGTGTGAGCGCGCCTTTTATTGGTCTGCTAGGAACGGTCATCGGTATCATCAAGTCGTTCCACAATATGTCAGTCCAGGGTAGTGGTGGCTTTGCCGTGGTCGCTGGCGGTATCTCCGAGGCGCTGATTGCGACGGCGCTCGGTTTAGCGGTGGCGATCGTCGCGGTCATTTTTTACAACTACTTTCAGACCAAGCTGGAACGGGTTGAGTCGGCAATGACTATCGCTTCAGATCGAGTGCTCGAAGCGATTCGCATCGGGAGGAAAGCTCATGGGAATGTCTAGCCCACGCAAAAAAAAAGGAAGCCGCTCCTCCATAATGGCAGAGATTAACATCACACCGTTAACTGATATCTTCCTGGTGCTGCTGATCATCTTCATGGTGACGAGCGTAGCGATGGTACAGTCCGGTGCGAATATCGACCTGCCCCAAGTCGAAGAGACCAAGTCAGAACCACGACAAATCGTGATTACGGTTACGCCAAAGAAGGAAATCTTCATCAATAACAATCCGATATCTTTGGCCGATCTGGAGGGATTTCTGCGACCGCTGGTGCAAGCGCAGACTGATATTCCTGTGATTCTGGAAGGAGATAAAGAGGTGGTTTTGGGGGAGGCGGTGAAGATCCTCGCGGTTGCCCAACGAGCAGGCGCGAAGCAAATTGCTATCGCTGCCGAAAAACCCAGTTCTTAACCTGTGGATGAGAACACACGAGTATACTTATGGCTTCTTCTGAAGAACGGAAAACCTCCCCGGCGCCGATCTCGGTCGAAGATGAGCTGCGGGAAGACTTGTGGCTCTATCGCGGTCAGCGCTGGGGTAGAAACGCCCGCTGGTTTGCGCTGTCTGCCGTCGCTCATGTCTTACTCCTCGGCCTTTTGGCGACCTTGACATTAACGATCGTACAGAAACGGCGGGAACAGATAAAGATTGCCAAAGTTACCGACATCTCGCCATCCCTGGAAGAGCAGGAACGGTTGGCAAAAGATGAGAAACCGCCCGACGATTGGGAAGGCGAGCCGTCCTTAAAAGATCTTCCCGGAGTCCTCACCATGGAGCAACTTGCTCCGAAGAAGGCGCAAACCCCTGAAGGTCCGCCGCCAGAGACCGGCAGGGTCCAGGCGGTGCGCGCTCCCATTATTGCTGCGCCACCCCCTCCGTCTTCGTCTATTCCTCCCGTACTCAATGGGCTTGGTCCAGGAGTAATTCAGACCAACACGAACCGCGACGGGACCGGACAATTCTCTAGCAATGGGATCGGAGCGATTGGCAACGCGGTCGGCGGTCTCGGTGGAGCAGGAGGGGATTACGTCGGCGGCCTGCGCAAAGTTGGACTTGATGTGGTGCTCGTGATCGACGCCACTGACAGTATGCAGTTCGTCACCGATTCGTTGAAGGCACGGCTGCTCAAGCTCATCGTTTCCTTGCAAAAGATGGTACCAACCACTCGGATCGGTATTGTTGCGTATCGCGACAAGGGTGAGGAATACGTCACCAGATGGGTCGATCTCAGTTTCTCGACCAGCAAACTACAGGATTTCGTGTCTAATCTGCGTGCTGGTGGGGGCGGCGACTGGCCTGAGGCGGTCTACGATGGGTTAGAAGTGGCAATCAGTGATATGAAGTGGCGCAAGAATTCAAAGCGGGTGATCATTCTCGTCCCCGGCTCTCCTCCTCATCCCGAGACGGTGAGCAACATACTGCAATTAGCGCAGAATTTTCAAGCTCAGGGGGGAGTATTAAGCGTGCTCGACCTCGCTGACAAGATGCACGAGGATTTTGAGCGCGCATTGCACCGTACCAGCGATGGTCTCATTAACGCTGAATTCAAACCCACTCCTTTGCCTGCCTTTTACCAAGAGTTTCGTAATACCATGTCCTCGGTTGCGAAGGCAGGCGGTGGCGATTTTATTCCTCTTACTGAGGATAAGGCGCTCACCAGACAGATCATTATCATGACCTTCGGATCGCGCTGGCAAGTAGAAATGGCCAAGTATATGCGCGATCTAGAATAAAAGCGCCGGGTCGGCTATTGGCAGTCAGTAAAAAAATGGACTGATCCGGGTTCGCGTTCTTGTAGGGGCAGGGTCAAACCTGCCCCTATGCTCTCCTGCGAACTCCGTGCCGAACGTGCCTATGTAAGGAGTGCTGGCGTGCGACTTCTGTTGATCCTTTGCTCTGTCTTTTCTTTTCTAAGCATCTTGTGGGCACCGCAGATGAGTAACGCCGCAGCCACTGGTGAACTCTTGGGGCAGGCACGTCAGGCACAAAATCAAGTGCGCAGCCTCAAGAACGGTGGAGTGAATGAGCAACTCCAAGCGATTCAGATACTCGGACCAATTGCGCTGAGTTTCGTTGGCGCGTCTGATCTCGCTCAGGCAGCACAGAATCAACGGGCGACGGTTCGCGAACTATATGAAACTTTGAGTGATCCATTGGAAGACATCTATAACGGAGCCTTTGCCCGTATTAACAGTATGAGCAAAGCAGTGATGGATCGTGATGGTGATCTCGAAGCCCTCTACGAAACCAAAGAGTGGAAAGATGCCCAGACTGTCGCTTCGCAGTCTCTCTACTTGCTCAACTGGTTGCGCTACATCGGCTCCTTCGTTTCTGACGCCGACCAAAGGAAGAAGCTGCTCCAGCAAGCGGCCGACGGCTTTTCTGAGTTCGCGGTCGGCCAGCAAGGCTCGCAACTGAAACGCGAGAGTCTCTTTGGTCGTGCGCTCAGTGAAAAAGAACTCCGCCAGTACGATTGGGCGATTCGCGACTTCGAACTCTTGCTCCAAGACACGGGGCTTCCCTCTGATATGGACCGGAAAGTGCGAGCAGGTTTGGCCGACGCGAAAGCGCGACGAACAGGAAGGGGGGCTGGGGCTGAACAAGAGGAAGAACGCAAAGGAGCGCCGGCTCCACCCTCGCCTGATGATATTGCCCGAGCGATGTTGCAAAAGGCCCAGAGTCTGTTTGATCGCAGTAAGAAAGAAACAGGAGAGACACGAGAAAAAACTCGTTGGGAAGCGATTGCTTACCTCGAAGAGGTAAAGAAGCGTGGCGGAACTTGGAAAGATCAGGCCGAGACCGTAGCCCGAGCTGAGATGACTGCAACGGAAACGGCCCTTTTAGAAGAAGAGAAGAATCCTTTTCCGCAGTGGAAACAAGCGTTGGAATACCTGGGCAGGAAGGAATACCCTCAGGCGGTCCCTCTCCTCAAAGAGGTGGTTGCTTCGGAAGACCCACGCGCTGTCGCCCATCGACGTGACGCGCTCTACTTCTTAGGGGTCGGTCTCTTTCAAGAGAAGCAGTATCGTGAGACGACTGACCGGTTGACGGAGTTTTTTAGCGCCGATGGCACTCCGCCGCGATACGGTCCGGATGCGGCCTATCTGCGTTTCAAGGCGGCGGAAAAATTATATGCGAACACACAGCCACCGACGGAAGAAACCACCAAACTGTACGTAACGGCCGTCAAGGATTTTATTCGCCGTTATCCTAACCATAAAGCTATTTTTGAGGCGTACTTTCGGCTTGGCGAGTACGAGCAGAGCCGCGAAAATTATCTGGCGGCGATTGATTCCTATCAAAAAGTAACCGGAGATCTGCCGTTCCGCGTACGGGCCAACTTTGCCACGCTGCAGTGCTATTTCGCTCTCCTCGATGCGATTGAGGAGAAAAAGAATGTTGGTATTAGTGAGAAAGACCTGCGTCAACGTATCGCCCCCAGCTTGCAGGCGTTTTGGAAAGATGTCGCCGCGCTCGAACAAAACCCCTCTCAAGTGCAACAGATTGCTTCTAAGGATCTGCAGGATTGGCGTGGCCGGGTCACCTTTCTCAATACGGTTTTTCTTGGCAAAGATATGGACGCCAATGCGACCGTGATTGCCAATCTGCTGCAGGACTTTGAGAAGAAATATCCTGAACAGAAAGACGCCTTCGATGCGGTGGCACGCACTCGACTGATTGTCTTAGAAAAAACTGGCCGTTTCGTTGATCTCGAAAAAAATGTTGACAGTATTTTTGCTCGTTACAATCCAGAACAGCAGAAAGAGCTCCTCAAGGGCCTCGATCAAGTGCTTCCTCGGGATATCAAGAAGTTAGACAAAAGTAATAACAAGGACGACGTGCTCGCCGCTAAACGGACGCTGGCACGGCTTTATGCCGAACGGCTCAAGCGTGGAGAGGCATTTGCGCCGGAAGAATCCCCCGATCAATTTAAGTACAATTTGGCGCAGCTCTACCTCGACGTGAAGGATTACGATAAGGCCGCGCAGCTCTACCAAGAATTGCATCAGGGGGCATACTCCCTGGCTGCACTGGCCGGATTAGCGCAGCTTGCCGCAATCAAGGGCGACACCAATCAGGCGTTCACGTACTGGGATGAAATGTTGAAAGGAACCCAGGTTGGCGATCCACTCTGGTTCCGTGGAACTTATGAAACGGCGCAACTGCAGGCGAATCTCGGTAATAAAGAGCAGGCATGTAAAACCGTGAGTAGTGCCTTTGTCATGATTGGGCGGGTAGGTGACCCAGGACTCAAAAAGAAAATTCAAGATCTTTCACTGCAGACCTGTAAAAAATAAAGACCCGAGCCCCAGTTTTAGATAACAAATGTCTGGATCGCCCATGGAGCGCTTTTCCCGCTCCTCATAACTTCGCTACAGAGACCGCCTATGCCAGCGCCAGCAGCTTCTGGAAGTGTGTGGTTCTTTCTCGTCAAAGGCGGGCCGGTGATGATTCCGATCATCATCCTCTCGATCGTGGCTCTCACTATCATCCTCGCCAAATTCTGGGAACTGTGGCGCTTCCGGGTGCGGCTCACCAAGCTATCGCAAAAACTGACCGCGCTGATCCTGGACGGGAATCTCACTACCGCACTGCGCACTTGTCGCGAAGATGCGACCACGCTCGGGCGTTTGTTTGAATCGGCGATCCGCTATCGCACGCAAGAACGGTCCGAACTTACCCGGCGTCTCGAACGGCTGGGTGGAGACATCGTCGCGGACCTCGAATCGTACATGAGTGCGCTCGCGACCATTGTCGGGGTGGAACCGATGCTGGGATTTCTTGGGACGATCATTGGCTTGATTAAGGCCTTTATGAACTGGGAAGGGATGGGAGAACAGATTACCATCAACGTGCTCGCGGGCGGGATTTATGAAGCTATGATTACTACTGCCGCTGGCTTAATTATCGCCATTCCCTATTATCTCATTTACAATCACCTGGTGACACGAGTGAACACCTTAACTCGGTTAACCGAAGAGCGCACCGATGAGTTTGTTGATCTTCTCACCGAGGTGAAGGTAAAAGAACCTACCCGCCATGCGCTTTAAACGTCAACGCAAAATTCTGTTCAGTATGGAGTCGGTCGCGCTCACCGACATCATCATGAACATGTTTATCTTCTTCTTTATCACCTTTAGTTTTCTCGCCACCTTTCACAAAGTCGACGAAGGCCGCGTCGATGTGGCCTTGCCGAAAGCCTCTTCTACTATGCCGCAAGTGGAAAAAAGAAGCCTTTCTGTCAGTCTGACGAAGGAAGGTGGCTTGTTCTTGAACAATACTCCCCTTTCCCTTGAACAGCTCAAGACCCGCTTTCAGATGGAGAAAGCCCAAGGAACCGAAATCACACTGGTCGTACGGGCGGACAAGGAAGTTTGGCACGGGCGCGTTGTTGAGGTAATGGATCTGGCCCGTGCCGAGGGGCTTAATCATTTAGCCATCGCTACCGAACCGAAGTAGAGAAGCGGTTGGTGGTTGGGAGTTTCATCGGTGACGACATTCTTCCGACAAATTCTGCCATCGCGAATTTTGCGGTCAGCTGCGGATCGCCACCACCTCGAGATATTCAGCTTCGACGTGCGTCGAGCCATCGCGCGCCCGGTTATTGCTTGCCCAGAGCTGCTCAAGGTCGTGGCGCAACGCACTCTGCCCGGCGGCAGCGAACGCGCGGTTGATCGGACCGTAATACACGCGGAAAAATTCAACCACTTCTGCCGGCGGGAAAGGGTATCGCATCGGATACAGGCGTTTCGTGGTGTCCAGCCTAACAATTCCATTCGGCAACCGCTCGTGGACCGTCGCCTCGTCGCCCCATTTCACCGGTGACACCATGAGCAGCGATGGCGGGACGTGTTTGCCGATGATCTTAAACATCTGACCGACATGCCCCTCAGGCGTCCAGTTCGCCATGACGATACGGCCACCAGGTCGGCACACGCGAATCAATTCGGCGGCGACCCGTTCGGGCTGAGGCGCGAACATTGCGCCAATGAGACTCGCCACCAAATCGAATGACGCATCCTTGTAGGGAAGCGTTTCTGCGTCACCTTCGTCGAACCGGACATCGACACTCTCGGCCTTGGCGCGAACTCGCGCCTGCTCGATCAAATTGGAGGCGATGTCGACACCAGTCACTTGCGCGCCAGCGCGGGCTGCTGGAATTGCAATCTGGCCCGCCCCACAGGCTACGTCCAGCATGCGTGTGCCGGGTGCAACAGCGAGACGCGCGAGAAACTCCAACGCGCCCGGCTCGAGATACGTGGCGAAATGCCCGTAGTCACCGGCCATCCACGTCGCCTTGAGGCGTGCCTTGAGTGCTTCCATTTCAGGGATCATGGTAGTCATAAGTAGTTCCTCCTTAGCTTGACAAATAGGAACCGACTAACTCCAAGTGCAGCCCGACTCCCATTCAACAGCGCAGACTGTTTCTATTAGAACCGTTTCTTGCGAGTAGCGGCGCGAGCGCTGCCACGCTCGCGCCGCAGTGCCTTATCGTCGCCGCCGCTTATTTGAGGAAACGAGAACCGTTTTTAATTGTCAGGGAGTCGCAGGTTTGCGTGCCCGGGGCCAAAGCAAAGCTGATGTGCGAGGAGTCAGTGATCGTCCTGACCGCGGCCACCCACTGTGGATCGATTTTAGTACAGAGTAAATACCTGCCGGTCTTGTCTCTTGCTGAACAGGTGACGGCCGGATTGTGAGAGGTACAAGTGATGTATTGTTGGCTGTCGCCACTATAGCGCGCCCCAACCATGCTCCCTGAGGCTTGGTTGGTTTCTATTCGAACCTCTATAAACTGCTGCTGCACATAGCCTGCCCACGTCGGGAGGCTATGCGTGAACAGGGTCAAGCCAAGCACTGCCGTACCGATGAGTTTCTTCAGATTCGTTTTCATGATGTCGTTTTCCTTTCTGAGTGAGTAAAGACTGCTGTTGATGGAAACGTTGCGGGTCTCCGGTAATGACTGAACGAGTTTCGTCACTTATTTGAGCAGGTTGGAGCCGTGGGAAATACCGATGTCGGTGCAGGCTCCCTTGCTATCCGCCTGGAAGGAAATGTACGAAGAGTCAGTCATTGCCTGGAGCGTTTCTTGGAACTTCGGATCACGACTCGAACAAAGAATATGTTGGCCTGCTTTGTCCTGGGCATAACACTGGATCAAGGGAACCCAGATAGTAGTAGAAAGGTACGTTGTACACTCGATGTATTGCTTGTTATCCGCACTGTAGCGCGCGCCTACCATAGTTCCGCCTGCGGAAGAGTGATCTGAGCCGATGTATATAGAGACCTCGCCGCCAGTAATCACTTGACCTGCCCAGGTTGGAACCGTCGTGGTCAACAGGGCCACGCCCAAAGCCACGAGACCGAGGATGTTCTTGAGTTTTGCTTGCATGATGCGATTCTCCTTTCGATGCAGTTGTTCGCTGTTGATGAATGCTGTGCCTTACCATAGTCGTTGCTTATCTGAGGTAGGTAGAGTCGTTCGTAACGATCAGTGCGGTGCAGGAGCTGGTGCCCGGGTCCGAAGCGAAGTCGATGCTCGAGAAGTCAGTTATTGCCTTGACCACTGCCAGAGATCTCGGATCCGTACTGCTACAAAAGAGATACTTCCCTGCCTTGTCCTTCGCGAAACAGGTGACGAACGGATTATCAACACTACAGCCGATGTATTGTTGGTCGTCAGGACTGTAGCGCGCCCCCGCGGTGCTCCCGTGGGCTACGCGGTAAACTTCGTCTACTACCACCTCAGGGAGACTCACTGCACCCGCCCACGCGAGGATACTATGCGAGAACAAGGCCACGCCAAGCACTGCCGTACCAATGAACTTCTTCAGATTTGTTTTCATGATGTCGTTTCCCTTTCTCAGACGATAATGAAGGTTGTTGACGAAAATATTCTGGTTTTCCTGCTGTGACGAACTGGACGTCCGTATTTATTTCAGCAAGCCGGAGCTATCGGTAATCGAGACGCCGCGGCACTGTCCGTAGCGACCCACCTCGAAGTAAATGTACGACGAGTCAGTCATTGCCTGGACCGCTTCGAGGTACTCTGGGGCAGCGCTCGAACAAGAAAGCAGTTTGCCGCCGCTATCCGCCGCAAAACACTCCATGTAAAGGTTGGGAATACTACTGTCAAAGGTTATGCGGCATGCGATGCGTTGCGTGTTGTCCGCGCTGTAGCGTGCCCCTACCATACTTCCTCTTGCGTAAGAGAGACCGTTGCCGTTGACGCCTATGTAGACCTCAGGGGTGCTCACAAAGCCCGCCCACGTCGGAACGGTAGTGGTGAACAGGGACATGCCCAGAGCCGCTAGACTGAGCATTTTCTTCAGATGTACTTTCATGATTCATTCTCCTTTCTCAATTGTTGGCTGTTGATAAAGCACGGCGTCAGAACAATGGTCCCATGACCTCGACCTTGACGTGGCCGTTGTTGATCGCCGGAGCCAGGACGTTCATCAGCTCCATGCGTTGGTTGTTCGTCAACTGTCCAAACGCGGTGCGGAAGGTCTCCTTGTCTTCTTCGGTCCAGCGCTTGGCTGCCACTGCGGTCTGCACCACGCTCGATGCACTTTGATACGCAGCTTTGTTCTCTGGTGAGTTGAGGATTTTCGCTTCGGCAATCGCTTCTTCTTTTGCTCGTTGCGCTTCAGGACTTTCTTTCGCCATCGCTTGGCGAACTTCCTCACGAATGACTTGCGCGAGATCTGAGCGCGAGACGTCGCTGTTCGCTGGCGCGGTGACCTTCGTCGGCTCAGGCTGCGCTGCTTTCGCCTGATTGCTCTGCACTGCTTGTGTCAATGCCATCACCGCTTGTTCAAGTTTCACCAACCGTTGGTCATTCTGTGGGTCGGTATGGGCTTGTTGCTCTGGTAACGGAGGAAGTTGAGTCATCCAGCTAAAAACGCCGACGCCCAAGATGAGGCCAATACTCACCATCGCAATCGTCTGCCAAAGTCCTTTTTTCTGTTCTGTCATACTCTGTTCCCTTTCGTAAAAATGTGGGTAACGTTTCTGTCCAGCGGCGGCGGAAGAGCCTGCACCCTCCCGCCACTTGGTATCGGCAGTCGTTGTTTATTTGAGGTGGCTCGAGTGGTTCTCAACGATCAACCTGTCGCAGGACCCGGCTGCATCTCCCCCGAAGGTGATGAGCGAAGAGTCAGTGATCGACTTGACTACGGTCGCCCAGCTCGCATCAAACTTAAAGCAAGCGTAAAACTTGTTGGCCTTGTCCCGAGCCCAACAGCTGACGAACGGACCATTATGAGGGCTAAATTGACACCAGATGTATTGTTGAGTATCCGCACTGTAGCGCGCCCCCACTGTGCTCCCGTAGGCGTAATTGGGGCCGATTGCCACCTCCGGGCGGATCTGTTGGCCCGCCCACGCCGGGAGGCTCTGCGAGAACATTGCTAAACCAAGCACTGCCGTGCCAATGAGTTTCTGTAGATTCGCTTTCATGCTGTCGGTTTCCTTTCTGTGAGGGTAAAGTTGTTGTTCCATCTACACCGTTGCCATGGTATCGCGGTGCTGGAGAACTACGTCGTCCTTCTTTCTTTCCTTATCTCAGCAAGTCAGACCCACTCTTAACTCCAACGAACTTGCAGTCTCCGTCGTTATCGGTCACCGTGAAGGAGATGAACGAAGAGTCAGTCATACTCTGGACCGCTTCTGCCCAGCGCGGATCACTACTCCCACAGACTAGAGAATTGCCTGCCTTGTCGGTGGCAAAACACGCGGTCCACGTATACGTACCCAGAGCGTAGGCGGTACACCCGATGTTTTGGTTACTATCCGTACTGTAGCGCGCCGACACCATGCTTCCGGTTACGTAAAAGCCGCTAACGCCGTTAATACCGACGGGCTCTCTGAGGACTTCCCTGTTGTCCTTATATCCTGCCCACGTCGGAGCGGTGTTGGTCAACAAGGTCATGCCCAGAGCCGCCAGACCGAGCATTTTCTTTAGATTTACTTTCATGATGGCATTCCCCTTTCGTTGTCAATTGTCAGTTATCAGTTGGTGAGGGTTCCTCATTCCGTATTCATCATTCATTGTTCATCATTTGCCTTGCCTCCTTTCGCTAATGCAGTTCACTGTGTGTTCTGCTCAGTAAGGCGTAACAAATGGTGGAACGATTTGTTCGCTCGGTCCTTGGAGCAAGCTGGCGGTGCGACGGAAGGTGTAACAAATGGTGGAACGATTTGTTCACTCGAACAGGCTGAGGGCTGTAGGCTATAGGGGAAAACAGACAGAGACAGAAACAGGGCTATAGGGGGAGAGGATAGGCTTTCAGGGGTAGGTTTTTTACCGAAGGAGCAAGGGCGTCATTCCCGCGAAACTTGTCCCCGGTCCTTTAAGGGAGCGGGAATCCAGGGTCTTCAGGCAAGAACCTCTGGTAATACCTCCTGGATTCCGGGTCTCGCGTTGCTCGCCCGGAATGACGTCTGAACCTCCACCCCTCAAGATCTTCACAATGGCATAGTAGAAACTCATGCCAATTGCGGGTTGGACGAAAAACCTACCCTTATAAGGAGAGGATGTGGGTGGCCCTACAGCCTATAGCCTTGTTTCTACTGACTACTCTTTTGCGTCTACCCCTGCCACGTGACCCGCATGTAAACATCGGGTCTGTACGAACAGTATGCGCCAGTTCTAATAGTCGTGGCGAGATGTCGTCCTAATGCCGGATGATGCTGGCTGATCCTGCGCACGGCAATCTTGATGGCGCGGGTAACGTTCACGCGGGCGCGTTCCGCAGGCGATCCCATGCGCCGCGTGCGTCCGCCAAGCCCAACGGCACTGGTCAGTTCGTGGGTGAGAAAGTCGATCTCAGCCGCTAACTGCTCGCTCCGGCCCAGATCATGAAACCGCTGCGCCTCGTCGAGTTCTTCTCGTAGCTCGCTCAGTCGCTGCTTGTAGGCCGCGCGCGCTTGTGGATCGAGCATTTCCCCGGCGTCGCTCAGTCCCTTACGGTGATCGTTTGAGAAGTTGGAGTCGTGAAAGGAATGGACTTCCGCAGTTTCGCTATTGACGTCATCACTCAAAGTGACCAGCGTCAGGACATGAGTTTCGTGCTGCGGATGCTGCAGTAGCTGGGCAATGAAATGGAAGCCGCGCGTCTCTTTCAGACGACACGTTGTGTCGTGATAACTCACCGTCCAGTAGTCGCCCTCGGGGCGGAAGGTGTTGGGGGTTGGGGGTTGGGCAGACGACGGGGCGACGGGGCGCTCGGGCGACGGGGCGATTTGTTTGTCTTCTTCTTGTCTCCCGTTCTCCCGTTGGGTTGTTCGTTCGTCTTCCCACTCTTCGCTTCCTATTTTTGCCTTTTGCTTTTTGCCCCTTCGGCTAGGCTCAGGGCAGGCTTTTGATTTTTGTTTTTCTTCCTCCGTCTTCACCCTGCCACCGAGGGCAACAAGCAATGCCTCTGCCGCTTGCACGTCCGCGGTGTCAAATCCTTCCGTGAACCAGTCGTGAACCTCTTGCAGCAACTCCCGCGCGTCATCCTTCTTGCCTTGGCTTTGCCATAGGTGCGCCAGACTGGTCACGGCGCGCAGTTCGAGGGACTTGGCTCGCTGCCCTTGGGCAATGGCAATGGCCTTTTGGAAATAGGCTTCGGCTTCTGGCTGAGGCTCTAGGATTTGGGATCTGGGATCTGGATTCTCGGATTTTTGCCTTTTGTCTTTTACCTTTTGCCTTTTGATTTCCTGCGTAAGCAGAAGTTCCCCGTAGAGCCGATAGATCTCCGCATCAAACACATGCTCTTCCCCCGTTTCGACGAGCTGGAGAGCTTCTGCGATAACCCGCTGTCCTTCATCGAGTTGATTGGCTTTGAGATGGGCTTCAGCCAACAACGACAAATAGTATGGTCTCCACAGTTCTGCCCCACTGGCCTGCCAGGCAGTCAAACCGTGCAACATCTGAGCAATCCCTTCTTGCTGCTCCCCCTGCTCGGCGAGCGCCCATCCCCGCAAGATGGTCCCTTGGGCGAGGCGGTACGGTGATCCAGATTCCGTTAACAGCGCGATAGCAACCTCCGCTTGTTTGTGTGCTGCTGGTGCCTCACCTCGGAGTTGATGCAGAGAAGCCGACAAGCTCAGCGCATGCGCTAGACTGTAGGGATGACCGAGATGCTGCGCCAGCGTGCATGCTGCCTCGCTCTTCTCTACCGCCTGCTGTGGATATCCAAGCAACCAGAGCACACGCGCGAGATACGCGAGGCTGGTCTCTCCGGCGTCTTGTGGCGAAGTCGCAACCCGTGGATTGTGTTTGCGCGAGTCGTAGAAATGCAAACTCTGTTCGAAATGAGTTCGACTTTCCTGCAATCTGCCAAGCCCGTATAAGGTCTGCCCCATAAAGCAATGGGCCCATAAGGAGGCGGTTGGCCGTTGTCGCTTCTCAGCCACCGTTAGCCCTTGTTCCGCTAGCTCCAGCGCAGTCTGGAGTTGTGCCCGTGTCGTATAGAAGGTCCACAGGCCTCCAAGGACGGCAAGGATCTGGAGCGTCTCTGGCATTTGTTGATTCAGCTCTCGCGCCCGAGCATAAATCCCTTCCAGTTCGGGCGCGGCATAGCCTTTAATCACCATGAGTGAAGTTCCTAAAGTAAGACGGAGTTGAAATTCTTGCTGCGCGCGCTCGGGGATCTCAGGGAATGAGGTGAGCAGTTCGAGCCCCTTGGTCAAGTGAGCGATCGCTTCCTGATGGGCGCTGCGCCGCACCGCATTCTCGCCAGCTTGCTGGAGATACTGTACAGCTTTACGATAGTCCTGCCCCCGCTCACAGTGCATCGCCAGCTCGGTCGCAATCTCTCCTGTGCGTTCGCCATAGGCTGCCTCTTTGTGAGTAGCAATGCGCCGATGTAATTGAATACGGCGGATCTCAGCGATCCGAGCATAAATCGCTTCATGATACATCGCATGCAGAAAACTGTAGCGCCCGCTGACCGTTCCATCCGGTAATTCAGTGATTCCAACCGAGCGCAACCATTGTCCCGCACGCGCGAGCTGTTCACAACTCGCTTCCACCTCGTCCACCGACGTGGACAATCCTGCCGCAACGTCCATTGAGGTGAACTCCACACCCGTGATACTGGCCACTTCCAGTAGGCGTTGCTCAACTTCGGATAGCCGCTCCACCTGCCGTTCAATCAGTTGTCGTAAGGTGTCGGGGATGCCTTCGCCGACGGCCTTGAGCTTGTCTAATTGTAGTGTCCACTGTCCGGCCTCCTGTGTGACCGTGCCGTGTTGCACGAAGTAGTCCACGGTATTGACGACAAATAGCGGATTCCCGCCCGTACGGCGGGCAAGCGTAGTGGCAGTTGCCCCTGGCAACGTCATCTCCCCAAACCGGCTGTACAGATACTCGGCAATGGCATTCTCACTAAGCGATGTCACTCGTAGTTCTTCACACTGCCGTCGTGATTGTAACTCTTGCACTATCCCTCTGAGTGGATGGCCACTCGCCAGGATATCAGTGGGGCGATAGGTGCCAAGGATCAGGAGCTTGGCGGGCTCACGCCGTCGGGCGATGTACGAGAGCCATTCCAGCGTCGATACATCGCTCCAGTGCAAATCTTCTAGCACCAGCACTAACCCACGTCGTGCAGTGAACAGTTCCGCCGCCTGGGCCATTTCGCGCAACATGCGCTCCCGACTCGTGCCGTGGACCCGCTCCTGCAAGCGGGCATGCTCTGCGGCGTCGAGTAAGCCGGGTAACTGGACTAACAGACTCGGCGCATAGCGCTTGAGATCGGCAATTCGCCGCTCGCGGCTGGGGCCCTGACAGAGTCGGACAATGGCTTCTAGCAAAGGCATATAGGCTTCACCCGGCCCATATTGCTCCACACATTGACCAGCGGAGATTCGGAGATCGACACGTTCACGGAGGTGCGCCACAAACGCATCGATGAGGGTCGTCTTGCCAATCCCGGCCTCACCGGAGACGAATACGATCTGTCGCTCGCCAGACATGGCTTTCTCTAACAAGCTGTGTAGATGTGTCAGTTCGTTATCTCTTCCTACTAGGACAGAGTGCTGAGGACTGAGGACTGAGGACTGAGTAGGTGGAGGGAAGCGACTGACTACTGAATACTGACTACTGACAACTTCTTTCTGTTTGACCACCGGCCACTGAGTTTGCGATTTGTACCGTACCGGCAAGGTTACGACGTTCATGAATGCCCCCCTCCTTTGTTCCGACCAAGCCCAGTGTGAGATGCTTCTTTACTGCTCTGCCACGTTCTCAGCCGCACACAGTTCCGCGGTGAGATAGGCGCTCAACTCTTCCAGCGACTGGAAATGGCTCGCGCGGCCAGACACCAAATGCTCGACACGGCCGGCCTCGAACACCGACTTGCCAGGGATCGCTCGGAACTGCACCACAAATGCCCAGTGTGGAGACAGTGGTATGTCAATCATGAGTGGCACTGAGGAGAGCGTGTCTGGTGGACTCGACGTGTTGTTCGTGTGTTTTCGCGCTTTTGTCATGGTCGAAGAATACCAATCGGTATGGTGAAGTGGGAGCCTTCCACGTCAGGAATACGGTTAAATATCGGTAAAATAACGGTGAAATCTCGCTGGCATTTGCCGTGAGCGGGTGATAGAGAGCCGTGACAGCTGTCAGCGATCAGGACTGACAAAAACTGGGTGAAAAGGGGAAACGGAGAAATGGCGAAACGGGTTAGGAAGTCTTTTTTCTTTGTGACTACTCAGCCGCAGAGCGGCGACGGAAGGTAGCCCGGCCTTTTAAGGCCGGGTATGTGAAACCACAATCCCCATCGCGTCGCTGCGCGACGCGGAGAAGGGGGAGGTTCTCGTACCGGGGGTTGAAACCCCCGGCTACCATCAACCGTCCCTCCGGGACGAAAAGGGCTGAGCAGTTACTTTTCTTTTTTCAATCACCCAATGACGCAATGACCCAATCTCAGCGGAGTAGGCAGTGAAACTGACCGAAGACATTCTCTTTCCCCCCTTTCGGTTAGATCCGGTCAACGAGCAATTGTGGCGCGAGGATCGGCTCGTGCCGTTGCGCCCGAAAACCTTTGCTGTCTTACGGTGCTTAGTCGAACAGGCTGGCCGCCTCGTCACGAAAGAAGAGTTATTGAAAACCGTCTGGTCCGACACGCGGGTGAGCGATGGCATTCTCAAAGTGTATATTCGCGATTTGCGTGACATCCTTGGAGATGATTCCGAGCAGCCACGGTTCATTGAGACTGTGGCGCGGCGGGGGCATAAATTCATCGGACAAGTAATCAGTAATCAGTTGTCAGTTGTCAGTAGTAAAGAAGAAGAAAATCAAAAGCCTGTCCTGAGCGCAGTCGAAGGGTCAAAAGGCAAAAGGCAAAAGGCAAGAATAGAAGAGTTTTTCCCAACACCTAGCACCCAAGACCTGGCACCCCTTTTAGTCGGAAGAGATATCGAACTCACCCATCTCCACCGCCTGTTCGCCAAAGCGATGAATGGCGAGCGGCAGGTGGTATTTGTCACCGGCGAGCCGGGGATTGGCAAGACTACACTCGTCGAAGCCTTTCTTCTCAGTCTAGAGTCTAACGTCCACCGTCTAGAGTCAAATGCGCCTCGTAACTCTGCTTCTCCTGTCCCGACGCTAGACGCTAGACACCAGACCCTAGACCGGCGTTGGTGGGTGGGGAGAGGGCAATGTGTCGAGCAGCACGGTGCAGGCGAGGCCTACTTGCCGGTGCTCGAAGCGTTGAGTCGTATCGGGCGCTCACCAGACGGTGAACAGCTTGTGACGATCTTACGGCAATGTGCACCGATGTGGTTGGTGCAGATGCCTGTGCTGGTCGCCGCAGAGGAGTTTGAGGCTTTACAACGGCGAGTCATCGGGGCAACACGCGAGCGCATGTTACGCGAGATGGTCGAGGCCATTGAAATCCTCACCGCATATCGTCCGTTGGTATTATGGCTCGAAGACTTGCATTGGGCTGATGCCTCGACCGTGAATTGGTTGGCCGCCGTAGCCCAGCAGACAGTGTCAGCGCGACTGTTTGTGATTGGCACGTATCGTCCGTCTGATCTGAGTCTGAGTGGCCACTCCCTCAGAGCTGTGCGGCAAGAGCTGGTAGCAAAAGGACAGAGCGAGGAACTGCTGCTCCCCTTCCTCTCAGCAGATGACATCACACAGTATCTAACACGGCGGTACGTCCAGCATCACTTTCCGTCAGAGCTGGGCACAGCGATTCAGCGGAGTACGGATGGTAACCCGTTGTTTGTCGTCAACATGGTAGATTATTTGAATGCACAAGGAGTGATTGCTAAAGTCGATGGGCACTGGCGCCTGCAATCACCAGTTGAAGAAGTCGCGCGTGGCGTGCCGGAAAGTGTACGGCAATTGATCGAGAAGCAGGTGGAGCAGCTCAGTGAGGAGCAGCAACGGCTGTTGGAAGCCGCGAGCGTTGTCGGGGCAACGTTTTCCGCCGCAGCCGTAGCCGCTGGGTTAGAAGTGCCTACGGAGAGCGTCGAGGAGTGGTGCGAAGCGCTCGTGAAACGCGGCCAATTCCTGCAGGCCCAAGAGCCCAACACCTTACCGGACGGGACGATGTGCGGCAGGTACCAGTTTCTGCATGCACTCTATCAAGCCGTGCTCTACGAGCGGATACCGACGATGCGGAGGGTACGATTGCATCGGCGCGTAGGAGACACCCAAGAACAGCTCTATGATGCACGGGCACCCGAAATTGCCGCAGAACTTGCTGCGCATTTTGAGCGAGGCGGAGATCTTCCCCGCGCGGTACAGTATCGCCGACACGCCGGGGATAATGCCCTGCGTCAACATGGCTACCAGGAAGCACGTGGACACTTCACGCGGGGGTTGGAGTTAATTGCAATGATCCCCGACACACCCGAGCGCACGCAGCAGGAGCTTACACTGCAACTTGCTCTCGGCTCGCCGCTCCAGGCCCTGCATGGATATGGTGCCCCAGAAGTAGAAGCAGTCTATACTCGCGCCCGAGAGTTAGCCCAGCGTATGGGTGAGAGCACACAACTGTTTCCCGTTTGGCGCGGACTCTATGTCTTCTATGTACTACGTGGACAGTTACGGATCGCCCATGAACTCGGCGAGCGTCTCCTCAGCGTAGCGCAGAGTGTGCAAGATCCAGCCTTGCTCCTTGAAGCGCATTTCGCCGTGGGACAGACGTTGATGTTCCAGGGAAAGCTCGTTGCTGCCCAAGAACATCTCGAGCGAGGGATTACCCTCTACGACCCCGAACGGCACAGTTCCCATGCGTTTCTCTATGGCCAGGACCCAGGGGTATTTTGCTACATCCTTGCGGCATGGAATTTGAGCTTACAAGGGTATCCAGACCAGGCTCTCAGAATGAATCAAGCAGGCCTTGCTGTGGCCCAAGAGGTCGCTCATCCGCTGAGCCTCGCCGCAATGCATGTCTTTTTTGCCTTGACCCATCAATTGCGTCGTGAGCGGCACGCTGCTCAAGAGCAGGCAGGGGCGGCGATTGCGCTGTCTTCTCAGCAAGGGTTTCCGCATTTCTTGACGTTCGGAATCGTCCTGAGAGGGTGGGCACTCGCTGAGCTAGGACACACAAAGGAAGGGATTACCCAAATGCGTGAGGGGTTTGCCGCCTACCGGGCCACAGGGGCAGCGTTAGCAACAACACGTTTTGCCGCGTTGCTGGCTGAAGCGTTAGAAAAAGTTGGACAACAAGAAGAAGGATTGGACGTACTGAGCGCAGCACTCGCTGTTGTTCACAACGGTGGAGAACGGGACTACGAAGCAGAGTTGTATCGGCTTCGAGGGGAATTAGTCTTGCAGTCCGGCGTCCGGCGTCCGGCGTCCGGTGTCCAAAGTCAAAACCAGTTCAAAGTCTAAGATCCAAAGTCCAAAGTCTCAGAATACCGACCCTCGTGGCGAAGCCGAAGCCTGCTTTCTCAAAGCCATTGCAATTGCCCAAAAGCAGCAGGCCAAGTCGCTTGAACTGCGCGCGGTGATGAGCCTCATCCGATTGCGGCAACAACAAGTGGCGCCCCACGCCTCACGCACCCAGCTCGCTGAAGCGCACAGGCTGTTATCTGAAGTCTACAGCTGGTTTACCGAAGGCTTTGATACGAAGGATTTACAGGACGCGAAAGCGTTGCTCGACGGCCTGGCCTGAAATCCTGCTATACGCTCTCCCTTCTCTAGTCTCCTGAATCAGACCACTCTCGCTTTACCTTCTTTTTCAACAGTTTCTTAGACATTAATCTCTGATAACAGATGATGAACCCCGCCCAGACTGCTCTGCCTGGCACCTGGCCCTAGTTTCCACTTCCCTTCAAATTCCTGCCCTTGCTTTTAGCGGGTAGCTAAGCGCTAATAGCTGTCTCATGTCTCGTTGGCAAGAGCAAAACCTTGCTGCCATCATGCGACGGCTTGCGCCTCTTAAGCGAGGCTCGTCTGGTATTTTGTTCGAGCACCAATCTCCATACAACCACATAATTGTCCGCCGAGCAGCCGAGCAAATATTGCTCTGCTACCGACACACTCACCATCGAACCGAAGAGGTAGAGTCGCGCCTTAGTTTAACTGACCCACTCGCTCTTCTCTCGGATTATACCCAGGCAATGCTCTTGGCGTTGGCGTGGCAGCCGATGCCACGCCGTATGCTTTTGCTGGGCCTAGGCGGTGGGAGGTTGCAGATGGTGCTACACCACTATCTTGAAGACGCCGAGTTGTACACCGTGGAATTGGATCGAGTGGTAGTCGATGTCGCCCGTCGCTTTTTTGCGATCCTACCCGACCAACGGCAACACATTATCGTCAAAGACGGCCGCGACTACCTACGCGGGATGCCAATGGAAGCCCCCTATGATCTGATTCTCCTTGACGCATTCCAGGCTGGCGGTATTCCCCTGCATCTGTGCACGCGCGAATTTTATGCAGAGTGCACTGCCAATCTTTCCCCGGCTGGCGTAGTCGCGACCAATCTGCACGCGTCTACGTCTCTATATGACGCGGTGCGGAAAACCTTTGCGGTTTCATTCCGTTCTACGCTGGCGTTTCGCCTCCTCGGGGGCAATGTGGTAGTGATCGGTAGCGCCGCCGAACGCCTCAGCCCAGCGGAACTGCAGCAACGTGCGAAGGGACTACAAGAACGGTACGGTTGGAATTTTTCTCTGCCTTTCTTTGCCCAAACCTCGGCTTTAGGGGTTCCGTATCGTCAGGGCGCACCGATCTTGCGCGATGTGCATACACCTCTGGGGAGTTCTCTCTCTCCTTCCGAGAGAGGGTGAGTTATGGGGCAATTCGTTCACCGTCCCCGCAATATGTATGAAGGGGCTCCCTCAGTTCTCACCACTCTGCTGCGCAATGAAGGGAGCCCACAGTTGCACCGGCGCCAACGATTCGCCGAATGCCGCACGGGTGAGCGCGCGCAGGGTGCTGAGCGTCTGCAACTGGGCTTCCCGTAGCGCCTGCGGTGCTCGCAACCCTCTTGTGTAGGCGCGGTAAAATTCTTCCATCTGCGCGAGCGTAATGGTGTCGTTGACCGCCCAGAGACTCATCACCACGTTACGTGCGCCAGCCAAGAAAAACGCGCGGCGCAAACCGTAGACCCCTTCGCCAATCTTGACTGCGCCCGTGGCGGTCTCACAGGCAGAGAGGACGACTAAGTCTGTGCCATGCAGATTTAAGCTGCTGATTTCCGACGTCGTTAAGATGCCATCGTCTCCCGTTGTGGCTTCGGCAGCGAAGTTGGCTCCAGTCAGTGCTAACCCTGCCTGTTCGAGGTGTTCCTTGCCTCGCAAAAAGAAGCCGTGCGTGGCGAGGTGCAAAATTTGCGGTGACGGGAGGGAACGAAGGGCGGCTTCCGTCGCATGTTCCCCGATGAGGAGTCGGCGCGATCCTTTGAGCAGTGCCGCAATCCGATAGGCCTCTTCCGCCGTGGCGGGGAGTGGAGGAAAGCGCTGTGGGTTTTTCTGTTGCCCCGTTTTCTCGCTCTCCTGTTTTCTCGCAGCGCGCTCCTCGTGACCGTTAAAGTCGGGGCTGGCGATAATCAGGAGGTCAAGGGTTGACGGTTCACGGCGATCTTTGCGAAGCAGATCTCGCCCACTCGCGACGTAGGAGACGGTCATTCGTTCGACTACGTAATGGCCCTCAGGCTCTGGCGCTCGCAGCGCAGCAAACGGAACATGATTGAGTTCCCCGTCGGGGCTGACGATAAGGTGGGTGCAGGAGGGACCAAGTGCGGCTTCCAGCGGTTGGATGAGGAGCATGTACAAGGCGGTCAGTTTGGCGTCCGTATGCTGCGCAGCAGCGCGAATGTCTTCGTGAAAACTGGGATCGTTAAGAGTGGCCAACGTTTGCGCAAGGGTCTCTTCGACCGACTGGGCATCGCCGAGATCAGCGAAAAAGACCTGATTGTTTGGCCTGAGCGCGAAGGCCAGATAGCGAGCGGTTTTTGCCCAGGTGTTCTTCTCCACATCCCAGTCTTGAATGCGCACGAACTCCACCAGTGCGCTGTCTTTGGGGAGCTGCGGTGCGAGGCGCGCAGCCGTTATTGGCTGCAGTAAGAGCATCGGCACCCCAACACCGCTCTGCTGGGCGAGTCCCTCTTCCTCTTGGCTAAGAGCGGCGTGGAGGGTAGTAATGGCCTCTTGATAGGCTGTGGAATTTTGCTGTTCAAGTCCGTGTACCATAAGACGTGACAGATCACTCCGGAGTTGGAGGACACGCCGCCAGGCGTTCGTTGCCCCTCGGTCATTCGTCGTTGTCAACGTCTTCTGCATAAGCGCCTGCGCATCGAACACAATGCCTTTTCGTTGCAGGATCAAATCGAGCCCAAAACGGATAGCTGCTGCATCGTGGGACAAAGAGCGGCGAATAAGCGAGAGCGCAATAAAGTCAGGGTGAGAGGTATGGAGAAACTGTAATCTTTGCTGCTCCGAAGTCACGGCAAAGACATGAGCAAGCGTATGCTGTTCCGCTGTAACCGTCCGTTGGAACAACTCAAGTGCTTTATATGGTTGCTCCATACTCATATACAAGGTTGCTAAGTTGTTCAGTGACGTGACCGTCTCAGGGTGTTCGGCACCCAAGCGCTTCGCACGGATGGCATACACTTGCTCGTACAATTGCAACGCGCGAGGATACTCTCGTGTTTTGTGATGCAGCATGGCAAGGTGATTCAACGATGCCGCGGTGTCGGGGTGTTCATAGCCAACGATTTTCTCTTTGATGGCCAGCGCCCGTTGTTGAAACGTGAGTGCCCGTGGATAATCACCCACACTTTCATACAGCCAGGCCAAGTTGCTGAGAGAGGTGGCGGTGTCTGGATGCATCGGCCCTAACCGTCGCTCGCGAATGGCTAACGCCTGCCGCTGTAACCTCAAGGCCTTAGTGTATTCGCCAGCGTGGTGGTACAACAAGGCGAGGTTGTTCAGCGCGGTGGCCGTATCTGGATGTTCTGCACCGAAAAGCTTTTCGGTGATAGCCAGTGCACGGTGTTGGAAGAACGCTGCATTCTCAGCGTCACCGAGGAGATCGTACAATCTCGCTAGACCATCGAAAACTGCTGCGGCATCAGCGCTGTTGGCACCGAGCTTACCCTCGTGCATAGCGACAAGGCGGCGGTAGAGCGGCAAGGCCTTCGCGTATTCGCCCCGACTCGTATAAATGTCAGCGAGGTTCTTGTGGGTACGAGCCGTTGTAGGATGATCACTCCCAAGCGTCTTTTCCATGATTTCCACGGCTCGTTGTTGGAGCGTTACGGCTTTCGTCGTATCTCCCAGGCGCTGCCATAACATGGCCAGATTGTTGAGCGAGGTTGCTGTATCGGGGTGATCATGACCCAATACTCCCTCTCGGATCGCCAATGCTTGCTCATAGCGGGACAGTGCCTTCGCGTACTCTCCTGTGGAGACCAGCCCATCTGCCAGATTGTTCAATGAAATTGCCGTACCTAAATGATTGGGACCCAAGGTTTTTTCCTGAATGGCCAGCGCTTGTTCATAGAGTGACAACGCTTGTGCGTACTCACCTAATTTACTGTGAAGAACAGCAAGATTATTTAACGTGAGGGCGGTCTGAGGATGCTCCGGACCAAAGATGCGCGCCTGAACGGCGAGCGCGCGCTGTTGGAGTAAGAGTGCGGTAGGATAGTCTCCTAAGGTGCTGTATAACGCGGCGAGATTGTTGAACGAGGTGGCGATGTCGGGGTGATCGGGACCCAGGACATGTTCGCGAATGGAGAACGCTCGTTGGTACAGTGGCAACGCTTTTTGCGCCTTTCCCATGAGTTTGTACACTAACGCGAGATTGTCTAGATCAGTGGCGGTATCAGGATGCCGAGGGCCAAGCTCCTGCTCGGCAATGGCTAATGCGCGGCGATGGAGTGGTAACGCTCTCGTATATTTCCCCAAACGCACGAATACGACGGCTAAGTTGTTAAGTGCACGAGCTGTATCGGGGTGGGAACGGCCGACCCTGCGTTCTGTCAGCGTGAGCAACCGCTGCATGAGGCGAGCCGCTTGTGCGTAGTCTTCTTGATGAAAGAGTTGCGTGGCCCGTTGTTCGAGTCGTTTCGCCTCCTCTCGGTAGCGTGCCTGCCCCCAGGCAGGACTGGTGCTAGCGCAGAAAAACGCGAAGAAGAGGGCAAGGGCGGTTTTTGCTGACATAACTAAGATGAGCTTCAATACCGTCTCTAGCTTAAAAGATCTGCGACTACGGCTGGCAGTGCCCGCCGCGTTGAGAATCGTCCTGTAACGCCATTATTTTCCACTGTCCAGAATCATCACGCCGCATGTCCGCGACACACAATGAGGGGCCTTGTGTCGACAGGTGTCCGGCATGATCAAGGAGGGTGACTGCCTGAACAAACGGAACCAGCATGCGTTTGCCCTCATCCCTTACCGTCAGCGATTTTTCATCAACCTCGATTAACAACGCTATCTGTCGGCTCGTCGCAAAGACACGCTTGAGCGCGTCGATTGCAGCCGTGTCCATCTGCCAAAGCTGCTGTAACGTTGCCAACGCGCGTGCTTCGTAAGCCTTTTTATACGTGTCGAGCAGAGCGATATGCGCTGGTCCTTGTGGATTGGGGTACGGAAGCTCGGTGGTTTGCCTACTTTCGTACGGAGGTTGGTGCCATCCCCGTGAAGGTGCACCGAGAACCTCCTCGAGGGTCTGTTGAGCCGCAGATGAGGGAAAGAACGAAGTAGAGGACGGCAGGACAGAGGGTCCCGGTCGCGAAGCAACTTGTGAACGAACGAGCGGAATGGATAAGAGCACCACTAAAGCATACGCAAAGCCTGGATGCCACACCAGAGAACGGAGGGCGCCTACGAGTCGCAGACCGGCAGACTCCGGTCTCACTTCCCTATGCTCCGGGGTTGCCTCGTTCGCCCACTGCTGGACGAGGGCCGGGGAAAATGACAGGAACAGGGACACTTCTTCTCGACAGGCCGGGCAGATTTGGAGATGGCTCTGAATCCCGTGTCGTTCTGCGAGAGGCATCTGCTCTGCCTGGGTGTGAAACTGCATCAGAGCTTCGACTGAGGGGTGCGATAATCTGTCAACTTCGTGAGGCGATGACAAGGGAAACTCCTCTCTTACTCAACGCGTATGCCGTGGGTCATGCGGGTCGCTCTTTAATAAGACGGGTATTGCTCGTGCCATTGGATCATTTCGCCTCGAAGAGCTGTTTTCGCAGCCGTTCCAGCGCCAAGCGCAGGTAACGTTTGAGGCTCCCCAACGGGATCGCCGTCTCTCGTGCAGCTTCGTGGTAGGTCTTTCCTTCGAGATAGACCGCGTGAACAGCTTTGCGCTGATGTTCTGGAAGACGTTGCACCGCGAATCGCAGCGAGAACAAGTCGGTATTCTCTGTTGCTGAGGCAACGATTGTTTCCGGCCCATCCGTTGCCTCGGTGGGCGGCTGCATTTTCAGAAAATCGAAGAACTCGTGGCGCGTGATGGTCCGCGCGTAAGTGACGAAGGCTTTCGGCTCGCGCAGTTGGCCTCGGCTGTAACTCTTCACCAACTTCATGAGGATATGCTGCCGTAGATCTTCCCACTGATCGCGGTAGTCCCAGGCGCGCAGATCGGTGAGAAACGTGGAAATCAGCCGGTCAAGCTTCGCAAATGCAAGGCGCTGTTGATCCACAGACCCATGAATGAGTGTTTCCATCGTGAGCCCCCAATCTTCGTGAGGGCGATTCTCTTGTCTCCGGCCTGCCATTGTTCGTCAGCCTCTTGCAGAGTCCTGGAAGACAGACATACACCACAACCTTGAATTTGGACAAGCGGTGGTCCAATTCGGTGATTCCCAGGGGTCTTACTCTAATGACAGGTAATGCGCGCTGCTCATGGCGAGAATCTTCGGAGAAGGAGTACGAGCCCCGTGACGCCGAAAACCGCACTGGTTTCGTTCCTGATCATCGGTGTATTGGCGCAACCCCTGGTTTTTCCCGGAGGATACGTCCAGGGGGAGACAAACAATTTCCAAGTGAGCGTTGGGACCTCGACCCGCGCGAGTCAATTTGATGATTTCGCCTTTGGCAGGATGGGGCTTGTCTTCCACAACGGCAGGCTCTTCCCGGTCTGGCCGGATAATAGCACCGTTCTCGGCGGAAACCCTGATATCCCGAATTTTGATGTGGCGACCGTGCCGATCAGTGTCAGTTCGGACGGGACAATCGCGCTAGGGACTCGCGTGAATGTCAGCCGCGCGTTAGGGAATCAGCAAGGAGTGACAGTCGCCCTCAGTCCCATCAATCCAAACAATGTTGTCATCGTCTCGAATGGAGCGCCTGGTGTTACTGCTCCGCCGACCCAATTCTTAGGATCTCAGCCGCTGGCAACCGTCGGACCAAACGTCACTAGCTTTTCCGATGATGGCCATGCTCCACAGACTCTGCTCGTCTACCGAGTACGGGTAATCAATGCTTCAGGCTCGTCTCCGTACAGTAATGAATTGGGGGTGACGACACTCGCACTGCCGGCAACAGCGCCGACAAACCTTGCAGTGACGAGTTTCACCTCAGCACAGATCGAATTGCGGTGGGCGGACAACAGCGCTAACAAGCAAGGATTTGTCGTTGAACGATCGGCTGATGGGATGAATTTCTCCGAGCTGGGTTTCAGACTGAGTGCGAACTCGACCACGTTCACTGATCAAGGCTTGCCGGTCGGTACGACGTTCTTCTATCGGGTGCGTGCTTTTAATACCGCAGGGAAATCTACTTCCACAAATGTTGCGGGTGGAACAACCGATGGGCCCAGCGCACTCTTTATCGCCGCAGTGTCGCGTTCTCGCATCTCGCTAAGATGGACTGATAACAGTGATCGAGAGAGCAACTACCGGATCGAACGCTCGCGTGACGGCCTCAGCTATACTGAGATTGCCGCAGTTGGACCAAACGTCACGACTTTCTTAGATACTAGTCTCCGGTCGAACACTCTCTATTCTTATCGCGTTCGTGGAACGATGGGGGGAGTCAATTCAGGATATACAAACTACTCATTTACAACGACATTCAAGTAATGGTTGGCAGTTTGATTGAAAGTTCCGGCTGCAAGCCCGGTAGGCATGTTGCAGCCGGTCAACGTCGGCGGTTGGCGCGATGGAGCAGCTGAGAGCTGAGCCCCTGAGCCCCCTGCCTCAGAGAGAGGCTTGCTGCACTGCTAATTTCCGTTGACCGCCGACGTTTCTTATGAGGCTGCCTGGCAAGAAGTCGACTTCCACGGGGCGGAAAACGCAAGCCGTAAGGGGGAAAAAGGAGTCAACAGTCGGTATGAAGGAAAGATATTTCGCTCTGATTCCGGACGCCGAACTGAGAGAGTATGAGACTTGTCCCCTGCGTGGGTGCGAATAGTCTCTTCAGCCGGGTAGGGCGTATCTCGAAAGTAACTATTTGTGAACCTTCTTTGAGGAAGAATACGTAAAGATCGCAAATGGCGTCGGAAAAGGAAAAATAATTTGCCTCTTGACATCGGGAAAGAGAGGAGTAGGAGGAAATATAGGTTCTGTGGAGGATAGGTGGTTGGGGAGGGTAGGTCCACCAGATTCACCAACGGAGGACGCCCACCGCCATGTTACGACAGGAGTCATCAGTATGCTCCTTCCTCCTAGGCAAGCTCTCTCGGCCCGCCTTCCTACCCTACTATTCTTCTTCGCTACTTTTACCGGTCACGATCTGGCCACCATCTTTAGTTCCTACCTGGAAGACCACTGCCTGGACAGGGGAGTGTTTCTCCCGCCAAGCCAAGAGTGGAATGGCTACAACCAACCGGCGCACTCTCTCCTACAGCGTTGTGGCGACTCTTCCAGGGTCACAGTTCCGAGAAAGAGCTTCTCTCGGAACCCGAGCTCGCGCTCCTCCGCTAAAGTACTGTCTCACGCCTGTCAAGGACGGAAGAAGCACAGTTTCTCAGGTGTAGCTGAGAGGCATTGAGAGAGCCAAACAATTATACGTCGCAAAGACGACGCACGAACAATTTCGACTCAGTCTCCAACCTCCAGTTAGCAAGAATCCCGCGATCAAAAGAAATTCACCCTTCCGTTCGGTCGTGAGTCCGCGCCCCTGCTAAAGGAGTAGGGGCGCAGCCAGTACTCAGCTTAGGAAATTCTCTCCTACTCTGCCTGAGTTCTTCTCGACGGTTTTTTCCTCCTTCATAAAGAACGCTTTTCTCTTTTCGCTCCAGAATTTCCTTTTCCTGCGCCTTGGGTTGACTTTATCTGGGGGTTCTGATTTGCAGGAAACTCCGATGAAGGAGGACCCTTGTGGAAAACGGCAAGATTTGGATGGACGGTAAACTGGTTCCCTGGCAGGAAGCCAACGTTCATGTCCTGACCCATACGCTCCATTATGGTGTTGGGGTGTTCGAGGGCATCCGCTGTTACGCCTGCGAGGATGGTCGGTCCGCCATTTTTCGCCTGACCGAACATATCGATCGTCTGTTTGACTCCGCCCACATCCTCGGATTGAAAATACCGTTTTCTCCTCAAGACATTATCCGGGCGTGTCTCGATACCGTTCGGGCTAATCAACTCAAGGAGTGCTACATCCGACCCATCGTTTTCATCGGCGAAGGCGAGCGAGGCTTGCATGCGCGCTCCAATCCCATCCGGGTCGCGATCGCTGCCTGGGCATGGGGCGCGTATCTGGGTGAAGAGGGCTTAAAAAAGGGGATTCGCGTGAAAACCTCCTCTTTTCAGCGCTTCCACGTGAACACGCTTATGACCAAAGCGAAAGCGGTAGGTACTTATCTCAATTCGATTCTTGCTGGAAAAGAAGTATGGGACTTGGGGTACGATGAAGCGTTACTGCTTGATACGGATGGCTACGTTGCCGAAGGGCCTGGTGAAAATATTTTTGTCGTCCGTCGGGGAAAGGTAAAAACCCCGCCGCTTTCGTCTTCGATTCTTCCGGGCATTACGCGCGATACGGTCATTACGTTGTTGCGTGATACGGGATATTACTTGGAAGAAGAGCGCATCACGCGAGATGAAGTATATCTTGCCGACGAAGTATTCTTTACCGGTACGGCGGCAGAAGTAACTCCGATTCGTGAAGTAGACGATCGCCTGATTCGCGGTGTTGTTCCCGGAGAAGTCACTCGTGCGCTGCAAGAGCGCTTCTTTGCCATCATTAAAGGAAAAGACCGCGAGTACAACCAATGGCTCACCTATCTCTGAGGTGATGAATGATGAGCGCGGAACGATGAATGAGCAATCTTAAATCTTTTTCGACAATTCCACCTTCTCCATTCGTCATTCCGCGTTTCTGCTAATGCCTTCTCTCCGTCACCTCTGGTTTGATAATCGTCATCTGCTTGGCGATGCCTCTGGCCAGGCGCTACTGGCTGAGATGGAGGCTCTAGGTCCTCGTCCACGAGAGACCATTTTGGCTATCGGCGACCGACTTGCGGCGATCTCGCTGACACTGGCCCAGGCGTTCTGTCGTAACGCGCCGGCCGCATGGCAGGTGTTTGGATCGACATTTCCCCGTTGGGTTGCAGTCGGCGAGCGCCTCGCCAGCGAAGAGCCTGCTTCGCGTGACGGAGCAGTAGCTTACTTTTCTCTTGACCCCCACGTTTTATTCAAATTAGGACTCGATGTGGCAGAAGCATGGGCCACAATTGGTCGAGAAACTTTGAAAGTTTCTCGACGCCTGGGTTCCCAATTCCTACAGACCTCTGCGCCTTTACTGGCACTTCTCCCCCCACCTCCACTCCCACGCCTACAGGCATGGGCAACCTATGGGAGCGCGCTTCTTAGCGCCAAGGGTTGGAAAGGAGAGTTCCTCGCCGCCTCTTATTTTGAGGCTGCATCAGCCGCCCTGCCGATCCTCAGAGAAGAGGAAATGGAGGCCTGGGCGAAGCTTGGTCTATTGGTGCAGGACTCTGGTCCCTGGACATTTTATTCCACTCTGCCAAAGGGATTTGCTGACCTCAGCGGGCAGGAACGTATGTCTCTCCTTGTGAGTTGCCAGGAGGCAAGCGCAATTTCTGCCAAAGCAGCGAGTGACATCTTCTTCCAACTTCCACCAGTATTACTCTTGCTGAATGCTCAGCTGCGTCCAGCGTTACTTTCCATGCTGGCGCCAGTAATAGGTGCAGATCCAGCGACTATCCTTCCACTCCTTCCGGTATTGGCCCCGTGCGTCAAGGCGATAGCGCTAGAGCAGAGATCGTGGTTATGCGAAAAACTGGTGGAGCTTGCGCGACGATTCCCCGCCGGCATCCCTCTCGTGATACGGTCCTTGCCGCGTGCTTTCGACGAAACTGGGGACACAGGGGTAGCAGACTGGTTAGTGAAAGGAGCGGAAATTGCGGAGAACAATGCCCTGGCCGGAACTGCCTTTTTCGCATTAGATTCGCGCACCAGCCTAAGAGTACTGCGCCAATCTTCATCAGGAGTAGAGCTTGAAGAAGTCCAAGAATTGTTACGTAAATACATTCATATGCTCTCCGGCTCCGTGGTGGGGATCCACAAACAAGAGCTGTTATTCTATCCACCCCCTTTAGAAGCGCTACCAATCGCTAGCGATGCGCTTCCTCTTCCCGCTCGCGTGGATTTATTTTCTACGTATGAGGAGAACTTTCGCTTGTTGCGCATGCTAGCCGTACAGCAGGCCGGCCGGCGCGAGTTCGGCACGTATGATTTTTCCCTCAGCGAACTCTGGCCACAGCTCCCCCTCGTGGTACATCAACTGATGAAAGCGGGAACAGAATCTAGTGGTGGGCTAGCTGACTATTTTCACCGCTTCTCTCATCCTGAGATAGTTGAGGCTTTGTTCCTGTTGCTCGAGACACGGCGAGTGAACGCTAAACTCGAGGCAACGTACCGTGGACTACGTGAGGACTTGCAGTGGATAACCTCACTTGTGCTGCCTTCGCTACTACCGGACACACTGCTTGCGCTGATTGCTCGGTTCGCGCCGCCAACCCGTATGGATGCGACGGTCTATGACTCGGCACTCTCTGCCGCCGAGATTTACATACAGCTGTTGTCTTCTCTTGCCGCCGTGCGTCAGGCCCGCGATCCCGTTTCCTTTGGCTCGATTGTATTCGACAAGGTCACTGGCGATGCATTGCTCGATCCTGACATGGACGACAGTCCGCCTCCACCGGAAGTACCGGATTTACCGCGACTCGAGCTGGACCCCGAGCGTGATGAACGGGAGGGGGGCTCCCCACTTTCTCCGGAAGAGCTGAAAGCCTTGCTGGAAGCGGGCGTTGAGCTGCAAATTCGCCAAGGTAAGCAGAAAACTATTACTCCACAAGGGCTTTACATTAACGATCTCGCCGGGAAGCTGCCCGACAATGGGGAGCGAGAACTCATCACCCCAGAGGATGGGGTAGAGGTGATAGGACAAAGACGGCGTGATCGAGACGAGGGGCTTACCTTTTTTTACGATGAGTGGGACTACCAGATCAGTGACTACCGATCGCGTTGGTGTCGACTCCGCGAGATCGTCCTCGCCGGAGATGCCGGTGAATATTTCGCGAAAACTCTAAGCGATTATTCTGCCCTAACGCCGGCAGTCAAGCATGAGTTCCAGCGCATTCGCCCGGAGCAATATCGGATTGTCCGTGGTCTAGAAGATGGCGAGGAGTTTGACCTCAACGCGGTGGTCACCGCGACCTGTGACCTACGTGCTCGTGTTTCTCCTTCTCCGAAACTCTATACGATGCGGCGACAGACCGAACGAGACGTCGCGGCGTTATTCCTGCTCGATATGAGCGCATCGACCGACGAACCTGTCGTTCCCATCGTGCGACAGTACACAGAAGACGATCACGATGACTGGCAGGCGGCGTGGAAAAAACGCCCTTCCGCTCCCGAACCAAAACCGCGTCGTATCATCGACGTAACCAAAGAGGCTCTGGTGCTGATGGCTGAGGCGTTAGAAGAGATCGGTGATACCTACGCCATCTATGGGTTCTCTGGCCAGGGCAGGGATAATGTTGAATACTATCATGTCAAATCGTTTGCCGAGATCCTTTCACCTACAGTGAAAGGGCGCATTAGCGCCATTGAACCTAAGCGTTCGACCAGAATGGGAGCCGCCTTACGCCATGCCCTGGAGAAGCTCAAAGACGTGGCTTGTCGAGTCAAACTCTTAGTGCTCCTGAGCGATGGCTTTCCGCAAGACATGGATTATGGTTCAGACCGACGCTCAATTACCTACGGGCTCCGCGATACCATGACCGCTCTGCGCGAAGCGGATCGGGCCGGTGTGCTAACCTTCTGTCTGACGGTGGACAAAGCCGGGCACGATTACCTGCGTGAAATGTGCGAACCTTCGCGCTATCTCGTACTTGAAGACGTTGCTTCTCTCCCCACTGAACTCCCTAAGGTCTATCAGCGTTACATCCGGCCGCGAGGAATATAGGCACAGGGTCCTGGGGCTGAAGCATAGTCAAGCAGGCATCAAGAGACCGCATAGTGGCAGACCACAAAGATGTCGTTCAGGGCGTTCGGATCGAGGCGCTCATTCGCATTTCGCACAGCGGTAAGTGTCCATTCACCCCCCTCGGCTGTGGTAGGTACGTCCCACGCAAGACTCTCTTTCTGCGCGTGAAGTAGCCCGTTCCAGACATCAACGCTCATCGGGTTGATAGGCGCAATCGTTCCTTCTTCGAGGAACAGCGACAACGTGGATTCATTGTGTGTGTTCACGAACTCCGGCTCGACCTTCACGTACACTTCGATTTCGTCGATGGATAGTGTCTTGCCCTGGAACAGGAAGAGGAAACGGTCTTTCGAGAGCGTCAACTTGAATGTGTTCTGGGACGTTGTGCCTACGGGATTCAGGAACCGATACCATTCCGTCGGGAATTCATGTCGCAAGCTGAAGAGGCGAGCCTGACCTTGGCCGTTTTCTGATTGAGTGATCGTATTAATTGCCTCTTGTAATTCGAGAATTGCCTGAGTCTTCAGCGACCCGCCAGCTTCTCGCGCCGTATAGCGGATGTGCAGGATGGCGTCAGAAATGGTGTCATAATCAAAGGCGCGGAAATCACTAGGCAACTCAATGCTCCAGTCGCTGATGACGCCTGTTCCCTCAAATGGCAGGTAACGTTCGTCGCGGAGATTGGCCTCAAAGAGGCCAGGATCATTCTGACCGCTGCTCGTGACGATGGACTGGATCGCGCCAAAACTATCAGTAAATCGCGCATCTCCATTTGCCAGGTCACGCGCGTACGTACCGTTGAGCAGCGTATTCCCCTGCCGGATGGAACTCTTCAGCAGCGTGAGCGTGCAGTTGATACCTGTGTACGGCCCGGTAACACACGGGACGGTGATGCTCACGTTCTTGGTCCGACGCAGGTAATGTCCCGGATAGTCGAGATCAAACACGGCTTCGGGGATGGTGACGAAACATTTTCCCGTCTCTCGCAATTCAATCAGCGCCACTGGATTGAGCATGGCCAAGGAAATATGTTTGGTAATTTCGTACTCACGCTTGTTCTGTTCGAGATAAGACATCTCCATGCGGCGCAGGTCGTAGTTCAGCTTCTCGCCCGAGAGTAAACCCTTTTTCAGACTATCCCAGTAGCCAAAGGTGATGAAACTTGAGGTGCTCACGCCAAGCTCGTGTTGATACGCTTTCTCGGCGCGCTTGGCCAGGTCGTACGCCATCTGGTAGCCCTGAAAATAGATGCCAGAGATTTGCGAGATCATCCAACTGTACAATTGATCGTTGGTGTACTTGTTAATCATGAAGTCATGGACTTTCTGCGCCTGCTCGATCTGCTGGTTGTGGTTGGCGAGTTCTTGTTCGGCGATAGCCACACGAATCTGGGCAGCCGCGATTTGTTTGTCGATTTGCTCGAGTTCCTTCTCAGCGGAGTCTTTTTGAAACTCCCATTCCTGCATGCGGCGCTCATATCCACCCAGAATGGAGGCACGGTTGGCCTGATAGGAATGGTCAATGGCTTTAATTCCGTGTATGCGGGCAGCCGCTTGCCCAGCTTGTCCCAGGTGCAAACCACCGTACTGCGATTCGGTCTTAGGCGGAAATGCGATGACCAACTGGGGAACGGCGTACAGTATCGTTGCTAACTGTTCCTCTAATTGCGCATTCTTCTGTACACGATTGGCATCTTCCAAACGAGCGAGCTGGTCAACTTCATGAGGGTTCTGCCCGCCTTCTATCAGCCCCTCGTAATACTGTTTTCTGAGTGCCAAAGTCACCTTGCTCTTTTCTAACCCCTCCAATGTTCGTTGTCCTTCTTCGACCTGCTTCTCACGAACCCGCCGAGCCGTCTCAAGCAATTGCTTTTCATGGCTTGCCCGCAAGAGAGCAAGCGCTTCACCGTCCTGTTTCTCCAAGGCAGCAAGGAGTGCTGTGCCGAGGGAACGCACGTCACCGCAGAATTCCATAGCTTTCTGCAACATCATCTGGAAGCGATAATGTGGCGGCGGCGCATACAGGTCACTCAGCACACTGCTGATGTCGATTCCTGCGGCGGCTGCCTGCACAAGGAGTGCGGGGTTGATCGGAGGCTCGAAGAGCACGAGCTGACGAACGACACCCTCGATGTTCATGCAGTTGCGAATCTTGAATAGCCGATCGGCAACAATATCCCAATAGGCGCAAAGTTCGTCATTCTTGGGCACGCAAAAGTACAGCGTGTTCACGTTCGGCAAGGGAACAGGTACAGGACGTGGAAGAATGATTGGCGGAATCTGAAAAGGGTTCCCGAACGGGTCAAACAACGACGCCTTACTGACTGGCTTCTGATTCTCGATCTGCACCAAGGCATTGGAAAATTCATCCAGCTTGTCTGCGAGACTATTGTAGGTCTCGGAATCTGCTACCTCATCTGCAGGCAGCGATTGCGGTCGCGAACCGAGGATGTTCGCCGCCAAGACGTACAGTTGCGTGGCTTCATTGATCGACTCGATCGTGTCTCGGCGGAACAGGCTGTCACCCCAGGCGATCAGGTTGTCCAGATACTTCATGACCACGGTCTTCATGTACGCAACTGGCCGCATGCGGGCGATGAGGTGCGGGTTGAACGGAGTCTCGCGCCAAGCTGCGACTTGCGCTTCGAGTTCTGCATCCCCTGCATTCAAGGCCAGTATCAACTCGTCAATGGTTTGCGGAGTGTTCTCTTCGTAGAATGGGAGAAAATTCCAATAGCGTTCGGGTCCTGTGACCGCAGCGGAATCCACTCGTGCTGTTGGATTAAAGATATAGTGAAACCAGCGTTGCGCGTCTTCAAAGCGTTGGTTCTGGCTGAGCCGTGTGGCAATCAACAGTGGCGCGTGAAAGAACAGCTCCCAGTTGTACACAGAATACGCAGCTCCATCGGTGAACTCGACGACTTCCCGGGGACGCTCTCCCACGACTCCGGCGATTGGTAGATAGGTTTGTGTAAACCAGGATACATCTGATTCCGTCTGCTGTATGACTCTCTGCATGATCCCCTCAACCCCGTCACGATTGAGGGTCTTCGTAAGGGTACACACAAACGGGTGATAGGCGCTGCTGAGATCATAGACATGGGTTGAAAACAAGCTGGCATAACTGCTCAGCTGATCTATCCCACTCTCGTAGAGACTACCCTGCAAATCTGGCATCAGGGCAGGCGAGGGTGCTACGGCACGGCGAGATACGCGGTCATGGTCTGTCGTGCTGTGTCGCGCACGAAGCGTGACTGCACGTTGATCAGGCAAGAGCCTGGCGTTGATCACGGGAAACGTGTTGAATAGCGCAGATGACGTCTGGAGTACATGATCGATCGAAATGTCGTTCGGGTAGTATAGACCAGACTCAAACGCCGAGGTATTCCGAGGTCTTATGAAAAAGGTACGTGTATCGTCTTGATAGAAAAACGTGGCTTGCGAAACAAACTCGTTGTATTGGTGGGGGGCCGCGACAACGAATCGCCCCGGCGTTGCTCCGAGAACCGATACGGTATCGATTGTCGTTCCGATGCCGAGATTGCCGGCGGCATCAGTGCGGGCAAAGGGAACGCTGAGACCGACATCGACATGGGGATGCTCGATGAACCGCATGTTGTCGAAGCCGCTTTCGCTTGGACGTTGAAATGGAAGGGATTGCGCCGGAACGTCGTAAACATTCACAAAGACACGTCCGTTACAGCCAGTTACGTGGAACTCTCCGATGGTCAGCATCAGTGAGGCGTTTTCCACGACGGAACACGTGATGACCAGCTCTTCTTCGGCAGTCCCAACTTGGCTCAGTTGCGGCTTGAATACGAATGATTTCGCAGGACGATATGGTGTTGTGAACGTTTCCGGCGCGAGCCGTTTTTCGGACCAGCCGCCATCCTTGTACTCTGCCCACGCTAATTGAATGCTCTGCGACCGTCCGCCACTGATGAAGCAAGCTGCCCAATCTTTCACAATCTGTTCGACAGTCGAAACATCAATGTCATAATGCTGGAGAACGAACGTGAGAGCAGCCTCGATTTCGCTAATTGTTTCGCCCAGATCTATGTCCAGGTCTACATCGTCTGCGGCAAGAAGGATTTCAAGATTCTCCTGAACATCGACATCATCAAACCATTGCGTAAATTCCTCCAACAAATGAAGCTCGGGGCTTTCGCTCAGTTCCGGGAAAGCCGCGACCAATAAGTCCAGCAGTGAACCACAGCTCTCACTTCCAAGGGATACTTCAGAGATAAGGACCCAGAATAAATACAGGCGTCGGTTCCACGCGAACGCCAGAAGATGATTTCCTTGTATATCCACTGAGATATTTTCCCAGGGCGTCCAGGAGACCGAGTCAGTGCACGTTCTATAGTAGTACTCGTACGGCGTCGAATACGTTCGCGCAAAGACATGCAGAATGTCGATAGACACTGCTCCTGTTTCTTTCTGATGATAGAGAGCGCGAACGTCAAGCTTTGCCACTTTGTCGAGCTTCTCCAGGTAACGTACGAGCACCGTTTCTGCCGCCTCTTGCGTCAACTCGTTTTGTAACAGTTCGTTTTCCAGCTCTTTGAAAAAGGGCGATTTATCGTCTCGTAGTTCCGGCACGATCCAGTTCTCTGGGTACAGGAAGATCTTGCGATTGGCTTCCCACACGCGGTAGTTTTTCATCCATTCCCATTGCTCTGCATATAACTTGCTGATTTCTACGTTGGGCTCCAGGTTCATGAGGCAGCGTTGGACAAAGAGCTGCACTGAGCTGATCGCTTGCTTGATGCGCGAGGTCTTCATGCAGGAACTCATCTCGACATCAATTAAATAATGCTCGAAGAGGTCACTCGCCTCTTCGATGTCAGGTCGCCTTGCAATGAGATGAGCCACCAGAGCGCCGCGTTGCTGTTCGCGCAGTTGATTCTTTAACGGTTCTGCGACTGCGAGCCATGCGTCGTTGTCATACTTCGCCTTGACCGTGCTCTTGATCGCGGTTGCGACCGTTTTCATCTGTCCAAGGTCATCAGATACCTTCCACCCGCTCGCTGCCTCGGCAGAAATGCCCAACCGTGTGAGCAGATCAACCGCAGCCTGTAGGTTCACGAGATAACGTTCGTCCCGATAGTCCCTAGGATAGGTAAGATTGAAACCATTCGTACCAGTCAGATAGTCAAGATCGTCTGTGTCCCAGCCGGCAAGCGAACTGAGTGTGACGAGCACGCTATCGCGATCACTGCCGGAGTCAACAAGATCAAGTACGCTGAAGACAGTTACATCACCCGCGGCCGGGTACCGGTCGCGCAAAGCATACAACGCGACTAGTCGTTTCCACCCCGCGTAGAGCGTGGCAGCTTGGGAATCACTAGGAACGGCGAGCGGCAAACGTTTCAGTTCTAGCCACCCGACGGACGGTCCTTTCTCAAAGACCCGGATTAATTCTGCGGCAGTGACCTTGAGGGTGGTGAGAACGGTCGTGACCTTGTGCAATAAGCGATAGATATCCAGTTCTGTTTCCTTATAGATTGTGGCTGCGAGGTCGATGCCAGTGAGAATATCAATCGCTTTCCGAGAGGCATCATTGGGGGCCGCGACATACTCCGTCAGCAACGACTCTGAAACGGCGGCTTCTAAAGCGAGCGCATCGGCAACGGTCTGCACCACCAATTGAGTACTGAGTGTAGTTTTCAGATATACGACCAATGGTTCCAGCACGTACTCGTAACGCGCTTGTTTTTGTTGCTCTGCGTGATCTGGATCGACAGGACGCATAAGCAGTGCCTTTGCGGCGGTAGTGTCACCGAGGAACATCGCGAAGTGGTCGTCGATGAATGCTTCCTGCTCTATCTGTGATAACGTTGACGTGCCTTCAATGATGCTCATGGCCTGCTGGAGGTCGCTATCCGCTAGTAGGAGCGTCAATCGTCCACGAGTAATCTCGCCGGTCGGATCGGCTGTGAATACATTTTCCGTTGCAATTACTTGCAGTCCGGCTTTGATACTGTCGAGCACCAGAATGATGCTGCTCTCAGTCGGAGCCAACCCACTGGTTTCCGTGTACACATGGCGTAGCAAGTAATCCAACGGCGCGATGCTGAACCCCGAGTTCGTAATCGTCTCTGTTTCTGTCGCAAAATCCAGTGCCGCTTGCGGGTTCACAAAGGGATCGATGCTAGTCAATTTGCGAACTGAAAGAAAATCTAGGACAGACAGATCTAGTGCCTTCGCGAACGAAGCATGCCGATACAGGTCGGACAGCAGCGCGAGCGTAAGACCGTCTGTTTCGCTTTTACCGATCGCCGTCAAGAGCAACGCGAGGTCTGCTTCAGTAATGGCGAGAGCTGCAAGGATGGTTGGCTTGTGTTCCCCCAGCGGCGCTTTGCCGGCGTTCTGGAGATCATTTCTCGTGCTGTTTAATTGAAAGACTGCGTCAACCGGGCTGAGCACCGCGTTGTTGAGGAACAACTCGTCGTACAGCGAGCGATCTTCCGGGTCAGTCTCGTCGACCACCGTGCTAATGGTTGACCACCAGCTCAGTAGTTCCAGCAGTGGCCGGTTGAGATCGCTTTTCAAGTGCTGAATCCGAGCGACCTGAACGAGAAACTCCAGCGTCAGATCGGTGGCTTTCATAGCCGTAATGGCGGCATCCAGTTCAGACACTTCCCACCCTAGTGCTTGCTGCAAACGTAGGAAGCGATGCATCTTATCCAGCACCGGCTCTGTCAGGTTGTTAATCGTTGCGCCCTCGACGTTACACGGTGAGACAAACTTCACCGTCAGCTTGTCGTCGGCGTTGATGAACTGAGTTTTGCGCAACGCTTCCAGTGTCTCGTACTCTATCTCCGCTTGCTTGAGAAAAGTGGGAAGATCGGCGAGCACCTGAGGCCAATCCGCAGGTTCAACGTGCCATCCCCAGAATTCCCACGGTGAGCGAGCGCGCCGCAGCGTGTTCGTGATGATCTGTGCACGGGCAAGGGACAATCCGAGTGATTCAATGGCGATCAGCAGCTCAAGCTCCGCCAAAGCCGCACCTGTCTGGCGGGGGCGATACAGGATCTCCATCAGCTCAACCAACGGCACGCCAAGATACCCCAAGTACGTGCGCGCTTCTTCGAGCCAAAGATTGAAGGGTAAGAGGCGTGGATAGACTTGCACCGCGAGCACGGTGTACGCGGCCTCGTTCTGATGTTCGGGATTGGCGGACAATTCCTCCGCCGTCCACGTCGTCTGGTAGGCCGGTGTTTGCAGCACCACCGCGTTCTCCAACACCTCATTCACAAGGTCGATGTACGGCAACAGCGTGTTCGTGTTCTGACACGAGAGTTGGATCTCACCAATATCGCTTCGCTGTTCAAACAGCACATCGAGTGCGGTCTTCAGGCGTGTCGTTCCGTCAGGGAGAGTGACCGTGGGGTAGGTGACCACGCCTCCCACGAGCTGAATCGCGGCTTGCTGTTGAACGAACTGCAGCAGATCGACGAGATAAGCTGCCGGACTGTACAGCGAACGGCACTGTTCACACTCGCAGAAACTCAACGAACCAAAGAGTGTCTCCCAGTTAGGCACGTCAGCGCCTTGCGCGGTGAGATTGCGGATCACGGCAGGCGTGCCGATACTCAGCGCCATGCTGTACTGGCCAAACACAGAGGTTGCAAGTGCGTTGGTTTGGGCTGCTTTTTCGTACACATCTTTCGCTACGGTTTCTCCGCCTAACGACCCACTCAACGATTTCACGAAGATCTCTTGCCCCTGATGCACGATCGCTTGCGCAGAATCCAACCCGGCGTCAAGCAACGCCGTCATAGCCGTGAATCGCCCCACCTGCGGTGTCACATTGTAAACGCGCTGCATTGCCTTCAGTTGGTTGATTGTCTGACTCACATCAGCGATGCCGTTGACTGTCGTGCCATTCCGTTCCTTCAGGTAGCGATCGATATTGGTCTCGAAGGTGAAGTCCGGGTTATTGCTGAAGAAACGCAACAGATCTTTCTGCTCAGGCACGTTTTTGCGTTTCAGACCGGCGACAATCACCGGCGTTGGGAAAGCGAGTTCGATAGTTTGTCCCAGTGTTTTTGCGTAATGCTCTTCGCGTTCGAGTGCAGTTTTACCCGGTGTTCCGGGCGGCGTTCCTGATTCCTTCACCAGCGCCAACCAATCTTGGTGTTGAAGCGTTGCAAGGTCCTGCATGCCACTAATCTGTCCGGACGTGCGGCGTTCTTGCAGCTTCTGCACCAGTGGTACGTACCCACTGGCGAGCGTGCCGAGCTGCAAGGTGAACTGCAATCCTTCGATCAACTCTGGCTTGCCGAGTTCCGGGTCCGTTTTCAATGCCGCCCAAAACTCCTGAATTGTTCCTTGATACAACGAATAGCGGGTGAGCAGTGCACTCTGCTGCGTGGCCGAGAGGCCGGTGGTGCTCAGCAATGGCGCCAGGGAGGTGCTTTCCTTACTCTCCGGAACTGCGAGCGCTAGTTCCACTGCGGTTTGTTTCAGTTGTTGCAGAATCTCGTTGAGGTTGTCTTTAAGCGTGCGTGGAATAATGTTGGCCGCAAGCGCGTCCTCAAGAGCGTGTCGTTGCACTTGTACGGGGTGTGACACCAGCTTTGGCAATTGCGTGGGCAAGTTCATACGGAAGAAACCGTAATAGGCTGCCGCGGGTACCTGGGTGCGCTGCGCGTAACGATTGGCAATAGCCAGGTACGCAATATGAAGCGGAGGTTGTTGGACCTTGCATTCGAGCAACTCGATGTCAGCGACCGTCAGTTCGCTGAGCGTTACACCATCGAGGTGAGGCTGCACTGCTTGGCTGACTCGCTCATATTCAGAATAGCCGCGATACTCAGTTCCTCCGACAACAAGATTTACAACTTCTAACCGTCGGGCATGGCAAATCACGTCAGACTTTGCGAGTTCCGCGTCAGTCTCCGGGCGAATCAACCGCACGATCAGGTCGACGTGTTTCACGCCATCCGGCGGCGAGTAACGAATGCTATATCGGCCTAGATCATCGACGCGTTGTTTCCCCAGTAAGATTTCACTCCGCAGATTCTTGTGCAGTGCATGTATCTCAACTCCCATGACCGGCGGGCCATCGATCCGGAGAACCCGACCGGCAACGAAATAGGAGTTGCCAAATGGAGGTTCGGGGTTTGGAGGATTTGGATTTTTGCCAGGCACAGTTGGCGGTTCTACGGTCGTTGCACCATCGCCATCAAAAGCGCTCCGCTCGGCCAAGAGTTTGTTGAGCAGGTTGGCAGTGGCCTCGTCCACCACGCCGGTCACTGCTAACTTGTGGTCCGACTGGAGCTGACGTACCGCCACCCGTGTGGACGCTCCAAAGCGCTGGTTGTCCGTTTCCGCGGTGGAAACTTCCAAGCCGAGAAACACCAGCGCTCGCTGGAGATCGCCTACCTCGGGGCGTTTCATCTGTAGTTTGAGGGGAAAGGTAATCTTGTTCATAGGACCGTCCTTTTCCCGAATCGCTCGCTACCATCACGGAAAGTGCGAGCGTCTTGCTCACCGTCTGTTCAGCATGTTTATCGCGTCGATAAGGGATGTTTCGCCTTCACATGCATCGTGGCGCCGTATTCGTTGGGTTTCATTGCATTCACCCCAACCTACGGGCTCTGATCATTACAATGTCAAGTGTTTGAAACCTGACCCCTCATTCTCTGCTTCATTCTAAAGCCGAAGATTTTTACTTTACTATTTTTTGCTCTTTTATTTGGTTGACCAAACCTGTCAATATTTCGTTATCATCAAAATTAGCTGGAATCTTGCCTTCCAAGACTACCCTATCGAGGTAATTTTTTAGCTCTGCACTGATCGGTTTTGTTGTCTCAGCCTGTCCGGTTGGACTTCCGCGCCAAGGTTGATAACCAAAATTTGTTCTCTTATCATTATAGTTCTTTCTTATTTGTTCGAGTCTCACAGCGCTAACCTCCTTTTGAGGATCTTCAAGTATTCCTTGCAGCTCTTTATACGTTTCCAGCCAATCAGTTACTTGGTAAGCGACATACATAGCCGCCGCTTCCTGAAAAACCCTTTCGGGATCATTTGCTACTTCACCACCTTCTCCTCCTACTACTAGTAGTGGGGCATCTTTATAGTAATTAATGCCCGCCTCGGTAATACGCTTGAGTTCATCGTCTCCTTCGTTTAAAGCAAGGAAAGCATGTGTAAATTCATGGTAAATATCGTCAACATATTTCTTGACAAGTTTCCCTTGACTTTCGCTTTCCCAGGCTTTTTCGGTGATAAAAACCTCATTCAAAAAAGGCTGGTAGTGATTACTACGGTCAATAATATTGAAGATATTTATTTCTTCAGAATAATTAAAAGCGATAGTACCCTCAGGATTCTCGATATCACCAACGGTTTCTAGCATAGAAACTGGTAGTCCAACGTCCCTATAGGTCTCAATAACTGATCGTAAGTCTTGCTTAATTTTCGAGTTGTTATATGGATTAGTCCCTCTACCCGTGTCCTGAATAGGAATAAGTACCCCTCCTGCCAAAATAAGAACATATAGCAAGAGAGGATTGGTCCCTGTGAGGTCAATATAAATGACGGGATTATTTCTATTTGCTTCGAACAAATTTAGACTATCTACAGTGCCAGCGGGATCAGTATTACACCACCTCCCCAACCACGGTGCGTAATACCTTGCTCCGTGGTAATTGAACCCCGTCTCCTCATCCCGCTCTTTGCCCGTGTACCGATACCGTTTCGCTGCAGCCGTAATCGCTGTATCCATCGCTTGATATGACGTGCTGCCGTAGGGATAGTATTCTTCGTAGGAGATGATTTGTCCGGTCTCATCTAGCTCTAAACTTGAAGAGCCGAGGTGATTGCTAATCTGATAACGAATTAGGTGTTGGGTGCTAGGTGCTGGGTGCTGGGTGTCTACCGTCTTCGTTTCCACTAATACGATGCGTTGGGCGCCGTCTCTGGCAAGGAGGGTTTCGCGTTCTAGCGTAACGCTAGCGCCGCTGCCGTCGTATTCGCGGTAGACCTCAAACCCACCCAGATAGAAGCGCTCGTTCATACGCGTTGGCGTTTCACCTGCCGCCGCTTGTCGTTCCGTGACTTTGCGCACACGCTGCCCGCTCGCATCGTAGATGTAATAGGTGGTTTCTGGGTTGCCGTTGTTGACGACCTGCTGTGACGTCGCTTCGAGTTGGTCAAGATAGTTCCACCGCATGACCGACAGATGCGGCATATTCGTCATGTTGCCATGAGTGTCGTAGGTGTAGGGCTCGGCTGTACTCCCGACCGTCGTGCTACTGAGGCGGTTGCTCACGTTCCCGGGTTCAATAAGGCTCGGTTCGGTATAGGTATAATCGCGAGTCCAGTTGCCGTTCGTCGCTTGGTGAATCATCTGGAGGATGTTGCCGACGGCGTCATATTCATATTGCTCGCCGTAGCGCCGCATCGCTTGACCATCATGCGGATGCATAAGATTCGCGCGGAATTCGTCGTTCCAGATGGTCTCGGGTTGGGAGACCTGCCCGATGTGCTCGCGTCCCTCGGCATGGATCAACTGATAGATCGCGTCATAGGTGTAGTCCGCATGCGGTTCGACGACGGCGTTGTTGAAGTAGATCGCTTGCTGCGCGTCGTCTTGAATATGCGTGATATTGCCAACCGGATCGTAAGTGTAAAACAGGTCTTGCAGTCGGTCGGCTCCACGAGTGGTTTGCAGATGTGTGAGACGGAACGTCAGAGGATCGTACTCGTAGGTCGTACTCGTGCCGTTGCCATATTCGATCAGCTCACGCTGGCCTTTGGCGTTGTAATCAATGTCCTGAACAAAGGTTGTGACGGTTGTTGAACCGCGCAGATTCGCCTCGACCCGTTCTAAGAGATTGGCTTCGTTATAGGTGGGGCGGATTACGCTGTTGTCGGGGGTCGTCAGCGTCAGCGGGCGGTTGAGCGCGTCGAACATGGTGCTCGCTGTAAAGACTTGCGTCTCCAGAGCAACTGTGCCCGACCAATCCACCGTCTTTTTGTATTCGACCGCGAGTTGCCTGCTACTGCGTAGGAGGTTGCCTTTGAAGTCGTATTCTTCGCTTGTGACTACGCCCGCACAGTCGAATGACTGATAGACCTTACCACGTAGATTGTTTGTTTCTGGATCGGGTTGACCTTCACCATGGACCGTGCGCCCAACTAGCAACTCTGGTTCATTTCCCTCTTGCAGAAAGACCTCGGTGGGGCGCCGTAGCGCATCGTAGGTTGTCCGCAGGCGATGGCCGCGACTATTCCAGGCATAGATGGGTTTGCCTGCGACATCGTTCAGCAGCCACCGCTCGCCTGCTTCCATGCTCGACGAGTGAATCTGCACGCTAAGCAAGTCGTAGTCGTAACGCATGACGATACGGTCGAGAGCATCGATCACCGCGCGCTGGTTGCCCTCGATGTCCAGTTCAACGCGAGTTGCGTACTGTTCGTCAACTGTTACGCCGTTTCGATCAAGCCGATTGTGTGCGACCGTCAAGAATGTTCGGCCAAGGGTATCAGCATAAGCAACAGTCGGCGTGTCAGCATGCGCTGCTGCCTTGGTCGCTGCCGCTTGTTCTTCCGTGCCCATCGCACCGCTGGCGCGTTGTTCGTACCAGGTCGGCAGATACTCCACCTCTAGCAAGCGTCGGAAGGAATCACCGACATCTGCATCGTCCCTGGGGTCAGCCTCCAATACCATATCATTCACATCCCACGTTTCCTGCCGCCACGGATCGAACACCACTTTCTCGTAGGTGTGGTTAGGATGCAGGGTAGCAACCACGCGCCCGACCGGGTCGTAAAAGAGAACTGGGCTCACCCCTATGGTCCTGGCAAACTCAAACGCATGCGTGGCGCTGAAGAACGGCTCATACTGTCGTACCGGTTTGCCCTTGTTATTGAAAATCGCCCAGCCGCTGCCCACCCAGCGTGGGTTCACCGTTGCGCCACCCTCGACCAGCGGCCCTGGCTCGGCTTGAATCTTCTTTTGGATCTCGCGCCCAAAGCCATCTGAGTAAGAGAAACTGTGCTGGATTTTGCTTTGTTGACCCGATGGAAGGTCTGCATCGTGGGTTTCGCGCACGAGGGTGTAAACAACCGCTGGCTGAGGTTGCGCCTCACTCCCCGTACGAGTGTAAGCAAACAAGTCGTATATCAGCCGGGAGGTCGCTTGCTGCAGAATACTGTGTGAATCAGCGAATGGATTCTGTATGTGCGCCAGGATCGGGGCTTCATCGAGATCAGCAACAAATCCGTCGAGTGAGTCGCCTTTGGTTTCACTGATTTTTCCCATAGCAGCCGTACCGACCACCATGCCGAGCGCATCGAAAGCGACTGCTGACCGATTCCCGTTGGGATCGGTTGTGAGTTTGGGCTGTAGCACCCGATAGTCGTTGAGCGCCGTAACGCTATTGCCTAACGGATCGCTCGTCTCTGTCACAAGCAGGTCGTGGCCATCGTAGGTGACGGTTGTGGTCTGCCCGAACGGGTCGTGAAAACGACGCGGCAGGAAGAAGTGAACACGCGCCTGGCTAAGCTCGATCTGCGGCGAGTCGTTCGTGTCCGCTGAAAAGAAGAGCCGTCCGGAAGGTATCCACCAGTCCGTGTCTGCCTCACTATGGACGTACTTACCGTCAATCGCCAGCATGTCATCGGTCACACGGCTGCCGTAGACTGAGGCGATAAGGCCGCGGGTGAATGCCAGTTTGTAATTTTCAAACGGCAAGGCTAGCGATTCGAGTTGTCCGAACGGCAGCGGACCGCCGAGATCGTCCGCGCGATACAGCGTCCGAACACGTTCGATGAGCCGGCGGTAGGGTTCATCGCCAATCGCCCCGGTTGCGGCAATATCTTCATAGGGCAGGTCGTGCGCGCCGTCGCTAGCCGCCGCGACTTTGTTGAGCATCTCCTCGAAACGGAAGAGATTGGTGATATTCGGCTCAATGGAGTCGGGTTCAATGTTGAGCAACTCGTACGTGCAGGCTTCGCAGGGAAGCGGCGTCCGGTATGCATCACTTTCCAAAACCGGATTGGTGACGCGGCTCTCCGTATAGGTGATCAGCATGCGTCTCTGCTTCTGCCTGTCTTCACTGGTAAGCAACGGGCCAGGCTCGCCGAAGCGACGGCCATAGCCAACGGCCACTGATTTGAGCACGTTACCGAAGTCATCCACCTCCAACGTGATGCCGTGTGTAACACGCGGATCAGCGCGTTTCTCACTTAAGATGTCATAGAGGTTGCGCTCGTATTGAAAATCAACCTGCTCACGGGCATGGATAAAGAATACAGCGTATTGGTTCTCTCCGTGCGGTTGCAGTAACTCGATAGTGTAGTTGCGCTCGGACACACTGTAGGGGCGGTCGGCTTCCTCAGTGCCGTCTTCGGCATAGACTTCTTGACGGAGGATCGCTCCCTTTAGCGCTCGGCAAGCCTCACGTTCTTCTTCTGCAATGAGGCCTTCCGGCAATAGAGTGTTGGGCAGTAACATGGCTTGCTGCTGCTCGTTGGTAATACCGCTTTCACCTAGGCTCGCATCGCCTTCGCGATAGTACTCATCCTCAAATTGCTTGGTGACGCGGCTGCCCTCGATGTAGGCCCCGGTGTGGAACCAGGTCTTCGTGTGGACGGGCGGGATATGAGAGGTCGCGTCGATGTTATCACCAGTCGGGAATACTCCGCTTGCGCTGAGGGCAGCAAACTCCTCCGTATCCCACTGTTCGACCATGCCGAAGCCACGAAACTCGCGCTCAATGCCGTCGAAGTAGCCATGGTGGTAGGCATAGCGCGTGACAAAGCGATTGCGACTAACGTGATCGTAGGTCTCCACCCGCTCAACCACATGTACCGGGAATGGCAAACGAGTGAGCCACGGTTTCCCCGCAAGTTCGTCAGCCAGGTAGAACTTGGTAGACGAGACGTAGTGAACAGCCGTTTCTGCGCCGAGATTATTCTGACTTTTGATTAGCAGGTGCGGTTTCTGCCCACCCATGAGATCGATGTAACGCATGGGGCTGCGGATATCGCCGGGCAGTGATGAGGACCATACTAGGCACGCCGTGCCGTTGCCGAGGAGATCCGTCACTTGCACGATGGAAAGATCGTCGATGCGCGGAAACTGCGACAACGTTCGAACCGTGTCCCAGCCATTGCCGGATTGGTTAAAGTAGAGTGCCACGCCATTACGTCCTAAGTAGATGATGTCGGTGACACCCGAGCCGTCGATATCGGCTAAACGAATACGCCGCTGATCGAAGAGGTCTGGCGCATCGAACCACGGCGCGTTATCCATCATGACCTTGGCACCGAAGCGGCCGTAGCCGAGATTGGGCCAGTAGCACACTTCACCATTGCGGATGCGCACAAGATCACTGAGGCCATCCCCCGATACATCAGCCAGATAGACGGACTGCGTACTGTCGGCAAACACTAATCGCGGTCCTTTTTCTTCATCATTACTCAACGAGACAAACTCCGGCGTGGCAAAGCCTTCTTCGGCAAGCGAACGGTACCAGGTGAAGTGGTCGTCTTGAGTCCGAAGAATGTCAGCGTGCCCATCACCAGTCAGATCGACAAACCTCAGGTTGGGATCGCCCCACGCCAGATTCGGTAGTGAGGAAAAGGCGCGAAAACTCTCCCAGGCGGCACCCTCCGTGCGCTCAAAGAAACCGGGCGTAGGGCTGTCGAGTGTGACAAGGTCGAGCTGACCATCCCCGGCGAGGTCGAGAAGCTGTTGGCCACTGCTCAACGCAATGAACGACGGCTTCGG
>Ga0187894_10000320_pt1 | contig 64994 bp, 68 predicted proteins | sample GBC1701081metaG_FD_136650 | JGI IMG/M metagenome (GOLD analysis project Ga0187894, IMG submission 136650) | White microbial mat communities from a lava cave in the Kipuka Kanohina Cave System on the Island of Hawaii, USA - GBC170108-1 metaG ... | reverse complement strand
GCCACCTCTGGGTCCTCGTCCTCCAGATACGTCTGGATGCCATGACGGCGTAGCGCCATGCCGATCGAGGTCCCGATGAGACCAGTTCCCACGATCAACACCGTCCGCAGCACTAGCTCAGGAACATCAGAAGGCACAGAGAAATCAGCCACGCCACACTCCGCCATAGATTGCTCAGTCATTTCTCTCATCAGTCAGATTTAAGCCTTGGGAATACATTCAGGAGGACGAGCGTAGCTACCTGCCATGCAACGGCTTACAAGCGACCTCGTTTGTGGAGCCAATCAAAGACCAAATGATCAACGGCTGACGTTTTCAGCTTTCCGGAATAGCCCAGCCATGCTATCTCAGCGATTTCCGCGGCTGGCGCCAACGTGCCCCGATACTCGCATTCATAGCATCGTATCCGGACGTGTACCCCTGGTGGCTTGGCATCTGCCTGCGCTTCAAAAGCGCCAAGATAGTGCGCTGTGCCGAGAATAAGCTCAACGCTGAGTTCTTCTCGTACCTCCCGCGATAACGTCTGGGAATCCGACTCCGCACCCTCCCGCTTGCCGCCCGGGAGGTAATACCGCGTTCTGCCATGAGACCGAGCAGTCAGAACCTTGCCGTTCTCCACACGAACCCACGCCACCTTGTCAATTAAGATAGGAACAGGCATCAACCTCACCTTTACAGTTCTATAAGGGCGTAGAGTTGGCCCAGCTCTTTTTGGGTCAGCGGGCGGATCTGGCCGGGCCGCAGGTCTCCGAGAGCGATCGGGCCGATCCGGGTGCGCACCAACTGGCGCACTGGGTGCCCGACCTCAGCGAGGAGCCGGCGCACGATGTGCTTACGTCCCTCGTGCAACATCACCTCAACCAGGGCACGACCGCTGTCCACACTGGTTACTACCCGGAAGGCATCCACCACTACCTGCCCGTCTTCCAGTTGCACACCAGCTCTGAGTCGACGCCCTACGGCGAGGGACACCGGTCCGGGCACTTCAGCCAGGTAAGTCTTATGAACACCATAGGAAGGGTGGGTTAATCGATGCGCTAGCGGGCCGTCATTGGTGAGCAGAATCAGCCCCTCGGTGTCCGCGTCTAACCGGCCGACGTGAAAAAGCCGCTGCTGCTGATCCTCAACCAGATCTCCCAAACAGGGACGCCCCTGGGGATCGCTCATCGCACTGATCACACCATGGGGCTTGTTCAGGGCTAGATGCACCAGTCCCGGCGCGCTGGCGATCCGCATGCCGTCCACCCGGATCACCGCTCGCTCAGGATCCACCCGCAGTCCTTGGGTACTTACCCGGTTGCCGTCAACCTCCACCCGGCCAACGGCAATGAGCTCCTCACAAGCCCGCCGGCTGCCGATCCCCGCCTGCGCCAGGACCTTTTGCAACCGAACGCCTTCAGGTTTCGCCATACCTGCCTTCTTGAGTGAAGGGGCCCTTGAACCAATAGGATGAGTTGAAGGGCCCCTTCACTCTAAGGACTCCAACGCTTCGGCGTCAGGAAGGAACGGCGCTAGCTCGGGCAACTCATCCACGTTCCGCAGCCCGAGCCGTTCCAAAAAATAGGAGGTGGTGCGGTAACGCGCCGCGCCCGTCTCCGGTTCGACACCAGCCTCTTCCACCAGCCCCCGGGCCAGCAACGTGCGGATCACCCCATCGACGTTGACGCCGCGGATCGCCGCAATCCGGCCGCGACTCACCGGTTGTCGATAAGCCACCACCGCCAGCGTCTCCAGGGCGGCCTGACTCAGCCGAGCCTGTTGACCATCGAGGACGAACCGCTCCACCACCGGCGCGCATTCCGGCCGAGTGTACAGCCGCCAGCCGCCAGCCAACTGGCGCAACTCGAACCCACGGCGCTGCTCAGCGTACTCTCGCGCCAGTTCGCGCAAGGTGTCCACCACCTCGGCGCGTGGTCGTTCCGTCACCTGCGCCAGGATGCCTTCGTCCACCGGCTCCTCTACCACGAGCAGCACTGCTTCCAGCGTGGCGCGTAGCGACGGGGGTTGGGTGTCCGCTGCGTTCATGGTTCCTCCTGATGGACCGGCTCGGCAGCGACCGCCGGACGGCCTGGCGGTACGGCATTTTCCTTCGGCTCGGCGAAGTCGTCGGCGCCCAGTGCCCCGCCGCTGGACGCGCCGGTCCAGCGGATATGCAGCTCGCCCATGGGCTCCAGCTGCTCAAAGGCAACGGAGGAAGATCGATACAGATCCAGCAGGGCGAGAAATCGAGCCACCACGGTCAGGGTATCCGGACAGTCCAAGGTCAAGGTTCGGAAGGCAACCCTGCCCAGCCGGCGTAGCCGCTGCACTAGCAGCACGGCTTGTTCGCGCACACTGACTCGGCTGGCGTGAAGATGCTCAACTGGAACGACAGGCGCCACCTTAGGCGCGAGTGCCTGCCCCGCCACCGCGGCGAATTGTTGGGGATTTACTCCGAGAATGACCTCCGGCAACAAAGCGGTGAAAGGCGGCTCCACCCCCACGGTACGGGGAAAGCACTGTGCCTGCGCTGCCATGCGGTCCGCGAAGATAACCGCCACCTGTTGGTACGCCCGATACTGAAGCAGCCGGGCGAACAAGAGGTCCCGGGCTTCCAGCACAGCGAGATCCTCCTCGTCCTCAACCTCGGTGGCCGGAAGCAATCGCGCGGTCTTGAGATCGAGTAGGGTCGCGGCGACCAGCAGGAACTGACTGGTTTGGTCCAGATCCCAGCGCGGCCCGTGGGCTCGAATGTAGGCCAAAAACTCGTCGGTGACCTGGGCCAATGCCACCTCGGTAATGTCCAGCTCGTGTGTGCCGATCAACCTGAGCAGCAGGTCGAACGGTCCGGAGAAGACGTCCAGATGCACCCGGAAACTCTGTGATTGATCAGGAGATTCCTCATCACCCATGATGCCGGAAAGCATGTCACTCATGGTCACTGCTCACCGTGTGGAACTCTGAGCGAGCACTTCCCGCGCTAGCTGACGATACGCGGCCGCGCCTGACGAGTTGGGCGCGTAGGAGGTGATCGGTTCCCCGGCCACACTGGTCTCCGGGAAGCGCACGGTGCGTCCGATCACGGTGTGGAAGACCTGGTCACCGAAGGCTTCTACCACGCGAGCCAGCACTTCGCGGCTGTGCACGGTACGGGCGTCATACATAGTGGCCAAGATGCCGTCCATGATTAAGTCGGGATTGAGCCGTTCCCGAACCTTTTGGATAGTCTCGGCCAGCAGCGCGACGCCACGCAGCGCGAAGAACTCACACTCCAGTGGCACGATAACGCTGTGCGCCGCGGTCAATGCGTTCACTGTCAGCAGGCCTAGCGAGGGTTGGCAGTCGATGATCACGACATCGTACTCAGCCAGCACTGGTCGTAGCGTCCGGGCTAGCGAGTTCTCCCGTGCTACCTCGTTCACCAACTGCACTTCGGCCGCGGACAGATCGATGTTGCTCGGCAGCAGATCCATATCCGGCGTCACGGTCTTGAGCAGCACCTCCACGGCCCTGACGCTGCTATCCATGAGCGGGTTATAGACGGTCCGGTCCAGTTCCATCGGATTCACTCCGAGACCGACCGACAGCGCTCCCTGGGGGTCAAAGTCCACCAGCAACACTCGACGACCGTACTGTGCCAGCGCGGCGCCCAAATTAATGGTCGAGGTAGTCTTGCCGACCCCGCCTTTCTGGTTGCACATGGCAATAATTCTGGCCGGTCCGTGCCGGTCCACCGCGGGCGGAACTGGAAAAAACGGGATGGGCCGGCCGGTGGGTCCAATGCGCTTGCCGTGCTGAGATGGCTCCTGCGCCGCCAGCAACTCTTCCTGGGCGGATTCGGAATCCTCTGGAGGGGGAGAATCCGTCTGGTCATCCCGTGCCGCGTCTTCGGGCGAAGAACCGCCTAGCGTCAGGTCGAGCATGCCAAGCTCCTGCAAGACGGGGCCGGAGGAATTCACGAGTCGCGGTGCCTCTTTGAGGTTCAGACGTTTGAGCTTACCCTGGGAACTCTACTCGGAAGCGACACGAGAGGTCACGCCGGCAAGGTCACTTCAGCCAGCCGAAGGATGATCATCAACCCAAAGCCCGCGGATGAGCCGCGGCATAGACTTCGCGGAGCTTATCGATGGTGACCAGGGTATAGATCTGCGTGGTGGTCACTGAGGCGTGGCCGAGTAGTTCTTGCACGACCCGGACGTCGGCGCCCCCGTCGAGCAGATGCGTGGCAAAGGAATGCCGAAGCGTGTGAGGAGAGACCACGTGGGCTAATCCGGCGCGCGCGGCCGCGGCCCGCAGAACTGACCAGGCGCTTTGCCGGGATAGCCGTCCGCCCCGAACATTGAGGAACAACGCTGGGCTGCCCCGTCCTGCTGCTAGCAGCATCGGACGGACCCGTACCAGATAGGCCGACACCGCGGCACGCGCGTAGGAACCCAGCGGGATAATGCGCTCTTTTCCCCCCTTCCCCCGCAAGCGCACTGCTTCGTCGTCCAAGTCCACGTCATCCACATCCAGCCCCACCGCCTCGGAGATGCGCGCACCGGTCCCGTAAATCAGCTCGAGCAGCGCTCGGTCGCGTAGAGTCATCGGAGTGCCTCCAGCGCTGGCCGCCTCCAACAGCGCGGACACGTCGGCCACGGAAATCGCTTTAGGCAAGCGCCGGGGTAGCGCGGGTGGGCGTACCGCGACGGCAGGATCGTGGCTGGTGATTCCTTCGCGCAGCGCGAATCGGTGGAAGCCGCGGACGGCCGCCGCGGCCCGTGCTATCGAGCCCGGCCCCAGCGGCGGGTGCTCAGCATCGCCGGTTCGCAATGCGACCAGAAAAGCCGTCACGTCATCAGTAACCACCAGCTCCATCGTGGCTTTGCCGACATTGGCCAGGTGGTCCAGGTAACGGCGCAGATCCCGGCGGTATGAAACCAGCGTATTGGCGCTGAGACCCCGTTCCACCGCCAGGTGATCGAGATATCCTCGCAGCGCCGCTTGCGGCGTCGCTTGCGGCGTCAGCTCAACACCTCATTTAGCGGGACAGTCGGCAAACCGTGGGTTTTCCCGACTGGCTCATAGGTGAGCTGACGCGCATGAGCATGCAGCCCACGGGCTAACGCCGGATCGTTCCGGCAGGCTGTGCGCCAGCCGGTGTGGGCGATCTGGAGCACATACGGCAATGTCACGTTGGTCAGCGCGTAGGTGGAGGTATGCGGAACCGCGCCGGGCATATTGGCCACGCAATACAGCAGTGAGCCGGAAACTCCGAAGACCGGGTCGTCGTGAGTGGTCGGTCTGCTGGGCGCGAAGCACCCGCCCTGGTCAATGGAAACATCCACCAACACCGATCCCGGCTTCATCCGTGCCACGATTTCGTCAGACAGTAGAATTGGCGCCTTGGCCCCGGGTGCCAGCACCGTGCCGATGACCAGGTCCGCTTCCAAACAGGCCCGCTCGATCTCGTAGGCGTTCGATGCCAGCGTGCGCACACGCCCGGCGTAGCCACGGTCAGCGTCCCGCAGTTTCTGGATGTTGGTGTCGAGCAACGCCACCTCAGCCTGCATGCCCAGCGCGATGTCCGCGGCGTTTCTGCCGGCGACTCCAGCTCCCAGGATCACTACGGTGGCCGCGGATACCCCAGGAACCCCGCCCATCAGCACGCCACGACCGCCGGCGCCCCGCTCTAAGTAGTGAGCTCCGACCTGAACAGCCATGCGACCAGCCACCTCGGACATCGGAGCCAGCAGTGGCAGCGAGCCGTCAGGCAGCTGCACGGTTTCGTAAGCGAGAGCGGTGACGCCGGCATCCAGCAGCGCTTGAGCGCAATCTCGCGAGGCCGCTAGGTGAAGGAATGTGAACAGCACCTGGTCCGCCCGCAACCGAGAGTACTCCTTCGGGATCGGCTCTTTAACCTTGAGAATAAGCTCGCCAGCATCCCAGACATCCTCGGCCGAGTGCAGCACGGCGGCGCCGGCGGCGAGGTAGTCTTCGTCCGGAATGGAGGAACCGACCCCCGCGCCGGCTTCCAGGAAGACCTCATGGCCGGCTCGCACCAGCTCATGCACGCCGGCCGGGGTAATAGCCACCCGGTACTCGGAATTTTTGACCTCGCGTGGAATTCCAACCTTCACGTATGCCCCTCCTCCGTCTTTCGATCATGTACCGACATCATGACCTTAGAGCGTCCGGCAATAGAACTGCTCGGCTCGCCGATCCAACATCCTATTGCCGGGGGCTCTTAGTCGTGACAGATGCTGCTGTTCGTCCAATGAGGCAGTCCAAGGATCATTACTCGATGGTTATGGACCCCGGCAAGCAGCTCGTCATCGGCGCCAACGGTACGATAGGCTGCTGCGGTACCCGTCATCGGAGGTCAAGCATGAGCAAACCATATACCCTTTCCGATCTGCCCTACGACTACAGCGCGCTCGAGCCCTATATCTCGGGTGAGATTATGGAGCTGCACCACAGCAAGCACCACCAGAGCTACGTCAGCGGGGCGAACACCGCGCTGGAGCAGCTTGGCGAGGCACGCGAGTCCGGTCAGCTGGGCGCCGTGCGCATGCTGGAGAAGGACCTCGCCTTCCACCTCGCCGGTCATGTGAACCACTCGGTGTTCTGGCGCAACATGAGCCCGGACGGCGGTGACAAGCCGGACGGCGAGCTTGCCGCCGCGATCGACGAGCACTTTGGCTCCTTCGACGGGTTCCGCGCCCACTTTGACGCCGCCGCCACCCAGCTGCAGGGCTCAGGATGGGCGGCCCTGGTCTACCAGCCGATGGGCAATCGCCTGCTGATCCACCAGCTCTATGACCACCAGGCCAACCTGCCCGCGGGCTCGCAGCCACTACTGCTGTTGGACATGTGGGAACACGCCTATTACTTGCAGTACCGCAACGTCAAGGCCGACTACGTCACGGCCTTCTGGCAGGTGGTGGACTGGAGCGACATCCAGGCGCGTTACGCGGCAGCCGCCGCTGTTCGGTAACGGCTGAGACCAGCGCGGCAAGCCCTTGTCGTATCACCACGGGGGACGCCGCATTGTCCGGCGCATCGCGTCCACTCGGGAGGCGAATTCCCGGGGTCGGAGCACCGGTATGCCGCGCCAAGGGGACATGCTAGTCAGATCGGCATCATTGCTGACGACAAGGATCGCACCTGTGTCGAGAGCTAGTTCCAGGATGCGATTGTCTTCACAATCAGCGCAGTCAATCCACATGGGAGGTAGGTTCGATCACTCCACCTCCAGAGGACTCCGCGATCTCCACGAGTAATCCCAGATACTCCTTCACCTGATTTTCTTCCCTATCGAGCCCAGCACCAGCACCCGCGTGGTATTCCGCAAGACATGATCGGACAGCCATAGGCTAAACTCTCGCGCATCGTTGATGACTCCAAGGCAGTCCGCCGCTGGGTTGTCAGTCACTGGAGGCAGAGAGGGCCAGCTCCCTGATCCACCGCCCCATTGCCGGGCACTCTAACTTTGATAAACTGTCAAAGATGGCCCGGTTCGCGACACGTCACGTGTGCGGTTTGAGCTCAGTCTCGGGACCGATCAATATGATCCTTGGCTTTTCCCACGCTCAAACTATAGTGGAGTTGCGTCCATGACCATAGTTGACCGCATCGTCGAGGAGTACGACGACAACGGACCGCTTGGCGTGGAGGCTGAGGAGCTCGAGGGTGGCGAGGAGATCCGCAAACCGTGGGATCCTGAAAAGATCCGGGTAGACACTCGGCAGTTCTCATTACGCAATATCCTCGACCATATCGACGAAGGTGGTATCGAACTGGCCCCGGACTTCCAGCGCAATCAGGTTTGGAAGACACCGCAGAAGTCCCGGCTGATCGAGTCCATCCTGCTGCAGATCCCGCTGCCGGCTTTTTACTTCGCTGAGGACATAACCGGCATGTACCGAGTGGTTGACGGGCTGCAGAGGCTTTCCACTGTCCACGAGTTCGTCCGAGGTAACCAGTTCGCACTGAAAGACCTGGAGTACCTGAAAGGCACGGAGGGCAAGCGGCACGAGGACCTAGCTCTCGCATGGAAACGACGTATCAGCAACGCCCAGATCGTGGTGCACGTCATCGCTCCGACAACTCCCGACGACGTGAAGTACAACATCTTCAAACGTATCAATACCGGCGGCGCACCGCTGAATACCCAGGAGATCCGCCACTGTATGAGTAAGGACAGAAGCCGGAGCTTCCTCAAGACATGCGCCGAGAGCAAAGAGTTCCAGCAAGCCACTCCCGAGTCGCTGCACCGTCATGCTCGCATGTTCGACCGCGAGGCGGTGCTGCGCTTCTGTGCGTTCCGGCGGATCGGCGGCTGGCAGGGCTACCGCGAGCACGGGTCCATGGAGTCCCTGCTAGCCCGGACCACAGCAGCACTCGACGATCCAGCACTCGTAAGCGATCAGGAGCTAGAAAAGTTAGCCCAAGACTTCCAGAACGCGATGCGTAACAGTCTTCTGGTGTTCGAGGAACGGGCGTTTCGCAAATGGCCACAGGATAACGACCGGCTGTCTCTGTTCAACCGCGCGCTCTTCGAGTCCTGGTCGGTGGCACTGGCTGACCAGGACCCCGAGTGGCTGGAGTCTGTTCGGCAGACGATCGTGACCCTCGCTCGGCAGGCAATGACCGATGATGCTGACTACATCAATGCAATCAGCTATGCCACCGGGGATCTCAATCGCGTGCGGATCCGCTTCGAAAAGGCACTCAAAATCCTTGCGGAGGCGCGGGAGTGATCCGCCAATTACGAGTTCGCCATTTCAAGCGCTTCAGGGACCTGAGCATCCCCGTGCGACCTCTCACCGTTCTGGCTGGTTTGAACGGCACTGGGAAAAGTACGATGATCCACGCATTGCTGCTCACCCGCCAAGCATTGCTCAAGGGCAATCAACCGTCGCCCTCGGTCGCGCTCAACGGACCGTTTGGGCTAGCGCTGGGCGAATCTGCCGACGTGTTGCACGCCGAGGCGGACGACAATCTGATCCGGTTCGAGGTCGAGCACGAGCTGGGTGTGCTCACCGTCGAGCTCACGGCCGCCGAAGACCGCTCCGTGCGCATGGCCGCGAATTACAGCGGACCGCGGCCGGCATCGCTGCTCGACGTCGAATTCGGCTTCTCCTACCTCTGCGCGGAACGACTCGGTCCTCGTGATCTGCTAGGTGTCTCGGCGGAGTCCGGAGCGAAACTCGGCGTCGGCGAGCAGGGTCAATACACCGCCCACGTACTAGCAATGGCGCAACTACAACCTAGCGAGGTGCCCGAGATCCTGCGTCATCCTCGGACGGCTGATGAGCGAGTGATCACGCTGCCGCGACAGGTCGAGCTCTGGGCATCCGACATCATCCGCCCGGTGCAGATCGAAGCCACCTGGCATCCTAATACAGTTGCCACCAGCCTTCGATTCAAGATGCCGAATGTCATCACCGACCCGGTGCGCCCCGCAAACATGGGCTTCGGTGTTACTTATGGGCTGCCAATCATCGTCGCCGGTTTGCTCGCGAAGCCAGGTAGTCTGCTCATCGTCGAGAATCCGGAAGCGCATCTCCACCCCGCCGGCCAGTCGAAGCTCGGCCGCTTTCTCGCGCGGGTGGTGGCAAGCGGCACGCAGGTACTGGTGGAAACCCACAGTGATCATGTCCTCAATGGCGTGCGGCTAGGAATCGTCGAGGAGGATCTGCTGCCCTCCAGCGACGCGATTGTTCATTTCTTCGGTGAGAATGCAATACCGAGCTCAATCGAGGTAAATGACAGCGGTTCGCTTAGTCAGTGGCCCGAGGGTTTCTTCGACCAGCTTGACCTCGACCTCGCGGCGTTGTCCCGAGCAAAGCGCCGCACTGGCAGGTTATGACGTTTCGCGTAGTGTTCGATGAATCGAGCGTCGACTTCACCGGGATAGATTTCCAGGAGAGCGACCGTGCCAAGCACATCGAAAATCATCTCAACCAGCTGGCCGATACCCTCCTGGCAATGCGAGATGGCAAGATGGCAGTAGCCGTATCCCCGCTCGGATACGGCACGGAATGTTGGCCCGGTGTGCCATTCGATTTCTTCCTGGGTGAGGGACGACTACCGGTCGACAGCGGCATTCATGGGGTGGACCGGGATGCCCGAGTGCGCTGCGCCAGCCTGCTGGACAAATGCCCGCAATGGGGGCTGGTTGACAGCGACATACTAGACGTATTAATAGATGACCGAGAGCTACTCGCGCCCTCTATCGCCTACGCACACGCCCGAGAACGCCGCCGCAGTCGCGTGGCGTGCTTGGTCTTCGGCTGTGTCCGGCGGGGAGAGAAGCCTGTCAGTGTCGCCGGCGTCACCGAATCCATTCGGTTCATCGCTGACAAGGGCGACATGCCAGGATTCCTACGGACGTTCTTCTCGGTCGAGGACGTCCCAGAAGACGAGTTCTTCGCCCTGGCTTCCGAAGCGTTCCCGGCGCTCTTCTTCCAGGAGAAGCTGAACTTCAGCAGCTTCAAGGGGGCATATCGAAACCTGCGTGAGGATGTCGTCACTGCCCTCGCAGCAATCAATGACCAATTCTCTGCGCTGCTCAAGAAGCATGCCGGCCAATCCGAGTTTGTCGCAAGCGACCTGAGACGCCTTGGCTGCGACGTATCTCTGGAAAGTCCGAAGACGCGTAGCAGTGAAAAGCTGATGCGCAAACGCGACGTGGATTTGCAGGGACAGGTTGTGCGCTGCGAGTGGCATGCCAAGCTCACACCCACCCACAACCGGATCCACTTTGCATTGCTCGATGATGATCGAGTCCTTATCGGTAAGTTCGTCGAGCACCTTCCTACCTAAGAGCCTGTTCCAGGTCCAGGGAATCAATGTCGGCGGATACCGAATCCTGCACGCGCAGAGCCCAGCAGCGCCAAACGCGATCGCCGCGATCCTCCTCGCACCGCGAGACGCCACCGGCGTCCGCCCCAGCTGCTACTTCGAATGGGCCGAAGGAAATCCGTTAGGCCATCTATTCCGCTACCTCATCCTCGGGCGCGGCGACACCGCTTCCATCGTCCGGGAAATCATTCGGACCCCCGAGACTAACCGGACCTATAGACCCGACATCCACGTGGGCTAACAGCTGCCGATGAACCCGGGCCAAGTAACTCCCGAGGGGGTTGTGGAATTCGCCTAGCGGGGGCTACATGCTTTGGATCGGTGTGCCTTGGGCCGAGGCGAGCTGCCAGGTTCCGTACGAGTTTGTGTAGAAGTGTGTGTATCGGCTGTAGGCCGAGAACGGGTCTGCTTCGTAGCTGCCCCGCATTGTGGTTCGTCCAACTACTACCGCCGCGGAACCGTACCAGCGGATGAGGGTTTCCTCTGGGTAAAGATCGACCGCGGCGAACTTGAGTAGGCGAGAGCCGATCACGCTCACAAGCATTTCTTTAAAGAGCACGGAGCCGGATAAGACATCGACCAGTACGAAGTCGTCCGTTAACAGTTCTTCCAATGCCTTGCTATCGGCGGTGAGCAGCGCGTTGAAGAACCGGGTCTCCGCTTCCATTACTTGTTCAACGTCTGACACGAAGTTTCCTCTCCTAGGGCGATGGCTGTGGGACATTTTCTCCACCCGAATCGCCGAAATTGAGTGGATCGCACCAGAAGAACATTGTATTCCGGAATGCTTTTGACTCGCCACGAGGAGAAGCGATGCACGTTCCTGCTCTCCACCGCCGTTTACTCGACGAGACACTCCCCAAAATCTCCAAGGACGACCGCATCGTCGGAGTCGCTCGCTCTGGTTTCTTGGCGTCGGGCCAGCCCGATGACTACTCGGACATCGAAGTGATCCTCGTCATCGAGGATGCGATGTTTGATGACGTGATCGCGGAGCGGCTCGCGCTCATCAAGTCCTGGACGCCGCTGGTCGCGGGCTTCACCGGTGATCAGGCCGGAACGCTTCATCCTTTCCGGTTCCAGCGGGTTTCTCACCATCCCGACCCTGTCGGAGTCTCTTGCCGGGCGTGTGGTCTTCGTGGATATGTGGCCATTGTCTATGGCGGAACGCACGGGCAGCTCACCCAACTTCATCGACAGGATCTTCACCGACATCTCCGCTGGCTTCGCCACAAAATCGGCGACCGCTTTGCGGGCGGCATCGTTTTCCATCTCGGCCCGGGCGGCGGGTCTTTCGGCGACAACATCCATGCCCTGACACTATCCGCCCTGTGAATCCACCAGCGACTGAACTGAGCAGCCCACGTCACGTTCGAAAATCAGCCAGTGTCTCAACCCTGCCGAACTCGCGACTACCCGAACAAGAAGCATCGACATCAGCCCCTTCAGCATGACAACGCAGAGCGGTGCTGTTCCTCTGACTGAACTCGGCGCTGAGCTGCTTCACGTTCGGTTCGGCTGCCAGCTGGCATGGACGTTCATTGACCAATATACTAACGTCTAGTCTGTCTAGATAGAAGGTGCGTCATGATTTGGCAACTACACGAGAGTAAACAGCGCTTCAGTGAGCTCGTTCGTTCAGCCCAAACTGAAGGCCCGCAGATCGTCACACGCCACGGCGAGGAAGTGGTCGTGGTTGTTGACATTACCGAGTACCGCCGTCTCAAAGGGGAAGTCATGGACTTTCGGGAGTTTCTGCGATCCGCTCCGGACACAGAGCTTTTCCAGATCGAGCGCTCCAGGGAGACGGCTCGCCTCATTGACCTGCCGACGATCGCATGAACTATCTTCTCGACACCAATGTCGTGACCGAAATCCGCAAACGCTCAGCAAACGTCAACGTTGTCGCGTGGGTTAATTCAGTCCCAGAGCACTCGCTTTTTCTGAGCGTACTTGTGGTTGGAGAGATCCGACAGGGTATCGAGCGTCTCCAGCGCCGTGATCCGGCTCAGGCAGCCGTGTTCCGGGACTGGCTTACGACCTTACTCAGCACCTACAAGGATCGCATCGTTGCTGTCACCGTCGAAATCGCCGACGAATGGGGCAGGCTCAATGCACCCGACCCGCTGCCTATCATCGACGGACTACTCGCGGCCACGGCTAAGGTACACGGCTGGACCCTCGTCACCAGAAACACTGCCGATGTCACCCGAACTGGAGTCGCCCTCCTCAACCCCTTCCAAGTCCAGAACTGACAACTGAGCTGCCTCAGATTTAAGCGGCAATCGCATCCGTCATCGACTGGCACCCCCAGCATGAGCGCGTCATCGTAGCCTCACCTTGCTCAGGTCACGGCTTCAAACACTCAGCCGCGGCTGGAGAGACCCTGGCCGAACTCGCGACTACCGGAACAAGCAGCATCGACATCAGCCCCTTCAGCTTCGCCCGGTTCTCGACAGGCTCTGCCTTACATCACTAACAAACAGAACTGTTATCATGGTGGCTATGGTGAGAACCCAGGTTTCGTTGACGGAAGATCAGATGTCCAGGCTGAGGCAATGTTCCCGCCAGCGTGGGGTATCGGTTGCGTCCTGTGTCCGGGAAGCTGTCGATAAGCTGCTCAGCGAAGAGCAACACGAGGCCGACATTCAACGAGCCCTGGCGACAATAGGCCAGTTTCGCTCAGCGCCGAACAATATCGCTCAAGACCATGACGCATACCTGGACGAGATCTACTAGCTGTGACCACGTTCGTCGACACATCAGCACTGTATGCGCTCCTGGACGCGGGGGATCTCAGTCATGTGCGGGCTGCTCAGCTTTTCCCCGAATTGGTAGCGAGGGAAACGCTGCTCACCCACAACTATGTCTTAATGGAAACCACCGCACTCGTGCAACGACGTCTCGGAATGGCTGCGGTCGCGACCTTGCTGAACAACCTCATCCGCCCTCTCGATATCATCTGGATCGATGAGCAGATCCATGGTCACGCCGCTGATGCCTTGCTCGCCGCCCAAGCGCGGAAGGTATCTCCGGTCGACTGGACAAGCTTTGAGGTGATGCGAAGGCGCGGACTGAACTGCTCATTCGCGTTTGATGACGACTTCACCGCGCAAGGATTTCGCACCATCCCGTGAACCACCGGAAGTCGTCGGCTCAATCGGAAAAAGCATCACACCCGCTTTGTCTCAGTGACCAGTGACCTTCTCCCTCCTGAAGCGAAACTCCGACTACTCCATGAGGGCGTGAGACCACAATGTTGACAAAGGCGCGACGAGGATGCGGTCTCCATGAGACAACACATGCTCTCCTAAATAAAGCATCACACCCGCGATCAAACGGTCTCCCACGTGATCACGGAACCAGCGGAGATGCCGCGTCCCATCGCCAGGAGGCGAGACACTGGATTTAACTTCGATGGCCACGACACGCCCATCTCTTGATTCCAGGATAAAGTCGATCTCTCGCCCGTCTCGATCTCTCAGATGATAGATGCCGACCGGATTTTCCGCTGACGACGCCGCTTTGGTCAATTCGTTGAACACAAACGTCTCCATCAAGCCTCCAAGCGCGGGATGACCGGGGCGGCTTACCGCGTCCGGAGTTGCCCGCAGTAGGTGGGCAGTTAAGCCAGAGTCGGTGAGATAACCCTTAGGTGTCTTGGAAATCTTCGATGTGAGATTGGTCGACCAAGCTCTTGCGTAGCTGACTAAAAAAACCGTTTCCAAGTAAGACAAGTAGCTGCGCACGGTGTCGGCGCTGAGTCCGCCAAGGGATCTGGCAAGATCCGCCAGCACCAACGTGCTGCCGGAACGAGCCGCGATGAGCTTGAGCAGTTTCGGCACCGCGTGTGCCTGCTGGATCTGCGCAAACTCAAGCATGTCACGCTGGATGACAGTATCGAGATAGCTGTCGAACCAGCCACGGCGTGTCCCAGAGGTGCGCATACGCAATACTTCAGGGTATCCGCCCTCGCAAATAGCGCGAAGATATTGGGAACGTGACCAGGAAGAAACCGCACCACGCAAGCTGTCGTGGTTGCTAAAAACCTGGTCAATAAAGTTGGCTGGACTTCGAGTGCGCTCTGCCATGCTCAGCGGCCACAGCTCAATCAAGCCGGCCCGACCCGCGAGAGATTCCGACAACGTAGGAACGGTGAGAAACCGGGTTGATCCAGAGAGGATGAACTGCCCAGGAGCCCAATCCTCATCGACTGCCATCTTCACTGCACGGACGAGAGGATCTCCGGTTCGCTGTACTTCATCAATGTGTAAGGGACGGGGAGCGTCTCGCGCGAACGCGATCGGATCGGCGGTCGCTGCCCTGAGCATCTCCGGATCATCCAGTGAGCGAAACTCGCCACCGCTGCGCCGCTGATGTAGCCGAAGCAGCGTAGTCTTGCCCGCCTGACGAGGACCGTTGACAACGACCACCCGAAAGTCCGCACTGTAGTCCGCCAGCTGCCTCTCAGCGGTTCGAGGAACGACTTCTACCATGTTCTTCGCCATTCGTCGTACTGATCAATCGGAATTCGTCGTTATCTAACATCGTGATTTGTCGTATGCTATCTTAGCGATTCGTCGGAATCTTCACTAGCAATCGTCGATGTACCACTCATCAGAAACAGCTGAATACTGGCGACGAGCTAGCACGGAATAGTCATCACTGGCTGGGCTAACTTCGAGAACACCAGACGCTATCGTGGCCAGCGCTCAGGGCATTAAATCTCGGTCGGAGCGCATACCCAATCCACGTGCGCCAGCCGCTTGCGTAACCGCTCGTCTGCCGTCACCAAGGGCTCGCTGAGTCGCTCGGCAAGGGCAACATAGAGCATGTCGTAGACGGGCCAGTTGTCGTAGCGGCGAGCTAGCTCCCAAGCACGCTCTCGATCCTGATCCTCATCGTGGATATGAACGGGGAGCCGTTCTGCCAAAACCGCGGCGTGATCCGCTTCCTCCCCGCTCCATCGCTGTCGGCGAATGCCCGTTAGCAAGGCGTTAAGAACTTCTTCATGCAACAACCGGGGCGCTGCGATATCCACATCAGTTTCCGTCCAACGCTGAAGCAAGCGTTGAGCAGGAGCATCGTCGGAAACATCCGGAGCAACCCAATCCACCACCACGGAGGCGTCAACGACCGGCACGGTCATCCCGATCTTCCACAACAAGACTGGCGGCGCTCTCACTGTGCCTATCCGGCCTCTCTCGACGCCACACCGCAAGCTCCGCGAACCACTCTCCCAAGGTAACCGGACGGCCATCACCGGATGTCCGCACCGAGTGACTGGACGAATGGATCACGGTATCGAGATCGCGTTCCGCAATATAGAGCACATTGCCCCGCTTACGCGCGGGAAGACGACCAGACCAAATCCAGCGCCGAATAGTTTCCTCGGCCCGATGCGCCCGACGAGCGGCCTCGCGCACCGTCACACCACCGAAAGCTATTGATGTAGACATAGTAGTAGCCTACATCATAGAAATCTTTCTGGCGAGGACCGTTGACCACGACCACCCGAAAGGCCGCTGTGTGCGAATGGTTCGACGCGCAAGTGAGAGACCATGGCGAGCATGCCGAGCAGGCGCCGGCGATGGATAACGGCAACCCGCCTGAACAGCAGGCAGCGACAACGGACCATGAATCCCATCTCGGATCGGGAGGGGTGATGAATCACAGCCCGCGTCAGTAGGTGACTCCGCTGACGCCCCTATTCACGTGGTGTCGAAGTGAGTCAGGGGCGCATGGGCCAGGGCGCGTCAGCCGGGCGCAGGGCGTCCAGACCATCTCCAGCGAGGGCGGCAGACAACGCCAGCACGCCACTCGCTAAGACATTATTGTGTAGCTCACCAGCAAGGATCCCCCGTACTAAATCCACTAACGGCGCTCGGGCGACTGGCGTGTCCGCTTCTTCATCCACGCGCTGGTGCCGCTCACCCTCAGGTACCTCAGTGAGCCCGCGCGCCAGGTAAATCCGCAATGCCTCACTAAGTGCGCCGGGAGCGTTACATACATCCACGAGCACCCGCCAGTCAGTAGCACGGTGATCAGCTTCCTCGTACAGCTCTCGCTGGGCGGCGCGCAGGGGGCTCTCCCCTGGTACGTCCAGTATGCCCGCTGGTATCTCCCAAAGCAGGTGGTTCACCGTATGTCGATACTGCCGAATCACCAGCACCCGGCCGACGTCGTCCAAGGCTACGATGCCCACAGCGCCGGGATGAATCACCACATCTCTCGTTACGGTCTGACCGTCCGGCATACGCACTGTGTCACTGCGCACGCCTATGATCCGGCCAGCGAACCGATGTGCGGACTCGATGACCGGCCATTGCTCCGGACAATCCTGGATCGGGCCATGGCTGTGCGTGTCGGCGGTCATGAGGCGCTCACCGAAGTGCGTTCGCCAACTGTCGCGTCCTTACCGGTCCGTTCTGGGCTGACGTTCGTTTCCATTCCGTCGTCCACAGTCTCCGAAGGCGTAGCTGGGCTGGCTGCCTGTTGAGCGTGGGCGACGGCCGCTCCGATGAGACCAACAAACAGTGGATGCGGTCGGGTGGGTCGGGAGCGAAGCTCGGGATGCGCCTGGGTCCCGACGAAATAGGGATGGACCTGCCGAGGCAGCTCGAGAAATTCCACCAACCGCCCGTCCGGCGAAACGCCGGAGAAGACCAACCCAGCTTCCTCCAGCTGAGGGCGGTAGACATTATTCACCTCATACCGGTGACGGTGCCGCTCATGGATCTCCGACTTCCCGTAGATCTCCCGGACGATGGAATGCGGAACCAACTGGGCAGGATACCGGCCCAATCGCATGGTGCCACCCATATCGCGCTCGCCCGCGATGACGTCGCGCTGGTCAGCCATGGTTGCGATAACCGGATGGGGTGTGTTCGCGTCGAACTCGGCGGAGTTGGCCCCGGCCAATCCGGCCAGCGAGCGAGCCACCTCAATGACCATGCACTGCAAACCCAGGCACAGACCGAGCAGCGGGATACGGTTTTCCCGCGCGTAACGGATGGCCCCGATCTTGCCCTCAATGCCCCGCCCGCCAAAGCCACCGGGGATGCACATCGCGTGCACGCCGGCAAGCTGCCCCGCGGCTCCTTGGGGGGTTTGGCAGTCATCTGAAGCGACCCAGCGAATGGTCACGCGAGCGTCATGAGCGAACCCACCCGCGCGCAGAGCTTCTATCACCGACAAATAGGCATCCGGTAGGTCCACGTACTTGCCTACGACGGCAACGGTGACCTCGACAGCTGGTTGGTGCACCCGGCGCAGCAGCTCGTTCCAGTTCATCCAGTCCACATCACGAAATGGCAGGCCGAGCCGGCGGACGACATAGACATCCAGCCCTTCCGCGTGCAGCACTTTGGGGATGTCGTACATGGATGGGGCGTCGACCGCGGCGATCACGGCGTTGGAGTCTACGTCGCACATGAGACTGATCTTGCGTTTGAGATGCGCGGAAATAGGTCGGTCGGCCCGGCACACCACCGCATCTGGCTGAATGCCAATAGAGCGCAATGCGGCTACCGAGTGCTGGGTGGGTTTGGTCTTCAGCTCGCTGGCCGGGCCAATGTAGGGCAGCAACGAAATATGCAGGAAGAACACATTGTCTCGACCTCCCTCATGGCGAACTTGACGGGCCGCTTCCAGGAAGGGCAGCGCTTCGATGTCCCCCACCGTGCCGCCGATCTCAGTGATCACCACATCCACCTCTGGTCCGGCCATCCGCCGGATCCGAGACTTGATCTCATTGGTGATGTGGGGAATCACCTGAACCTGGCCACCGAGGTACTCACCGCGCCGCTCCTTCGCGATGACCGCGGAGTAGACCTGGCCGGTGGTGACGTTAGCCTCGCCAGGCAGATCCCGGTCCAGAAACCGCTCGTAATGGCCGATGTCCAGATCGGTCTCGGCGCCATCCTCGGTCACGAACACCTCGCCGTGCTGGAACGGATTCATGGTTCCGGCATCCACGTTGAGGTAGGGGTCCAGCTTTTGCATGGCGACCCGCAAGCCGCGGGCGACGAGGAGGTTGCCCAAGCTCGAGGCAGTAAGCCCCTTACCGAGTGAGGAGGCGACCCCTCCGGTGACGAAAATGTGCTTAGCCGTCGTTGACGCTGCCAAAAGGGGCTCCCGTGGTTTAGAGGCGTGGCCTCGGGCGTAGTGCGGCATTCAGCCGGGTGTCCACGGACCTTCAGTCTATCAGCGAAAAGGAAGTTGTGCCGGTACATCACGGCCACAGAAGTGACCGTGTCAAGCCTGTCGCCACCTTCTGGCGATCAAGGCTCGCACACCCGCGCTATCCCCGACAAAAGCCACCACAGTAAAGACGAAAACCGCGACGAGCCCGGTCACCAGCGCGATTGACGCATTCGCGATCATGCCGCCATGCCCTGCCACCATGGTCAGCCGGGTGGCAATTCCTGTGCCCACCGCGGCAGCCACCAGGGCGCCCAGAATCGCTACGACGACCGCCCGGCCAACCCCAGCGAGCGTGGCCACGCCGACACCACGACAGGTCGCGGCTACTAACAGCACACCGGCCACGGTCATGCCAATGGCATTGCCGATACCCAATGCGGTCACTGTCTCCTGCCGAGGAAAAACGATCACGCACACCACGTCAGCGAGAACAACCACCAGCCAACCGAGCGCGGTAGCGGCAGCGGAAAATTTCCCCCGTCCGGCCGCGTAGAGGACTCGTCCCATGTGGTTGACCACGGCATAGCCGAGCAACCCGGGGGCGAACGCCACCAGAGCATGCGCCATCACCTCGGGATCTGGCGCCGCTCCAGCGACCTGAAGGAACACTCGCGCCACCGGGTAGGCGGTTGCTATCATCACGCCGGTTCCCACGGCGGCGACCAGCAGCACCGCGCGACTGGTGGTTGCCACGTCAGTGGCGTATCCAGCGCGATCACCTGCTTCAAACCGGGTAACTAGCCTGGGAAAGGCACTGGTCGCGATCGGGAATACCAGCACGGCATATGGCAACAGATAGACCGCCCAGGTGAGAGTATAGACGGTCAACGCTCCAGCATTGCCCCGGTGGTTAGTCAGACCCAGAATCGCCAACGCGGCGGCCTGCTGGGCAGCCAGCGTGACGATCCCAGCCATGGCAAGCCCACGGGCGCGAGGAGCTATTCCCGGAGGAAAAACAAAGGTGGGCCGCAGCCGTAAGCCGCTCCGACGCAATGCCACGATCTGACTAACCGCCAGCGTCACCACGCCCAGGGTGGTCCCCACCGAAAGCGCCAGCTCTTTCATGCGGCTTAGCTGCGCCAACTCCACATTCCCCGCAGGGCTGATAGCGCTAAACGTCAGGTACGCCGCAATCACAACCGGGTTCGACAGCAAGGGCGCCAGCACCGGGGCGAGAAAGCGGCGATCGGCCTGCAACACCCCGGACACCACTACGGCAACACCATACAACGGAATCTGGGGGAGGAAGACGAGCAGCATCCGAAACACCACGGCCAGAAACTCCCTGCGCTGGCATCCCTGTGGAGCGTCTAAGAGGGCTTCGGTGAGCGGCCGCGCCAGCAGTATGCCCACAACAGCGACGGGCGTCAGCACCATCAGCGTCCAGGTCAAGAGCGCCGACGCGGTCCGCGCCGCCTGCGCGCGATCACCCCGAGCCAGCGGGCTCGCCAGCACCGGCACTGCCACACTCGCCAGCGCACCGCCCGCCACCACCTCAAAAATGATGTTGGGCATCTGGTTAGCGGTGTTGTACGCGTCGCCAAGGCACGACGCCGCGACGGTATGGGAGAAAACCAGCCAGCGGCCGAACCCCACCATACGGGACAGGATCGTGACCACCGCGATGAGCAATGCGGCGCCAGCTATCCCACCGGCTAGCCGTCGTCTCGCACGTGGCGCGGTAGGGCCGCTCAAGGTCATGGGTTGATCGGGGAAAAGACGTTGGCTACCGGACCATCCGTGGCGCTGGTGAGCCCATAGTGCCCGAAGTTCCCGCTGGCTTCGGCCACAAGGGCAAAAACTAGCCCCGCCTGACCAGGAGGGGTATCCGCCATATCAATGGAGGAAAACTCTCTACTCAGTTTATTGTCAGCCCGCAGCGCGGCGATGATCCCACCCACGACCGCGGTCTCACGTGGCCCACCCAGCACCGCGCCGCGGCCCGCGGAGTTCAACGCGCGAGCGAGCGCAATCCCAGCGACGTTGCGCGAAGACGTAGTGTCCGCATCTGTGTCGGCAGGCGCGGCAAGCAGCACAGCTAACGTGGCACGACGAGTGGGTTTCCGCGTGACCTCAACGAACCCCGCGTCGGCAAACCCGGTCAGGACAGCATCGGTGGGACGAGGCCCGCTCGTCGCGTTCTTCGTCATCGTAGCGGCAGCTATCACAGTGCCGGCGCGCTGAGCTGGTGAGCCAGCCGGCAGGGACAGCGACGATGGAGCGAGCCGAGCGACGAGCTCACCCAGTTGCGCGTCGCGCCGCGGATCGCCGTAGCTCTCCTGCATTCTGAGCTGTCCAGCGATGTCCGCGCCTGCTTGCCGCAAGACGGTGATGGTTCCTCCGATGAGCGTGTCAGCAACCCCCGGCATACTCACCACCAGAATGGTTTGGCCATCGAGTCGATCCCGCACCAGGGTAGGCGTTACCTCGCTGACGAACAGATCACGGTATTGCTCGTCGCGTTGCAGCTGACGGACCTGAGTGCGCAGCACGTCTGTCTGCTCATTGAGTTTGGTCGCTTCCTTACCCAACTGGCTGAGCAATGGCTGGTCGAGAAATGAACTACCCAGCACGATCCCCACCGTGAGCGCGAGAAAGACCGCCACGATGGAGATGACATGGTAGCGAAAGTCGATCACGTGAACAGATCCTGAAGCCAATAGACGAACGAATCCCATTTTGCCGCGACTACCGGGTAATACGCCTGTCCCAGCGGCGAAACCTTGATCGCGACCAGAACCGTGAGAGCGGTCGCCATGATCAGCAGCGACAAGGAAAACCCGGAGATCCGGCTGCGGTAGAGCCGGCTCACGCCCTTGGCATCAACAAGCTTACTACCCACGCGCAGCCGAGTCAGGAAAGTACTGGCCATACCGGCTCGGCCTTTGTCGAGGAATTCCCCTAACGTGGCATGGGCGCCCACGGCGACGATGAGGCTAGCGCCCGAGTCGTCAGCGAGCAGCATAGCAACGTCCTCGCTGGTCCCGGCAGCCGGAAAAATTACCGCGGGCAGTCCGAGCTGCCGCACCCGTTCCAGCCCAGGGGCCCGGCCATCGCGAAAAGCATGGACTACCAGCTCCGCGCCGCAGCCCAACGCGGTGTCAGAGACCGAATCCATATCTCCGACAATAATGTCGGGCTTATACCCAGCTTCCAGCAACGCGTCCGCGCCACCGTCCACCCCGAGCAGCACCGGACGATACTCGCGAAGATAAGGCCGCAAGACTGCCAAGTCCTCACGGTAGTGATAGCCACGGACCACAACCAGGGCCTGCTTGCCCTCCAGGTCGGTACGGATATCCGGGACACCAACCCCGTCTAGCAGCAGTTCCCGCTCCCGGCCCAAGTACTCCATAGTGTTGGCGGCGAACGCCTCCAACTGAACGGATAGACCCTCGCGGGCTTGTTTCATGCTGGCGGCCACTGACTCCGGGGTCTGTCGCCTGCCCTTAGCGATGGGAACCTCGCCGGAGTAGAGCGTCTCGCCATCTAGTCGGATCGGCTCGCCCTCCTGGAGGAGGTCGAACACTTCGACGCCGACATCGTCCACCAACGGCACCTCGGCGTTGACCAGAATTTCCGGACCTAGGTTGGGATAACGTCCGCTGATGCTCACCGCGGCATTGACCACTGCGGCTGGCCGACAAGCCAGCAATGCCTCCGCGGCCACTCCATCCAGGTCGATGTGATCAATGATGGCGATCTGCCCCGGTCGCAATCGCTTGACGAGGTTTTTGGTCCGCCGGTCGAGGCGAGCTACCCCGGAAACGCCAGGCAACCGCGGTGGCCGGCGACGTAACGGGGCGAGCTTCACAACCGCCATCTTGCCACGACTGACAGCACTCTCTGACGCGCGCTGCCATCCACTTCGGAGGACGGTCACTCTAAGAGCGCAGGAAGGTGACCACCATACGGAACAAATCGCCGTAACATGGCGGAAACACGCGGGACATTGCGAGGAAATGGCACGTGTCTACGGTGTGCTGATCGAGTAGGTAACCGCCCATCAAAGGCGGCGCATCAGCACCCGACGCCAGTGGGATCAAGGAGGATAGATGTTCATCAACGCCGACGAGGTGCTGCGTTACCTCGAGACCAACAAGGTCGAGTTCATCGATATCCGGTTTTGTGACCTGCCCGGCATTCTGCAGCATTTCACGGTTCCGGTGGAAAGTTTCAACGCCAAGGTCCTGGCCAACGGTTTGATGTTCGACGGTTCGTCCATTCGCGGCTTTCAGCAGATCCATGAGTCGGACATGCTGCTGCTACCGGATCTGACGACCGCGTATATCGATCCATTCCGCCGGAACAAGACCCTGAATGTTACCTTCTTTATTTCCGACCCCATCACCGGCGAGGCCTACACCCGTGATCCCCGCCATATCGCGAAAAAGGCCGAGGATTATTTGCGTGGCTCCGGAATTGCTGACACGGTGTATTTCGGTCCAGAGGCAGAGTTCTACGTCTTCGATTCCGCGCGCTTCGCCACCGGCGAGAATGCGGGGTACTACTTCCTCGATTCTATTGAGGCCGCGTGGAACACCGGACGCGACGAGGAGGGCGGCAACCTCGCGTACAAGCCGCGGTACAAGGGCGGCTACTTCCCAGTGTCCCCGATGGATCACTTTTCCGACCTGCGTTCGGAGATGGTCCGCACCATGATCGCCTGCGGCCTCGATATCGAGATGCACCACCATGAGGTGGGCACGGCAGGGCAAGCGGAGATCGACTTCCGCTTCGACACCCTGCTCAAGACTGCCGACAACCTTATGACGTATAAGTACATCGTCAAGAACGTGGCTCGACGTAACGGCAAGACCGCGACGTTCATGCCCAAGCCGATCTTTGGCGACAACGGCTCGGGCATGCACTGCCACCAAAGCCTCTGGAAGGACGGCGCGCCACTGTTCTACGACGAGATCGGCTACGCCGGGCTATCCGATGCTGCCCGCTACTACATCGGGGGCCTGCTCAAGCACGCGCCGTCGCTGCTCGCCTTCACCAACCCAACCGTCAACAGCTACCACCGCCTAGTGCCGGGTTTTGAGGCGCCAGTCAACCTAGTGTACTCGCAGCGCAACCGTTCGGCCTGTGTGCGGATTCCGATCACCGGTGGCGAACCCGCGGCCAAGCGGATCGAGTTCCGGGTTCCCGATCCCTCCTGCAACCCTTACCTGGCGTTTTCCGCCATGCTCATGGCCGGGCTGGACGGCATCCGCACCAAGACCGAGCCAGCTGAGCCTATCGACAAAGACCTGTACGAGCTGCCGCCAGACGAGCACGCTGCCCTGCCGCAGGTGCCGGGCTCTCTGGAGGCGGTGTTGGACGCGCTGGAAGCCGACCACGATTACCTGCTTGAAGGCGGAGTGTTTACCCCGGACCTCATCGAAACCTGGATCGACTGGAAACGCGCCAACGAGGTCAACCCGATCCGGCTGCGGCCCCACCCGCACGAATTCGAGCTCTACTACGACCTGTAGTCACTTCTGACGTAGAGCTCGAACCCGAAGGTCGCGGCGCGGGTGCTTGATCTAGTCCAAACCTCTGATGGGCTAGTGTAGATCTTGAACAGGTGTCGATGCCGGTATCCCGAAGCGCCGGCGCTCGGGGGCGCTCGTCGTGGTCCGTGAGTGGCTTGAAACCCCGCAGACGCAGGCTGTTGCTGACCACGAACACCGAGGAGAAGGCCATCGCGGCACCCGCGAGCATGGGGTTGAGTAGGCCGGCGGCGGCCAGGGGCAGGGCAGCGACGTTGTAAGCGAAGGCCCAGAACAGGTTGCCCTTGATGGTGCCCAGCGTGCGGCGCGAGAGGCGGATCGCGTCGACCGCGACTCGGAGGTCGCCGCGGACCAGGGTCAGGTCGCTGGCCTCGATCGCGACGTCGGCGCCGGTGCCCATGGCCAGGCCGAGGTCGGCCTGGGCCAGTGCGGCGGCGTCATTGATGCCGTCGCCGACCATGGCCACGGCCCGGCCCTCGGACCGCAGCTGCTTGACCACATCAACCTTGTCGATCGGGAGCACCTCGGCGATCACGTCTCCCGCCTCAATGCCCACCTGCTCGGCGACCGACCGGGCGACGGTCTCGTGGTCCCCGGTGAGCAGGATCGGCCGCAACCCCAGGCCGCGGAACTGGGTGATCGCCTCCGCGGAGCTGGGCTTGACGGCGTCGGCCACGACCACCACGCCGCGAGTGGCGCCGTCCCAGCCAACCGCGACCGCCGTACCACCGGTTGCTTGGGCCGCGGCCATGGCGGTCTCTAGCTCGACGGGCAGCTGCTGGGACCATTTGGCGAGCAGTCGCGGTCTGCCGACGAGGACGGCGTGGCTTCGGTCGTCGGTGTTAATGATGCCCTGGACGCCGAGGCCTTCGAGGTTGGCGAAGTCCTCGACGGTCGGCAGGGTGCCGACCCGGGTGCGGGCCCCGGTGGCGATGGCCAGGGCGATCGGGTGCTCGGAGGCGTCCTCCAGGGCGCCAGCGAGCCGGAGGATCTCATCAGGGTCTTCGCCGGGGGCGGCGATGACGTCAATGAGGGCCATCTGGCCGGTGGTGACGGTGCCGGTCTTGTCGAGGACGATGGTGTCGAGGCGGCGGGTCGATTCGAGGACCTCGGGTCCTTTGATCAGGATGCCGAGCTGAGCACCGCGACCCGTGCCCACCATGAGCGCGGTCGGCGTGGCCAGGCCGAGGGCGCAGGGGCAGGCGATTATCAGCACCGCGACGGCCGCGGTGAACGCGGTGGCGAGCCCGGCTCCGGTGCCGATCCAGAAGCCGAGGGTGCCGATGGCGAGCGCGATCACGATAGGAACGAAGATGCCCGAGATGCGATCGGCCAGCCGCTGGACCTGGGCCTTGCCGTTCTGGGCATCCTCGACGAGGCGGGCCATCTGGGCGAGCTGGGTGTCGCCGCCGATCCGGGTGGCTCGGATGACGAGGCGTCCGCCGGCGTTGATGGTCGCGCCTACAACCGCGCCACCGGGTCGGACCTCGACCGGGACGGACTCACCGGTGAGCATGGAGGCGTCGACCGCGGAGGATCCGTCTTCAATGACGCCGTCGGTGGCGATCTTCTCGCCGGGGCGGACCACGAACCGCGTCCCGACGCTCAACTGGTCGGTGGGAATGCGTTCCTCGACCGGTCCATCGGGCCCATCATGAAGGACAGCGACGTCCTTGGCTCCCAGCTCGAGCAGGGCGCGCAGCGCGGCGCCAGCGCGGCGCTTGGAGCGGGATTCGAAGTAGCGGCCGGCGAGGATGAACGTGGTCACCCCTGCCGCGGCCTCGAGGTAGATGTTTCCGGTGCCGTCGGTGCGCTCGACGATCAGCTCGAAGGGGTGCGTCATGCCCGGCGTGCCCGCGGTGCCCCAGAACAGCGCGTAGACGGACCAGCCGAGCGCGGCGATGGTGCCGAGCGAGATGAGCGTGTCCATGGTTGAGGTGCCGTGGCGCAGATTGACCCAGGCGGCCTTGTGGAACGGCCAGGCGCCCCACACCACCACCGGGGCAGCGAGGGTGAGCGAGAGCCACTGCCAGTACTCGAACTGCAGGGCAGGCACCATCGCCATCGCGATCACCGGCACGCTCAGCGCGGCAGAGACGAGTAGGCGCTGCCGCGGTGAACGAGTGGGGTCGTCGGTCTCATCGTGCCCTGTATGTGCGTCGGCGTCCTTCGGTCGGGGCAGCGCGGCGGCGTACCCGGCCTGCTTGACGGCGGCCACCAGGTCCTCGGTGGCCATGCCGTGCGGGAAGGTGACTTTGGCCTTCTCCGTCGCGTAGTTGACGGTCGCAGTGACGCCGTCGAGTTTGTTGAGCTTGCGTTCGATGCGGTTGGCGCAGGAGGCGCAGGTCATCCCACTGATCTCCAGCTCGATTGCGTCGGTGGCGTCGATGGCCGGAGTGGTCGATGTGGTGGTCATCTGCTCCTCCTGAGTAGCTGGGTCGGCCGGGTGGTTGTGCTCAGTGACCTATGTGCTCGTCAGCCGGCTCGTCGCCGGAGATGTCGGTCGGTGACGCGGCGGCACCCGAGGTGTTCACCGTGAACGCGGCCGTGCGCACCACTCCCTGGTGCTTGAAGTCCAGGTAGAGGTGGTAGGTCCCGACGCTAGGGACGGCGGCGTAGAACACCACCTCGGGCCCCGGCTCGGTCGTGCCGTCGCCGGAGGCGCCATCGGGGTGCACATGAAGGTAGGCCAGGTCGCCGACGCGGAGCGCGACGAGGTGCCCGTAGGCGCCCAGGTAGGGGTCAAGGTCAGCGACCGGCTGCCCGTTGCGTTCGACCGACACGGTCAGCTCGGCGTCGGTACCGGCGGCCAGGTTGCCGTGGAGGGTCACAGTGTAGCCGTCGACCCGAGCGATGCGGACTTCCCCGGCTGGCTCGGCGGGTGTGTAGGAGCCGGCGACAGCGAGGTCGGCGCCCAGGGTCAGTGCGTCGGCTCCGGTTGCTGTGAAGTCGGCGAAGAGGCGCCACTGGCCCGGGATCAGGTCCAGCCTGGTCGACCAGCTACCGTCCGGAGACAAGTTGGGGTGAACGTGCTGGAAGCCTGCGAAGTCACGGCGTACAGCGATGAGGTGCAACTGCTTCTCGTGCGCGAACTCGTAGTCCGTGACCGCCACACCGTCCGGGCCGGTGATGGTGAATCTCACCGCGACGTCGTCTCCGGCGGTGGCCGCGGATCCGTCCAGGACCAGGGTGTAGCCGTTTTGGGAGGTCATCAGTCCTCCTGGTATGTCCGCGGCGCGGTTCGCGACTACTCGCGTGGCGCCGGAACCGTGGGCGTCATGGGCGTCATGGTTAGCCACTGTCGCGGGCTTCGCGTCGGGCCCGAGCCGGACGCCCGCACCGAGCGCCAGGGCGAACACGGCCGCCAGTGCCGTGAGGAACCCGCCGACCTTGATGGGGGTGTTCACGCGAGCTGGTAGCCGGCCTCTTCGACGGCGGACCGCACGGCGGGTTCGTCGACAGGCTCGGCACTGGTGATGGTCACGGCACCGGTCTCGAGGATCACCTCGACGTTGTGGACGCCGGGGATCTCCCGCGTCTCCTCCGTCACCGAGGAGACGCAGTGGCCGCAGGTCATGCCGGTGACGGTGTAGGTGCTGGTGTGGGTGTTGGTCTCGCTCATCGTTCTGATTCCTCTGTCGTGGGTTTGGTGGTGGTGTCGCGCGGGCGGGTCAGGAACGGACGAGGCGGGCGATCGCGTCGAAGGCTTCCTTGAGCTTGATCTCGGCTTCACTCCCGCCTTCGCGGGCGGCATCAACCACACAGTGGGCCATGTGCTCGTCGAGCAGACCCAGGGCCACTGACCGCAGGGCCTTGGTCATCGCCGAGATCTGGGTGAGGATATCAATGCAGTATTGCTCCTCCTCCACCATCCGCTGCAGACCGCGCGCCTGTCCCTCGATGCGACGCAGCCGCTTGAGGTAGTCGCCCTTGGTGTTGTTGGCGATGTAGCTGTGCTGGTGCCCGCCCCCAGGTTCACGTGGGTGATCGGCTGTCGACGTGGTCTCGGTCATCGCGGTGCCTTTCATCTTCCCGCGGGACTTCCCTAACCCAACGGGATACCCCCTCTAGGTGTTCCGTGCTACGTTTCGATTCTGCGAAATACTATACCCCCCCATAGTACTTAGTCAAGCCATGAGACGTTCGGACCCACCGAGCGAACCCAAGATCAGACCCTACAACGACCAGACACCGCAACACCGTCAACCAGCGCCAAACCAGATAGCCCGGAAACTCCAACTAGTGTCCCGAGTCAGAAGTTGGTTGATTATTAGCCGGAGTCCAGGTAGATGCATGGCAAGGCAGCCAGGAGCCGCTTGGGCCCGGATAATGCAAGTGAACTTCTGACTCGGGACACTAGGTTGGGCATTATTCCGCTTAGCGATATTCATAGCGTCATCATGATCGACTACCCGCGGAAGCGCCTAAACTGATATCCACAGGACGGGATGTTCACGCCACTGCGGCCAAGGCTTGGGGAAGAGTGAAGGCGCCGGAGTAGAGGGCTTTCCCGACGATGGCGCCCTCGACGCCGTTGGAAGCCAGTGACGCGAGCGCACGGAGATCGTCCAAGCTGGCCACTCCCCCGCTGGCGATCACCGGCCGATCAGTGACAGCGCAGACATCTCGTAGCAGCGGCACATTGGGACCGCTGAGCATGCCGTCCCGCCACACATCGGTGACCACATACCGGGGACAGCCGGCCGCGGCCAGCCAGGCCAGCGTGTCGACCAGCTCACCGACTTGTTGGTTTCCACCTCGCGCGGCCAGGGCGGTTCCACACACGTCCAGCCCTACTGCGATCTTCTCGCCGTGGGAGGCAATGGCGCCGCACACCCACCCCGGTGACCCTAACGCAGCCGTGCTGATTACTACGCGGGCGCATCCCGTGGTCAACGCTGCCGTCAGCGAGGCCTGGTCCCGAATGCCGCCGGACAGCTCCACCTTCACATCCAGCCGGCCAACGATCTCGGCCAACAGTTCACAGTTGGATCCACAGCCAAAAGCCGCGTCGATATCCACCAGATGGATCCAGCGCGCGCCCGCGTCCTGCCACGCCAATGCCGCCGCCAGGGGATCGCCGTCAGCGAACTGGGACTCGGCTTTGCTACCCGGCTGCCGAACCACCCGGCCAGCTGCCACATCGACGGCGGGCAGCAGCGTCAGGGCGCCACGATCTCGGGCGCTCATTCCGGCGATCCTATCGCGGGACGCGGTAGCATTTCTCCAATTCCGGTCAAGCTATTTCTGCCATCCGTATCCATGGGACGCTCGAACTGCTTAAGCTGGCCATGTGTCCAAGCAGCTGCCGCTCTTCCCGTTGAGCACGGTCCTGTTCCCCGGGCTGTCGTTGCCATTGCACATCTTCGAAGACCACTACCGTCTGCTCATCCGCAACCTGATAGAGAGCCCCAAGAAAACGCCTCCCCGGTTCGGCGTGGTCACCGTGAAACATGGGCAGCCAGCGGGATCGAGTCCGTTGGAGACTTTGTACGAAATCGGGTGCACCGCTGAACTGCTCCGAGCCCACACGTATGACGACGGCCACTTCGACATTGTCGTCACCGGGGAAAACCGGTTCCTGCTTCACCGGATCGACAACTCCCGGCCATATTTCCAGGGCGAGGTCGAGTTCCTCGATGAACAGATGGGACACGACGCGATCGCGCTCGCCCCTGAAGTGGCGCAGCTGTTCCGGAATTATCGTGCCCTGGTGCTCGCCGCGCAAGGCCAGTTCGAGGAGACTCCGCTATGGTTCCCGGACGACCCAGTGGTGGTGTCGTACCTGGTGGCCGCCGCCACGGTACTTCCACTGCCAGACAAGCACAAGCTGCTGGCAGCCACAGATGCCGCCGCCCGGCTGAAGCACGAATCCGAGCTACTGCAGCAGGAAATCGCTATCCTCAAGCGGCTGCCATCACTGCCGGCGGTGGAGCTACTGCGGCGGGTGGCAAGCTTAAACTGAATTAGTCTCTCCAGGTTGAACTAAATTAGTCACTATTAGTCACCTCGTTAGGGTATTAACGTCCTAGCAGGTAGGGAATACTGAGAACAAGCTTGACGGATATACCATACCGGTGAGCTATGCCAGGAGCTTGGGGGTGGACCATAAGCGTCATCCACCTCCTCGGATAACAGTATGTGACACTGTTTAACAGAAAGTCACCGACACCCTTCGCGGGTCGGTGCAGGTGAGGGAAAGGGCGCCGTGACTAGTCCCCGACGAGCATGGGTAAGCCAGGTCCGTGAGCAAGCGACGAAGGAGAACTGGTCGCTCTGGCAGGCCACGCAGGCCATGTACGCGCGTGCGCAACAGCTCAATCTTCCGGTGTCGTGGTTGGCCGCGCAGCGGCTCGCCCGGGGCTGGACGCAGGAGCAGGCCGTGGGCGAATTCGCCGACATGTGCGAAGAGCACCAGCTCGGTGAGTGCCATTTGACCCCACAGCTGCTGTGCACCTGGGAACGCGGAAATGCCACACCCAGCGCTGACTATCTGGATAAACTGTGTCGCTTATATCAGGCCAGCGCCACCCGGCTCGGCTACGGCGGCCCAGACTATACCAACGGCAGCGCGGCGGAAGCGCAACCAAGCCCCATGTTTAGCGCTCCCGTGTCCGCGGCGCCGCCAGTACCAGATGCGCCGCTCCTTCCCTCCCCTCGGGACCCGCGAACCAGCGAAGAACCGCTGGATCAGGAACCCGAGGAGGATGACGTGGCACGTTACACCGCATGGGTACGCCGCGTGCTAGGCAACGCGGGCGCCGGCTTGTCCACGGCAGCACTGGATGCGATCAGCGCGACCCGACAACGGATTGACGATACAATCGGCGTTTCCCGAGTGCATCCCACCACCGTGGATCAGTGGGAACGGGCCGCCCAACACTACAGCGAGATGTATCACACGATCTCGCCGATCAGTTTGCTATGCGACGTATTGATCGACTTCACGGAGCTGCGCAATCTACTTAAACAACCTCAATCCTTAGCTTCCCAACAGCGGCTAACCCTAGTTGCCGCTTTGTTTGCTGCCATGGCAGGAGGAATCCTCGTCGACCTAGGGAGCCCCCGTGAGGCCCGTGCCTGGCACCGTACCGCGGGTGTACCCGCGGATGAAAGTGGAGATCGAGCCCTACGGGCCTGGGTACTGGCCAAAGAGGCATACGTACCGCTCTATTACGGTAACCCTCAGACCACCATTGATCTTGCTCGTCAAGCCTCTCTGATGGCCGGCAATACCCCTTGCGTTGCGGCCGCTTTAGCCCCCGCTCTAGAGGCGCGCGCCCACGCCCAAGTAGGCCGGGTACAGGAAACCCAGGCCGCCTTAGACCATGCTCACACCGCTTATGCCCGACTTACTCCAGAGGACACCAACCCAGCCAACACCTTCTTCGGTTACACCGAACGGCTACTGCACTTTCACACCAGCAACGCGCTCACTAATATCCGCCAGACCAAGCGAGCCTATGAACACCAGGAGCGCGCCAGTGTGCTCTACGCTAGTACTGGCGAACATATTGATCCGGCACTGCTGGCTATGGATCGCGCTCTGTGCCTGGTGCACGATCGGGAGATCGACCAAGCCTGCCAGCACGCCAGCCAAACCCTGCTCGATCTGTCCAAGGAATATCGCAGCAACACTGTGCTCACTCGTGCCCGCGCAGTGGCTGAGGCTATTCCTGATAAATATCGCAACACCCGTCCGGTGCGGGACTTTCACGAGGTGCTCGCCCTGGACAGCACCGCCTAGCGATCATGCCAGGGCTGACCGGAGTGAGAGCCCCCGAATTACGAAAAGCAGCTGGGGCCAAGCAGCGCCTTCAGATCACCCTTCAAGGCTGAAGACGGTGTCACCCGCGGCGCGCCCAGCGCGAATACGGTGGTCTTGTCGGCTGACCGCAGCCGCAGGTGCACCTGGGCGCTCCCAGGGTGGGCACCCAGCACATCCTTGAGCTGCTCGATCATCGGCGGTGTGCACCGGGGGGCGGGCATGGCGATCACCAGGGGATCACGCTGGTCTGTCGCCAAATCAGGAACGGTCAGTTCCATGGCCACCACCTTGGGGGCGTCCTCACGCTTATCCAACCGCCCCTTGATCAGCACCACGGCGTCCTCGACAAGCTGGGCGCCGTACTGCTGATAGGAGGTGGGGAAAAACATGATGTCGATCATCCCCTCCAAATCCTCCAGGGTGACGACCGCCCACGAGTTCCCCTGTTTGGTCAGCTTGCGCTGCAAGCCGGAGATGATGCCGCCCAGGGTGATCACGGCCCCGTCCGGCTGTTCATCGGCGGTGAGCGCCGCGATGGAACAATCCACCCGGGCGGTGAGGGCTTGCTCCATGCCCAGCAGCGGGTGATCTGAGACGTAGAGCCCCAGCATCGCCCGCTCGAAGCTCAACAACTCCGACTTTTCCCACTCGTCCAGGGGAATCGGCAGCTCCGCCATGGCGGCCTGCTGAGGCGAGTCGTCCTCCCCGGTGCTGAACAAGTCGAACTGCCCGATCGCCTCCGCCCGCTTGGTCGTAACCGCGACTTCGACAGCTTCGGTGGAAATCGCCGCTAGACCTCGTCGGGAATGCCCCAGCGAATCGAAGGCGCCGGACTTGATCAACGACTCGACCGTCTTGCGGTTGCAGGCCACTGACTCCACTGTGCGCAGGAAGTCGTAGAAGCTGGCGAACCGGCCCTTGGATCGCCGAGTTGCCAGAATGGAGTTCACCACGTTATCGCCGACATTGCGGATGGCGGTGAGACCGAACCGGATGTCGGTTCCGCGCGGAGTGAAGTCCGCGTCCGACTCGTTGACATCCGGCGGCAGTACCTTGATACCCATCCGGCGGCACGCGTTCAGGTAGACCGCCATCTTGTCCTTGTCGTCCTTCATGGACGTCAGCAACGCAGCCATGTATTCCGCCGGATAGTTGGCCTTCAGATAGGCGGTCCAGTAGGACACCATTCCGTACCCAGCGGTGTGGGATTTGTTGAAAGCGTAGTCGGAGAACGGGACCAGGATGTCCCATAGTGTTGTGATCGCCGCGTCACTGTAACCGTTGGCTCTCATCCCTTCGGAGAAGGGCACGAATTCTTTGTCGAGGATCTCCTTTTTCTTTTTGCCCATCGCGCGGCGGAGCAGGTCAGCTTGGCCCAAAGAGTATCCGGCCACCCGTTGCGCGATGGCAATGACCTGCTCCTGATAGACGATCAGACCGTAAGTGGCGTCGAGAAGATCGCGGAGTGGCTCGGCAAGCTCCGGGTGGATCGGCTCCACCTTCTGCCGGCCGTTTTTACGTTCGGCGTAGTTGATATGACTGTTGGCGCCCATCGGGCCAGGACGGTAAAGCGCCAGCACCGCGGAGATGTCCTCAAAGTTGTCCGGTCGCATCTGGCGCAACAAAGAGCGCATGGGCCCACCGTCGAGCTGGAACACCCCGAGAGTGTCACCCCGGGACAACAGCTCGTAGGTGGATTTGTCATCCAACGGCAGCGCCGCCAGATCCAGGCGTGTCCCGTGATTGGCCTCGATATTTCGGACAGCGTCGTCGATCACCGTCAGATTGCGCAAACCCAGGAAGTCCATCTTGAGCAGACCGAGGGCTTCACAGGTGGGGAAGTCGAACTGCGTGATGATCGCCCCATCGGCTTCGCGCTTCCAGATCGGAACGTGATCGATGAGCGGCTCAGCGCTCATGATGACGCCCGCGGCATGGACGCCCGCCTGCCGAATCAGTCCTTCGATGCCCCGCGCGGTGTCGATGACCTTCTTCACATCGAGGTCGTCCCCGTATATGCTCCGAAGCTCACCAGCCTCACCATAGCGACGATGGGAAGAGTCGAAGATGCCGGCGAGGGGAATGTCCTTGCCCATGACAGCGGGCGGCATGGCTTTGGTAATCCGATCGCCCATGGCATAGGGGTATCCCAGCACCCGGCTGGCGTCCTTGATCGCGGCTTTCGCTTTGATGGTGCCGTAGGTAACGATCTGCGCGACCCGGTCCTCACCCCACTTCTCCGCGACGTACCGGATGACATCGCCACGCCGGCGCTCGTCGAAGTCAATATCGATATCCGGCATGGACATGCGGTCGGGGTTGAGGAACCGCTCGAAGATCAGTCCATAGGTCAGCGGTTCCAGGTCAGTGATGCCTAGGGCGTAGGCGACCAGACAGCCGGTTGCGGAGCCGCGTCCGGGACCCACCCGGATGCCGTTGTCTTTCGCCCAGCAGATCAGATCCGCCGTGACCAGGAAGTAGGACGGAAAACCCATCTGGATGATGACATCCATCTCGTACTCGACCCGGCGACGGCGCTCATCGTCGACCCCGGAAGAGAATCGGCGCCGCATACCAGCCCATACTTCTCGGCGGAACCAACTCTCCTCGGTTTCCCCGTCGGGCGTCGGAAACCGGGGCATCAGGTTTCGAGCGCCGAACTCCACGTCGATGCGTTCGGCGATGAGCAACGTCGAGTCGCAGCCGGCTCTCCACTCATCATCGGTGTTCATCGCCCGCATCTGCGCGGGACTCTTGAGGTAGTACCCGGAACCTTCGAATTTGAGCCGGCCCGCGTCGGAGAGATTAGAGCCGGTCTGGATGCACAACAGCACGTCGTGGGCGTCAGCGTCCTCGGCTCGCGTGTAGTGCGAGTCATTCGTGACGACGAATGGCAGATTCAGCTTTGCGGCGATCTCTCGGAGACCAACCCGGACCCGGCGCTCGATATCCAAGCCGTGGTCCATGATCTCGACGAAGAAGTTCTTCGGCCCAAAAATATCTCGGAAATCGGCAGCAGCTCGCAACGCCTCAGCGTCCTGCCCGAGCCGTAGCCGGGTTTGGACTTCGCCAGAAGGACACCCCGTGGTGGCAAGAACGCCACTGGAGTGCTGGGCGAGCAGCTCCCGATCCATGCGGGGCCGCTTGAAGTGGCCTTCCAGAGAAGCCAGCGACGCCAGCCGGAACAGGTTATGCATGCCCTCGGTGTTGTGCGCCCACAGTGTCAGGTGGGTGAAGGCGCCGCCACCAGATACATCGTCTTTCTTCTGGTGCGTCTGCCCCCAAAACATGGCTTGCTTGGCGAACCGGGATTCTGGCGCCAGATACGCCTCGATACCGACAATGGGTTTAACACCGGCGGCCTTTGCCTTGGTGTAGAAGTCGTACGCCCCATACATGAAGCCATGGTCAGTAATGGCTATCGCCGGCATATCCAGCCGCTTACACTCGGTGAACAGATCGTTGAGCCTGGCCGCCCCATCGAGCATGGAGTACTCAGTATGGACGTGCAGATGCACAAACGAGCTGTCTCGTTGCGCAGACACGACGAGCAATACCTCCTTACCAGGACGGGGCCGAAAGCACTGGAAAGATTCAGTGTCGGCAAGCCGGATGAGACGTCAACGAACAACCCGGCGGATACTGGAACAGCGTAGTCTGTGTCGGCGGGCACTCCATACCCCCCGCGCCGGGATCGTCTCGATCTGTTGAGATCCGCTCGGTGCGGCTCCCCGGTTTTATCCGGTAAAACGTGATTGAATTCATGCTTCACCAATGGCGGAAAGACGCAAAGGAGGATGTGGCGAGATGCGCCCAAGGGCTCTCGCCATAACGTGGAATGAAAGACCGGCTAGTGTGGATCGATTGCGAGATGACCGGGCTGGATGTGCGTTGCGACGCACTGATTGAGGTAGCGGTGCTGGTCACGGATGCTGAGCTGAATATCCTCGACGACGGCGTGGACGTCGTCGTCAAACCACCCCCACCGGCAGTGACACAGATGCCGGAAGTCGTGCGCACTATGCACACCGCCTCCGGGCTGCTGGCAGAACTGGACCAAGGCGTTCCGTTGGCCGAAGCGGAAAGCGTGGTGCTCGAATACGTGCGCGGCCATGTGCCGGAACCACGGCAATCTCCCTTGTGTGGCAACTCCGTCGCCACCGACCGGAGCTTCCTCGCGCGAGACATGCCCGAACTAGAAACCTATCTGCACTACCGCATCATCGATGTTTCCAGTATCAAGGAGTTGGCCCGCCGCTGGTATCCGCGGGTCTACTTCAATAGCCCGGACAAGGTCGGCAACCACCGGGCGCCTGCGGATATTCGGGAAAGCATCGCCGAACTCAGGTACTATCGCGCCGCGGTATTTGTGCCGGGACCTGGGCCTGACTCGGCGAAGGCGAAATCCATTGCCAAGAGCATCGCATCGGCTAGCTGACGGGCGCCGGAGCGCTCCTTGCCTTCCTACGGGCAAGCCTTCCCGGAGGTGGCAAGCATGCGCGACCTCAACGCGGTACACTGGATATCGCTGCGGTAAAGTTGATCGTGGTGGGCGTAGCTCAGCTGGTAGAGCACTGGGTTGTGATCCCAGGGGCCGCGGGTTCGAACCCCGTCGCTCACCCCACGCACATGCCCTTCCATCTCGCGAAGGGCATGTGCCACGGAAAGCCTCATCGGCTTTCCGCCTGTTTCCGTAGGCTGGCTCAAAGCTACCACGGGAGCTGTTACCATGTGGTGTCTGGCGGGCCGTTAGCTCAACTGGCAGAGCAGCGGACTCTTAATCCGCGGGTTCTGGGTTCGAGTCCCAGGCGGCCCACCCGCTTGAGCTGGTGTTTTTGTAAAGCCTGAGGAATCTTCGTGGCTGGACTGCCGTTCACCTTCACCGGGGTGAGCGTCGATGGATCGGCCTTCTGCCAGGCAGTCCCCAGTAACGGTCAGGTTATGGTGACCAAACCGGGCTCGTCATACTCAGTGCCATAGCCCTCATCACCCTTGACCGACCTGATGGTTATTGTTTCTCGATCATTGACGTCGATCACTCCGAGCGCGGACTCGCAGCGCCCACCACACGAGCGGCGCCTGGAGTGGTAGCCGGCCGTAGGCGACGGCCTGGTGCCACGCGGGGCGGTCCCGCCAGTCCAGCGCCATCTGCACATTAGCGGGAAAAACGGCAACGAACAGCGCGGCGGCCATCAACCCGCCAACCCGACGCGTCCGAGGAGAAGCGATCGCCGCCGCGCAGGCCAACTCAGCGAGGCCGCTAACATATGTCCAGGTCCGCGGCGGACCGGGTAATACACCGGGAACGATCGCGTCATAGAAGGCAGGCCTGAGAAAATGAGTGAAACCGGCAGCAGTGAGCAGGCCAGCGAGTAATTGCGCCGAGCGGCGGGACGAGGTCATGTGCCAACTCTCTCAGACGAAAAGCCAGCGCTCCCCCATACCGAAGCACGCGGCTGGTTTTAGCAGCGATACCATTGGGTTTTCGTCGGGTTCCATAGCGGGACATGAGAGAGCAGGCCGTCGTGACGATCACCATTTACAACACGATGACACGCCGAAAAGAGCCACTGGCGCCCATCAACCCTGGTTCAGTCACGATGTTCGTCTGTGGTCCTACCGTCTACGACCTCAGCCACGTCGGCCACGGCAAGACCTACACTCAGTTCGACTTGGTGGCCCGCTACCTGCGGCACTCGGGATATCAGGTCACCTACGCGCAGAACATCACCGACGTGGACGACAAGATTATTCGTCGCGCGGCCGAGGTGGGTGTCGAGCCGCGAGAGCTGGCCGCCCGTTACGAGCGGGAATACCTTCGTGACATGGCCGCGCTCGGCAATGACAGCATAGACGTGCACCCCCGCGCTCATGACTATATTGAGCAAATCTGCCATCAGGTCAAGGCGCTTATCGCCCGCGGTCACGCTTATCAGCTGGAGGATGGCTGGTACTTTGATCTGTCCACGTTTCCCAACTACGGCAAGCTCTCTGGCCGCACAGAAGTGCGGCCAGAGGATGCGGTGTCACGAGTGGATGAAAACATCAACAAGCGCAATCCAGGCGATTTCGCGCTATGGAAGGCGCGCAAGCCAGGCGAACCCTATTGGGAATCCGATCTTGGTGCCGGGCGTCCCGGCTGGCACATCGAAGACACCGCTATCACGGAGACGTTGTTCGGCCCCCAGTACGATCTGCATGGTGGCGCCATCGATCTGATCTTCCCGCATCACGAAGCCGAGATCGCGCAGATGGAGGCCGCTTCTGGCCTAAGCCCACTGGTTCGCTGCTGGATGCACGCCGGGTTCCTGCGCGTGGACGGGGCGAAAATGGGCAAAAGCGTCGGCAATTTCCTGACCATCCGGGACGCCCTTGCTCGGCTGGACAGCAGGGTGCTGAGATTCGCCTTTCTCAGTCAGCACTATCGCTCGGAGATGGAGCTGAATGACGCGACCGTGGAGAATTCGGCGGGAGCGTTAGCTCGGATTGATAACTTCGTGCGGTCTATTGATCATTCTCGTCAACGGGACCCCGATCCTGGTCTGCTGCGCGAGACCCGGCAACAGTTCTATGAGCAGCTCGACGACGACTTTGACACTCCTGCCGCACTGGCCACTCTCTTCGAGCATATCCGCCGGCAAAATCGTATGGATTCGCCGCCGGGCCGGCAGACGTATGAATTCCTCACTGAGGTCGATGCGATCTTCCAGGTGCTGCTTGCTGTCGAGGAGCCGGTTGATCCCGCGATAGCGTCAAAGGTCGCGGAACGGCAACGACTCCGTTCGGAAAAACGCTATGCCGAAGCCGACGCCATCCGGAACGAACTACTCGCGCAAGGAATCGTCCTGGAAGACGCCCCTACCGGAGTACGTTGGTCCCGCAAGAAAACATGACGACCGTAGCGGCGCAAAAGGCTCATGAGAAAAGCAATGAATAGCGCACTCGTGACCGTGGAGGAAATCAAAAATTCCCCTGTCGCACAGCAACTCGTTTTCCTCGCGACACATGATGGAAAATTTCCTAGCTTCTTTGAAATTTATCAAATAGCGGTACAGATTGCTCTGACATTTTCCACAGGATCTCCCTTGTCCATTTCATTTCTAGTGCCGAATTATCCCACATGGTTGGCAAGGATAGAAACTGGATATATCCATATGCCAAAACCACGACGAGCCAGCCGATCACCGAGACGTTGGAAGGCTTCTTCAATTGTGGCACGGTCCAAAAGTGGCTCGGTCGTGGTCACACTACCTCTAACTCCTGGGGCGCCACAAAGATCCCGCGGCGACGAAATGCCGCGGGGGCATGCACGATGGCGTCTACTCGGGCCGCGCGGGTGTTAAACGGAAACCAGAACTGCCGAAGCTGACGTGCTTCGGTCCACGCGGGCGCGCCACGACCATCCCGAGCCGCCAAGTGCTCCGCGAGAGCGGCTAAAAAGACATCCCAGCGTTGGTCACCGGTAGAAAGCGGTTCTTGAGCAAGCAGATTACACCGGGTCTCGGCTGGCTCATGGCGATGCTCCTCCAAGAACTCCGCGATGAGACGCCACCGCGTAGACTCATCGGTCTCCGCAAGCCAGCTCGGCAAGCGTCAATGCCCGATACGAGGAACCCTGACTGGCCATAGTTGCCTATCCGTCGCCATGGCGGCGTTTACGCCACGTCAGCAGGCCGAGCAGGAATGTGGCAGCGGTTCCCATCGCCACGAGCGGCTTGAGTTTCAGTTGACCGTACTCATCGACGAACCATGCTTTGAGACCTTTGGCACTGCGCTGAGCCACCTTAGTGGGGGAAACCCGATCAGCGATTTCATCCAATGTATCCACCAGGTGATCGCGGGTCCGTTCGATATCTTCTTCGATCCGCGCTGGGCTGCTGCTCACTGCTTCGTCCTCTCGTGTCGGGTATGTCCATGATCCTAAGTCCTCTTACCCGTCGTATTACCCATGAAAAAACCAATCACCCACCCGAACAGCGTCTTACGTACGCTACCCATGGGGAGCATGTGCCTTGCCGCCGATTGCTGCTGACGCGTACCGTTAAGCCCAAGAATAACCGGCTACACCATCCCATGATGTCAGGAGAATCGCTATGGCGGAACAGACCAAGCTCCAACCGGGCGATGAAGCACCGGCTTTCATGCTGCCCGACGCGGACGGCAAGTCGGTGTCACTGCGCGACTTTGCCGGACGCAAGGTCATCCTTTATTTTTACCCGGCCGCGGGAACTCCTGGCTGCACCAAACAAGCCTGTGACTTCCGCGATAATCTGGCCGAGTTGACTGACCTAGGCATGGCCGTGGTCGGCATCTCCCCGGATAAACCCGAGAAGCTGGCGGCCTTCCGTGACGCTGAAAATCTCAACTTCCCGCTACTCTCCGATCCGGACAAGACCGTGCTCACCGCCTACGGCGCCTACGGTGAGAAGCAGATGTACGGCAAAACCGTGACCGGAGTGATCCGCTCTACCTTCGTCATTGACGAGCAATGCAAGGTCGAGCGTGCCATGTACCACGTCAAAGCCACCGGCCACGTCGCCAAACTCCGCAAAGACCTCGGCGTCTGAGCGGGTTCTTGCTGGAACGGGGCATAATAACGTCGGTGTTCGTTGTGATGTACCCCACCAGAGCTTATAGCCGGAAAAACGCCTTGTGGCCTACAGATGAACGGAGGAGACCGTCAATACGGCGAGGAGACGCTTGGTAATTCTCTTTCCGGACAGAACGGCGTCCTGATCGCCGTTAGGGGGTAGTATAAGAGAGCATGCGCGAGTGGCGTAAAGGTAGCCGCGACGGCTTTAGGTGCCGTTGCCTTCGGGCGTGGGGGTTCGAGTCCCTCCTCGCGCACTGACTTTTGAGTCAGGATCAACCCTGGAATCGCGAGTGGGCCGCGGCGATCGCCGCGGCCCACTTTTGTTCCCTAGGAACAGGGATTACTGCTTCGCCTCAGCTGCCGGCATCAACACCGTGTCGATGAGGTGAACTGGTCCACTATCTGTCTGGACGCCACCACAGAGCACCCTAGCCTTATTGCCCTGAGGATCGGTGACCGTGAAGTCCTCACCCTCGCGTTTAAGCGTCAGCTCGCCACCCTGAACACTAGCCACCTTGGCACCCGACTCGGTGAAGCTGCTCTCGGTAAGCTTCTGAGTCTTCACTACGTGGAGTGTCAAGATATTCATCAAGGTCGGCTTGTCCTCGAGCACAGAGTTCAGAGTCTCTGCCGGGATCTTAGCGAACGCCCGGTTGACTGGCGCGAAAACCGTGCCGGGTTTCACGCCATTGACGGTGTCAATAAGCTCAGCCTTACCGACTGCATTAGTTAGAGTCGCCAGCTCCGGATTTTTCCCTGCCGCAGTCGCGAAAGGATCGTCCTCCATACCCGTCGTGATACTTGGATTATTCTGCTGGAATGTCGCGCAGTCGGGACCAAAATTACCAGCCGCCTCGGTAGCTGGGCTGGCCTGGTCGGCCGTGGTGGTGGTGGATTCGTCACCGTTACTGTTACCACAGGCCGCGAGGGGAAGCACCAGGGCAACGGCCGCGCTGGCCATGGCCACTCTGCGTGTTTTGATCTTCAAGGGATATCTCCTTATGTGTTTTCTTAGTGATACCCACGGCGCCTTAGCGCCGTGGTCTGCCGCGCGTATTCCGGAACACACCGCGCGGAAGCTTAATTAGGTCACAGTCACCGCCACTGAATGCTGTCCGGTGGCACCAGAGGGGAAGGGCGTCACCCGTTCTTGAGACTGCGTGTCACCAGTTCCGTCGGTGGCGCGGACCTCAATGCGGTGGTCGCCAGGGGTCGCGTCCCAGGGATAGACCCATTGCCGCCAGGTTTCGATACTATCCTCCGCCGCGAGACGCGCCTGCTGCCATTCACCGTCGTCGATGCTCACCTCGACCCGATCGATGCCACGGTGCTGGGCGTACGCTACCCCGGCAATAGGAACGGTACCAGAACTCAGCTTGGCAAAAGACCGCGGGGTGTCGATGCGGGAGGCGGTCTTGATGGGGGCTTGCTCTGCCCAGCCCCGCTCGACCCAGTAGCTGTCGAAATCGGCGAACCGGGTGAGCCGAAGGTCAACCAGCCACTTGCAGGCAGACACATACCCATATAGCCCCGGCACAACCATTCGGACCGGAAAGCCATGATCGAGCGGAAGTGGCTCGCCGTTCATGCCAATCGCCAGCAGAGCGTCCCGGCCGTCCATCACCACCTGAGTGGGTGTGCCGCAGGTCCAGCCGTCGGTGGAGCGGCTCACGATCTGATCGGCTTTGGGATCAACCCCAACCTCGCGCAACAGATCAGCCAGCGAAATGCCCAGCCAGCGAGCATTGCCTACCAAGTTGCCACCCACTTCGTTGGATACACACGCCAGAGTGATATCCCGCTCGAGAATCGGGCGCGCCAGCAGATCCTCATAGGAAAGCCGCAGTTCCCGTCCTACCATGCCATGCACCCGCAGTGACCATTCTGCCGCGGGGAGTTGCGGCGTCACCAGGGTGGTGTCGACCTTGTAGAACACCGGGTTAGGAGTGAAGAAGGGAACCAGACCGGGCACCTCGAGATCAGCGCCGGCCGGAACCGAAGGGGCGGGACTGTCAGGCTTGGGGAGCCGGACTCCCTGTCGGGAGTCCTCAGCATTGAACCGGCTGCCCAGAAGCACCCGTCCGGCCGTGCCGGCGACGGCGGTCAGCGCAGCGGAGCCAAGACTGAGCAGTAGAAACCGACGGTGAGCGAGGATCGCCCGCGAGAACGACACGTCACCTGATAGCTCAGCGTCGATACTTGCCTCGACTGACCGTGCCGCTCGAATCAGCAGCATCAGCGTGATGCTCCCAGCCAATGCCCCGACCAGGGACGGCACTGCGTCCAGCGGACTGGCGGTAGGTCTGGTCATCGCGGCCGCGGCGCCCACCACACCAAGGAGGATCACACCCGCCATCCCGAGGGCGAGCACCCGGCGTGCCAGCAATCCCATTGCCACCGCAAGCAGACCCAAAACCGTAAAGATGCCGATCAGCAGTACCAGTTTGTCGTTGCTGCCGAAGGTGCGGATGGCGAACTGCTCAAGCGAGGTTGGCGTTGCCTCAATGAACGCAGCGCCGATGGCGATCACTGGAGACGACTGGGGACCGATGAACGCGGCAATGAACTCGGCTACCCCCAGCGCAGCCGCGGCGGCTAATAGACCCGAAAGAGCACCTGTCACGAAGCGGCGCAGCCGATGCCGGCGTGGCCGGGGTTGTGCTGGCGGCTCGGAATTCGCTGGGGTGTTGGCACTCACGTTTATACCTTCGATCTTGCGGCCGTGGTGGATGGGAAGGCGCGCCGAAAGAGCAAGAATTCCCTCGGTGGGGTGATTCCATGAAGGGTCCCTTGAACCAATCCTATTGGTTCAAGGGACCCTTCACCTTATTGGGAAAGGGGAGCAACTGGGCGAGAGCCGGCGCCAGCGCCCGGAAGGCGTTGTCCCGGTGACTGATGGCGTTCTTTTCCGCTGGCGACATCTCGGCGGTGGTGTGGACCTTCCCGAGGGGTTGGAAGATCGGGTCATATCCAAAACCGTTCGCACCGCGAGGCGCCCGGGTCAGCATGCCGTCCAGCCGTCCTTCGACAACGCGGGATGTGCCGTCGGGTAGAGCCACGGCCGCGGCGCATGTGAAGTGGGCGTTTCGGTGTTCGTCAGGCACGTCGGCCAGCTGGGCCAGCAAAAGCCGCACGTTGGCCTCGTCATCGCCATGCTGGCCCGCCCAACGCGCCGAGAATACCCCGGGCATGCCGCCTAGGGCATCCACGCACAGTCCGGAATCGTCCGCCACTGCCGGCAGGCCGATCGCCTGGGCAGCGGCGGAGGCCTTAGCCAGCGCGTTTTCGGCACAAGACAATCCGGTTTCTGGTCCTGGTGAATACATAAAGCCGTCTAGCGAGACCAGGTCCAGGCTGACACCAGCCGCCGTCAGGATAGCCCGCAGCTCGCGGAGTTTGTGTCGGTTGCGGGTTGCTAAAACCAGACGATTCAGCGCTGCCTGCCGAGAATTACTGGTTGAGGTAAGGCTCACACGCCCGGCCAAGTTTTTGCAAAGCATCCCGCAACGAACTCTGCATAGCCTCGAGGTCAGGCGTCTGGCCTTTTTGAATACTCCCCTTCAGTGCCTCAAACTGGTCTGCTACCTGATTCGCTGGCGCCGAGACCTCAGGGTCGGCCTTAGCGGCGGCGTCTCGGAACTGACCACCGATATCCCCCAATGCCTTCTGGGTATTCTCCAACGTCAGCTGACCAGACTGGACTGCCTGAGCGTCTCTTTGAACAGCGGCGGAAAGCGTGGTGCGCACACGTTCCTCCGCGGTTTGTTTCATCTGCTGACATGCCGCCTTGGTGTCTTGCTCAGAAGCGCCAGCACAGCCAGCGGCAAGCAGGGCCACCGCCCCCGCTAAGGCGGAAACTTGGCCGGTGCGAACCCAGATACGACATGAAGGCATAGTTATCCTTGCGCTCAATGGATCATTCGACTCGGGTCGGGCCAGCGTATCAGCTCCGACGTGGAAGAACGACATAAGGCCAGATCAGCCCGCCAGAGCGGCGACCTGAAGCTGGGTGAGCTGGCGGCAGCCGGTCACCGCCAGATCGAGTAGGGCATCCAACAAGGGGCGATCGAACGGCCGCTGCTCCGCGGTGCCCTGCACTTCGACAAAACATTCGTCTCCGGTGCAGACCACGTTCATATCGGTCTCGGCTCGCGCGTCCTCGTCATAGCACAGGTCGAGCAGCGGGGCTCCGTCGACGATGCCGACGCTTACCGCGGCGACTGAGGCGGTGAGCGGCTCCCCAGGCAGCGCACCTTGAGCCCGCAGCCAGGCGACCGCGTCAACCAACGCGACATACGCGCCGGTGATGGCGGCGGTACGGGTGCCACCATCGGCTTGCAGCACGTCGCAGTCGAGGATGATGGTGTTCTCCCCCAGACCGACTTCGTCCACCACCGCTCGGAGACTGCGGCCGATCAAGCGGGAGATTTCCTGGGTTCGTCCGCCCAGGCGCCCTTTGACCGATTCCCGATCGCCGCGAGTGTTCGTGGCACGCGGCAACATAGCGTATTCGGCGGTCACCCAGCCCCGGCCGCTGCCCTTACGCCAGCGGGGCGCCCCTTCGGCCACGCTGGCCACGCAGAGCACCCGGGTACGCCCGAATTCCACCAGCACGGAACCTTCAGCGTGCTCCAGCCACCCTCGGGTCAGCGTCACCGGACGCAGTTCATGGGGAGCGCGACCGTCAACGCGGGATATCTGCGACATAAACAGCAAGCCTAGCGGTTGCTGCCGACACTCGCGTATGGGCTTAGCGTCCAAAATGTCTTAATCCTGGTGATGGGAAGTTGAATTGTAGAGCTTCTCAGATGCGCTTTTGTCGGAATGGGTGTAGCGTGAGCGCATGGCTAAAAACTCGCCCCCCCCCCAGCGATCATCCGGCTAGGAATAATCCCGAACATTTGCTCGCCAAATTAGTTAGAGCGAGCAAAGAAGGCGACGGTAAAACCTTCGACAAAACGGCTGAAGAATTAGGGTACCGCACCACTGAGACAGACGGTCGTTGGCAACAGGGGGGCTGACGTAGCACCAGCTACACCGAGTAGGTGACATGGGGCCGGGCGAGCTCGACTGGCCCGGCATAGGTGGTCCGGGCGGCGTCCAGGTTGCGTTGCGCGTCCGTCCACGGCGGAATGTGGGTGAGAACCAGCCGGCCTGCCTGGGCGCGGGCTGCCTGCTCACCCGCGGCGCGACCGGTCATATGGACGCCGGATTGCACATCCCGTCCGTCGAGGTATGCGGCATCAGCCAGCAGCAGATCTGTGTCCGCGGCCAGCCGTGCCAGCTCTTCGCATTCATCCGTGTCCCCGGAGTAGGTGACGGAACGCCCGTCGTATGCCAGCCGCATCGCGTATGTCTCCACCGGGTGATTCACCCGATCCACAGTGACCTGGAATGGGCCTAGCTCGAACGAGCTTGGGCGAAGCGTGGTGAAATCGATGAACTCCGCTATCGCGCTCGACTCCCCTGGTAAGCTGCTGGCTCGGCTCAACCGGTCAACCGTGTTCGCCGGCCCGTACACCGGAATGGGCGGCATGGCGCCCTGCGGGTGATACCTGCGGACCACGTAGTAATCACACCATCCCAGGCAATGGTCAGCATGCAAGTGGCTGAGCAAGACCGCGTCCAGGTCAGCGAGGTCGACATGACGCTGCAGCGGACCCAGCGCGCCGCTGCCCAGATCCAGCAGCACCCGGAAGCCCTCGGCCTCGACCAGATAGCACGAGCAGGCGCTGTCTGGCCCGGGAAAACTCCCCGAACAGCCAATCACTGTCAGTTTCATACAGAGCTCCCTACCGCTTCGACGAGGGTCTCCTGTAACCAACCCAGCCACAGGTAAATGTCCACGATCACTAAACGCGGATTGTCCACGGACAATGAGCTGGTGAGCTCCTTGATGTTCTCCCAGGTCTCGAGGCGGGCGCCTAAGACCAGCCGTAGGTCGTTGAGAGCCCTTAACCACGCCTGGGCTTGCGTGTCGTCTAGGGTGATGACACCACGGGACTGCTTCAGCCGCGACCAGTCGAGACTAGCCAGCGCGCTGGAAGCGTTGGCTCGCTTGCCTTGGCGTAGGTCAGCCTCGGTGTAGCGGCGAAACTCCGCCGAAGCCGACGGATCCTCGCGATAGGCGTCCGGGAAGAGCCGGGCCAGCGCGGGATCATCGGACGGAGCTGTCGAGGCGGCAAGACCAAGCGCCGCGGTCAACGGATCGGCAGCCGTAGATGACAACTCCCCCTCATCCAGCAGAAGCACGAATTGACCGAACAAATGATGCAGCAGCAGGGCTTCGATCTGGTCGAAGCCGGCCATGATCACCCCCGCTCTCGCGCGGCGAAACCCAGAAGAGTCCACTACTCCTCCTGTTGCACAGTGGCCCACAGCCCGTAACCGTGCATGGCGGCCGCGTCACGCTCCATCTGTTCCCGGGCACCGGAGGAGACCACTGCCTTGCCCGCATGATGCACATCCAACATGAGCTCGGTGGCCTTATCGCGACTGTACCCGAAGTAGGTCTGGAAGACGTAGGTCACATAGGACATCAGGTTGATGGGGTCGTTCCACACCATGGTGATCCAGGGACGATCCGAGCGGACGTCCTTCTCGGCCTCCGGCCGCTCGACCTCAATCGGCGCAACACTCACCTTCCCAGTGTGCACCATCCTGTCGATCCAGTAGCTGCCCGTGCGTGTGTGACGGGAGCTACGCCCAGTACGGCCTAAGCCAGCGCTGTTTAGGCAGCCAGAAATGTGTACGGTACAATTTTTCCTCTAACCCAGACACTTTGCACTATGGCGCCACAAAGGCCTCTCGTTCTGGGCGATCGAGTTCTCCTCCAGATACCCCGTGTGCTTTAACTGTTTCCTCTCTTCTCGAGGGGATTTCCGGTTGACCGGCACCGCCCGACCTATCGACGGGCATCGCCTCATTCCCTCTTTTCTTCAACAGGGCTAACAGCGATGTCCTCGGACCGGATGGGAATGGAGGCCAGTTCGAGGCCGGTAGCGGCACGGACCGCGGCAACGACCGCAGCGGTAGACGAAATCACCGGTGGGTGGCTGACCGCCTTGGCCCCAAACGGAGCGTCCGGTTCAGGCTCCTCGACGAGGGCGGCCACCCGGATTGCTGGCGCCGATTCGCTGCCGGCCAGGCACTCGCCGGCGATCGCCATACGCACACCCTCGGTAATGCCCGTGTCGAGACACGCCGACACCCGCTCCGGATTGATCACCCGTCCCACATCTTGCGCGGTGACAACCTCCCTCACCCGGACCAGACCCGACTCAATGTCCACGTCAACCACAGCGCGGTGAGCGGCGAAGGCATGGGCCACGTGGGGATGGCCCTGGCCGTTCTCGTTCAGCGGTGTGGTCTCTGGATGGGTAAACTCGGCTTCAACGTAAAAGGTTTGGCCTGCTGTCACCTCAGCTAGGGGAATGTCGACCAGCCCGTCGTAGGAAACCACCCGGCCGTCTCGAATATCCAGCAACTCTGGGGTCATGCCGTGGCGCCCGGCGACCGGAGCGAGCAATTGCGCCCGAACATCCCGAGCGGCACGCTCGATGGCCCCACCGATAATCCAGGTTTGACAGCCGGAGGCAAGCGGACCGGGACAGCGATGCTCGGCGCCAGCCAGAGCTAACGTAACCCGCTCCACCCCGAGTACCTCACGGACGAGCCTCTCAGCCAGTTCGGCGAACCCCTGACCCGTCTCAACACCGGCACAGGTGACTGTGGCCACCCCATCTGTCAGCCTGACGGCAGCGGTAGCCTCCCCCACCTGCCCCTCGGCGCGGAGCAGGTGAGTGAAGCCCACCGCAAATCCCACTCCCCGGCGTACCGACGGCGCCTCCGCCTCTTCCCCGCTCGGCAACGGCGCGGCGTCGCAGGCCCGAATCACCTCGGCGACCGGCGCGGCGCCGGTAATGACCTGGCCGGTGGCTAGCTGATCCCCCACCGTGAGCGCATTACGCGCCCGCAGCTCGACTGGGTCCAGATCTAAGACCGCGGCTAGTTTGTCCATCTGCGCCTCATAGGCCAGGCACACCTGCAATGCTCCGGCGCCACGTGCCATCCCAGCCGGGGGGTTATTGGTGCGCACGGCGTACCCCTCGATACGGGCGCGAGGCGCCCAGTAGGGGCCGGTAGCCAGCGAGCACGCTGTGCCGAGAACGGCGGCGGACGAGACCGCGTAAGCCCCACTATCCAGCAGGATGGTCGCTTCCACTGCTAACAACCGCCCCTCGGCATCAGCGTAGTGCCGGTAATGCATCAGGGCCGGATGGTGGGATACCCGGTCCCCCACCGCCGCGATCATGGTCACCGGCCGCTGAGTATGCAGGGCCAACAGCCCCAACTGGATGTGTAGACCGACGTCGGAATACGCGGCTGACGCACCGGGGATCTCAGCGGGGCACAACCGCACCAGATCCGGTGACAGCGCCAAGCACTGGGCCACCATATCCCGGTCTCGCTGTGGCCATGATGTCGGCATCCGCAGCTCAACCCCGTCCCCCACGGGGATCGCCACCCCAAAGGCAGTACCCGCTGATGCCAGCGCGCACGGCGCTACGTCATACAGTCCCTCGACGACAATCGCTCCGGCAATGTCTTGTTCGCCGCGAGAAATAGCCAGATGCCGGATAACATTGCCCTCAGGATGCAAGAGTGGGGCCACAAACGCCTTTTCTGGGTCAGTCACTGCCTCAAGCGGCTCGTAGTCCACCAAGATCGCGTGTGCCGCCTGCCGCGCGGTGTCCGGATCGTCCGCGGCCACCGCGGCAATGGGCTCCCCGTGATATCGAACGACATCGTGCGCGAAGACGGGCTGATCAGCCCGCTCCACCCCGTAGTACCGAAAACCCAGCACATCCTGCTGGGTGACCACCGCTCGCACTCCGGACATGCGCAGCGCCGCGCTACAGTCCAGGGAGCGAATCCGGGCGGCGGAGTACGCGGATCGCACCAGCACACCCCACAGGGTGCCATCGACCCGCGAAGCCAACGAAGTAGTGGGCGGGCTGGAATTGGTCATCAACGCCCGATTGTCAGCGAGCCTAGAATGTCAACTCTGATCGTCGCCCGCGGGGAGTCGCTCGTAAATCTCCCGACAGGTGGGGCAGACCGGAAACCGCTGCGGATCCCGGCTGGGGACCCAGACTTTGCCACACAATGCGGTGACAGGTTCGCCGCTCATCGCGCTCGCCAGGATTTTGTCTTTATCCACGTAGTGCGCGAACCGCTCGTGGTCACCGTCTCCAAAGGAAACCTGAGGTCGTTCGTCAATGAGGGTGCCCAGGCCCTGGCTGGTCTCCACCGTTTCCCAGGGGGACGCCTCCAACGGAGTGGTCGTCATACCGGGAAGTGTAGGCGTTAACGGCGAGACTCGCATCCCCCGCATGGTTGAGCAGCGCCCTAATTCATGGACGGATCTTCCGGATAGGTGGCCAGCAACGACAGGCTGCCCTGCTGACGACGCAGCACCGAACGCCACAGCTGCTCTGGCTCGCTGGAGAAAATATCACCGATCTCGGAATCCACCACGTACCAGGCGCCCTCGCGCACCTCATCGTCGAGCTGCCCAGGGCTCCACCCGGCATATCCCGCGAAAATCCGCAACCCGCCCAGGTCTCCGGCTAGAACCTCAGGCGGCGCGTCCAGGTCGACCAGTCCGATCCCCCGGATCACCCGACGCCAGCCCAGCGGCTGACTGCTCCCCGGCGCCGCGGCTAATCCCAGAGCCCGATCCAGCCCTACTGGACCACCCTGAAACATCATGTCGGGAGCGGTGACCAATCCCGACCACGGTGGCAAGACATTCGCCACTGGAACCGGGGTAGGACGGTTGATCACCACTCCGAGAGCGCCGTTGTCATTGTTGTCGAGGAGAAAAACAACCGTTCGATCAAAGTTGGGATCCGTGAGCGCGGGTGTGGCTATCAGCAGTGAGCCGATCCGAATGACCTCGGTCATGGTTCCATGATTGCGCATGGGTGGGAGCTCACGGTAGCGCGACTTCGGCCGAAGTCGCGGCTTGGCGCACCGCGGTGGCGACTATGGCGGCGACGTCTGGGTGGAAGACGCTCGGCACGATGTAGTGGGCATTTCGCTCGTCGTCGCTGACCACACCCGCCAAAGCCCGTGCCGCGGCGAGCAGCATGGGTGTGGTCACGTGGTGGCTTTGAGCGTCGAGCAGCCCGCGAAAGACACCGGGGAAAACGAGGGCATTGTTGATTTGATTGGGAAAGTCACTGCGGCCGGTGGCGACCACATCAGCGTGCTCTCGCGCCGCTAACGGATCGACCTCGGGGTCCGGATTAGCCAACGCGAAAACGATCGAGCCAGGGGCCATGGTGGCGATGTCGTCCCCGGTGAGAATGCCGGGCGCGGAGACCCCGATGAAGACATCCGCGCCAGCGAGAGCTCCCTGCAGGTCCCCGTCATATTGTGCGGCATTGGTGTTTTCCGCCACCCAGCGTAACTGGTCGTCCAGCTCGCCTCGTTCTCGATGGAGCACACCGTGATAGTCGGCGACCACGATATGCTGGGCGCCGGCTGTCAGCAGCAGCTGAAGGATCGCGGTTCCCGCCGCCCCGGCGCCCGCTATCACGATGCGCACATCGGGCAGCTTCTTGTGTACGACCTTGAGCGCGTTCGTGAGCGCCGCCAGCACGGCAATCGCGGCGCCGTGTTGATCGTCATGGAAAACCGGGATGTCCAACAGCTCCCGCAGCCGGCGCTCTACCTCAAAACACCGCGGCGCGGAAATGTCCTCGAGGTTGATACCGGCAAAGACCGGAGCGATGATCTGGACAGTCCGGACGATCTCGTCCATGTCCTGGGTGTCCAGACAGATGGGCCAGGCATTGATATTGGCGAACCGCTTGAACAGGGCTGCTTTGCCCTCCATCACCGGCAGCGCCGCCGCTGGGCCGATGTTGCCCAATCCGAGCACTGCCGATCCGTCGGTCACCACGGCTATCGCATTGCGCTTGACGGTCAACCGCCGCACGTCATCCGGATTTTCCACGATCGCCCGACACACCCGAGCCACCCCAGGCGTGTAAATCATGGAGAGGTCGTCCCGATTCCGGATGGGCACTGTGGTATGCATTTCGATCTTGCCGCCGAGGTGCATCAGGAAAGTTCGGTCGCTGACCTTTCCCAGAGTGACACCGTCGAGGGCAGCTAACGCGTCAGTGATCTGTTGCGCGTGGGTGGTATCGGTTGCCGCGCATGTGACGTCGATCTGGAGCCGCTCATGGCCAGAAGAGGTCACGTCGAGCGCGGTCACGACTCCGTCCGCTGATTCCACCGCATGGGTGAGCTGACTGACCGCGTTGCCCCGAGCCGGAACCTCGAGCCGAATGGTCATCGAACACGACACGCTGGGCGCCATCGCCATGAAGCCGCTACCTCCTGTTTTGAGTGAAGGGACCCTTCACCCAATCCTATTGGTTCAAGGGACCCTTCACCGCGTCGATGATTCCCAAAAAGGCTCTCGCTGTCGTACACTCAGCAACGGTCGTTGATTGTTCGTAGTGTTTCACGTCCACGGACCAGTTTCGTGGGCTTTGCTGATCGGGACCTCCCGAGGGACAGACGCGCATCATCCGGCCGACGTCCGCGCGGTGCGGCCGTCATCTACGCCCTTCGGAGAAGGACATGGCTACAGGCACAGTGAAATGGTTTAACGCTGAAAAAGGCTTCGGCTTCATTGCGCGAGACGGCGAGGGAGACGATGTCTTCGTCCACTACAGCGCCATCGAAGGCAACGGCTATCGCAGTCTCGATGAAGGCCAGAAAGTAGAATTCGAGATTCAGACGGGTCCAAAGGGCCCGCAAGCGGCTAACTGCCGAGCGATCTAATCGGCTTAACCTTAGAGGTCACGCGGACAGGAACTGTTAGGCTCGCGTGACCTCTAAGCCGTATCGCGTGTGCCGGAATCAGAGGTTCCGGCACACGTTTTATTTTTTCCAGTGAGAGGGTGAACGTTACGCCACTTCCGCGGGAACCACGTCGGACGGCCGCTCTCGTCGCATCAGCGCCACATAGCCGTCCTCCAGACTGGGATGAGCTGGCAGCGCCTCGGGGGTGGGTTGAGTTCCCGCCACTACCCGATACTGGATTCCGTCCACCTGGTGAAGGGTGGAGACCACAGTCAGCGGACCGGACGGGGGTGGGCCATTGGTCGTGAGCGTCCACACTTGATCCTGAGCTACGGTGACCAGTTCCCGCGAGGAACCCTGAAAAAGCACGTGGCCGCCGTTCAAAACGGCGAGCCGATGCGCGGTCTGGGCTACATCCTCCACGATATGGGTAGACAGGACCACGGTCCGGCTGGCGGCTAGGCCAGAAAGCAGGTTCCGGAACCGGATCCGCTCTTCAGGATCCAACCCAGCCGTGGGTTCGTCCACGATGAGCAGTCGCGGGTCGTTGAGCAACGCCTGAGCAATCCCAACCCGGCGCTTCATACCACCGGAGAATGTCTTGAGCTTCCGATTGGCCACCGAGGTCAGCGCCACCATGTCTAACAGCTCATCGATCCGAGCTTGTCGCGCTGACCGGCTTCCCAGCCCTTTCAGTATGCCGATGTAATCCAGAAACTCGCGCGCGGACAGATCCGGGTACAGGCCCAGCTCCTGCGGCAGATAGCCGAGCTGGCGCTTGATCGCCAATCGTCCTGCTGGGTCGGTGACATCGTGCCCGCCGATCCGCACTGAGCCAGCTGTGGGACGTAGGATGCCGGCCAGAATGCGGATGAGGGTGGTTTTGCCCGCGCCGTTGGGTCCCAGCAAGCCATACATGCCGGTGGGGATCGTCAGGTCGATGCCGCGTAGAGCCCGCACCCGACCCTTAAAGGTCTTGGCAAGTCCAGTGATTTCGATATCCATGGAAGTCCTTTCGGGAATCTAGGGAAATGCGGGGAAATCTTTCCACTAATAGCGCTGCGCAACTGCCTTCAGATAAAAGCGGCAAGCCAGCATGGCAACCAGAGCGCCGCCAAGCAGCAACGCGATGCTCAGGACGCCCTCCCATGGTGCCACTGTGGTGCCATTCAGGCTTGGTGCGTTGAAGAACCCGTTGGCCGTAGCGGACCCAGCGGCCTCCAGCCACGTGCCGGAGAGCGTGGGAATGCCGGTCTCAGGGTCGAGATTATTCCCCCACATCCAGTAGCCCGTGAACAGTACCCAGTACAGCGGAGTCCACAATACAGCCGGGCAGGCAATGGAAAAAGCGCCGACGAAAGCCAACCCGGGTATGTTGACCAGCAGAAAAACAGCTACCGCGAGCGGAATGGCCCGCCAGTCGTTATATCTGATGGCGATGTAGCCGGCGCCAGCGGCGTAGACCAGGAACAACGGGGCCATGGTGGCCAGCGCGGCGCCCAGATACTTGCCCCATAATCGTCCATCCATACTGACCGGCAGGGTGTCAAACAGCTCCGTGGCGCCCAGGCGATGCTCGCGCCTCAGCCGATCGGCGAGCATAATGCCGAAACCGAGTGGTCCAAAGAGCATGCACTGCAGCGCCCATCCCGCAACGGCTTGGGGCAGCGGCGCCCCCGACGATAGGTCAACTGTAAAGCGCAGTCCGGAGGCAACAAAAGGAAATACGCTCAGCAGCCCGACGGTGATCCACACTGCCTTGCGGCGGGCCTGCATGCGGAACTCATAGCCAATAGCGCCGCGCAGAGCGGTAAACGCGCCCGATGTCATGCCTCTGCCTCCAGAAGTAGTCGTTCATCTCGACCCAGCAACAGCCATACCCCGAGCAGTGCCAATCCCGCCGTACTGAGCAGGACGAGTCGGTTGACCAGCCAGTCGGAAGTGGGCGCGTCCGGGGGAAAAGTGCTAAATAAGTAGCTGGTAAAGAACAGATGCAACTGACTCAGCCAATCGTGGAGAAAAAACAAGCCCCCGAACACTAGCTCGATCAGCCAGATCCCCGCCGCTACCACACTGCCGGTGGTGGGATTGCGCACAAGCAGTGCACTGCCCACGGCAACAGACGTCAACCACACCAGAGGCGCCAGCCACACGAGCTGGCTGGAAACTAGCGAGCTGGGAATTCGCCACCAACCCACGACTGCCAGCCCAGCTACTGCTATCGTCGCCAACAAGGCTGGCCACGACATGGCCACGGCCAACCGGCGTAGCACAGTAGCTCGATAAGACAGCGGCAAGCTGAGCTGAAGCTCCCTTATCGGGTCACAGTTGACGAGAGTGACGGCGACCAGTGCGGCGCCGAGCGGCAAAGCGATCTCTAGATAGCGCCCGGACCACCGGCCGATGCGCTGATCCGATTCGCCTATCACCGCCATAGTTACCACCACAACGGCTAAAAAAGCCAACACCACCAGCGGTGTGCCCCACACTGCCCACCCCACGCGACGTAGTTCGTGTCGCCATAGCTGAACGCTCATCCGCGAACCCTTCCCGCAACAACCACGAGCCAGTTTTCCACTTCTCCGGCTTCAACAAGGAAGTAGCGGCGAGGACCGGAATTGTTCACTCTTCGGCATCGCGTTTTTAGGTCAGTCGCTCCGCGCGTGGAAAAGTGATCAGGGTGGTGGCCAGTAACACCACCGCGAGAGCCAGCGAAACCGCACTGGTCGACCACAGGAAGCGCACGAGATCAGCCGCGGGAATCTTCACCAGCACTTCACCACGCTGCCCTGCGGCTACTCGAATAGTCCAGCACACCAGCGCGGTCGTCAAAGCCGGAGTAGGGCCGATCCATAGCGACAGCGTCAAGCTCAGCGCTGAGAGCAGCACCATGGGTCCGAGCCACTGCGTCACCACCATCCACAGGCTGGATGCCTCCCCAGCCAACGTCAGCACGGCTGAGCCGGCTAACGCGAGCATCAGGTTATAGCCGAAGACCAGGGTGAGCCGGGCGAGGAGCACGATGCGTGGTGACGTAGGGGTGGCCAGTGCCACCTCGAGCCCAGAGTCATTCTCCGGCCCATAGACCAGTGCGACGCCGATAGCGGCCACGAGAGGGGCTGTCAACGCGAGCACCACCCCTGGCTGGCCGCTGCGCTCCACCAAGGCCACCAAAACTCCGACAAACATCACAATCGCTGAGGCCGCCCAGATCCCGCGACGCACCAGCGGGATTTGGGCGGCCAGCAGGCGCTGCGGCGCGCGGAGGCGGGAGTGGCTAGCGACCTGAGCCGGGGCGGCATCCACACGGCGCCATATCTCGTTGAAAATAGTGGCCGGTGGCGCCTGGATGGCCGGGTTGGCCACCCGGACGGCGGTTCGCACCGCGCGCCATCCGGCTGCTGCCTGCCGGCAGTTCGCGCAGCTGGCGAGATGGGAATTCACCGGCGCCCGATCACCCGCTGCCAAAGTTCCGTTGGCATAGGCGACGAGCAGCTCCCGATCTAGGTGATCAGCCGCATGGTTTTTCATAGTGCCACCTCCTTCGTGGCAAGCTGAGCGGCGAGCGCTCGCTTAGCTCCGGCCAGCCGGCTTTTCACCGTGCCGACCGGAATGGCGAGCGTCTGGGCGATCTCGGCGTAGGACAGATCATCGACGAAAACGAGAGCGAGAATCTCCTGCTGTAACGGGCCCAAACGTTGGACCAGCGCAGCCAATTCAGCGGCCTCAGCTTGGGCCAGGGCGATATCCTCCGGCCCTGGATCATCATCAGCAGGCTCAGTAACCTCGTTGAGATCGGCCGCAGGAGGGTTGCGCCGACGCAACCGGTTGTGGGCTTGCCGCCGGGCGATCCCAAACAGCCAACTACGCACCGTAGAGCGGCTCTGAAACGTCCCCGCCGCCTGCCACACCGCGACCAGAGTGTCTTGCAGCAGTTCCTCGGCTATGTGCCAGTCGCCAGCCAGCCGGACTAAGTATCCGAACAGCGGCTGGCGGTGCCGTTCATACAGCGCAACCAGAGCACGCCGGTCTCCGCCGGCAACGCTAGCCAACAGCCGGGTGTCCTCGAGCGTGTCGCACGCGGTGGGCACTGCTCCTCCATATGCCTGAGGAACCAGCGTAACTGCTCTCAGCACCGTCCACTCCGCGGCAAATCCATCCGCACCGTACACCAGCGCACTCCGATCCAGCGCCCCTCAAAGGTAAGTAGCGACTAAAGACTCAATGGTTCACTCGGATGAGGTAGGTAAGAACGCCGTGAACGGAAGCTGCGAAATCAGTATAGTTTCTGGAGTTCCGCTACGAATTCGGGTCATCAAGGCAGAAAGATTCCCATGGTCTCGCGATCCAAACCGCCTCCGATCGTCCTCGACGATGTCGCTCAAGCCATTCTGGAACAGCTACGGGAAGACGGCCGGCGACCCTACAGCACTATCGGCAGGGTGGTGGGATTGTCCGAAGCCGCAGTACGGCAGCGGGTCCAGCGGATGCTGGACTCCGGCGTTATGCGGATCGCCGCGGTCACTGATCCACATACCTTGGGCTTTCCCCGGCGAGCCATGATTGGCCTGCGGGTTGAGGGTGATATCGAATCTGTCGCCGAAGAGCTGGCTGAGATCCCGGAAGTGGCCTACGTCGTCCTCACCGCGGGATCTTTCGACATACTGGCCGAGGTGACGTGCGAAGACGACGAACATCTGCTGAACCTGATATCCACCCGAATCCGGGCCATTCCAGGAGTGCGAGACACAGAAAGCTTCATCTACCTCAAAACCGGTAAAGGATTTCGCGCGTAATGGCACGCTCATCGGCTGACAATTCCATCCTGTGGGCACGTGGGCTGACTAAAGCCTTCGGCCAGGTCCCGGTGCTGCGTAATCTCACAGTGGGTATTTATGACGGCGAGGCTACGGCTATTACTGGCGCCCGTGGCGGGGGCAAGAGCACTCTGCTGCATTGCCTGGCGGGAATTCTTCGGCCGGATTCCGGCGAAGTGTGGTTCAACAGCAGGCCGTTGCATACCTTGCCGGATAAAGCCCGCGCCCGCCTGCGCCAACAATGGTTCGGTCTCGTCTTTCCCGAAGGTCAACTGGTGGCGGAGCTGACCGCGGCAGAAAACGTCGCGCTTCCGTTGCTGTTCCCCGGCCGGGACCGCAGCGGAGCTTTTTCTGAGGCGAAGGCGTGGCTCGAGCGGCTCGACGCTTTGGACTGCGCCGAACTGCGCGCTGACCAGCTCACGCGAGATCAGACGCAACGGGTGGCTATCGCGCGGGCACTCGTCACGTCGCCGCGCGTGATTTTCGCGGATAACCTCTCGGAAGGGCTCTGCGGTCGCGAGGTTGATTCCATTCTGCGGCTTCTGCTGGCTATCATCCGCTCGCTCGGAACGACTCTGCTGCTGACGACCTGCGATCCGCGGGTCACCGCATACACTGATCGAGAGCTCATTCTCCGTAACGGCCAGATGACCAGCACCGGCAACCAGGCTTGGCTGTGATGGGCGCCATTACGGACCAAAGCTGGTCGTTGCGAGGACGACCATGGGGACTGGGACTTCTCGTCGCCGGCGTTGCCGTGGAACTGGCCACGTTAGCTTCCTGGCGCGCGACAGGTAATGGCTCCATTATCCCGGTCCAGATTGTGGGCTACCTCGTCACACTTACCGGCTGGATCGGCTGGATTAGCTGGCTGCTGGAGCGAACGGGAAAGCTCATCCGCGGTCGGCGCCGAAGGGCAGCCGCGTTAATGGCGGCAGGACGTCTGGAAGCTCACTCTCGTCAGCTGGGCCAAGCCTTGGCCCCGATCGCGATTATGGCCATGCTCACTGGAACGGGAACCGCGCTGCGCGTTCTCAGCGCCGGAGCATACCTGCCGCGTGGAGTTCTCGCACTGCTGGCGTCAGCCGCGATAGTAGCCATCATAGGAACGCTAGCCGCGCTGCTCCACACAACGTCCCGCATACTGCGGGTCAGCCAGGGTTCTCTCGCCGCGCTCCACGCCCTGGGTAATCCGGTTAAACCACTAGCGCACGCCATCCTGGCAAGCAATGCGCTGGCCACGGTGGTCCTTGCGACAACAGGCGGTATGATTGGCGTGCTGGCCGCGTTGCCGCTGATTCCGATAGGGAGCTTGCGTCCTGCCCCTTTCGCGGCAGATGCCTCGGGGCTGGCGCCAGCGCGTGGAGTTCTCTTCGGTGTAGCGACGTCGTTCGCCTTCGCGGTAATCCTGACCACAGCGGTAACCGCGGCCAGCCTTCTTCTCATGCCGACGCTACGACGCGCCGCGGATTCAGCCGTGCTCCGAGCTCCGCGGAATCCGGGATTCGAATGAAGGCCGCCCTTACGCGACAAATACCGTGAGCAGCAGCCAGGCCAATGGAGCGGTGGCCAACAGCGAGTCGAGTCGATCCAGAATTCCCCCATGGCCGGGCAGCAGAGAACCCATGTCCTTGATACCCAGATCACGCTTGATCATCGACTCGCCGAGGTCACCTAAGGTCGCGCTGAGGGTAACGGCCAAGCCGAACACCACGCCCTGCCACACCGGGCCATCCAGCAGAACAGGCAGCAGGACAGCTCCAGCAATTCCGCAGCAGACGGCCGAACCAGCCAACCCCTCCCAGGACTTGCGTGGGCTGATCTTCGGAGCTAAGGGATGTCGTCCGACAAGCACCCCAGTGACGTAGCCCGCTACGTCACTACAGGCTGTGATCAGAACAAAAGTCAGCACTCGCCGACCTCCGTCAGCCGAGGAGAGCATCAGGAGGCCGAAACTGGCGAGAAAGGGAACATACATCACCGCGAAGATTCCGCTAGACATCTCCTGGAGATAACGTTCACGGCCTTCCAGCAGCTGCCACACCATAATGGCCAGCACAGTAAGGGCAGTGGCGATGGCGAGGGCTTCAGCGCCGCCGGCATAGGCCGCCATCAGCATGGTCCCACTTCCGATCACCAAGGGCGCTACCGGTGGCCGAATGTGCCGAACTGCTAAGGCGTTGACGAGTTCCCAGATGGCAATCACGGTGGTCACCACGGTAAGAGCGACGAAAAGCGGCTTATAAAGATAGAGCGAGGCCACCACCAAGCCGCCGAGCAGCGCCCCGACCGCCACGGCCGCTGGCAGGTTGCGCCCGGCTCGGCCGTGTTTGCGGCGACGCCGGGAGGCGCTGCCCCTGCCAAGAGCCACCTGTCGCGACGGGATTACCGTGTCCGGTTCCAGGATCTGGATGTAACTTCCCGACTTTACCAGCCCGTCCGGAGTAGCACCGTCGAGCTCGTCCGCTGGCAACGGCACATACCAGGGGTACGCCTGAGGACGCGGACCACCAGGAGTGGATGCGGACGAATCAGAGGTAGGCTCTGCCAGCTCCGGATCGTTCTCCGAGGACCCAGAGTTCGCGGGAACTCCCCATGACGGCGCACTCATAAGAACTAAAACCTTAGACTTCGAGGAGTTCGGCTTCTTTGTGCTTGAGCAGTTCGTCAACCTCGGTCACGTAGCGGGACGTAAGGTCATCTAGCTGTTTCTCAGCACGTCGGATATCATCCTCCCCAGCCTGGCCATCTTTGGTGAGCGCCTCGAGAGTGTCCTTAGCATGCCGCCGGACACTCCGTATGGACACCTTGGCCTCTTCCGCCTTGTGCCGCGCCACCTTGATGTACTCCTTGCGGCGCTCCTCGGTGAGATGGGGAAAGACCACCCGGATGAGGTTACCGTCATTGGTGGGGTTGACCCCCAGATCAGAGCCGCGAATAGCTTTCTCGATGTCGCCCAGAGTGCTTTTGTCATACGGGGTGACGATCGCCATCCGGGGCTCAGGCGCCTGGAACGACGCGAGGTGGGTCACTGGGGTGACTACTCCGTAGTAGTCCACCGTGATCTTATTGAACATGGCGGGGTGGGCACGGCCGGTGCGGATAGCCCCGAAATCTTCTTTAGCCACGGAAACCGCCTTGGCCATCTTCTCCTTGGCCTCGCGGAAAGTCTCGTCAATCACTGTCGGCTCCTATCTGGATGAACTCGTGCCTGGGGATGCTGACCCGCGCGGTCGCCAGATTAACGTGCCGATCTTTGTCCCGTGTACGGCGCGGGCGATGTTTCCTTCGGTCAGCAAGTCGAACACCACGATGGGCAGATTATTATCCATGCACAAACTGATCGCGGTGGTGTCCGCTACCTTGAGTTCCCGGGCGAGCACATCCGCATAGTCAAGGGTGTCGAATTTCACCGCGTCGGGGTTGCGCTTAGGGTCGGCGTCGTAGACGCCATCCACGGATTTGGCCATCAAAACTACTTCAGCGCCGATCTCCAGAGCTCGCTGAGCCGCGCAGGTGTCGGTGGTAAAAAACGGCACTCCCAATCCGGCGCCAAAAATCACCAGGCGGCCCTTTTCCAGGTGCCGGATAGCGCGGCGGGGAATGTAGGCCTCAGCGACCTGGCGCATGGTGATGGCGGTCTGCACCCGGGTCTCGATGCCCTGTTTTTCACAGAAGTCTTGCAGAGCCAAACAGTTCATCATCGTGCCGAGCATGGCCATATAGTCAGCTCGAGCTCGATCCATTCCCCGCTCCGACAGCTCGGCGCCGCGAAAATAGTTGCCTCCGCCCACGACCACAGCCACCTGGGTGCCGGCTCGGACCACTCCCACGATCTGCCGGGCAATGGCCTGCACCGTATCTGGATCTACCCCAAGCTGCCCCGCACCAGCGAATGCCTCACCGGACAACTTGAGTAAGACCCGGCGCCAGCCAGGGATCCGTTCGCCTGACTCCAGATTCTGGGACGAGATTGCCGTTCCGTTGGTCCGGCCGGTTTCCGCCACGACAGCAGCCTCCTCGGGGATGGAGGGCGTCTGGCGCCAGGACCACCAGACTCCCTAAGCCGAATATCTCTAGGCAACGCCGATCTTGTACCGGGCAAAACGCGTCACCGTCATCCCGGCCTCGTCGAGCACTACCTGCACGGTCTTTTTCGCGTCCTTGACGAAGGGCTGCTCAACCAGAACGTTTTCCTTGAAGAAGCCGGTCAGCCGGCCCGCGACAATCTTCGGCAGCGCCTGCTCGGGTTTGCCTTCCTCACGCGCGATAGCCTCGGCAATACGGCGCTCCGCTGCCACGACTTCTTCGGGCACCTGGTCACGGGTGACATACCGAGGGACGGATGCGGCAATATGCTGAGCGATGTCCTTCGCCGGGGTCGCGACGATCCCGGAGCCACCAGGCGCTAGCTCCACCAAAGCCCCTAGGGTTGGTGGCAGGTCCGGACTGGTCTTGTGCAGGTAAGCAGCTACGTAGCCGTCGGCGAATTGGGCGAAGCGACCGAGAGCGATCTTCTCCCCCACCGCCGCGTTGGCCTCATCCAAGAGTTCCCGCACCGTCCGACCGTCATCAGCCTGAGTAGCGAGCAGCACCGCCGCGTTCGCGGGAGAGGTCTTCGCGACCAGCGCGGCAAGCTTCTCCGCCAGTTGACCGAACCGCTCGCTTTTCGCGACAAAATCGGTCTCGCAGTTCAGTTCCAGCACAACGCCGGTGGAGGCATCCTGGAGCAGGGCGGTTATCAAACCGTTAGCCGCGGTGCGGCTTTCGCGCTTGCTGACACCCTTAGCTCCCTTGACGCGCAGAATTTCCACGGCTTTGGCGAAATCGCCCGCGGCTTCCGTCAATGCCTGTTTGCAGTCCACAATGCCGGCAGCGGTAAGCTCCCGAAGCTTTTTGACGTCCGCGGTAGTAAAGTCAGCCATAATCGTTACCTTCTCGTCTCATCAATACTTACCTAGCGAGGTGGTGCCACAGTCACGATGCCGGCTGGCTCTGAGAGGCAGGCTGAGCAGCGGATTCGTCGGGGACCCCACCACCTGCCAGCAACTCGCGCTCCCAATCCGCGAGCGGTTCATCGGCGCCGAGCTCGGCGCCAACCTGGGGTTGCGCCACGCTGAGACCAGCGCCAGCTCGATCCATCAAGCCCTCAGCGACCGCGTCGGCGATGACCCGGGTCAGCAAGGCGACGCTGCGAATAGCATCATCGTTGCCTGGGATGGGATAGTCGACCTCGTCTGGATCGCAGTTAGTGTCCAAGACCGCGATGACGGGGATGCCGAGCTTGCGAGCCTCCCCCACCGCGATGTGCTCCTTTTTGGTGTCGATCACCCACAGGGCACTAGGCAGCCGCTGCATATCCCGGATACCCCCCACGGTACGCTCCAGCTTTTCCTTCTCCCGCCGCAGCATAAGCAGCTCTTTTTTGGTCATGCCACTGGCGGCGACGTTGGAGAAGTCGACCTCCTCGAGCTCCTTGAGGCGCTGCAACCGCTTGTAGATGGTGGAAAAGTTGGTGAGTAGACCACCCAGCCAGCGCTGGCTGACGTACGGCATTCCCACTCGGGTGGCTTGGTCGGCAACGGCCTGTTGAGCCTGCTTTTTTGTGCCCACGAAAAGGATCGTGCCACCGGAGATTACCGTCTGTTTGATGAACTCGTAAGCACGGTTGATGTAGGACAGCGACTGCTGGAGGTCAACGATATAGATGCCGTTGCGCTCGGTGAAGATGAAGCGTTTCATCTTCGGATTCCAGCGGCGGGTCTGATGTCCGAAGTGGACGCCGCTTTCTAGCAGCTGCCTCATGGTGACGACGGCCATGGCCGTTCACTCCTTGATCTACAAGCCCCCGCGGGGGCTGTCTCGGTTCTTTACGGCGACTGGGATAGCCGCCGTACCTGACGCCCGTTCCACCGAGCCGAGCTCCACGGGAGCCCGGACCGAGAGGTGATTCCTCCGCCGGCGAGCCGACGGGGATGAGCGCGCGAATTAGGCCCATAACAGGGCCAGAGCTAGTGTACGCGCACGGCGTTGCCTACCGCGAATCGCCCGCCGTGCCGCGTCCACAGGGGGTGCTATCCACAGATTCCAGCTCGATGGGGGCACACGATGTTCTCGCCCGCATGCTGAGAATATGCTTCGGATCGCTTGCCCGCGCTGCTCCCCACTGCTTCCGATAGTCTTTGTCGGTATCGTCCTGAGCGGGCTGGGTGGCGCGGCTTCAGGACATGCCCAATCCGCTGACGCTCTGCCCGCTAAGGCTCTGCCCGCTAAGCAGGGGCGGGCACAGAAATGGGTATGGCCGCTCGATCCTCGACCTGAGGTGATCCGGGGCTTTCAGCCGCCCGCCACGCCATGGGGGGCGGGCCATCGGGGAGTTGACCTGGCGGCGAAGGCTAGCCACCATGTGCGCTCCGCCGGGGATGGCGTAGTGAGCTTCGCCGGGGTCATCGCTGGCCGAGGTGTTGTCACTATCACGCACGGCGCGCTGCGGACGACCTACGAGCCCGTCACCTCGACGCTTCAGCTAGACACACCCGTGGCAGCGGGCCAACAGATCGGCCAATTGGCGGACAGTTCTGGTCACTGTGCTCCCCAGCCGTGTCTGCACTGGGGGCTGTTGCGTGGGCAGGAGTACCTCAACCCGCTGGGCTTGCTTCGCTCCGGCCGGTCTCGGCTGTTGCCAGTCTGGGGATTGCCGGCGCCGCAGGCGGCGCCAGCGAAATTCCCGGCTAGTGTCCACTCTACCTCCGGTGAACCATCGCAGGCTGACGCGACCAGGCCACCACGCATATCCTCGCTGGCGCTGGTCCATGGCGGTGCTGGTGGGGCGATAGGGATCGTCGTTGCCCTCGCTGGGTCGGTGTACCTCTATCAGTGGCGCGCCAAACGTCAGTGCCGACAAGATCTGCCATGATCAAGCAAGCCGTGGTGTTAGCGGTTGTTGGGTTGGCAGCTTTGGGTTCAGAGTTACCCTGATCTTTCGAACATCAATCCGAGGGGAATGCATGGGTACTGATGGGCTTCATTTCACTGTGAGTGACAGGGACCCTAAAATAGTTCCCAATCAAGGCACAGTCGATGATCATCGGCCCGAAGGAGATCTTCCAGCAGAAGTACGACCAGATGAAGGAGAAAGTCCTGGTCTAGCGGGTTTATCCCCAGCAAGAGTTACTGAAGTGCTTGAAAACCTTCCTGGATTGTTTTTCTCCGGCCCAGAAAATACCCGGGTAACGTTTACTCAACTTAGCGTACAAGCCAAATGGGTTCGATCGTTACCTGCGTTCCGCAGCTAGCTTGATCGACTAGTACACGGGTTCGGGTGTTGACCTGCGGGAATGCCGATGCGCATGGCTGATAGGTGTGTTACTAGGCGGTGGTGTTGTGGCTGGTCAGACGCT